>Ga0134126_10013958_pt1 | contig 10140 bp, 11 predicted proteins | sample KB31752_FD_96881 | JGI IMG/M metagenome (GOLD analysis project Ga0134126, IMG submission 96881) | Terrestrial soil microbial communities with excess Nitrogen fertilizer from Kellogg Biological Station, Michigan, USA - KB3-175-2 | ecosystem: Environmental > Terrestrial > Soil > Unclassified ...
CAGCATGGCTGCTCGATCGACCCAGCAAGGGCCGCGCGCGCATTCGTGCCGTCGCCCCATTTTGCCGCTGAACGTCACCATCTCGCCTTCGTTCCGCGGCTCGGCGTCATACAGCCCGGGAAAAGGGGTAATTGCCCATGAAATCAATAGATTATCGACATATTCATCACGTCTTAAGCGACCCTCCCCGATAATCCAGGATGGGCGATGACGCCCATCGAAAGGCGCCATCACGAAACGGCAAACCCGGGGCGACCCGGCGACGCAAAGCCTCCGGTCTCAAGCGAGATAGCGGGGCCACCGAATGAGGCCTGGTCGTGCACGTCGTTCGTTCCTTGGCGCTGTTCGCCGCGTTCGCCTTTACCACGCCGCCGGCGGTGTCCGACGCGGTCGCCGGCGCGTCCGTCGCCGCAATGCCGTCGGCGCGTGCCGGCGCAGGCCAGATGCCGGCGCTGTTCGGCACGCGCGAGATCTATTCGTCTGACATCACTGCCTTCGGCAAGTGGACCGGCGTGCTGGCGCGCTTCCGGCTCGAACAGGCGGCGGCGCAGCGCGGCTGTGACGGCGAGGCGGCTTGCGCCGAGTGGCGCGAGATTCTCGGCGCGCTCGACGGTCTCACGCTGCGCGCCAAGCTCGACCTCGTCAACGCCGCCGTGAATCGCCATCCCTACGTCGCATCGCAGAGCAACTGGGGTGAGAGCAACCACTGGGAGACGCCATTCGAATTCTTGCTCAAGAGCGGGCAGTGCCAGGACTATGCCATCACCAAATACCTGCTGCTGCGCGCCGCCGGCGTTCCCGCGGCGCAACTCCGCGTGCTCGTGCTCCGCGATACCGAGCTGGGTCTCGATCACGCCGTCACGATCGCCTATGTCGACGGTGAGGCATTCCTGCTCGACAACCAGATCGGCACGGTCGTGGCGGTGGAGAGCGTTCACCACTACCAGCCCTATTACTCGATCAACGAGGCGGGCTGGTGGCTGCATGTCGGGCCCAACGCGCGTTATGCGTCGGCGGCCGACGGCGCCCTGCGCTGACTTGCCTGCTCAGCCGCGATGAAGCTCGACCAGCAGGAAAAAGCCGTTCGCCGTCAGCAGCCCGGCGGCCAGCGCGAGGAGCGCGCAGAGCCAGATCAGCGGGCGGGAGGCGGCGACGATGCTCACCGAGCCGACCACGATCGCGATCTGGAACAGGGCTCGGGCGTAGTCGAAATTGAGATCGCGGCGCTGCGCCAAGTCGCGCGCCGCCTCGAATCCCTGGGCCTTCGCCAACAGCTCCTGCTTGCCGGTGCCGGTGGCGGGGTCGCTTTCGTAGCGCTTCACCGTCGCCCGGTAGTCGGCAATGTGGCGGTCGAGCGACTGGCGCGTTGCGGCGGGCAGCCCGGGCTGGGTCGCCAGCAGCGCCTCGAGCGCATCGGCGGCGAGCTGGAAGGCGGTCTGGCGCTCGTTGCGCGCCTGGTAGAAGGCATAAGTGTCGGAGGCGAGGATGTTGGCGTTCATCGACTCCTTGACGGCGTGCTCGCCGCCGAGGCTGGCGATGGCGAGCAGCATGCCGAGCATGCCCAGGAAGACGGCGGCGAGGCGGCGGAAACGGTCGTCGCGATGCGCCGGGTGGGCGGTCTCGGCGATGGTATCGCCGACTTCATGGGCTTCCACGATGTCTCCTGATCGGCAGCGGCGCCGGCCGGAGCATGCCGTGTTTCGGCCGAGGGTCAAGGGGCGTGCCGCCGTTGCGCCGCGCCATTCTCGACTCGACCTCGGTCGCCCCGACCGCTTAGGATCGGGGCACCCCGCAAGGGGAGAGGAAAACTAGAAGATGGATGTGCAACGCCTGATCATCGAGCACGGCGCGTGGTTCTACCCGTTCACCTTCGCTTTAACTTTCATTGAAGGCGAGACCTTTGTTCTCGTCGCCGGTTTTGCGGCGGCGCAAGGTCTTCTGAACGCGCCGCTCCTGCTGTTGGCCGCCTGGCTCGGAAGCTTTGCCGGCGACCAGTGCTATTTCTGGATCGGCCGCAATTTCGGCCTCAGACTGCTGTCGCGCCGGCCGATATGGCGGGCGCGAGTCGATTCGGCGCTGGGCTGGGTCAAGCGCTACGACACATGGTTCATCCTGAGTTTCCGTTTCATCTATGGCGTGCGCAATTTCTCGTCCTTCGCCCTCGGCATCAGCGGCATCGCCTGGCAGCGCTTTCTCGTCCTCAATCTCATCGCCGCCTTCCTGTGGGCGGCGGTGTTCGTCGGCGCCGGCTATTTCTGCGGCCGCGCCTTGGAGCGCATGCTCGGCGAGTTCGCCAATCAGTTCAGCATGGTCATGCTCGGCCTTTTCACCTCGTTCCTCGTCATCGCCGGCATTGTCCATCGCCGCCGTCGCCGCCGGCGCGCCGCTGCGGCCGCGCCGTCGCCGTCTGCCTGAGCGCTGCACGCGCTTCGCTGTATCGCGCCGATATTGTCCTCAACTTTCCAGGTCCATTTGCGAATGCTGAAGATCACGAGCGCCATCTTGGTATTGCTTTGCCTTGGCGTCGGCGCCGCGGCGGCGACACAGGAGTGCTTGCCGCCCGCCGAAGTCGAGGCCGAGCAGGCCATCCGCTTCCAGACCGAGCTGATGGTGGTGAGCGAGACCTGTCACGAGCAGAGCTATCCGAAATTCCTCCACCGCAACCGCGCCGCGCTGGCCGAGTATCAAAGGCGGATGATCGAGCGCTATCGCCGCGCCGGCGCGCCGCGGCCCAAAGCCAGCCTCGACACCTATATGACGCAGCTTGCCAACGAGACCGCGCTGCGCGTCAGCAATGAGCCGGTCGAGGCGTTGTGCCACGAGCAGGCGGATTTTCTAGCCACCGCCAATGCCCTCGATGGCAAGAAATTCCGCCGCTACATCGCCAAGCAGGCGGTGGAGCGCGATGGCGAGCATCGCCGCTGCGCCGAGTGAGCGCTCCGGCGGCGTCGCGGCGCGTCCCGCACAACGATTAGTCTAGAATTCCCTCGCCGATAGCCTCAGCGCTATGACCGAGCCGGCGACGGCGATGGGGGCCATGGCGAGATAGGCGAGGCCGCCCGCGGCGGCGTAGAGCGCGCCCATCGGCAGCATGATGAGGCTGGGTCCGATCGAGTTGACGATGGCGCTGTAGAGCGCCTGACCCGTCGCCGCCTGCTCGTCGGGCACGGTGCGCGCGAGATGGTGCATGGCGCCGAGATGCGCCGCGCCGAAGGTGAAGGCGTGCAGCAATTGCACGAGCGCGATCAGCGGGACCGCAGTGGCGACAGCGGTCACGGTCCAGCGCACCATCCCGGCCGCGCCGCCGAGCGCGATGAGGCCGAGCGGGCCGAGATGGCGCAGTAGCGACGCGCCCCAGAAAAACAGCACGACTTCGGCGAGCGTGCCTTCCGCCCAGAAAACCGCGATCGTCGCGTCGGAGATGCCGAGGGCGCGCCAATGCAGGGTGCCGAAGATGTAGAGCATGCTGTGGCTGCCTTGCACCAGCGTGGCGGCGGCGAAGAAGACAAGGAGGCGCGGCGTGATCAGCGCGCGCCAGCCCGGCGAGAAACCGCGGCGGATCGATGTGCCCCCTGCCGGCAAGCCGAAGCAGGCCGCGAAAGTCAACGCGCCGCCGCCGATCAGGAGATAGAGCACGGTATCCGCGCTGCGCCCATCGAGGACGCGGCCGGCGATCAGCAGAGTGGCGACGAAGGTGAGCGAGCCCCACAGCCGGACGCGGCCATAATCCGCCTTGCCGGAATAGGCGCTGGTGAGCGCCAGGTTCTCGCCGAGCGGCAGGATCACGCTGATGAGCGTGACCGCCGCGGCGCTGAGCAGCAACAGGGCCGCGAAGCCATGCGCCGCGAGGCAGAGCAGGAAGGTCGCGACGGTGGCGCAGCTCAGCATCAGCATGATGAGTCGCGGCTGGCCGCTGCGATCGGCGGCCATGCCCACCAGTGGATTGACCACCGCCTTGACCCATTGTCCGGCGGCGAGGACAACGCTGAGCTCGCCGGCCGACAGCCCGCGCGCGCCGAGCCATAACGGCCAGAAGGGCACCAGCACGCCGAAGACGACGAAGACCGCAATATAGAACAGGACGAGGCGCGGCGACGGGATGGCTGGCATCGCCGCGCAGTCTGCGATGCCGGCGCAGGCGGCGCAACCGCGGCACCGCCTTGACACGGCTGGCCGATCGCCGCATGTCCCCCGGGCGCGCCGCCGCCGCCGCTTGCCAGCGAGGAAGCACTGGTTTGAACGATCTCGTCGATGTCGGCGCGCTCAGCGCCCTTTTCTCGGTGGTGATCATCGACGTCGTGCTGGCCGGCGACAATGCCGTCGTCGTCGGCATGGCCGCGGCGGGGCTGCCGGCGGAGCGGCGGCGCCGGGTGATCTTGATCGGCATCGCCGCCGCGACGGTGCTGCGCATCGGGCTTGCTTTCGCCGCGAAGTTCCTTTTGGCCATCATCGGGCTGACGCTGGCCGGCGGTCTGCTATTGCTGTGGGTCGCCTGGAAATTTTATCGCGAGCTGCGGCCGCCTTACGATGCAGATATTCACGACGAGCCGCGCCCGGTCGTGGCGAAGACCTTCCGGCAGGCCGTGGTGCAGATCACCGTTGCGGATCTCTCGATGTCGCTCGACAACGTGCTGGCGGTTGCCGGCACGGCGCGCGACCATCCCTGGGTGCTGGCGCTCGGCCTGTTGTTATCCGTGGCATTGATGGCGATCGCCTCGAACCTCATCGCGCGTCTGCTGGCGCGCCATCACTGGATCGCGTGGGTCGGACTGGGCATCGTTACGGTGGTGGCCCTGCGCATGATCTATGAAGGCTCGGCCGAAGTGATGCACCTGACCGCGCTGCGCCTGCATTGACGCGGCCCGGCGCATGAAAGAGCGGCCGAAGGTTGCCCTCCGGCCGCCGCATCGGAATTTTGCAATGTCTCGCTTGCCTTATTTCGAGCTGCCCGAGCCGCTCGACGAGGCGCCGCCGGACGCGCCGCCGCTGGGCGCGCTGCTCGGCGACGAGGCGCCCGACGAGGACGCGCCGCCCGCGCTCGGAGAGCTGCCGGAAGAGCTGCTGCCGCTCGACGGCGGCGGCGTCGAGGAGCCCGAGCTGTGCGACGGGCTGGTCGACGAGCTGCTGCCGCTCGACGGCGATGTGGTAGAGCCGGCGCCGCCCGCCGGGCTCGTTGCGGTGCTACCCGACGAGGAGGGCGAGCTCTTCGTGGCGGTCGAGCCGCTGCTGGAAGGGCTGCTCGAGCCGCTGCTCTTGGTGCCCGAGTTGTCACATGCCACAAGCGAAGCGGCCGACAGGAAAGCCGCCGCAATCAGCCATCTTTTGTCCATCCCATTTCTCCATATCGCTTCACGTTGCTCCGGCTTGCGGAGCAACAATGCTTGATCAGTCGCCGTGACCCCAATAACAGGACCCGGCGATAAAAATTCCCGCCCGATTTTCCTCACGCCTAACGTGCGGTTTCGCTCGGCGGGCGCGGCTCGCGTATCCGGATAGCTTGGAATATCCGACCGGGTTTCCCGTTCGTGTGGGGTACTCCGGGCTTAACCGCGCGAGGAGGATCGGCCGAGATGGTGCAACCGGCCCTGGCTCAGCATATTGCAGCGCTTCGACGCTACGCCCGCGCCCTGTTGGGCGATCGCATCGAGGCGGATGATCTTGTTCAGGACTGCCTGACGCGGGCACTGTCGCGCGCGCATCTGTGGCGCCCCGGCACCGATCTGCGCGCCTGGCTCTTCACCATCCTGCATAACATCCACATCAACAATCTGCGCAGCAGGCGCGCGCATGTTGCCGCGAACGAGGATTTGACCTATGGCCGCGGCGCGCGCATGGCGGCGCCGCCCGATCAGGACGCACGCCTCGAGCTGCGCGATCTGGAGCGAGCGCTCGACCGCATTCCCGACGAGCAGCGCCAGGTCCTGCTGCTCGTCGGCATGGAGGGGATGAGCTATGACGAGGCGGCGCGCGTCGTCGGCGTGCCGATCGGCACCATCATGTCGCGCGTCGCACGCGGCCGCGATGCCTTGCGCCGCAGCATGATGTTCACCGAGCCGTCGCTCGACAACAATGCCGCTGATGGCCGCGTGCGCCATCTGCGGCGGGTGAAATGAGCGCATGACCCCGCCGATCGACGAGCATGAGCTGCATCTCTACGTCGACGAGCATCTCGGCGAGGAGCGCCGCCATGCGGTCGAGGCCTTGCTGCGCGATCGCCCGGAAGTCGCGGCGCGGGTCAACGACTATCGGCACCAGAACGAGCTGATGCGCCAGCTCTTCAATCCGGCCGGCGACGCGCCGCCGACCGACAATCAGGAGCGCTTGCTGCGCGCCCTCGAGCAACGCCTCGGGCGTGGCCGCATGGCGGCGCTGTGGCGGCCGGCAACGGCGGCAGCCGCCGCGCTTTTCCTGGCGGCGACGTTGGGCGCCGTCGGCACCGAGTACTACGACGAGCGCACCACGGTCGCGTCGGAGCCGATGCCGAGCTTCGCCGACACCGCGGCCCGCGTGCACAGCTTCTATGCGAGCGGCACGAGCGAGCCGACGGAGTTCGGCGCCGATGCGGCGAGCAAGCTCGACACGCTGCTCGACAAGCGGCTGGGCGCGCCGCTGCGCCTGCCGGATCTGAGTCAGAAGGGCTTCAGTCTGGTCGGCGGGCGGCTTCTCCCGGCGGTCGGCGGCGCCGCGGCGCAGCTTCTCTATCGCGATCAGGGCGGGCGCCTCGTGACCGTTTTCCTCGGCCCCGCCGACAAGACGCGGCTCACCGCCACGCAGGTGACCGAGCGCAAGGATCTCTCGCTCTACGCTTGGCTCGACGGCCGCATCGGCGTCGCCGTCGTCGGCGGCGGCCTCAGCGGCGACGAGCTGCGCGGCATCGCCGAGGTGGCGCAGCGCTCGCTGCTGCCGCCGCCCAACCCAGCGCGCCCGGAGGATCGCCCGGGCGGCAGTCCCGACAAGGACGCGCATCCCGGCGCCTCGCGCACCTGAGCCGCTTCAGCGGCGGTTGGCGAGGAAGATGCCGAGAAAGACCAGCACGCCGCCCGCGATATGAAAGCCGGCGATGCGCTCGCCCAGGAAGACATAGGCGAGTCCCGCGGAGAACAGCGGGATGAGGTGCGAGAACAGGCTGGCGCGGCTCGGGCCGATCGCAGCCACGCCGCGGTTCCAGCAGAAGAAGGCGATGACCGCGGGAAAGATGCCGGTATAGAGGTAGCCCAACAGCGCCTCCGGCGTCGTCGGCAACGGCCGGCCGAGCCAGGATTCGGCGAGGTGCAGCGGCAAAAGCGTCGCCGCGCCGATGCCGAACAGCACGGCCAGGAGCGCCACCGGCGAGAGCTCCGGCGGCCGGCGCGGCAGCAGCACGGTGTAGATCGACCACACGGCGACGCCGAGCAGCAAGGCGAGGTCGCCGCGGTTGACCGAGAGCTCGACGAGCGCCGCGGGATCGCCGCGCAGCACGATGACGAGCACGCCGAGCAACGAGACGAGAATGCCGGCGAGCTGCCACGGCATGGCGCGCTCGCGATTGATGGCGAAGGCCGCGAGCAACGTCAGCATCGGCCCGGCCGAGTTGACCAGCGCGCCGTTGAGCGCCGTTGTCCATTGCAGCCCGACATAGGAGAGGCTGTTGCAGACGGTGACGCCGAGCAGGCCGAGCAGCAGCAGGATGCGCCAATGTCGCGCCAGCACCGCGCGCTTGGCGATGATCTCGTGCAAGGCGAAAGGCAGCACGACGAGGAAGGCGATGCTCCAGCGCATCAGGCTCAAGCCGAAGGGCGGCACGATGCCGGCGAGCGCGCGGCCGACGATCATGTTGCCCGACCACGACAGCATGGCGATGACGAGCAGGAGATAGGCGCCAGCCGCGCCCATCCCGGCATGCCGGCGCTCCGTTGTCAGCGGCTCGGTGATGGCGCTGTCGCGGCCGGGCGTGGACATGCGACGGATGTCAGCGCGGCTAGGCCGGCGCCGCGCTGCGCGCGTCGCCGCCGGCGAATTGCGTGTTGTAAAGCTCGGCGAAGACGCCGCCCCGGCGCAGCAGCTCGGCGAAGCCGCCCTGCTCGACGATGACGCCGTCGCGCAGGACCAGGATCAGATCGGCGCTGCGCACCGTCGACAGGCGGTGCGCGATGATGAAGGTGGTGCGGCCCTCGGTGAGGCGGGCGATCCCCTCCATGACCAACGCCTCGGTCTCGACGTCGAGCGCCGAGGTCGGCTCGTCCAGCACCAGGATCGGCGCGTCGCGCAGGATGGCGCGCGCGATGGTGAGGCGCTGCTTCTCGCCTTCCGACAGCGACGCGTTGTCGCCGAGCACGGTGGCATAGCCTTGCGGCAGCGACGCAATGAGCTCATGGATGCGCGCCAGCCGCGCCGCCCGCTCGATCGCCGCGTCGTCGGCGTCGGGTCGCCCATAGGCGATGTTGTCGCGCACCGAGATCGGGAAGACGAGCGGCGGCTGCAGCACCATGGCGATCTGCTGGCGCAGCGATTTTAGGCGGTAGTCGCGCACATCGACGCCATCGATCAGCACGCGCCCGGTGCTCGGATCGAAGAAGCGCGGCACCAGGCTGAGCAGCGTCGACTTGCCGGCGCCGGTCGCGCCGACGATCGCCACCTTGGCGCCCTGCCCGATGCTGAGGCTGACCTCGCGCAGCACCGGCATCTCCGGGCGGTAGCGGAAGCTGACCTGCTGCCATTCGACAGCGCCGCGCGCGCCCTGCGGCGGGAAATCGCGTGGCCCATCTTTCAGATCGGCCTCGGTCTCGAGGATCTCGAAGCAGCGCTGGGCGCCGATGCGCGCGCCGGCGATCAGCCCCCAGCTCTGCGTGATCTGGTTCACCGGAACATAGAGCTGCGCCAGGTAGGAGATGAAGACGACGAGCTGGCCGAGCGAGAGATGGCCGCCCAGCACCGAGCGCGCGCCGACATAGACGACGAGGGCAGTGCCGAGGGCGATCAGCGTGTTGACCGCGGCGGAATAGAGCGTTTGCCAACTGTAAAGCGACAGCGTCGCCTTGAGGCTGGCGCGGCTCGCGCCGATGAAGCGCCCGTATTCCTCCTCCTCCTTGGTGAAGGCCTGCACCACCTTGATCGAGCTCATCGCCCACTGCACCAGCGTATAGACCATGCTCTCGCGCTCGCGCACTTCGGTGGCGATGGTGGCGATACGGCGGTTGAACACGGCGATGAGCGCGAAGAGCGCCGGCACGATGGTGAGCGATAGCAGGGTCAGCAGCGGATCGATCGGAATCAGCACCGCCAGCATGCCGGCCAGCAGCACCAGTGCCGAGAGGATCGGCAGCAGGCCGTTCATGATCATGGTCTGGACGGCGAAGCTGTCGGCGGTGATGCGGTACATCAGGTCGCCGACCTTCTGGCGGCCGTGGAAGGCGAGCGACAGGCGCTGCAGATGGCCGTAGAGCGCGCCGCGGAGGTCGTTGACCATGCGCTGGCCGACGCCGATCGAGGTGTAGTTGTGCAGCAGCGCCAGGAGACCCGAGCCGAGATCGATCAGGACGAGCGCGACGCAAGCGAGAGCCAGCAGCGCGCCGGCGGAGAGATCGGCAAGCCACGGCACAGTGAGCGGCTTCCCGCCCAGCACATGATCGATGACGAGCTGGAGCGGCCATGGCTTCAGCAGGTCGAAGCCGGCAATCAGGAAGACCTGGATCAGCGCCCACGCGAAGCGGCCGCGATAGGGCCGCAGATACGGCAGGAATTTCCAGGCGAAAGCGCCCATGGGCGGGGTGACCGGCCTCAGGCCGCGCGCGGCGCTTCGACCGGCGTGGCGGTGTCGCCGGCCGGCGCCACCGGCGTCAGCTCGACCTGCTTCGCCACCGTCTCGATGATGCCGTGCATCAGCCGGCCGAACTCGACCGTGCGATAGGCGATGAGCGCGCCCTGCGCCAAGCCGAGCACGCCGATGACCGTGGCCGCCGTCGGCGAATCCAGGATGAGCGCCGCCGCCGTCGCCACCGCATAAGCCCTCAGCGCCACGGCGGAGAAGCGCGACAGCCGCATGGCGCAGCGCACCTGGAGCAGCCGCTTCATGCCGCCATGATTCTCGGTGCAGACCAGGACGAGGGCGCGGCTCCACAGGCCGCGCGCGATCTTGATGTCCCAGTCGTTCCAGCCCTGGTC
>Ga0134126_10013959_pt1 | contig 10139 bp, 6 predicted proteins | sample KB31752_FD_96881 | JGI IMG/M metagenome (GOLD analysis project Ga0134126, IMG submission 96881) | Terrestrial soil microbial communities with excess Nitrogen fertilizer from Kellogg Biological Station, Michigan, USA - KB3-175-2 | ecosystem: Environmental > Terrestrial > Soil > Unclassified ...
GCCGGACGGCACCACGGCGTCCATGCGGGAGATCTACGAGAACCGGACCGTGCGCCGCCTGGCCGCCGTGATCGACGGCGCGCGCGGAGAAGCCGCGCGGTGGCTCCCGGCGGAGCCGGCCTCCCTGGACCTGGACGACAGCCGGGCAGGCCGGCCGCGCTACGTGCTGTGCGGGGCCGTTCAGCTGCTGTCCTTCTGCTGCCTGATCGGGCTGGTCGCGTTCGTGCTCGACGCCGGCTCCAGCTGGATGTCCGAAGGGCACGGGGCCGGGGACGTGCTGAAGCGCGCCCTGGTGTTCGGCGCGTCGGTGCAGGCCGGCCTCGCGGTCCTGCCCGTGGCCGCCAAGTGGGCGCTCATCGGCCGGTGGAAACCGCGGCGCATCACGATCTGGAGCATGGCCTACGTACGGTTCTGGGTCGTCAAGACCCCTCCTGGTCGCCAGCCCGATCGGGGTGCTCAGCGTCGGCACCCCGGTGTACAACCTCTACCTGCGGGCGCTCGGCGCCGAGGTGGGGCGCGGCGCGGTGCTGTTCACCGGGCACGTGCCCGTCTGCACGGACCTGCTGACCATCGGCGCGGGCGCCGTGATCAGGAAGGACTCCTTCCTCAACGGCTACCGGGCCAGGGGCGGGTTTATCGAGGTCGGCCCGGTGACGCTCGGCGCGGACGTCTTCGTCGGCGAGCAGACCGTGCTCGACATCGGCACCGTGATGGGGGACGGCGCCCAGTTCGGGCACGCCTCGTCGCTGCACGCCGGGCAGGCCGTGCCCGCGGGCGCCTGCTGGAACGGCTCGCCCGCCCGCCCCGCCGAGGCCGGGTACGGCTACCGGACGGCCGGCACGGCGCGCTGCGGGCGGCTGCGCCGCGCCTGGTACGGCGGGATCCGGCTCACGGGCATCCTGTTCATCGCCGGCCCGCTCGAGGCCGCTGCGGGCGCGCTGCTGTGGTCCCGGCCGCGGTTCCTGGGCGGGATGCCGGAGCTGGACTCCGTCGTCGGGGCGGCCGCGCTCGTCGCGGGGCTGATCGTCGCCGGGCTGGTCGTCGCGGGCACGGTACCGCGGCTGCTGACCCGGCTGCTGACGCCGGGCAGGACCTACCCGCTGTACGGGGTGCACTTCACGGTCCAGCGGCTGCTGTCGAGCTGGTCGAACTTCCGGGCGTTCCACCTGCTGTTCGGGGACAGCGCGCTGATCACGGGCTACCTGCGGCTGCTCGGCTACCGCCTGGGCAAGGTCGTGCAGACCGGGTCGAACTTCGGGACGACGTTCCGGCACGAGGTCCCGGCGCTCAGCGAGATCGGCACCGGCACCATGGTCTCCGACGGCCTGTCCATGATGAACGCGGACTTCTCCAGCACCGCCTTCCGGGTCGTGCCGGCCGCCGTCGGCCCGCGGAACTTCCTCGGGAACGACCTGGCGTGGCCCCCGGGGGCCCGCACCGGGGACAACTGCCTGATCGCGACCAAGGCGATGCTCCCGCTGGCCGGCCCGGTCCGGGAGAACGTGGGCCTGCTCGGCTCGCCTTCCTTCGAGATCCCCCGCTCCGTGCTGCGCGACAAGCGGTTCGACGAGCTGAGCGCCGAACCGGGGCTGCACCGCCGTATCGCCGCGAAGACCAGGCACAACCTCGTGACCATGGCGCTGCACCTGCTGGTGCGCTTCGCGCTGGTGTGCTGGCTGTTCGCCGTCGCGCTGCTGCCGGTCACCTCCCGCGGCTGGGCGGGCTGGGCGGGCACCGCGGGGCTGATCGCGGCCGACCTGGCCGTCATGGTCACCCTGTTCGTCGTGGCGGACCGCGCGGTCACCGGCTTCCGCCCGCTGCAGCCCCGGTTCTGCTCGATCTACCAGCTGCCGTTCTGGCGGCACGAGCGGTACTGGAAGGTGTCGTCCGTGCTGTTCATGCACATGTTCGACGGCACGCCGTTCAAGGGCGTGTTCTGGCGGCTGCTCGGCGCGCGGGTGGGCCGCCGGGTCTTCGACGACGGCTGCGCCATCTCCGAGCGGAGCCTCGTCAGCGTCGGCGACGGGGCGACGCTCAACATGGCCGCCCTGCTGCAGTCGCACTCGCTGGAGGACGGCGCGTTCAAGTCGGACCGCATCACCATCGGGCGGGACTGCACGGTCGGCACCGGCGCGTTCGTGCACTACTCCGTGACCATGGCCGAAGGCTCGCTGCTCGAGGCCGACTCATTCGCGATGAAAGGTTCGGACATCCGGCCAGGCGCACGCTGGCTGGGCAACCCGGCGACAGAAGGGACGTCAGCATGGGGATCTTCGAAGAACGCGAGTCAGCAGTCCGCAGTTACTGCCGCAAATGGCCGGCGGTGTTCGACCGGGCGTCTGGAACCTGGCTCTACGACGAGAACGGCGCCCAGTACCTGGACTTCTTCTCCGGGGCAGGAGCGCTGAACTACGGCCACAACAACCCGCTGCTCAAGGTGGAGCTGCTGGAGTACCTGGCCGCGGACCGGGTCATCCACTCCCTCGACATGTACACCGTCGCCAAGGCCGGGTTCCTGACCGCGCTTGACGAGCTGATCCTGCGCCCGCGCAACCTTGACTACAAGGTGCAGTTCCCGGGGCCGGCCGGCACGATCGCGGTCGAGGCGGCGCTGAAGCTGGCCCGCAAGGTCACCGGCCGGACCGAGGTCGTGTGCTTCACGAACGGGTTCCACGGCATGACGGTCGGCGCCCTGGCGGTCACCGGCAGCGGGTTCCACCGCCGCGGCGCGGGGCTGCCGCTCGCGCACGCGACGCCCATCCCCTACGACCGCGGCGAGGACCCCGGCTTCGAGTGGTTCGACCGGCTGCTCCACGACTCCGGCAGCGGCCTTGACCTGCCGGCCGCGGTGATCGTCGAGTGCGTGCAGGGCGAGGGCGGGGTCAACGTCGCCTCCCCGGACTGGCTGCGCGGGCTCGCCGGCCGCTGCCAGGAGGAGGGCATCTTGCTGATCGTCGACGACGTGCAGATGGGCTGCGGCCGCACCGGCCCGTTCTTCAGCTTCGAGGTCGCCGGCATCACCCCCGACATCGTGTGCCTGTCTAAGTCCATCGGCGGCTACGGGCTGCCGCTGGCCCTGACGCTGCTGCGGCCCGGCCTGGACATCTGGGCGCCCGGGGAGCACTCCGGCACCTTCCGCGGGTTCGACCCCGCGCTGGTCACCGGCGCCGCCGCGCTGCGCGCGTACTGGGGCGACAGCGCCCTGGAGGAACGGACCGCGGAGATGGGCAAGGTCACGGCGTCGGCGCTGGCTGAGATCGCCGGGGAGGTGCCCGGCGCGGGCGCGCGCGGCCGCGGCCTGGTGCACGGCCTGGAGTTCAGCCAGCCCGGGATGGCGCAGAAAGTGGCCGCGGCCGCCTTCGACCTCGGCATGCTCGTCGAGACCGCCGGGCCGGCGGACCAGGTGGTCAAGCTCATGCCGCCGCTGACGATCAGCCGCGACGAGCTCACCCTCGGCCTGAGCCTGCTCGCCAAGGCCGTGGCCCGGACCGCCGCGTGAGGCCAGGGCAGGCGAGGTACCCGGGCGGCTCCGCGCGCCCGGGTACCTCGTTGAATCCGGCTGGTCACGGCGTGTCGCGGCCGCGGCGCCCCTCCTGCCCGCCGTATCGTCCCGTATACGGCGTTGCCGGCACCCGTGCCCGGCCGGGCCGGCTCCGTTGAGCTGCCCGGCTGCCACGGGACGCCGCCAGCCCTGACACGCGGGCCTTGTCACCGGGCGCTACCGGGCCCAGGGCCGGCTGAACGGCACAGTGGAGAACGCATTGATCAAGACGACCAAGCCCGGGCGTGACGGCCGCGTCCGCGTCACCTTCGCCCTGCCCGCCGACGAGCCCTGCGGGGCGGTGTCCGTGGTGGGCGACTTCAACGACTGGGATCCCTTCGCTCACCCGCTGCGGCTGCGGACGAACGGCACGCGCAGCGCCGCCGTGACGGTCCCGGCCGGGACCAGGCTGCGCTTCCGCTACCTCGCCGAGGGCGGGACCTGGTTCAACGACGAGAACGCCCCCGAGCTCGACGGCCAGGACGCCAGTATCGCGGTCTGATCCCGCCGAAACCATTTCGGCGCCCGGCACCTGGGCCGTGCAGGCCGGCGTGGTGCATGATCGGGGCATGGGATCCGCGGCCGGCCCGGACGCCGCCGCCGGCGGCCTCGCCGGCCCCGGCGCTGGAGGCATCGTTTCCCGCCCGAGGCTGTTCGCGCGGCTGGGGACGTCAGCCCGCGTCACCGTGGTGTCGGCGTCGCCGGGCAGCGGCAAGACGGTGCTGCTGCGGTCGTGGGCCGGCCAGGCAGGCACGGCGGGCAGCGCCGCGTGGGTGACGGTCAGGCGCGGCGAGCGGGACCCGCAGCAGTTCTGGCTGTCCGTGCTCGGCGCGCTGCGCCAGACCGTCCCGGGGCGCGCGCTGGCGCAGCCGCTGTCGGCGGCGCCGGACCTGGACGGGTGGGCGATCGCCGAGCGGCTGCTGAGGGACCTGGCGCCGCTGCGCGACCGGGTCCACCTGGTGATCGACGACCTGCACGAGCTGGGCGCGGCCGAGGCGCGGCGGCAGCTGGAGCTGCTGATGATGCGGGCGCCGGCGCAGCTGCGGTTCGTCCTCGCCACCCGTCACGACGTCCGCCTCGGCCTGCACCGGCTGCGGCTGGAGGGCGAGCTCGCCGAGATCCGCGACCCCGACCTGCGGTTCACCGTGGCCGAGGCCCGGGAACTGCTCGGTGCCGCCGGGGTGACGCTGCCCGACCCGGCTCCGCTGGTGGAACGGGCCGAGGGATGGGCGGCGGGCCTGCGGCTCGCGGCGCTGTCGCTGGCCGGGCACCCGGACCCGCGGCGGTTCGCCGAGGAGTTCTCCGGCACCGAGCGGACGGTAGCCGAGTACCTGCTGGCCGAGGTGCTTGACCGGCAGCCCGAACAGGTGCGGCGGCTGCTGCTGCGCACGTCCGTGCTCGAACGGGTCAACGGCGAGCTCGCCGACCTCCTGGCCGGCGGCAGCGGCGGGGAGCGGGTGCTGCAGGACCTGGAGGCGGCGAACGCGTTCGTGGTGGCGCTGGACGCCCGGCGGTCCTGGTTCCGCTACCACCACCTGTTCGCCGACCTGCTGCACCTGGAGCTCCGCCGCACCGCCCCGGATGAGGTCACCGGGCTGCACCGGGCCGCCGCCGGCTGGCTCGCCGGGCACGGGTACCCGGCGGACGCGGTGCGGCACGCCCAGGCCGGCGCGGACTGGGGAACGGCCGCCCGGCTCCTTTCGGACCGCTGGTACAGCCTGCAGCTGGACGGGCAGGCCGCCACCGCCCGCCAGCTGCTCGCCGCGTTCCCGGCCGCGGCCCGCGCCGCGGATCCCGAGCTGGCGGCGCTCGCCGCGGCCGACGAGCTGGCGTACGGGTCGCTGGAGGCGGCGGAACGGTACCTCGGCCAGGCGGAGCGCGGGATGGCGTCGGTGCCGGCGGCCCGGCGCGGCCAGGCGCGGCTGCTGCTGGGGACCACCCGGCTGGTGCTGGCCCGCCAGCGCTGGGACCTGAAGGCGGTGGCCGAGGAGGAGCGGCGGCTGCGGGCCGTCGCCGAGGTCCCGGACGCGGTGGCGCCCCGGGTGGGCGAGGAGCTGCGCGCGCTGGCGCTGATCAGCCTCGGCACCACCGAGTTCTGGGCCGCCGGGCAGGACCCGGAGCGCCACCTGGAGATGGGCGTGGCGCTGGCGCGCCGGATCGGGCGGCCGTTCCTCGAGTTCACCGGCCTCGCCTACCAGACCGCGGCCGGGATCTACCACTCCTTCGCCCGGGCCGCCGAGCGCGGCGGGCAGGCGGTCGAGCTGGCCCGGCGGCACGGCTGGGCCGACGAGCCGGCCGCCGGCCTGGCCTACGTGATACTCGCGGCCATGCTGGCCTGGCAGGTGCGGCCGGGGGAAGCGGAGCCCTGGGTGCAGCGCGCCGAGCGCGTCCTGCGGGCGGAGACCGAGCCCGCGGCGGTGCTGGCGATGTACCAGACCCGCGGGATGCTCGAGCTGGCGCGCGGCCGCGACGCCGGCGCGCTGGCCGCCTTCCAGGCCGCCGAGCGGCTCGGCGGGCGCCTCGCCGCGCCGCACATGCTCCTCACGCCGGCGCGGGCCTGGCACCTGTACGCCCTGGTGCGCGCCGGCGACGCCGACCGGGCCGGGCGGGCGCTCGCCGGGCTCGGCGAACGCGACCGCGGCCACGGGGAGACGCGCGTCGCCGCGGCCGCGCTGCGGCTCGCCCGGGACGAGCCGCAGGAGGCGGCGGCCGCGGTCGCCCCGGTCCTGGACGGCTCCGCGCCGGTCACCCGGTCGGCCTGGCGGGCCGGGGCGTTCCTGCTGGAGGCGATCGCCCGGGACGCGCTCGGCGACCCGGGCGCGGCCGGCCGGGCCCTTGAGCGCGCGCTGGACCTCGCCGAGCCGGACGGCGCGCTGCTGTGGTTCTGGCTGCACCCGGCGCCGGGCCTGCTGCGGCGCCACGCCGGGCACCGCACCGCGCACCCCGCCCTGGTCGCGGACATCCTGGCCTTGCTGGCCGGGCAGCCGCCCGCGCCGCCCGCCGGCCCCCCGCCGCCGCTCGAGCCGCTCAGCGGCAGCGAGGTCCGGGTGCTGCGCTACCTGCCGACCAACCTGTCGGCGCCGCAGATCGCCGGCGAGCTGCACGTCTCGCACAACACCGTCAGGACCCACATGCGGCACCTGTACGCCAAGCTCGGCGCGCACCGCCGGTCCGAGGCCGTCGACCGCGCCCGCGCCCTCGGCCTGCTCGCGCCGTCCCCGCTGCGGGGCCAGGCCACGCTCCCGGGCTGACCGCCGGGCCGCCGCCCGCCGCCTTCGCCGTCGCGTCCGGGCTCAATCACATCAACGATGCGACGCCGCCTCACCCACCCGGGCGCCAGCATGGTTCCTGCCGGCTACGCGGCCCTGGATGCACTGAACGAACTAGCTGCCGGAGCACTGCGCCCATGCGAACCAAGCCTGTGATCCTCGTCGCCCTGCTGCTGGCGGCGTTCCTGGTGAACCTCGACACGACGCTGGTGAACGTGGCGCTCCCGGCGATGGTGCGGGAGCTGCACGCCACCACCACGCAGCTGCAGTGGGTGGTCGACGCCTACAACCTGGTCTTCGCCGCGCTGCTGCTCACATTCGGCAGCCTGTCCGACCGCTACGGGCGCAAGGGGATGCTGCTGGCCGGGCTCGCCGTCGTGGGGGCCGCCAGCCTGGCCGGCGGGTTCACCGCCAGCCCCGCGCAGCTGATCGCGGCCCGGGCGGTGATGGGCCTGGGCGCCGCCATGACGTTCCCCGCGACGCTGTCGCTGATCTCCAACGTGTTCACCGGGCGGAAGGAACGGGCGCGGGCCATCGGCCTGTGGGGCGCGATCGCCGGCGTGGCCATCGCGACCGGGCCCATCGTCGGGGGCTGGCTGCTCGAGCACTGCAGCTGGGAGGCCATCTTCATCGCCATGGCGCCGGTGGCGGCGGCCGCCGTGGCCCTGGCGGCGCTGGCGGTTCCCGCCTCCAGGGAACCGGGCGCGGCGCCCGTCGACGTCCCGGGCCTGGTCCTGTCGTCGGCCGCCATGGCGCTGCTGGTGTTCACCGTCATCGAGGCGCCCGGGGCCGGGTGGGCCACGGGGCGCAGCGTGGCGGGCTTCGCCGGCTCGGCGGTCCTGCTCGCCGCGTTCACCGGATGGGAGCGGCGCGCCGCGCACCCGATGCTCGACGTGCGCCTGTTCCGCAACATGCGGTTCAGCGCGGCCAGCGGCGCGGTCACGGTGTCGTTCTTCACCTTGTTCGGGTTCATCTTCCTGATCACCCAGTACTTCCAGTTCGTCCGCGGCTACGGCCCGCTGTCCACCGGGGTGCGGCTGCTCCCGGTCGCGCTGGCGGTCGGCGCCGGGTCGGTCGCCGGCACCCAGCTTGCGGTGCGCGCCGGGACCAAGCTGGTCGTCACCGCCGGGCTCGTCGCGATGGCGGCGTTCTACGGCTGGGTCACGGTGACGATCAGCGCCACGCTCAGCTTCGGCGCCATCGCCGCCCAGATGGTGGTCTACGGGCTCGGGCTGGGCCTGACCTCGGCGCCGGCCACCGAGTCCATCATGGGCGCCGTCCCGCGGGCCAAGGCCGGCGTCGGCTCGGCCGTCAACGACTCCACCCGGCTCGTCGGCGGCACCCTCGGCGTGGCCGTGATCGGCAGCGTCTACGCCTCGGTCTACGCGTCCCGGCTGTCCGCCGCCATGCCCGCGGGCGTGCCTGCCCCGGCCGCCGCGGCCGCGCACCAGTCGGTCGGCGCCGCGTACGCGGCCGCCGGGCAGATCGCCGCGCTCGGCCACCCGGCCCTGGGGCTGGCGCTGCACGACGCCGCCACCAGCGCGTTCCTGCGCGGCCTCACCGTCGGCGCGCTCGTGGCCGGCGGTGCCGCCGCGGCCGGCGCCTTCCTGGCGGCCTGGTTCCTGCCCGCCCAGCCCGCCCGCCCGGCGGCCGAGGCCGCCGGCGACGCCGGGACGGCTGGGCAGGCGCGTCCCACCGTGCCCGCCCCGCCGCGGCGGCCCCTCGCCCGGCGCCCTGCAGCGAGGCAAGAAAGCGCAGAAAGGAAAGGTAACAACTAGCCCAGACGCCGCCGTCCGCAAGGTGACCGGCGGCCCCGGGGTTATGCTGTCACGGCGCAACGGCGAGCCTGCGGGCGGGCACCGCGGCGGCCCGGCCGGCCAGCAAGCGGCCACGCGACGAGGCCCGGACATGGAACCGACCCGCGTGTTCCGGTCATCGTGCTCACCGTTGAGTACAGCGGCTGGGCGCTGCTGGGGTTCATCACCGGGCGCGCGCACGCGGGGGTGCTGTCGCTGGTCTACTTCGTCTACCTTGGCCGAGTCGGCTACTCCCTAGATCGTGGAGGCTGCTCAGCAGTTCGTGTATCTCCTAGAATGTCATAGCCGGTCGATAGGATGTTTGGCATAGGAATGGAGCCTGCCCTGGATGTGAGGCCTGGTGGCGAGGGTAAAGCTGGCGTACCGGTTCGCGCTGGACCCGACCCCGGGGCAGGAGCGGGCGCTTCGGTCCCATGCGGGGGCGGCGCGGTTTGCGTGGAACTGGGGCCTGCACCAGTGCAAGCAGCGGTACGCGGCGGAACGGAAGTGGTACTCCGCCGCCGAGCTGCACAAGCTGTGGAACGCCGCGAAGAAGGCCGACCCGGCGCTGGGCTGGTGGGCGGAGAACTCCAAGTGCTGCTATCAGGAGGCGTTCCGGAACCTGGAGCGAGCGCTGTCGGACTTCGTCAAGTCCAGGAAAGGCGAGCGGAAAGGCAGGAAGCTCGGCTTCCCGAGGTTCAAGAAGCGCCGTAAGGCCAGGGACTCCTTCCGGCTCACCGGCGCCGTCCGCTGCGACGGGAACGCGGTCCGGTTGCCCCGGCTCGGGAACATCGCCACGCACGAGCCCACGACCAAGCGGCCGAAGCGGGTCGCCGACGGCACTGCCCGCATCCTGTCCGCGACCGTGTCGCGGGCGGCGCAGCGCTGGTACGTCTCCTTCACCGTGGAGGAGGACCGGGACGTCCCGGCGCGGCATGCCCACCCTGGCACCGCGATCGGGATCGACCTCGGGATCAAGACCCTCGTCACCGGCGTAGACAATACCGGGACCGTGATCTCGGTCCCCGGCCCCAGGCCGCTGAAGGCCGCCCTGCGCCGGCTGCGGCGCGCCTCGCGGGCGCATTCCCGCAAACAGCCCGGGTCGGGGCGGCGCAGGAGGTCGGCGGCCCGGCTGGGCCGCGTGCACGCCCGCGTCGCCAGCGTCCGCGCCGACGCGCTGCACAAGGCCGCCAGCATGCTCGCCGGACGCTATGAGACGGTCGTCGCCGAGGACCTGAATGTGGCCGGGATGACCCGCAACCGGAAGCTGGCCCGGGCGGTCGGCGACCAGGGCTTCGGGCGGCTACGGCGGATGCTCGACTACAAGACAACCTGGCGCGGCGGAACGCTGGTCACCGCTGACAGGTTCTACCCCTCCTCCAAGAAGTGTTCGGGCTGCGGTGCGGTGAAAGCCAAGCTGCCCCTGTCCGAGCGGACCTACCGGTGCGAGCGCTGCGGCCTGGTCGAAGGCCGGGACGTGAACGCCGCGCGGAACCTGCTGTCCCTCGCCGCCAGTGGGGCGGAGAGCCTAAA
>Ga0134126_10013961_pt1 | contig 10138 bp, 5 predicted proteins | sample KB31752_FD_96881 | JGI IMG/M metagenome (GOLD analysis project Ga0134126, IMG submission 96881) | Terrestrial soil microbial communities with excess Nitrogen fertilizer from Kellogg Biological Station, Michigan, USA - KB3-175-2 | ecosystem: Environmental > Terrestrial > Soil > Unclassified ...
CAGACCATCAATTCCGGATCGAGCTCCTGCTTGTCCGGACTGTCCGCGCCGACTGCCGCTACGAACGTGCCGGGCGCAATCCACGATCGTTTGATGATCGGTTCCCTGCTTGGTGTACAGGTCACTACTATGTCGCTCGATTCCAGCGCGCGCGGCAGTGACGTCGCGGGCTCGACCGGAATTCCGAGCTCTTCCGACAACTCCGATGCCGCGGCCGCGGCGTGATTCTCGTCGCGGCTCCAGATGAATGCGTTCTCCAGCGACACGGTTTCGCACAGCGCGCGCAGTTGAATCCGGCCCTGCCGCCCGGCGCCGCAGATGGTGGCCGTAGTTGCATCGTCTCGCGCGAGATACCTGGCGGCGATCGCGGTTGCCGCGCCCGTTCGAAGTGCAGTTATGTATAGCGAATCCATGACCGCGAGCGGATAGCCATTCGACGCGTCGGCGAGGTAGATGACGCCGAGGATGTTGGGAAGACCGTTGGCGGCAGCGTTGCCGAAGAAGCCTCCGTTTGCCTTCAGCGCAAAGTAGCTGCGCTCGTCGATGGTCACGCCGCCGGCTTTCACATGAAACTCGCCTCCGATCGCGTCGACGTGCAGTAGGCCAGGCGTGAAAGAGCGGCCGGTCGCATGCGCAAGGAAGGCGGCCTCGACTGCGGCGATGCATTCGGGAAGGGTAAGGAGCGACGCGACGTCGCTTCTGTCGAGCAGCAGGGTCGATGCGAGAGTCATGAGAGTACCAGTTGCATCGCAAGACCCCGTGATCCCGCACTACCCTGTATCGACGGCATGATATTGCGAAGAATCTCGCGTGCCCGCCGGTATCTGCGCTCACGCAAGCGCTCTGTCCGCCTCCGTACCTGTCTTGCGGATCGCGTGCACTTGGTGCTAAGGTAGGCGGTGGCATTGCGTGGCACACCTCTCCCGCTGGCGCAACGATGATAGAACAAACCTGTGACATGGTGGTGCGTACCGAGCAGGATCCGTCGTGTGCGGATTCTGCGCGGAGTGCTGTCCTGTCACTTCCATCGTCCCTGTAGCCAGCGATGCGAGCGAGCTGGGTAAGACTTCACTCGCCGGCATCCGGCGCGCCGGATCCGCTCGCAGCCGCTGTTGTCGCCCAGGATCTGGATCTGGTGCGGCGCGTTCGTCTCGGAGATGAGGCGGCGTTCGAGCAGATCTTTCGCACGTACTACGTGCGGCTCGTCTCATTCGCGCGCACAGGCATCGACTCGCAGGACCTCGCCGAGGAAACGGTGCAGGAGGTCTTTCTGCATATATGGATGCGGAGGGAGTCCTGGGTCGTGGAGCGTTCACTCGCGGCGTACATGTTTCGCGCGGTGCGAAACAGAATCTCCAATGCCAGGCGCTCGCTCAAGCTCGAGACGTGCTACAACGCCGACATTGCGCGCGAAACCGACGGCGGCCCGGATGTACCATGCGACGGACGCTTGCGTGAAGCCGAAATCGAGGCGGCGCTGGCCAAGGCGGTGGCTTTGCTGTCTGATCGGGCACGCCAGGTCTTCCTTCTGAGCAGGCGCCAGCATCTCACCTACGCCGAGATCGCCGAAGTACTCGGCATCGGCGTCAAGACCGTGGAGATGCACATGGCCAGAGCGCTCTCTCAGCTCCGGCTCGCCCTGAGCGAGTGGCGGCAGCCGTAGCTTAGCGGCCCGGTCGCCGCGCCGGCCTTCCGGGGCGATACAGGGTAGTGCGTGTGCCGCGTGACGTTGTACGTATGACGCGGTCCAAAGACTTCGACGCGGCGGTTCTCGCACGCTACCTGTCCGGTGAATCGACGCCGGCAGAAGCGGCACTCGTGGACGCCTGGATAGCGAACGATCCTGGGAAGCGTGCCGAGTTCGACGAGATTCGCCGCACGTGGAGTGCTTCGTTTCCCCTGGAACGGTCGGTCGATGTGGACAAGGCGTGGGCGCGCCTGGCGACGCGCATGCACGGATCTCACGAGACCGCGCCCGCTTCGATTCACACCGAGCGCGAGCCGGTCCTGCATCGCGAGCCAACGCACCTGAGCGTGTTTTCGAATGACAGCCCCCGCAGGGGTCAGCGACTCCGCACTGGCACGTTCCGGTTCGCGCGTGCCGAGAAGTCGATTGGATTGCGGGCGGCGGCTGCGGCCGTGATAATGGCCGCCACCGCGGCGACCTTCGTACAGATTGCTGCACGCTTGCGCGAGCGGGACGTTCCTGCGCGAACGACCCGCGAATTCGCTGCAGGGGCCGGACAGCGCGCACTCATAGATCTCGGTGACGGCACTCACATCGTTCTTGCGCCGTCGAGCCATCTCAGGGTGTCGATGCCGGTTCGCGGGGGCGGTCTGCGTGAAGCGGTGCTCGACGGCGAAGCAATGTTCACGGTGGCGCACGACACCGCGCGACCGTTCGTGGTTCGCTCGCGATACGGCAACACGGTCGACATCGGAACTGCCTTCGCGGTTCGCGCCTACTCCGACGCGCCTTACCGCGTTTCGGTCCGCGAGGGAGAGGTCGCGCTCGGCCAGTTGGCGTCTCCAGCCTCCCATCGACGCACGAACGTCGTGGGCAGTGTCGTGCTCGACGCTGACGAGCCAGTTCTCGGGGCAGGGGATGTCGCTACACGGGACAAGGACGGACGGATGACGATTGTGCATGGCCAGAACGTCGCGGAGATGCTCGACTGGACCAGCGGCCGGCTGACGTTCGACCATGAGCAATTCGGGGAGTTGATCCCTGACCTCGAGCGCTGGTACGGCGTCGAGATTCGCGTCGAGAGTCCGGTACTTCGGACGAGAACCGTCACGGGTCAGTTCGATACGGAGTCCAGGGCCGAGGCCTTCACTGCGCTTGGACGCGTACTCGGCGCGCGGCACAGGGTGAATGGCAAGCGAGTGACGTTTTACCTGCGTTGAAATGCTCTAGTGACGCAGTCGCGGCATGCATGCAACGGTGTTCTGAAGTACTGGCTCTCATCTCAGGGATGTAGTGATGATCAATACAGGTCGATCGGCCGGCTGGTGTCTCGCATTGGCTCTTGCCGTAATGGTTCCTCCGCTATCCGGCCAGGCTTTGGGTCGCGGATCCGCGGTCGCAGAGTCTGCGTCCTACCGATCGACCGCGCCTCGGTTGCAGGCCGCGAACACCATATCTCTCGATCTCAACGACGTTACTGTCAGAGCTGCGTTGCGCGCGGTTGCGGACAACGCCGGACTTCGCGTGCTCGTTCGCGACGACATTCTGCCATCCGGCCTGATCTCCGCGCACATCCGCGATGCATCTGTCGAAGATGCCGTTCGCCAGGTTCTTCACGGTACGACTCTCGTTGCTCGCATTACATCGACCGGCCTGCTTGTCGTTACGACTCGATCGAGCGTTGCGGCCGCTGCGGCGCCGGGCTCGATCGCAGGAACGATCGTCGATGCAAGTACGAAGCGGCCCGTGGTAGGAGCCACCGTCACGCTCGACGGCTCGCAGAAGGTGTTGATCTCCGGTGATGAGGGACAATTCCGGTTCATCGATGTCGCAGTCGGCGAACACACTCTGGCAGTGCGCCGACTTGGCTATGTTCCATCGACTCGCCGGGTGGACGTCGGCGACGGTGCAACCGCAACGCTCCGCATCGCGCTCCAGGTGGCCGCCAACACGCTGGACCAGGTCGTGGTGACGGGCACCGTCGTGGCAACGGAACGCAGAGCGGTCCCAAATGCAATGACCGTCATAACTGCCCAGGACATCGAGCGTCGCGGAGTCACCGACTTCGATCAGCTATTTCGCGGCGAGGTACCCGGCGTATTCGACCAGAGCCGCGGTGCCGGCGGAACGTCCACCAACGGTTACGGTTTGAGCTACATGACAGCCCGTGGAGTGAGCACGGTTGGAAGCACGGCAATTGCCGCGGTCACACCGATCAAGACCTACGTGGATGGTGTCGAAATAGCGTACCCGTTCTATCTGTCCGCGATCGACCCGCGCACGATCGAACGGATGGAGCTGATTCCCGGGCCGCAGGCAAGCACGATCTACGGATCGGGCGCGCTCGGCGGTGTGCTGCAGATCTTCACGAAGCGCGGTGACGGCGCAGCCGGACGTCCCAAGGTGATGCTCAATCTTCAGACTGGCGCCATCCAGAGCAGCTACAGCAACGCCCTCACACCGCGCCACGATATTTCGGGGCAGTTCTCCGGGCAGGATGCGAGTGGATTCTCGTACTCGGGCGGTGGTGGTTACAAGTACACCGGCCAGTGGCTCCCCAACCTTTACACCCGGGATGCGAACGGATATGTCGCAGCCCGGTATGAGCCAAGCAGCGCGCTCAGCGCGGATGTGTCAGTACGCGCCTCGCAACGGGCCAGCGGCGGAAATTCGTACACGTTTCTGGTGGAAGGCCAGCGGGCCGGCCTGTATGCCTACAACCCCGGCAGCTTTGCGCCGAGCAACGTGACCTATTCCGTCAAGACACAAACGGCTGGCCTGGGACTGTCATGGCGGCCAACTTCGTGGTGGCAACATCGCGTAAACGTGGGAACCGATGAAACGAACCAGGCGTCGTACAAGAATGCGCCGACCTTTCTCACTGCAGCGGATACTTTCGAGACGGCGGTACTCATCCCTGTCCGCAAGCAGACGGTCCAGTACAGCACGACCGTACAGGGAAGATTCAACGACGAGGTTGGAGGCAACCTGACCGCCGGCGCCGACGCGATGCAGTACGAAACCACCACGTCGGTTGCTACGACCCCTTCGCTCACGGGCACACTCAGCGGAGGCGCAAGCGCACCGCCGTTCATCTCGCGGACGACCGAAACCAACCGCGGTGCCTTCGCACAGACGCAGCTGGATTTCTGGAAGACGCTTTATCTCACCGCCGGTCTACGTGCCGAAAAGAATTCCAACTACGGCAGTTCGTACGGGGTCAACTACGCGCCACGTTACGGAGCCAGCGTGGTTCACGCGATCGGACCCGTCACTGCCAAACTCAGAGCTGCGTACGGAAGAGCGACTCGTGCACCGTCATCCGGTGCGCGCGAGGCCGTATTCCTGACCAACACCACGTACGGCACGTACCAGTCACAAATCGCCGCGCCCAATCTCGCGCCGGAATTCCAGTCCGGTACCGAAGGCGGCCTGGAGCTGTACTTCGGAGGACACGGAAGCCTCCAGATTACACGCTACGACCAGCACGTCGACAACCTGATCATCTCGATCCCGGTCGACAGCGTTCAGTCGCTGAACCCGAATTCCGTCGGCAACTACCTGTACGCGACCGTGTCGCAACGCATGAACGTCGGAGCCGTGCGAAACACCGGATGGGAAGGCCAGGGAACGGTCAATCTGCCGGCCGGCGTGAGTGTTACGGGCACGCTATCCAACACGATTACACGATTCCAGCATCTCAACTCCTCGTACAAGTGCGCGGCCGCTGGTACGCCGAGCGGAGATCAGTGCCTGTATCCCGGCGCCGGCCTGTTCAACATGGCGGAGCATACCGGTGCGCTCGCGACCAACTACGCGAATGCGCTGTTCAATCTCAACGTGTCGATGTCGTACATCGGACCACGGCAGTTCGCGTATGACATCGGCGATTACTACGCAGCCACGAGTGGAAGGTTGGGGACCAGCACGTTCACTTACGTGCCGGTGACCGCGCCAGGGTACGAGACCTTCGACGTACGCGGTGCATACCAGCTGACGCCAAGGATGCAGGCTACACTGACAGTTCAGAACGCCGGCAACAACCACGATGGCGATTATACCGGCAGGCGTTTCCTGCCGACCATCGGCAGAACCACCATGGTCGGCCTCCGCATAACCAACTAGTTCGCGCGAGTTCGTCAGGGAACAAGGGTTCGTCGTAGATCCAGTGACGTCGTCCGTGGACCGTGAAGTCTCCGGTGGAACGGTTGCCCGCGTGCGCGGTGTGCGGCGCGGGAAACTGTGGTCCGTCATGTTCTGGCTGCACCAGGTGCTCGGGATCGCGAGTGGACTCGTTGTGGCCGTCGTCTGCCTCACCGGCGCAATCCTCGTCTTCAAGGTCGAGATCATTGCGGCGATGCACCCTGCGCGAGTGCACCTTGCCTCCGGCAGTGACAGGCGCGGCAACGCACTGGGAGTCGATGCCCTGGCCGACTCGGTGGCGCGCCAGTCGCGATCCCACCTCGAGACGGTGACTCTGTATTCCGATCCACAGCGGCCGGAGATCTTTACTCTCGCCAACGGCCGTCGGATGTACGTGGATCAGTACAACGGTCGGGTGGTGGATGTACAGCGGGGAGACGAGCGATTCTTCGTAATCATGGAAGCGCTACACCGACGGCTGCTCGCCGGCGAGATCGGTCGGAGAATCGTCGGAATTGCCACGGTCTGCTTTATCGTCATCCTCGCAAGCGGGGTCGTGATCTGGTGGCCCCGCACGATGCGAATGCTTCGGATGCGGCTCACGTTCAAGCATCCCACGGGCTGGAAGCGGCGCAACTACGACCTTCACGTCGTGCTCGGCATTTATGCGACCGTGATCCTGTTTGTCGTTGGTGCTACTGGATTGGTGTGGTCGTTCAGAACGATTGGAAACGCAGTCGACGGGATGACTCCACGCGGGAAGGCCACGCCCAAACCTCCGCACTCCGTGGTGGCATCGGCGAGCGGGCCCATCTCACTCGCGACGGCATTCGACGCTGCCCGCGTTGCACTCGGTACCACGACCACGCTCGTGCTCTACCTTCCCGGGAAACCGCGTGACGCGATCACAGTCATGGGCCTTCCGCCCGATGCTCCATATCGCCAGGCGATGGACATCGTGTATCTCGATCAGTTCAGCGGCCGGCCGCTCCGCACAGATCGGTTTCGGGATCGGCCGTTGGGGGAACTGTTACGTCGCGGCACGAACCCGGTGCACGTTGGGACACTGTATGGATTACCGAGTGAGATCGCCGCGTTTCTCGCATGCCTCATCGGAACTGTCGCGCCGATCACCGGGGTCATCATCTGGATAAATCGCCGCTGGCCGCGCGCGTTCAACGCGCGGCGGAGTCATACATGATCGGCAACGATACATGCTCGTGCGCCGCACCGGATCAATCTTGAAGGATAATCCCCTGAAATCACACTTCGTTCGCTCATCGGTAGCCTCGATGCTCGGCGTCCTTGCTATCGCCGGATGCCACACACCGCCTCCACCTGTAGTTGCAGCTACTGCGACAAGCGGTAACTCGCCAGGAAGGCCGGTCGCAACGGTGCCGGCATCAGGCACTGACTCCGGCCACATTACCAGCGCCAGCCGGAGAATCCGCCCATACAGTGCGGTCGTGACGCGCGCCGCAGTAACACGAACGGGCTTCTTCACCACGCATGTGGTTGGCGACAGGCTGCTTTTCGAGATTCCACGCTCCGCGATGAACGTCGACATGTTGCAGCTGGGCCGCTATGCCCGGGCCGCTGCGGCGCCCGCGTCCACCGCGTCGGAGTATGGCGGAGACCAGTTCAGCGAACGCACCATCCGCTGGGACAGAATGGGGAACCGGGTCTTTCTGCGCTCTCCATCGTATTCGATAATGGCGGACAGTACTCTTCCGATATACCGCGCAATCCAGGGAAGTGATTACCCACCGATAATTGCCGCATTCGACGTGCTTGCATACGGTCCGGACAGCGCGGCCGTGATCGACGTCACCAGACTTTTCACCACTTCAGTGCCGGAGTTCGCCGCACTGCACGGACAGATCGATCCGCAGCGCTCGTTCATCGAGCGCGTGGTCGCCTTTCCGGACAACGTGGAAGTCGAGGCGACGCAAACTGTAACCCCCAACAGCTCCCAGCTCACATCGCTGGTGCGTACCGCTGTGCCGACGCGAAGCGTGCTCGCGCACTGGAGCATGATCCGGCTTCCGGAGCATCCCATGATGCCGCGACTCGCCGACAGCCGTATCGGTTTCTACTCCCGGACGCGAGTCGATTTCGGAACCAACGCCGACCGCGCCGTGAACCAGCAGTATATAGGCCGCTGGCGCCTCGAGAAGAAATTCCCGGACTCCGCTGTGTCGGTGCCAGTGCACCAGATCATCTACTACATCGATCCGGCGACACCCGACAAATGGAAACCGTGGATCAGGAAAGGCGTGGAGGCGTGGCAGCCCGCGTTCGAAGCAGCCGGTTTTCGGCACGCGATCATTGCGCTCGATCCGCCCACCAACGATCCGGACTGGTCTGCAGAGGACATCAGGCACACGGTCATTCGATGGATGCCATCCACCACGGAAAATGCCGCCAGCGATGGCACGCGTGACATTCGTACCGGCGAGGTGCTGAACGGATCCGTGCGCATTTTCCACAACATCATGAACATCACGCGAGACTGGTATCTCACGCAGGTCGCGCCACTCGATCCGAGGGTGCAGCACGGAGAGTTCCCCGATTCGCTGATGGGCCGGCTGCTGCAGTACATCGTGTCCCACGAAGTGGGTCACACGATCGGACTCTATCACAATCACAAGTCGAGCTCGCTGTATCCCGTCGATTCGCTCCGCTCGCGCACATGGTTGGCGAAAATGGGACACACGGCGTCCTTGATGGACTACTCGCGGTTCAATTACGTAGCGCAGCCGGAAGATTCCATTCCGGTATCCGACCTCATCCCGCGCGTGGGGCCCGCCGACATCTACACCGTGAAGTGGGGCTACACACCGATTCCCGGCGTCACGACTCCTGATGCGGAACGTCCCACGCTCGATCGCTGGGCGCGGATGCAGGATTCCATTCCGTGGCTGCGGTTCGGTCACTCGACCGAAGTCTACACCACCGCGAACGTCGATCCCGGTGATGAGACGGAAGCCGTTGGAGACGCCGACGCGGTCAAGGCGACTGGTTATGGTCTCAGGAACATCCGTCGAACCGTGCCGATGCTGCTCGCGATGACGACGAAGCCAACCGAGGACAATTCCCAGCTTCAGGAGTTGTACGCCCGCCTCGTCAATCAATGGCGCATCGAGCTGACGCATGTCGTGAACGTGGTCGGTGGATCCGACGTTCAAACGAAATACGGTAGCCAGCCCGGACCGGTGTATACACCCGTGTCGAGGGCGAGGCAGGATGCCGCTATCAAATTCCTGAACCAGAACGCATTCCAGACTCCGACCTTCCTGATCGACGAAAGCATCACGCGCCGTCTGGGGCCCACGGGAACCGTGCGTCGCATTTCCACGATACAGGCTCGGCTGCTCTCGACCCTGCTGCAGAACGCACGACTGGCGCGCCTGCGCGAATACGCCGCGATGGACCCCGCCACGTCCTATTCGCTGGATGACATGCTCGCTGACGTTCGCCACGGTGTCTGGAGCGAGCTCTCCGCGCCTCGCGTATCGATCAACGCAGAGCGCAGGGCTCTGCAGCAGAGCTACCTCATCGATCTCGCCGGCAAGATCAATCCGCCGCCAGGTTCGGCTCCCAGGCCCGGAACGGTCAACGCCCTGACGGACGCGCCCAATGAGCCGGACGTGCAGTCCGTACTCCGCGGGGAGCTGACCGATCTCGGCCAGGAGGTACGGCGGGCGCTCCCGCGAGCGGTCGACCGGGATACCCGGCTGCATCTGCTTGACGCCAGCGCGCGGATCGGCCGTATCCTGGACCCGAAATGATCTCTCCCGCGCTCTCGCTACAGGGTATCGCGCGACTGACGGGTCTGTCCTGTGTACGGACGCGATGCTGCCACGGCCTCGCTCAATGGATCGTGAGTTGATCTCATGATCCGCGAGACCCGCCCAATTTCCTCGTCAATGGATTGTTCCGCATGAAGCCAATTGCTTTGGCGCGCTGTGTTCTGATTTCCACGCTTGCGACCCTGGCGGCATGCGGATCGGACAGTACTACCGGAGCGCCGGCAAAGCCGGCACTGGTCAGAGTCGTCAATTCCGTATTCCAGTACACCGATGCGACCAACGCCGCATCGAAAACACAACCACGCTCGATCGACGTACTGATCGATTCGAGCAGCTCGGCGCCCGGTGTCCTCGCAATTGCCCCGACGTCCGTCGCGACGCCGGCTGGCGCGGATGCTTCGCTGTACGAGCCGGTCACACCGGGAGTCCACTCGTTCGTGGCGCGGCTCGCGGGCAGCAGCGGTCCGCTGTCGTCGTTCTACACCAACGCCAACAG
>Ga0134126_10013962_pt1 | contig 10138 bp, 8 predicted proteins | sample KB31752_FD_96881 | JGI IMG/M metagenome (GOLD analysis project Ga0134126, IMG submission 96881) | Terrestrial soil microbial communities with excess Nitrogen fertilizer from Kellogg Biological Station, Michigan, USA - KB3-175-2 | ecosystem: Environmental > Terrestrial > Soil > Unclassified ...
GAAGCTGTCGGGAAGATCTCGACTCGCGTTTTCCGGCAGCTTCTCCATCGTGTCGTCGAACAAGTGGATTTGCTCGACGACGCACTACCCGAGGACATCCGGAGGCGTCTCGCGCTGCCCGGCCTCGCTTCCGCCCTTCGCACCGTGCATTCTCCTCAGGCCGGCGACGATATCCGGCTTCTGAATGAATTCCGTTCTCCCGCGCAGTTTCGTTTGATTTTCGACGAGTTCTTCTGGCTTGAATGCGGTCTGGCGCTTAAGCGTACCAAAGCGCGCAAAGCCGACGGCATTCCCTTCGAACTTTCCGAACGCGTGCGCGAACAAATCAAGCGCATGCTGCCGTTTAAGCCTACGTCTGCCCAGAAGCGTGTCATCCAGCAAATCGCGGACGACATGAAGCAGCCGCACCCCATGAACCGTCTGTTGCAGGGCGATGTTGGCAGTGGAAAAACCATTGTTGCCGCCCAAGCCGCGATTATTGCTATCGAAAACGGCTACCAAGTAGCCGTGCTGGCGCCCACCGAAATTCTGGCCGCCCAGCATCATGTTTATTTCCGTAGCTTGATGGAAAATCTCGGCTACACGGTCATACTGTTGACCGGATCGTCCACCGCTCGCGAGAAGCTGCAACTGAAGAAGCTCATGGCTGCCGGATACGCGCAGGTCGTCGTCGGCACGCACGCGCTACTTCAGCAGGATGTCGACTTTCACAAGTTGGGGCTTGCGATTGTGGATGAACAGCATCGCTTCGGCGTTCTGCAGCGCCTCACGCTGTTCGAGAAGGGCGCTCCCGCGGGCCGCCCGCCGAAACTGAGCCGCGACCGTGAGGGAGCGGCCGTCTTCAACGGAGCGGACGCCGTCAGAGCCAAGCCCGACGTGCTCGTCATGACCGCTACACCAATCCCCCGCACGCTCGCGCTTACCATCTACGGCGATCTCGATGTCTCGACCATTGACGAACTTCCGCCCGGTCGCCAGCCCATCAAAACCAAGCACGTGAACGAGACCGCTATCGAAAAGGTGTGGACTTTTCTCGCCATGCAGATCGCCAAAGGCCGTCAGGCGTATGTGGTTTATCCGGTGATCGAAGAATCGGAAACGAACGCGATGAAGGCGGCGGAGCAGATGTACGATCACCTCACCCACGAAGTTTTCCCAAAACTCTCCATAGGACTGCTGCACGGAAAATTGCCGGCCGAAGAAAAAGAAGCCGCCATGCGCCGGTTTCAACGGGGGGAAATCAACATTCTGGTCTCCACAACTGTGATTGAAGTCGGCGTCGACGTGCCCAATGCTACCGTGATGATTATCGAACAGGCGGAGCGTTTCGGTCTCGCGCAAATCCACCAGTTGCGCGGGCGTGTGGGGCGCGGCTCCCATCAAAGCTACTGCATCCTGGTCACTCGGAAAATGAACGACATTGCTCGCGAGCGTATTCGCACGCTGGTCGCTTCGAACGACGGCTTCCACATCGCCGAAATGGACATGCGGCTCCGGGGCCCGGGAGAATTTTTCGGCACGCGCCAGTCGGGCGTTCCTGGTCTGCGAATCGCCAATATTTTCCGGGATGGCGATATTCTTGAACTTGCTCGCAGCGAAGCACAGGCGCTGATCGCGGCGCCGCCGGAGCATGCCGATTTGCACGGCGTTGTGCGCTACATTCAGGAACACTGGCAGCGGCAATACGGCTTCGTCGAGATAGGCTGATCGATGCGCGTCATTGCTGGACAATTCCGCAGCCGCCGCTTGAAAAGCGCCCCGGGCTTGAACGTGCGGCCTACGCCGGACCGGCTTCGTGAAACGCTCTTCAATGTGCTTGCCCCCGAAATCGAAGGCACGGTTTTCCTCGATGCGTACGCCGGCAGCGGCGCTGTTGCAATTGAAGCGCTCAGCCGTGGCGCCCGGCACGCCATCCTCTTCGAGAAAAGCAACGCCGCGCTCGCGGTCATTCACGAGAACCTGAAAACGCTGGGCCTCTCGGATCGTGCAACGGTGATTCGCGGGAATGCGCTTTCGTTGTTGCCTCGGCATCCCGCCGGCATCGTCTTTCTCGATCCTCCGTACAGCCGCGCTAGCGATTACCAATCCGCGCTTGGCCTGCTGGCGCCAACTCCACTCGTTATCGCGCAACACGAATGGCGTCTGCATCTTCCAGATGATGCTGGATCGCTCCGAAAAACCCGTGTCATTCGTCAAGGCAGTAACGCTCTTTCCTTCTTTCGAACGCGCTCCGAACCCGAACCGGAACCATAAACGCCGTGGCGCAGGCCTCAGCCCAATGTCACTTGTTTTTGGTGGGGCAGACGCCCCGTCTGCGCGCGGCTCCCAGCCGCGCTCGTCGGATATTGCTGAGTTACCGAAGAGCCGAGCACAGGTAGAGGCCATAGGCGCTAATTTAAGAAACCTGGAAGCCCAGGATGGCGCTGCTCCTGTTACTTCCTAACAGCTCTGATTCAGCCTCGAATTCCCGGATGACCGATCACTCGGGAAGGTTAGAGGCGAAGACGACGGCGTTTCTCATTAGCTAACAGGTTGTTCTGTCCGGATTGCGCGTCATTCTGGCACAACTCGGAAATTATCCCCCAGGATTCGTAAACCTTGGCGGCTTTGCGCGAGTAGTCCGGGCTCGCTATGCTTCGGCGGCACTTTCCGAGATGACACCGGCTCCTGCGTGCGAAAATCCAGTCTCGAGGGACGGAAGCTCTTTTGGGGCGTTGCGCCAAATTCATTTGGTCGTCCTTGAGCATTTCAGGGCAGAATCGAGGCGACAACGTATGAACAGGCATCGCACTATCCACATCCTGAGAGTTTTGTGGCACTCATTAGGTTCGCGCCGGAACGACTAAGATATGCGAAAAGGGCTTACAAGAAAACCGCAAAGGGACGAGCCTGCAACGCCAAGCAAGAACTACATAACGCCAGGCGGCCTGCAGCGCCTCAAAGATGAGCACCGATTTCTGCTCACCAGGGAACGCCCGGCCGTGACGGAGGTGGTGGCGTGGGCTGCGAGCAACGGCGATCGCAGTGAAAACGCCGACTATCAGTATGGCAAGCGACGGCTGCGCCAGATCGACGGGCGGATTCGCTTTCTCACGAAGCGAATCGAAGCCGCGGAAGTGGTCGACCCGGAAACGCCGAGAACGGGGCAGGCCGCGACCAGGGCATTCTTCGGAGCGACTGTGCGCTATGCCAATGCCGCGGGAACGGAGCGAGTCGTGAGCATCGTCGGCCCCGACGAGGTCGATCTCAACCGCAACCACATCAGTTGGATTTCGCCTCTGGGGCGTGCGTTGATGAAGTCGGCCTCGGGCGATCGCGTAATTCTCCAAGCGCCGGGCGGCACAGAATACCTGACCGTGCTGGAAGTGTGTTACGAGCGCATTTCGGTGGAACCGTTCCGTGAACCACTTGGAGCCGAGGCCTCGGCAAAGCGTCCTCGCCGAGCCAATCGACCTAGCGAAGGTTAGCGAAAGGGGCAGTGAACATTTATGACCCAGCGTAACTACGAATTTGTGAGCTGATTCTACGGCCTGTTCCGCTATTATTTCGAATCCCATTCAGGAAGGCTCGCGTGTCACGGCCCAAGCGTTTACTTTCCGAATTGCTCCTGGATTGTCGCCAATCCGGTAATTGGCCGATTCCTATCCGATCCTGGTCTCGGGGGGCGCAGCATTTCGGAGATTCGAATCACGTCTCGCGAACGGATTGTGACACACTGGAGCCAAACTGGTGAACCTATGAACTTGCTTGCACGTACAGGCGCATTATGCGCGCTTTCTTGTTCCTTGATATTTGCGGCCGATTCCGCCGCGACCATTGGCCAGATCCATGACCGTGAGTTGTCGATTTTGGAACGGGAACTGGTTCCGTTGGCTGAGGCGATGCCTGCGGACAAGTATGATTTCGCTCCTGCACAGGGCGCGTTCAAGGGAGTCCGGACGTTCGGGCAACAGATGACCCACATCGCATCCGTAATGTATAGTATTTCGGGTACGGTCCTGGGCGAAAAGCCACCCGCTGATATCGGAACGGGCGAGAACGGGCCGGATTCGCTGAAAGGGAAAGACGCGATCATCAAGTACTTGAAAGAGGCGTTCGGCTATAGCCACAAGGCGATGCGGTCGCTGACCGAGCAGAATTTCTTCGAAATGGTTCAGGCGTATGGAAGTAAAACGCCTCGCGGACAAGTTGCGAGTGAACTAGTGTGGCACGGGTTCGATCATTACGGACAAGCCGTGGTGTACCTGCGCATGAACGACATCATCCCGCCAGCCAGCCGCTAATTGCTTCAGGCACTGACCGGCGAAAGATTCTTCATATACGCCCGGATTTGGCCCGGTGACAATGGGCCGGTTCAAGTCGATGAAGATCATTTGTACCGGCTGACGCGAGTTTGTTGTGACGTGCAAACAGAGCATGCACAATCCGCCGAAGCGATAGTCACAATGTCAGCTAAACGAAATGGGCTCGAAAAAACCTGCGCCTATTTTCCAAACACCTTGTTCGCTGCCGCTGCAGCCTCGGTGTCCTCCATCACCGGGTAGACTTCACATTCCAGTAGGTCCGCCCATTCGGCGACATGTTGTGCAACAGCGGTAAGGTCCCCTTCGATAAGATGCCATCCAATAATTGACCCTGGAGCGTGCCAGCGGCCGATAGTTTTGGCTTCAGGTGGGACCGGACCACCAGCCCGAAGGAATGCCTCCAGGGCAGTTCTATATTTGCCGGGAACAGTTCTCCAAACAATCATGATTTTCATAGGGCCATCCTTTCCAAGAAAGTGGTTCGGAGTTTACCACACCACCGACGCATTCTGGGCGTTTGGCCGGGCACTCGGAAAGTGTCGGCCAGATACGGACTGAAAAGTCGGCTTTCGCCCGTTGGCCTTGGGCGAGAGTTGCGGACGTCGCCTCAAGGTGATCGACAAATTCTTTCCCTCCGCGTTACAATTCTCTGATTGACTGGAGGAATTATGTCGAACAACATCCATACCAACCAGTCCTTTCATGCCGAGTAGCAAGCGACGGAAAGGATACCCCTCCGAGACACGCGTCAAGCGAGGATCGCGCGTCGTTCATGGCGACAAAGAACTGCTGGAAAAATTAGGGCGCAATGATTTGTGCCCGTGCGGCTCGGGCCGCAAGTTCAAGAAGTGCTGTCTTCGGCGCCGGGCTGTACGATGGCACGCGCAGAGACCACTTTCTTTAGGGACTAGAGAACAGCGGAGGGAGCAGATCTCCTTCCGCTATCGAATTACTCCCGGAAAGCCCGCTTCCGTCCGCTCACTCCCCTGACCCCACCCATTCCGAAACAATCACCCATCACTCAAAACGCCCACGCTGACGGCTCTCGCGTTTCCACTTCCAACTCGCCCGTAATCGGCAGCGCAGCCACGGGCAAACCATTCCGGAACACGGCAATCGAAACCCAGACCGAATCGCCGTACCGCACATGCAGTTCGCTCATCGAAATGGCGGTCTCATAAATCGTCCCGAGCGCGGCGCTGACACCCGCTTCCGGCAAATTCGTCTCTTCCAATGCCAATGCGCCCGACCGCCAACGGTGCTGGGCGTAGAACCGCTCGCTCGCCGCGTTGCGGAACTGCAGCCTGAATTCGAGATCCGGCTGCCGGGCTACCGGCTCGGAAAAATCCACGCGCAAGTACACGTTCCGCCCATCGCTGCCGTATCGTAATTCCTGAATGAGTGAGCGCTGGCTGTGCATCGCACCCGATCGTTGATCTAACCGGTACAGACCCGCTCCCAGCCATTCGAAATAAGAGCTGATCGCTCCGTCGATGGTGGCCTTGATCACCCCTGTTGGCGGCTCATGCAGTCCGAACGAAACGGTCGATAGGATCGGCCGCGACAACTCCGTGGGAACAGGCTCACCCAGCAACCGGTACACATTCGCCACGTGATCGCGAAAGAGCTGATCGAATTCCGGCCGGTTTGCGGAGCCGTGTTCCGGCCCGTACCACCAGCACCAATCGCTGCCTTCCGCGATCAGGATCTCCTCCCATGCCGTTCGCTTCGCCTCGTCCGATAACCGGTCCGCTCGCGGCGACGCCATTACGCGGTCGTAGGTCTGGCGCGCCGCCAGCAGAAACTCCCATGCCTTGTTGTCTTCTTCATGGCCGATCCACACATCGAAATTCGCCTGGATCCACGAGCCTGGAAAAATTCCCGTCAACTTCGTGGGAGGCATTGTCTTCAGCGCTTCTGTCACTGTCACCGCGCTCATCTGCCGGTCATCGCTGATTAGCCCGTATAAATGGCGCAGGAAGGGCCGCCCGCTCTCCTGGTAGTACTCCCATGCATTCTCTCCATCGAGAATAATGGGGACCAGCGCGTCCCGCCCCTCATCGATAATCGGGCGGCTGTTCGTCCGGATTTCGTTCAGGAAATGCTCGGCGGCGGCGTGAGCGTTCATCCGCGAATAAACGAACCCAATCAGATCGCTCAGGTAATGGTCGCGGAACAGGACATGGATCTGCCGGCCGTTCTGCTCCCACAGATAGGGCTGGTATGTCAGCGCTGGAGTCGCCGCCTGGTTGAGCGTGCGCGCCAGCACACCGTTATCGGTCGCAATCCATCGAAAGCCTAGTTCCGACGCCATGTCGAGAACCTGGTCCGACACCGATCCTTCGGACGGCCACAGTCCGATGCTGGGCGCCCCGAACTTTTCTTCGAAGAAATCTCGGGACCGGACAAGCTGCTCCTTTGCATCGCCCGGATACGCGAATCGTGACGGCAGTGGAACGTACGGATGGGAGATGCCGGCAATATTCGAATCGCAAAGAAGCGGCAGAATCGGGTGGTAAAACGGCGTGGCCGAAAGCTCGATCTGCCCGCGTGCCGCAAACTCCCGGTACACCGGAATCACCTTCCGCAGGGCCTCCTGCTGCTTGCGCCCGAGGAGCGCCTGATCGGTCGCTAAGAAGTCGCGGCCTTTTGCCGCAAGAGCCGCGACCTCCGCGTCATTCTGCAAATGCTCCTCGTCGAACCAGGCCAGTTGTGAGAGAACCTGAAGGTCTCGCAGCATCGGCACGTCGAATTTCGCCGAAGTCAAATGTGGATTGCTCTGCATCCGGTCCCGAGATCTCAGCAGTTCGGCATACCGGGGATATCGACCGATAAGACGTTCTTCGTTCGCTTGGAAAAAGTATTGAAGGATGAGATTCGTTTCTCGCCCGCTCAACTCCTCAGCCGGCTTCAGAGCCAGCCGTAAAAACGGATCGGCCGCTTCGCCTCGGGCGTATTCGTCAATCTGGACCAGCATCGACGGCACTAGGTTGAACGTTTGATGGACAGCCGGAAACTCTTCGAGCACTTTGACCATGCCGTAGTAGTCTTTCAGCGCATGCATCCGGGTCCACGGAAGCTTGTATTCACCGGTTGCAAGGTCTTTATAGAACGGCTGGTGCATGTGCCAGAGAAAGCAGAGATAGATGTGGCCGGGCATCGAAAAAATGGTCCATCGCTAGTATCGCAAGCGATGGCGCCGCCGACCGTTTGGCAGGGTGAGCGCTTGATCGGAATTCTTATCGCTTCGGCGCTAGTCGCTTGTGATACGATGCTCGGACCTCGGGCAGATTCGCCCGAAGCGGAAGGAAATCGGTTATGAACTGGACACGCCGCGGTTTCCTGGCGACTGGGCTCGCTAGCGCCGCGAGTCCGTCTCTCGTGGTTGAGATCGATGCCGCGCCGGCGAAGCGCGGTCCGTCGGTGGGCGCCCTCACAGCCGGCGAAACGGATACGCTGAAAGCGGCTGCCGATGAAATTATCCCGGCAGGCGATGGCATGCCGTCGGCAAGCGAAATGGGCGGGGTCGATTATGTTCGCAAGCTCGTCGAACACGAGCCTACGATTAGCGGCGATATACGGCGGAGTCTTACGGCGCTCCAAAAAGGGGCCAGGGAAAAGTTCAAGAAGCCATTCGACCAGATCGATCGCCAGAGCCGCGTTGAACTCCTTGCAAACCTGGAGAAAAGCTCACCGCATGTGTTCGCAATGCTTCGCGATTCCATTTACGAAAGCTACTACACGCAGCCGCGGATCTGGAAGCTGATCGGGTATGAATTTTATCCAACGGATCACCCTGGTCCGCACATGGAGCCATTCGACGAAGCGGTGCTTTCGGAAATTCGTAAGCGGCCGAAATTCTATCGCGAGGCGTAACGATGCAGGAAATCGCGGATGTGCTGGTGATTGGCGCGGGCGCGGCCGGCGCCGCCTTGACGAAACGTTTAACGGACCTGGGCGCCAAGGTCGTTTGCCTGGAGCAGGGCGGCTGGGTCAAACCGTCCGATTATCCATCGACGCGACCCGATTGGGAAATCCAGATCCGGCGCGGCGCGTTCCACTTCAGCCCGAACGTTCGCAAACGGTGGGAAGACTATCCAGTTGTCGAGACCGGCACGCACCCTCCGGACGTTCTGATGTTCAACGCCGTCGGTGGAAGCACGCATCATTGGACCGGACATTTCCCTCGCTTCCACCCGTCCGATTTTCGAGTACGGACCCTTGATGGCGTGGCCGAAGACTGGCCCATCTCTTACAAAGAGCTAGAACCTTACTACGATATGAACGATCGCGAGATGGGTGTTGCGGGAATTAATGGAGATCCCGCGAATCCGCCGCGGGCGAAGCGGCCGACTCCGCCGCTGCCTCTGGGCACGTTGGGCGAAACAATCGGACGCGGGTTCGACAAACTGGGCTGGTACTGGTGGCCGTCGGACAACGCCATCATCTCGCGGGATTACGATAACCGGCCGGCTTGCGAGCTGCACGGGAAGTGCATGTTCGGGTGCCCCATTGGCTCAAAAGCTTCGACCGATGTGACTTACTGGCGGAAAGCAGTGCGCAAGGGCGCGGTTGTGAAACCCTGGTCGCGGGTGCGGGAGATCACGGTCGACAAGCAGGGAAGGGCGCGCGGTGCGGTCTATTACGACCGGCAGGGGAAATTGCATGAGCAGCGCGCGAGCGTCGTCGTGGTTTGTGGAAACGGCATCGGCACGCCGCGGCTTCTGCTCAATTCGAGATCGCCGCTATTTCCAAACGGGCTGGCTAATTCCTCGGGGCTGGTCGGCAAAAACTTCATGCTGCATCCGTTCCGCTTTATTGAAGGCGTGTTCGAGGCGCCGATGAATGCATACGACGGCCCGTTCGGAATTCCCGCATTCAGCCAGCAGTTCTACGAGACCGACTCCAAGCGCAATTTTATTCGCGGCTATTCGTTCCTGCTGGAGCGCTCCTTCGGACCGCTGCATCATGCGTGGGGCGGCTTTGTCAATAAGCCTGTGCCGTGGGGAGCCAGTCACCATCAGGTGATGCGCCGGCGATTCCCGCATATCATCCGGATCAGCGTACTCGGCGAAGATCTGCCTGAAGAGAACAATCGCGTGGAACTCGATCCGGAAGTTAAGGATTCCAGCGGCATACCGGCTCCGCGCGTTGTCTACGGTTATGGCAAGAACAGCCTGAACATGCTGGAGCACGGCAGAGCCATGGCCCGCCAGGCGCTCGAAGCAGCCGGCGCCGTCGAGATTCTCGATAGCGGCGTAATCCAGCCGGCATTTCACCTGTTGGGAACAGCGCGCATGGGGATAGACCCGAAGAAATCTGTTGTGAACGCCTGGCATCGCACTCACGACGTGAAAAACCTCTATCTTGTGGATGGAAGTTCGTTTGCGACAAGCGCCGCGGTGAATCCGACATCAACCATCGGAGCGCTGGCGCTCCGGGCGGCAGACGGCATCTGGAAGAATCGGCGCGCGTGAGCAAACCCGCGCGCTGACGTGCGGCGGCTCCGTTTAATCCTGCTTGACACGGAGCCGCATTGCGTAAACAAGCGGGTTCGGACAACCGTGCTAATGCTCATTTCCCGCGACTCTGACGGTCAGCACTTCGAACGGATGAAACGATAGATGGATGCTGTTGCTGTCTACCGGTAAGCTCGCTTTGTCGTCTTCCACTCCTGTGCAAAGATGCGCGGCCGCAAGTTGAGTATGCGGGAAACGCAAGGTTATCTCCGCCGCCTTCCCATCGGTTTCCGCCAGCCGCAGAATCGTTCCATTCCCGTCCTCCGCCTGCTTCCAGGTAATCAGAGCAACATCTCCGCCGGTTGCCTCGAGAAA
>Ga0134126_10013963_pt1 | contig 10137 bp, 10 predicted proteins | sample KB31752_FD_96881 | JGI IMG/M metagenome (GOLD analysis project Ga0134126, IMG submission 96881) | Terrestrial soil microbial communities with excess Nitrogen fertilizer from Kellogg Biological Station, Michigan, USA - KB3-175-2 | ecosystem: Environmental > Terrestrial > Soil > Unclassified ...
CTATTAACTTCAGCGTCAAGCTCAGTATAGTCTTTGCAATAAAAAATAATTTCAGAATCCTTAAACAACCTCAGCTTCTCATCTATCTTTTGCTTTCTGTTCTCAAAGCCCTCATCATGTGCAGTTCCTATATTGGTGAATATGCCAATAGTAGGTTTAATAATTTTCTCCAGCCTTTCCATTTCTCCGGGCAAGGAAATGCCGGCTTCAAAAATTCCCAGCGTATGCTGCTCATTCATTTCCCATACAGAAAGTGGAACACCTGTTTGTGAGTTATAACTCTTGGGGCTTCTTATAATATTGTAATCTTTGGCAAGCAGTTGCGAAAGCCATTCTTTAACTATTGTTTTACCATTACTTCCCGTAATGCCTATAACCGGAATATTAAACTGTGACCTATGGTAAGCTACTATCTCCTGTAATGCTGTAATGGCATTGTCTACCTCTATGATATTAGCCTCATAGTAATGGGAGGGGTTAATATGAGCTTGTTTCTCTACTATAAAATTCCGCACTCCCTCATGGTAAAGGTCACTTATAAATTTGTGTCCGTCGTGTCTTTTACCTTTTATGGCAAAGAAGAGAGAATTAAGAGGAGAAATTATTTTACGGCTATCTAGTAGCAGGTAGGCAATAGGCAAATCTTCGCTAAATTTCAGAATTTGTCCTTTAGTGATTTGCTGTACCTGATGAAGGCTTAACATGACTTTTTAGTGAGCAGCGGGTTCAGTTTCCGCTATGTTTTGGGTAAGCTTTAGAATAGGTTTGTAAAGTAGTATCAGTACAATTCCTGCTGCTAGTGTAAATAACCCTAGTATTAGGTAGGCATACGTAATTTGTGAACCAACGCTGAAGAATGGAATTAAGAACACAAGAATAAATATCATTCTTACAATAATGTTGATTACATTAAATATACTGTTAATCCTTCCTGCAAGCTCATTAGGTATAAGGCTGAACAGATACGAAACACGGAAAATTCTGGCGCCTGCATTGGTAAGTCCTGTAATGAAAGAGAACAGATAAAAAACATATACTTCTTGAGAGAAGGTAGCTATAGTAAATGCCACTGCTGTTAAGAATGTAAGTATAATAATGGATTTAGGAATAGGCATTTTATTCATAATCTGCCGTATTACTACCCCTGACACCAACGAACCACAAGCATACATTAGTTCAGTTAAACCAAGTACATCCGCACGTTCCTGCAAGTGGTTATATACATACAAAGGACGAAGTGTAAATATTTCCACCAGTGTAATAATGAAAATGGAATAAGAGCAAACGCCAAATACAGTAATAAGAAGATTTTTCTTTAGGTAGTCGTAACCAAGTTTTAAACGATCCTCTAAGCCGCCTTCATCAATGTCCATAGCGCGGCGTGCAGGAGTATATTTTATGAAAATAATAAGAACAAAAGATACAAAATAAGCCATTCCGTCGAACAGGAATATTTTATGCAGTTCCCACTTTTCAATATTGATAGGTATAGTAACTGTTATACCAAAGAACGAGAGTTTTTCTATTTTATCTATACCATCCAATAGTATTCCACCCAAAGCTGCAGAAGCCATAGAGGTAGACTGTCCTACTATTTCTATATAAGAGGTTACCTTAGTATAATCCTTGGGGTTCGATATTTCCTGCGCAAAGGCATACAAATTGGGGTAGTGAATATAATAGCCGTAGAAGGTGGTAGTAAATACCAGCAAAATGAGGACCACTGGCAATTGTCCCTCTTTATAACCCAGCGAAGCTACAGATAGTAGTATTAGACCTGAAAGGAAGTTAGTTCCCAGGAAAACGTCTTTACGGTTAAAGCCGTCAATAAGGGCGCCCGCATACAATCCCCAGAAAAGTGAACCCAGCGTAATTACTGCGTACGATGCAATAAATACAATCGGCATATCATTTTTAGTGAAGTACCAGGGTATCGAAAGCATGGTAATTCCCTGTGCAAAGCCAGAAATCCCGTTAGCTACGAAGAGAATTGTTAATGCTCTTTTATTTTTCAAGTAATCCTACGAAATTGATAATCGGTAAAAATAGCAAAATGACTTTCTTAAAAAAAGAAAAAGTTTTCACCAGAAAATCTCTATTTATCAAGCTATCATCATTTTGTGCCTATCAGGAACGAACCCAACAGGAAGTACGTGAGAAATTATACGAATTAGAGGCAGATAAAGATTTAACAGAGGAAATAATTACAGAATTAATTACCGAAAATTTTATTAATGAAGAGCGTTTTGCCAGAACCTTCACCGGAGGTAAGTTCCGATTAAAGAAATGGGGGCGAAACAAGATTGTTAAAGAACTAGAAAACAGAGAAATAACCAGCTATTGCATCCGAAAAGGGCTGGAAGAAATTGAAGAAAAAGAATACCAAAAAGCCCTGAGAGAATTGCTAAATAAAAAAAACAGAGAAGAAAAAGAGGAAAACCTTTATAAAAGGAAACACAAATTAAGCCTGTTTGCTATCCGTAAAGGTTATGAACCAGAATTAGTCTGGGAAACTATAAATGAGCTTTTTACTGAGTAAAAACAAACGGCCTAAAAAAGGCCGTCGTTAAGTGCATTCATCGCTTCGTTCTTATGCTCAGTTTTTACAACTATTGAAACGTTATGGTTACTGCCACCATAAGAAATCATGCGGACAGGAATATTTTGCAGAGAATCAAATACCTTTTTCACTATGCCTTTACTATCTGCTACAAATTCACCTACTATACAAATAATGGTTTGGTCTTTATCTATTTCTACCGTACCGAATGTTTTTAGCTCATCAAGTATTTTATCCAGGTTCTTTGGCTCGTCTATAGTTACAGATAAAGCTACCTCAGAAGTAGTAATCATATCAATTGGCGTTTTGTAACGCTCAAATATTTCAAATACTTTTCTAAGAAAACCGTAAGCCAACAACATTCTGCTCGATTTTATTTTTATGGCAGTAATATTGTCCTTAGCAGCGATGGCTTTAATAACCATTGAAGTGGTTTTGTTTGCAATAAGTGTACCCTTAGCTTCTGGCTGCATGGTATTTAGCAGGCGCACAGGAATGTTGTATTTCTTTGCCGGGAAAATAGTAAACGGGTGCAGAATTTTAGCTCCGAAATAAGCCAGCTCGGCAGCTTCATCAAAACTAAGCTCAGGAATTGGATGTGTTTTCTTTACAATACGAGGGTCGTTATTGTGCATACCATCAATATCTGTCCATATCTGTATTTCCTCTGCACGTATGGCTGCACCAACAAGTGAAGCAGTATAGTCGCTACCACCACGTTTTAGATTATCCGTTTCTCCTTTTGGGTTTTTGCAAATGTACCCTTGGGTAATATAGTACTGCGCCTGGCTGTTCTTTTTGATTAAATCGCCAAGTTTTTCTTCCGTAAAAGATAATACAGGTTCGTGATCTTCGTCAATCAGCATAAAGTCCAGAGCCGGAAGTAGTACAGAACTAAAGCCAGACTCTACCAGGTATTCCTGGAAAAGCTGGGTAGAGATCAGTTCCCCTTCTGCTAATAATATCCTCTCTTCCCTCTCAGTAAATTCTATGTTCACATGGCTCTTTACAAATTCATGGTGCCTATTTATTATCTCCTCGCCTCTCTTTAAACCTTCTGGCGTTTTGTAAAGATTCTTCACAAATTCTTTATAAGGATTAAAAAGGTTTTCTATAGCCTTTAGCCCTTCTTCCTTTTGCTTTTTTAATAGTTTGCATGATATATCTACCAGTGCGTTTGTAGTTCCTGATACTGCGGAAAGAACTACCAGTTTTTTATCATTTCCTGAAATAAGCTTCGCTACCGAATGCATTCGCTCTGGTTTCCCTACAGAGGTTCCCCCGAATTTTAATACCTTCATTTTTTATTCTTAGTGTTACTATTTTGTTTTAGTGATAACATTTTTATTGCTGTGGCTGCTGCCTCATCGCCTTTATTGCCGTGCTTTCCACCTGCCCTATCCAGTGCTTGTTGCTGGTTGTCGGTAGTAAGCACTCCAAAAATTACCGGCTTGCTAAACTTTAATGCTACATTGGTAATTCCCTGTGCTACTGCTTCGCATATAAAATCAAAATGCCTCGTCTCTCCCTGTATTACGCAACCCAGGCAAATTACAGCATCAATCTTTTTATCTTCCAGTGCCCATTGTGCACCAAGGCTTAGTTCATAAGTACCTGGCACATCCATTCTTTTTATCTTCTTCTTCTGAGCGCCGTATTTAATCAACGTTTCATAAGCCCCAGTGTATAGCGCTTCTGTAATTTCAGTATTCCACTCTGCTACTACTATGGCAAAGTTTTTCTCAGAGATGTTTACCATCCCTGTTTCCGAAAAACTGCTCAAATTCTTTTGCGATGACGCCATACTATCTATTTCAAAAAAAGGGATAAAGCTATAAGCTCTATCCCTTTCGGTATTATTATCTGTATTAGATTATTTTACTAGAGCCTCGTCTTTTGCACGATACTTCTTTGCATCATAGGCTTCGCTTGCTTTCGGATATTCGTTTATAATCCTGTCGTAAGCTTTTACAGCAGACTCATAATCTTTGTTAAGTTCATAGGCTAGTGCCAGTTTTATAAGGTATCCCGGAGTAAAATACTCGTTAGATTTGTACTCTGATGCTTTTTTATAATACTCAGTAGCGCTTTCTATATCCTTCTGCTCCATATAAGCATCGCCAATAAGAGCATATACTTTACCTTGTAAAATAAGGTCGTTTGAGCTAAATCCCTTCAAATATTCTAAAGCATCTTCAAACTTACCATCTTTCATATAAGCGACACCCGCATAGTATTTGGCAAGGTCACCTGCTTTAGTTCCGCCATATTCGTCAGCAATATCCAGCAGGCCTGTGCCGCCGTCGCCTTTAAGCGCTTTTTTAAGAGAATCTGCTTCCCAAGCAAACACAGGGTTGATAAGCTCTACTTCAGCCTCCCCATTTCTGTTGCCCTGGTTAATTTTATAAAAAACGAAACCTGCTACCAGTACTGCTACCACTACTAGTGCATATAAAAATATCTTCCTGTTTTTTAAAAAGAATACTTCTGATTGTTGGAATTTCTCTACGATCGCGTTTTGATCTGCTACTACCTCATTCCCCTTGTGACTTACTTTTGCCATTTAATTTAGACGGTATTGTATGCGATTTTTTTAATTAAGGTTACAAATGTACAACTATTCTATGATAAATGGATAGTCTGTCTGAACATAAACATCTTTAAATGCTTCGTCAGGAGATGGATACGGAGATTCTTCTGCAAATTTCACGGAAGCATCCACAATACCCTTTATTTTCTCATCTATAGCATCTAGGTCCTTTTCTGTTGCAAACTTGCTATTAAGTATAGTTTCCTTTACATGCTCAATAGGGTCTTTTGCCTTATATTCTTCCAACTCCTCTTTACTTCTGTATTTAGCAGGGTCAGACATAGAGTGCCCTTTGTAACGGTAAGTTCTGAATTCTAATAGCGTAGGTCCGTCTCCCTTTCTTGCACGGTCTGCAGCTTCTGCCACAGCATTATGCACTTCTTCTACCCTCATAGCATCTACCGGGGCAGCAGGCATATCATAAGACTCTGCCAATGTATAAAGCTCAGTTACGTTAGATGTTCTTTTTACAGAGGTACCCATGGCGTAACCATTGTTTTCAATAACAAATATTACTGGCAGCTTCCACAGCATAGCCAGGTTTAGTGTTTCGTGAAATGCACCCTGACGAACGGCTCCGTCTCCCATATAGCACATAGCCAGATTCTTGGTTTTGTTGTATTTCTCAGCAAAAGCAAGTCCTGCACCCAGCGGAATTTGTCCGCCTACTATACCGTGGCCACCAACAAAGTTATGCGCTTTATCAAATATGTGCATAGAGCCGCCTTTTCCTTTAGAGCATCCTGTAGCTTTGCCATAAAGCTCAGCCATTATTGCTCCCGGGTCTGTGCCCAGCGCCAATGGAAGACCGTGATCTCTGTAAGCAGTTATCCATTTGTCGTCTTTAGTCAAAGCTGATACTGCACCTAACGCACATGCCTCCTGGCCTATATATAAGTGACAAAACCCTTTTATTTTCTGCATTCCGTAAAGCTGACCTGCCTTCTCTTCAAATTTTCTAAGCAACTGCATTTTCTCATACCAGAACAGATAGGTTTCCTTTGAAAATTTGCCCGCCGCAGCTACATTTGTTTTAGACTTTTCTTTAACACTTGCCATAGTCTTTATTTTAATCCAATAGGGTGCTAAAATAAGCAAAAGCAATATAATTCCCATAAGTTTTTTAATGTACCTGGAAAAAATTACCCTGCTAAACTTTAAAAATTATGAGGAATTAGCCCTGAGTTTCAGCCAGGAAGTTAACCTTATTACCGGCTTAAACGGCAGCGGAAAAACTAACTTGCTGGATGCCATATATTACCTCTGTATCTCCAAAAGTGCTTTTAACAGCAGCGATGCCCAGAATATTATGCAAGGAACAGACTATTTTATGATAGGGGGCAACTTTATAAAAACCGATAACTCCTATAATATACAGTGTAGTTTTAAGCAGGGCAGTAAAAAAGTCTTCAAAACCAATAAAAACCCTTACGTCAAAATCTCCGAACATATTGGGCAATTCCCGGCGGTGCTTATCACTCCTTATGATAATGACCTTATTCGGGAAGGCAGCGAAGAGCGTCGCAAGTTTTTCGACTCCTGTCTATCACAAATCAACTCCTTATATTTAAACGACCTTATCCGTTACAACCAGGTGCTGAAGCAGCGGAACGGGTTGCTGAAATTGTTTCACGAGCGTGGAACAGTAGACAAGGACATGCTGGAAGCCTACGACGTAGAGATTTTAGGACTAGGCAAAAAAATATACCAGGCTAGGAAAGACTTTATAAAGGAGTTTACTCCTTTATTTAATACACATTATAAGGAGTTGTCGGAAGGCCGGGAAGAAGTTTCGCTGGAATATGCTTCTCATTTAAATAATGCGTCCTTCGAGAGCGAGTTCAAGAAAGTCTTGGAACGGGACATTATATTAGAGCGAACCACCAAGGGCATTCATCGCGACGATTTTTTATTTAAGATTGGCGAGTTCCCCATAAAAAGCTATGGCTCGCAAGGGCAGCAGAAGTCCTTTGTTATTTCTCTTAAGCTGGCGGAGTTCGACATCATAAAACAAAAGAAGGGTTTTAAACCTCTTTTACTACTGGACGATATTTTTGATAAGCTGGATGAGAACCGTATAAAAAAGCTATTAAAAATGGTAGCTGCAAAAAATTTCGGACAATTATTTATCACCGATGCACGTGTGGAAAGTAGTGGAAAATTTTTTGAAGAGATGCGGGCAAAAATCTCTATCTTTAAAGTAGAAAAAGGCAAAGCCACTGCCTTATAAAAACCATAATAGGATATGAGCAAAAAAGCTTCCCTTAACGGACGCAAAGCCGACGTACTTAGCCTGCAGGAAGGTATTGAAGACCTGCTGGATGTTTTTAAACTGAAAGGGAAGTTTAACGAGACCCATATTATAGCCTCGTGGGAGCGTATTATGGGCGCACCCATTGCCAAACGAACCATGTCGCTGTACATACGCAATGCCAAAATGTATGTGAAGCTAAACTCTGCCCCTCTGAAGCACGAGCTAAACATGTCTAAAACAAAAATTCTTGACCTCCTACACCGCGACCTCGGCGAAAAGGTGATTGAAGAGATATACTTTATGTAAGTATCCAGATAATTGGACTGTAACTATGTTATGCTAGTTATGAGTTATTCCATAAAAATAACCAATGCAGTAATAGCAGTACAACTGGACATAACATAAAAAGCACTATTAAAATATTTCCACGCTTTTTGTTAAATGATTTTCCGCCTGCCAAGTCAAATTCCTTATTTATTTTTACATATCGATCAAAGATTGAGTAGAAAAAGAAATTAAAATTAAAAATGATAACAGTGATACCGATGAAGATATTAACTGTTAAGTCTATGCTTTCTTCAGTAATAGGAATATTAAGAATAATAAGGATATCAAAAATAAGGAAGTATAAGGCTATGATTGTACCCATCTGAAAACAGAAAATGAAGACCAAAGCGAGTATATCAGATTCATTTTCTGGATCGTTATGGGTTTTTTGAAATGTGATTCTTTCAGAAAAGCAATAAAACTTATAAAAAATGTACTTAATATATTTTAACATGAAGTTGCTCTCATAAGCCTTTTACTAAATGAGTAAAGTTAAGTATTTTATAATATATCTGCTGGCGCGCGTTTGCAACGCGAGCCCAATTTCCCTCGCACTCGCTCGTGTCCACGCGAGTGAGCAATAAACTCTCCTCCTGCCAGGGAGGAGTATCTTGCTGGCGCGCGTTTGCAACGCGTGCCTATAATTTCTCTCGCACTCGCTCGCGTCCACGTGAGCATAAAGCAGAAACAATCGTTGCTTCTACAAACATTTCTTTTGCCTAAACTCTTATTTAATTATACCCCTGTCTGTATAATTATGAGAAAGATTTTTACTTACGTAGTTGCCATACTTCTATTGGTAATTTATACTGCATCATATGCACAAACCTGTAAGGATACTATAATTGCCACGTACAACAATCCTAACAAGGGCTTTTCAAATTGTTCATTCGTTTCAGCAGATACCGGCTTTGTATTCGAATCTGCCAGCAATGCATTATGGAAAACTACGGATGGCGGACTTACATGGGATAGTGTTGGCACAAGTCCTACAACAGGTGCATTTTATCAGCTATTTTTTCTAAATAGTAACGATGGTTTTATATTAAACGATTCTCTATACGCTACTACTAATGGTGGAAAAAGCTGGCATGTGGCTTTACATACTACGCATCCTGTGTCTTTCACCATAATGAATTTTATAAATAAAACTACTGGTTATGCTCTAGGTTATGGGGGAATAATATATAAAACTACTGACAAAGGCATTACCTGGGATTCCCTTTCTACCATCAGTTACCGGGGGCATGTTGGCAATATGGTTTTCGCTGCTGTTGATACAGGTTATATAAGTCTTAGCAGAGCTGTAACTGCTACAACAGGCGAGACTGTTGTTTACGGAACAACTAATGGTGGTAAAACCTGGGATACCCTTTATGCTAGTTCGCATGATATAGTAACAATGTTTTTTACCGATTCTAAAACCGGCTTTATGGCAAACAATATTTATATCCCTCACTCAGCATCATACACAGCTATTTATAAAACTATAAATGCTGGACAAAACTGGCAGCAGGTATATAGCAGCCAGACAAATAAAGAATTAGGAATTATTTATTCTATCTCATTTTATACCCATCAAATAGGCTATGCTACAGGAGCACAGGGTACAATATTAAAAACAACAGATGGTGGCAATACATGGGCAACTTATAAAGATACTGATAGTACATACTATATATCAATTGCTGCTTTAGGTGCCGACAAAGCAATAGCAGTAGGTGGAGGAACCATAGCACAACTAACCTGCATTGAAGAAGTAACTGCAGTAGTAAATCCATCTACGAGTAATAGTTTCATGGTATACCCTAACCCCAACACAGGCAGCTTTACTATTAGCTGTAGCAACTATAATAATTATACAGTAAAAATATACAACAGCTTAGGGCAGGAAGTACAAACAGCAGAAGTTGCCAGTTCTGAAACCAACATAGCTTTGGGCAATACCATTCAGGGAATTTACTATGTAACCTTGGAAGAAGGCATAAACAGAACTACACAAAAAGTAATAGTAGAATAATTTACAACATAGCCTGTTTATACTACTATTAAATCTCCTCATGCCAGGGAGGAGTACCCGAAGGGGGAGGTGGTTGTCTTTAAACTTATTATAGCATAACTGTGCCGATTGGCACAACCTTTAATTTCCACCTCCTTGTTTTAAGAGGGACAAAAGGCAAACTTACGGCCTTTCCATTTTTCAACTTAAACCTTACATTCAAAAAAGTTAGCAATGCAGGTAACAGGTAGCTAGCAATGCAATTTACAATATCAAAAACAATATGTCACACTGCGCTATGTAAGATTGTCCTGCAAATAGTAGCAGAAGTAAATAGCACAACATTGCCGTAAGCCACTTTATAACAAGTATTTTAGAGTTATTAAACTAAATCAGGCCAACTGGCA
>Ga0134126_10013972_pt1 | contig 10134 bp, 10 predicted proteins | sample KB31752_FD_96881 | JGI IMG/M metagenome (GOLD analysis project Ga0134126, IMG submission 96881) | Terrestrial soil microbial communities with excess Nitrogen fertilizer from Kellogg Biological Station, Michigan, USA - KB3-175-2 | ecosystem: Environmental > Terrestrial > Soil > Unclassified ...
CCGGCATAGGCGGTGCCGCCATCGAGCCGCACGCCAAAGCCCGTCGCCTCGCGATAGGCGGTGATGCGGCCGTAATCCGGAATGAAGTTCTCCTCCGGGTCCTCGGTGGTGATCCGGCACTGGATGGCGTGGCCGTTGAGGCGGATGTCTTCCTGCTTCGGCACGCCCGATTCCGGCGTGCCGATCCGGGCGCCTTCGAGGATGTGGATCTGCGCCTTGACGATGTCGATGCCGGTGACGACTTCGGTCACCGTGTGCTCGACCTGGATGCGCGGATTGACCTCGATGAAGTAGAATTTGTCGGTGTCGGCATCCATCAGGAATTCGACCGTGCCGGCGCAGCGGTAATTCGCCGCCCGGCCGAGCCTGAGCGCCGCTTCCGTCAGTTCGGCGCGCACGTCGTCCTTGAGGTAGGGCGCCGGTGCCCGCTCGACCACCTTCTGGTTGCGCCGCTGCACCGAACAGTCGCGCTCGAACAGGTGGACGAGATTGCCGTGCTCGTCGCCGACGATCTGCACCTCGACGTGGCGGGCCCGCTCGACCAGCTTTTCGAGATACATCTCGTCCTTGCCGAACGCCGCCTTGGCCTCGCGCTTGCCCTCGGATACCTCGTGGCGCAGATCGGCTTCGTTCATGATCCGGCGCATGCCGCGCCCGCCGCCGCCCCAACTCGCCTTGAGCATCAGCGGATAGCCGATCACCGCGGCCATTTTCGCGACCTCATCGAGATCGTCGGGCAAAGCCTCCGTCGCCGGCACCACCGGCACGCCGACCGAAATCGCCATGTTGCGGGCCGCGACCTTGTTGCCGAGGTCGCGCATGGTCTGCGCCCGGGGTCCGATGAAGATGATGCCGGCGTCCTCGCAGGCGTCGGCGAATTCCGGGCTTTCGGAAAGCAGCCCATAGCCGGGATGAATCGCATCGGCCCCGGAAACGCGGGCGATGCGGATATATTCCTCGATCTGCAGATACGCCTCGACCGGCCCCTTGCCCCTGCCGATGAGATAGGCCTCGTCGGCCTTGAAGCGGTGCAGCGCCAGCTTGTCTTCTTCGGCGTAGACCGCAACGGTCTTGAGCCCTAGCTCGTTGGCGGCGCGAAACACCCGGATGGCGATTTCGCTGCGGTTGGCGACCAGGATCTTCTTGATGGGCATCACGTCATCCAGACGGAGGGATCGGAAGGGCCACTAGAGCGCTTTCGGCAAAAGCGCGATAATCCAATAGATTGGAGCTCACACCCGATTCAGGATGCGAAGTCTCCAGCTACAATCGAAACCTGCGGTGCGATGCGCCGGCATGTCCGCCAGCCGCAGCAACACTCGTTCAGTTCATTCGTGAACTGAAGCAGCTATAGGAGGCGGCCGCAATCGCGGCGCGCGCAAGTCAGCTATTTGCTGCCGAGATGGCCGGCGAGATGGCTCATGTCGTAGCCGGCGGCCGCCGCTTCCGCGATGATCCGATCGGCCGGCTCCTTGCCCGCCTGGCTCAGCGCCCAGAGCGTCGTCGAGCGCGTGCCCGAGCGGCAATAGGCCAGCACCGGCCCAGCGCTGCGGTCGAGGGCGTCCGTCATGCGCTCGACCATGTCCGGTGAAACGCCGTCTCGCCCGAGCGGAATGTAATGGTAGACGATGCCTGCGGCCTGCGTGGCCTTCTGGATCTGGTCGCTCGTCGGCTGATCGGGCGCTTCCCCGTCCGGCCGGTTATTGATGACGGTAGTGAACCCGGCGGCTTTGAGGGCGGGAATATCCTCGGGGCTGATCTGCGGTGACACGGTAACGTGCTGATTGATCCGCTTCAGTTCCAATATCGTCTCCTGCTCGTGCGTTTCGGCGAGTGCTACGGCACCCTCGATCCATAAAACGCGGTCATCGACCACCCGTCCGTAGCGGCCGGCCGTGCTCGGCCGCCAGCCGGGCCTGCCGTCCCCTTATATGCACGCGAGCGCCGGCCGCGCAACACGGGCGGCGGTGTGCGCGCGCTCGTGCTACTGGGTCAGCGACGGCGGCGGCAGGGCCGGCCGGGTCGGCGGCGGTGGCAGATTGGGTGTCGCGAGACGCGGCGTGGCCGCAGGCGATGAGGGAGCCACCGGCGGCGGGCTGGCTGCCGCCGGCGTAGCGGAGTTGTCCGTGGTTGCCCCATTGTCGGCCGGCGCGCCTTGGGGCAGGTCAACCCACTTCTGCCAGATATCCGCGTGGTCGGCGACGAACTTGTCGGCGACGCTGTCGACCGTCGCCCCCGGCGCGTTGAGCTCGGCCAGCATGGCGTTCATGGCGTTCATCGGCATCTCGGCGCGCTGGAAATAGGCGGCGATGTCGGGCGCGCCGGTAAAGACCCATTCCGATAGCGCGATCACCACCGGCTCGGGTGCAAAGGCTGAGGGTTTCGGGTCGGCGCAGCTCCGTTTGCCGAGGCAGGTGAAATCGTCCCGGCTGTACGGCCCGAGATCGACCGGCTTGAATGCGAACTGCGACAGCGCCGCGTTCGGCTGCCAGTAGTAGAACACGATCGGCTGCTTGCGGCTGACGGCGGCGGCGATCGTCTGGTCGAGGTCGTAGCGATTTTTCGGCTCGACAATATCGAACAACCCCTCCAGCCCCTCGGCCTTGATGAGGTTGCGATTGATCACCGAGCAGGCCCAGTCCACCGGGCAGGAAACGAATTTCGGCTTGGCCCCGGCATCGGCGAGCAGCGGCGCGTCGTTCTTGAGCGCCGCCGCCGATTTCAGCTCGGGATGGGCGCTCATCACATAGTCCGGCACGTACCAGCCCTCGAACTGGCTGTCGGCATAAGTGAGGCCGACCTGCCGCAGCTTCTGGTCCTTGGCCGCCGCGTTCCATTGGTCGGCGATCCGGTCGATCCACATCTCCGGCGCCACTGCCGGCTGCCCCGTCGAGGCCATGCCCGAAAGTACCGAGCCCATCTCGCCCGGCAGGACCTGCACGGTACAGCCGAACTGCGCCTTGAGAACCCGCGCATGGATTGCCGCGAGCAGCTCCGCCGAGGGCCAGCCGAAGCTGGCGATCGAGATCGGCTGCGTCCCGCAGGGCGGCGGCGGGGTGCTGTCGCTCCCGTCGGCGCCATCGGTCGCATTGCTGCCCCCAGGATCGCCGCTGTCCGTTCCGCTACCGCTCGAGGGGGTCGTGAGGTCGCTCGCCGAGCCCGCCGGCGGCGCGAGGAGCGTCGTCACATCGGGAGCCGAAAGCGGCGGCACGCCCTGTGCCTGAGAGGCGGCCGCAGGAAGCCAGGCGGCCAGCAGCGTGGCGGCGACAGCGAAGGCGCGAAACAGAGGCACGCGACTAACCTCCCACGAAGGACAGGACGGCAAGAGCGCCGGCCTTAAGCAAATGGCAAGACAGGACGCCGAGACCGCTCAATTCCGAGTGACTCATTCCCGCGAAATATGCAAATGTCGCGGCCAGAGGGGCGCTAAAAGGCAGCGCCTCCAAGGCGTTGTTGCGCCCCAGGGAAGATCGGCGAGAAGCCTGGCTTGCAGGGTGCAACGCACAGCAGAGGGACATCATGACGATTTCTAAAATGCTTCTGACGGCGGTTGCCGCCACGGCGCTTATTGCCGCGACGCCCGCCTTCGCCGACGTAAAGCTCGGCTTCCTGGGCGGCTTTACCGGCCCGATCGAAAGCTTGACGCCGCCGATCTTCAACGGCGCCAAGCTCGCGATTTCCGAGATCAACGCGGCGGGCGGCGTGCTCTCCGGCCAGCAGATCCAGCTGCTCTCCGCCGATGGTGCGTGCGACGCCACCGCCGCCGGAAACGCGGCCGACAAGCTGATCAACACGTCGCAGGTCACCGCCATCGTCGGCGGCCTCTGCACCGGCGAGACCATCGGCGGCTTCAATCAGGCCGGCAAGGCCGGCAACGTCGTCTTCATCTCGCCCGCCTCCTCGGCCCCGGCGCTGACCACGCTCGAAGACAACGACCTCGTCTTCCGCACCACCCCGTCCGACGCGCTCCAGGGCGTCAAGATGGCCCAGCTGCTGATCTCCAAGGGCATCAAGACCGTCGTCGTCACCTATGTCGACAATGACTACGGCAAGGGCCTCAACGACAGCTTCACCGCCGCCTACAAGGCCGCAGGCGGCACGGTCGATGCCGATGTCGCGCACGAAGACTCCAAGTCCGACTATCGCGCCGAACTCGGCCAGCTCGCCGGCACGGGCGACCAGAACCTCGTCATCCTCGCCTACGCCAACTCCTCGGGTCACACGATCCTGCAGCAGGCGGTCGAATCTGGCAACTTCAAGCTCTATGTCGGCGGCGACGGCATGGTCGGCGACTCCCTGACCAAGGGCATCGATCCCTCCTCCGTGGCGGGCCTGATCGCAACCCGCGCCGGCGCCCCCAAGGGCTCGGGCGTGGATGCGTTCGACGCACTCGCCAAGGCGGCCAATGTCGATCCGACCGGCACCTACGTGCCGCAGGCCTATGACGCCGCGTTCCTCCTGGCGCTCGCCATCGAGAAGAACGGCTCCGCCGATCGCGCCGGCCTCTCCAAGGCGCTGCGCGCCGTGACCAGCGGCCAGGGCGAGACGATCCTGCCGGGCGAGTGGGCCAAGGCCCTCGCCGACATCAAAGCCGGCAAGCAGATCACCTATCTCGGTGCCGGCGGCCCGATGAACTTCGACAGCCACGGCGATGTCGACGGCATCATCGACTGGCTGCAGGTGGACGACAAGGGCGCCTTCGTCGACCAGGGCCCGATCAAGTGAGATTGGCCTGAGCCATAGAACTATCGAAGGCCCGGACGGCACCGTCCGGGCCTTTTTGCTGCCTCGAATGCACCTGTCGTTCCAGCGAAGGCCGGCCTGACACGGATGACGAAGGGCGGGCTGGCTTACCGCCCGGCCCGCGCCCGGCTGACATAGAGCGTTACCGCCCGCGGGTTGAGGACGACGCCGATCACGTCGTCAGCCCGATAACCGCCGTCGGCGAGCGCCGCCTCGAGCGTGGCGTTCTGGCTGATCGGCCGGAGCAGCCCCTGCACATTGCCGCGCGCGAGGAAGGACATCTCTTGTTCGGTCAGGCTGCGATTCAGATTGTCGCAGATCGGCACGAGATGCACGTGGTCGCTGTCATCGATCCGCCGGACCTGGCTGACCGTCACCCGGCGCAGATTGCCGAGCTTTTGCCCGCAGGCGGTGGCGTTGATCCCCGGTTTGCAAGGACGGCGGACGATGACCCGGTTGGCCAGCGAATTCAGCCTGACCGGCGCGGCGCAGTCCAACCTCGGCGGGACGACGATAGCGCTGGGAAGCGGGACGCAATCGACCGTACAGGCCGGAGCGCCATTGCCATTGCTGCCGGGCGACGGGCCGCGAAAGACACCGATCGCCGCGGCGTTGGCGGCAGTCGACAGCAGGACGAGGGAGAGGGAGGCAGCGAGAGCAAATCCAGTGAGTCTGCGCATCGGAAGGTTCCTTGTTTTGGAGGCGGCCTGGCCGCCAATGCGCGGGAACCTGCGCTTCATCATTTGAACTCGCCGTGAGGCGGTCGTTCAATCGGCATTCACCAGCAAACTGCGGTCGTTGGGGGTACGCGCAGAGCCAGTGGCGTGGCTCGCAACCCAAGGTGCGCGAGCCTGCCACAACCGTTGCGATCGTCGATCAGCGCGTCGACTGCGCCACTTCCGGGATCAGGCCTCTTGGCGCGTAGCGCAGCGCAAGCGAAATCACGAGGCCGAGGACGAACACCCGCATCTGCAGCGAGCGGCTTTCGATATCGGGGATCGCGCCCCAACCGAAATGGCCGATCATGTCGTTGACCCCGCCGAGGAGGAACTGCGCCAGCGGTTCGCTCATCAGCCAGACGACATAGATGAAGACCGCGCCGAACAGCGCACCCCAGTTGTTTCCGGCGCCGCCGACGATGATCATCACCCAGATGAGGAAGGTGTGGTTGATCGGCTGATAGGAATTTGGATCGAGGATCTGCGCGAAGGAAACGAGGACTGCGCCGCCGATCCCCATCAGCACCGAGCCGAGCACGAAGATCTCGAGCTGCCGCTTGGTCACGTCCTTGCCCATGGAATCGGCCGCGATGTAGTTGTCGCGGATGGCGCGCATCATGCGGCCCCAGGGCCCGCCATAGGCCCGGATCAGCAGCAGCATCACCACCGCGACGATAGCGGCCACGAGAATGAGGAAACCGCCGCGCGCATAGATCAGCGCACTCATCGTATCGACGCCTTTGGCCTGGTAGTCCTGCGGCAGCGGCAGCGGCCAGGGCAGCGGCGACACGGTCAGCGTTCCGCGGTCGAGCCACTGCATGTTCTTGATCAGCGCCCGCAGGATTTCCGAAATGCCGATCGTGGCAATGGCGAGATAATCCGTCCTGAGCCCAAGGCAGATACGCCCGATCACCCAGGCGATACCCGCGGCAACCAGCCCGCCAAAGGCCCAGCCGACGACCGCCGGCAGCCCGAGGCCGCCGATGAAATCGACATTATGCTCGATGAAATTTGCCGCCGGATCCATCTGCGAACGGAACAGCACGTAGGCGATTGCCCAGGCAATGACCGTCAGGGCCAGCTTCCGGCCGCCCGTGATGCCGATGCGATGCGCCTGCCGCGCGGCGACGATGATGAGCGCCCCGATGATCGCCGCCAGAATCGCCCGGCCGAGCAGCATCGGCCCGACCGAATTCCAGAACTTCATGTTGAGCGGATAGGAAACGAAGACGACGGACGCCCCGCCCACCATCAGGAATCCCATGATCCCGAAGTTGAACAGCCCGCCATAGCCCCACTGGATGTTGAGACCGAGCGCGATCAGGGCGTAGGCGGCCGCTTCAACCAGCATCCGCGTGGTATAGGGCACGCCGGCATAGACCATGACGGCAACGATCAGTACCACGAGCGCGATATAGAGGCCGATCGTCCGCGCGGCCGGCGAATTCATGAGAGGCGTGCTCATGTGGACGCCCCCTTGAAGATACCGGTCGGACGGGCGAGCAGCACGATCACGAGGATGACGAAGCTCACCGTGAGCTTGTATTCGGTTGGCACCAGCGCCAGCCCCGATACCACCTTGAACGGCAGCCAGGGCTGCAGCGGCCTGAGCAGCACCGACCAGTCGAACACGGCGAGCGTTTCGGCAAAGCCCAGCAGGAACCCGCCGGCGATGGCGCCATAGGCCTGCCCCAGCCCGCCCACGATCGCCGCCGCGAAGATCGGCAGGATGATGTTGAAGGCGAGATCCGGCGTGAGGCTCACGTCGAGCGCCAGCATGGTGCCGGCGCAGCAGGCAAGGCCCCCCGCGATGATCCAGGTCACCCGCACCACCAGCGCCGTGTTGATGCCCGAAACCTGGGCAAGATCGGCATTGTCGCTCATGGCCCGCATCGCCTTGCCGAGCCTGGTGCGCGACAGGAAGAGATGCAGGACCAGCACGAGTATGATGGTGAGGATCACCATCAGGAGCTCGGGCTGCGTAAAGGTGATGTCGCGTCCCGAGCCGATCCAGCTGGTGTTGATCCGCACGATCCTTTTCGGCTCGGTCTCGAAGAAGCTGCGGGTGTTGACGCCGAAGAACAGCCGGATCAGGCCCTGGATCATCATCGTGACGCCGATCGAGGCAATCAGCAGCGTCACCGGCTTGGCGCCGCGCTTGCGCAAGGGCGCATAGAAAAGCTTGTCGATGCCGAGCGCGATGGCCGCCGTAATGACCAGGGCGACGGGCAGGACAACGAAGCCGGTCGGCAGGAAAGGAACGCTGAGCCCCGCCGCCGCGAGCAGCCCCGCCAGCACGAAGGCGATGAAGGCCCCCATCGTCATCATGTCGCCATGGGCGAAATGGGCGAAGCGCAATATGCCGAAGATCAGCGTGATGCCGATCGCTCCGAGCGCATAGACCGACCCGAGCACCGCACCCGAGATCAGCACCTGGTTGATGAAGAAGACGAGTTGGTCCATCAGCCCCCCAGAAAGCTCTTGGCGACCTCAGGATCGGCGATCAGCTCGGCGCCGGTGCCGGTGAAGCGGTTCTGCCCGTTGGCAAGCACGAAGCCCTTCGAGGCGAAGGCGAGCGCCTGCCGGGCATTCTGCTCGACCATCAATATGCCGACGCCGGCCTTGTTGATCCGAACCACCGTCTCAAAAATTTCAATGACATAGCGTGGCGACAGGCCCGCCGAAGGCTCGTCGAGCAGCAGCAGCTTCGGCTGGCTCATCAGCGCCCGGCCCATCGCGACCATCTGCCGCTGGCCGCCCGAAAGCTCGCCCGCCTTCTGGTGCCGCTTCTCCTTCACCGGCGGAAACATGTCGTAGACCATGGCGAGGGTGTCGGAGAAATCGTCGCGCCGGATGAAGGCGCCCATCTCCAGATTTTCCTCGCAGGTCATCGAGGTGAAGACGTTCTTCTCCTGCGGCACGAAGGAGAGACCCTGCGGCACCAGCTTGTCCGGCAGCGAATTCTCGATCTCCCGGCCGTTGAAGACGATCGACCCCGAACTGACCTTCACCAGCCCGAAGATCGCCTTGAGCGAGGTGGATTTGCCGGCGCCGTTCGGCCCGACGATGACGCCGATGTCGCTGGTCTCGATCGCGATGTTGACGCCGTTGAGGATCGGCGCGCCGCCATAGCCGCCGACCACGTCCTTGAGCTCGATCAGGGGCATCGGACGCTCCCGGGGGCCGTATCGGCGCCGAAGACGGCAAAGGCCCCCTCACCCGGATTGCTGGCGCAATCCGACCTCTCCCCCAAGGGAGAGGTGACGCAGAAGCGCTGCGGTGCCGCATCATCACCTCTCCCCTGGAGGAGAGGTCGCCGCGCAGCGGCGGGTGAGGGGGCCTTGCGCCAAGACTTCACCATCAGCGCCATCACGCCGCCTCGACCGGAGTGCCGAAGTAGGCTTCGACGATCGCCGGGTTGGCGCGGATTTCCTCCATCGAGCCCTCCGCGATCACCTCGCCCTGCGCCATCACGATCACCGGATCGCAGAGCCGGCCGATCAGATCCATGTCGTGCTCGATGACGAAGAAGGTATAGCCGAGCTCGCGGTTCATCCGCTCGATATTGCCGGCAAGGTCCTGCAGCAGCGTCCGGTTGACGCCCGCCGCCACCTCGTCGAGCAGCACCGCCTTGGCGTCGACCATCATCGTCCGGCCGAGCTCGAGCAGCTTCTTCTGGCCGCCGGAGAGATTGCCGGCGAGCTCGTTCTTGACGTGACCGAGCTTGAGGAAATCGATGACGTCGTTCGCCTTCTGCCGCACTTCGCGGTCGCGCGCGGCAACCAGTCCCGGCCGGAGCCAGGTCCTGAGCAGCGATTCTCCCGGCTGGTCGCTGGCCACAACCATGAGGTTGTCGAGCGCCGTCATATTGGAGAATTCATGGGCGATCTGGAACGTGCGCAGCAGCCCGCGCGAAAAGAGCTCATGCGGCTTGAAGCCGGTCACATCCTGGTCGTCGAAGAAGATGTGGCCGCTGTCCGGCTTGATGTTGCCGGCCACCATGTTGAACAGCGTCGACTTGCCCGCGCCGTTCGGCCCGATCAGCCCGGTGACCGAGCCGCGACCGACACGCAGCGAACAATTGGAAACGGCGGCAAGGCCGCCAAAATGCTTGGAGACGTTGCGAACGTCGATGACTGCGTCCAAGGAAGCCCGGCCCGTTCCTGACATAAAGTATTTAATCGGCCCTGTTCCGGGCCGTTTCGTTGCATCTGCGCAGAGGATGACGCAAACGTCAACCGTGCCGGTGTGACGCAGGATCAAAGCGCGGCGAGAACCGCGTCGGCCGTCGCCTGATTGATGGCAAAGAGCACATCGTAAAGCGTCGCCAGCCGGGTCAGCGCCTTGATATCGACGTCATGCGGCTGGGCGGTCAGGGGGTCCTGATAGAAGATCAGCGCGTCGAGCCGGTCTTCGGCGATCATTGCCCCAAGCTGAGCGTCGCCGCCGAGCGGCCCGCTCTTGAGCAGCGTGATCGTGAGCCCCGTCGCCGCGGCGATCTGCCCGCCGGTCGTGCCCGTCGCATAAAGCTCGAACCCGGCCAGCCGGCCGCGGTGCTGCCGGCACCACTCGACGAGCACCGGCTTCTTCTGGTCATGCGCCACAAGGCCGACGCGCCTCATGATGGTCTCCTTCGCTGCGTGGCTCCTAAGAAACCTCTCATCCACGCAAC
>Ga0134126_10013975_pt1 | contig 10133 bp, 6 predicted proteins | sample KB31752_FD_96881 | JGI IMG/M metagenome (GOLD analysis project Ga0134126, IMG submission 96881) | Terrestrial soil microbial communities with excess Nitrogen fertilizer from Kellogg Biological Station, Michigan, USA - KB3-175-2 | ecosystem: Environmental > Terrestrial > Soil > Unclassified ...
TCGGCAGGTGATCGGGATCCTGGCTCCCTACCTGCAGCGCAGCATTGGCTGGAACGACGTTCAATACGGCTACATTGTGACCGCGTTTCAGGCCGCATACGCGATCGGATTGCTGCTGGTGGGCCGCATCATTGATCGCGTGGGTACCCGACTCGGTTATGCGATTTCCATTGCCGTGTGGAGCCTGTCAGCCATGGGACACGCGCTCGCGAATTCAGTCGGGGGATTCCTCATAGCGAGGTTCATGCTCGGCCTGGGTGAATCGGGCAACTTTCCGGCAGCCATCAAGGCGGTGGCGGAATGGTTTCCGAGGAGGGAGCGAGCGCTAGCTACGGGCCTGTTTAATGCCGGCTCGAATGTTGGGGCAGTGCTGGCGCCCTTGGCGGTTCCGTGGATCTACACTCACTGGGGCTGGCGCTGGGCGTTCCTGTTCACGGGATTCTTGAGCGCGAGTTGGCTGGTAGCTTGGCTCGTCCTTTATCGCAGTCCGCAAGAGCACCGGTGGCTTTCTGCGGGCGAGCTGGCCTATATCCAGAGTGATCCGGCGGAGTCCGCGCACGAAATTTCCTGGAGGCGGCTGCTGCCGCATCGGCAAACCTGGGCATTTGCTGCGGCCAAATTCCTGACCGACCCGATCTGGTGGTTTTATCTCTTTTGGATTCCTTCGTTCCTGCACAGCAAACACGGCCTGACGCTTACCCAACTGAGTGCGCCGCTGATAGTTATTTATGTTATGGCGGACGGCGGCAGCATCGGCGGGGGATGGCTTTCATCCCAGCTATTGAAGCGCGGCTGGAGCGTCAATCGGGGAAGGAAGACAGTGATGGCAATCTGCGCGCTGGCGGTCGTGCCGGTCATCTCGGTTTCACGCGTGGCGCAATTATGGCCGGCGGTGCTGCTGATCGGCTTGGCCGCGGCCGCTCATCAGGGCTGGTCGTGCAACTTATTTACACTCGCGTCCGATATGTTTCCCAAACGGGCCGTGGCTTCACTCGTAGGCTTGGGCGGCTTTGCGGGGGCAATCGGCGGAATGCTGATTGCGGATGCTGTTGGCCACATATTGCAGTGGACGCACAGCTACGTCGTTCCCTTTGTGATTGCCGGGAGCGCATACCTGGTCGCACTGCTCGTCGTGCACCTGCTTGCGCCACAGTTGCAGCCGGTGCAGATTGACGCCGGGCGGAGCTGACGGCACTTCCGTCAACCCAGCTTTACCCGGCCTCTGCAATGCGTTCGCGGGGGTAAGCAATAAATCGTCGCGATTGGTCACGACTTGGAGGCTGCCTGCTGTGGAACAGTAGTGGCCGCTCGGCGAGCCATCTGCACTAGCGCTGCCAATTCGCGCGCCGCTGCCACAATCTTTTCCGGATGCCCCTGGCGGAGCGCCGCTGTGTCCACCAGGTCCGAGCCCACGCCCAAGGCGAAGGCGCCGGCAGCCACATAGTCTGCAGCATTCGCCAGGCTGACGCCGCCGGTTGGAATGATCTTCAGATTCGGAAACGGGCCTCGCATCGCCTTCAGATACTTTGGACCGCCGACGCTGCCACAAGGAAAAATCTTGATCAAGGTGGCGCCATGAGCACTGGCCGCCATGAGTTCCGTCGGTGTCAGAGCTCCGGGGATGGCCAGCGTAGCGCGGCTCCGCGCCGCTTCCAGCATGGCAACCGACATTCCGGGGCTGACCAGAAACCGCGCTCCGGCTTCCAGAGAAGCTTCCGCCTGCTCCCGCGTGACCACTGTCCCGGCGCCGACCAGCACCTTGCTGCCAAACTGGCGAATGATGCCCCGGATCACGGTTACTGCGCCGGGAACCGTCATAGTGATTTCGACGATGGGAATGCCGCCTTCAAGGATGGCGTCAACCGCGCGCCTGGCTTCCTCGACGCCGGAGGCACGCACCACCGGCACGATGCCAATTTCGCCTATCCTGCAGACTACGTCTTCCATGGTCGTGATCTGTCCTGCGGCGCTCATTATCGTGCCATCCTTGCGGTCGTGTATTTCATCACTTGCAGGACTTCCTCCAGGGTCGCCATTGTGGTATCGCCCGGCGTGGTCATGGCGAGGGCTCCGTGGGCGGCGCCGCACTCAACCGACCACTGCGGCTCCTTGCCGGAGAGAAATCCATAAATCAGGCCCGAAGCAAAAGAATCTCCGCCGCCCACCCGATCATAAATTTCCAGGTTCTCCCGTACGGAAGCCTGATAGAAGCGGCCATCGCACCAACAGATGGCTCCCCAGTCGTTCAGAGTGGCAGTGCGGGCGTGGCGCAGAGTAGTGGCAACCAACTTCAGATTGGGGAACTCTGTAAGCACCTTTTTGATCATGGCCATGAAGCTTGCCGGATCGAGCTGCGAATGGCCTTCCTCGAGGCCAGCCACCGAGAAGCCGAGCGCGGCCGTGAAATCCTCCTCGTTCCCCAGCATCACATCCACCAGCGGCGCCAGAGCGCGATTGACCTGCTGCGCTTTTTGTTTTCCGCCGATGGCTTTCCACAATGACGCGCGGTAGTTCAGGTCGTAGGAGATGATGGTGCCGGCACGCTTGGCTGCCTGCATAGCCTCCTGCGCCACCAGCGGGGTACTTTCTGAAAGAGCGCAGAAGATACCTCCGGTGTGAAACCAGCGGGCTCCTTCCTGGGTGAAGATTGGTTCCCAATTAATCTCGCCCGGCTTGAGTTGTGATATGGCGGTGTGTCCGCGGTCTGAGCATCCCACCCCGGCGCGCAGCCCAAAACCGCGTTCGGTAAAGTTCAGGCCGTTGCGCACGGTGCGTCCCACCCCATCGTAGGGAACCCAGCGCAGGTGCCGCTGGCTAACGCCGCCCTGGAGTATCAGGTCCTCGACCAACCGGCCGACGGGATTGTCCGCCAGCGCGGTGACAATCGCCGTCTGCAAGCCAAAGCACCGCCGCAGGCCGCGAGCCACGTTGTACTCGCCCCCGCCTTCCCATAGCTGAAATTCTCTTGTGGTCGCGATCCGGCGGTCCCCGGGATCAAGCCGCAGCATGACTTCTCCCAGGCTCACCAGGTCCCACTGGCAGCTGGCCTTATCTTTGATCTGTAGCCCCGCCATGCGATCGAGCTCCTTACCGCAATGCCCTTGCTTGTTGCTAAAGAGAAACCCCCCGTTTCCAGGGGATGAAATCGTCCTGTGACAGAGCCTCGGCTTTGATGCGTCGGCCGCTGGCCACAGCTATCACGAACTCCAGCACTTCTTCGCCCATCTGTTGGATATTCTTATCGCCGGTGACTACGCCCCCCGCATCCAGGTCAATGATGTCGGCCATTTTTGCGGCCAGCTGTGAATTGGTGGAGATTTTGACCACCGGCGCGATGGGATTTCCCGTGGGCGTCCCCAACCCGGTCGTGAACAGTACGAGGTTTGCCCCCGCACCCACTTGCGCGGTGACGCACTCAACGTCACTTCCAGGAGTGCGTAACAGGTTCAGTCCAGGCGTAGTGGAGTACTCGGGATAGTCCAAGACGGCGGTCACCGGTGATGTACCACCTTTCTTTTCTGCGCCGGCCGACTTCATGGCATCGGTAATCAGGCCGTCGCGGACGTTGCCAGCCGATGGGTTCATGTGGAAGCCGGCACGCACCGCTTTGGCGCGGGCGGCGTAATCCCGCATCAACTCGATGAAACGATGCGCCACTTCCTTACTGGTAGAGCGGTTAATGAGGTCCTGCTCAACCCCGCATAGCTCGGGAAATTCCGAAAGAATGCTGCGCCCTCCCAAAGCGCCCAACAAATCGGAGGCATAGCCGATGGCGGGGTTGGCGGAAATACCGGAAAATCCGTCGGAGCCGCCGCACTTCAACCCAAGGCAGAGCTCTGACAGCGGAGCAGGCTGGCGCGTGCACTGGTTGGCCTCGACCACGCCGAGAAAGGTTTCCTGGATGGCTCGCGACATGAGAGCCGCTTCGCTGCCGCTCTGCTGCTGCTCGAGCATGACCAGCGGTTTGCGGAAGTCCGGATCGCGGTGGCGAATTTCTTCCCTAAGCATGGCCAATTGGGCATGCTGGCAGCCAAGACTGAGAACAGTGGCGCCGGCGACATTAGGATGATGAAAATACCCGGCCAACAAGCCGCACAGATTCCTCGAGTCTTCGTGGGTGCCTCCGCATCCTCCCTCATGCAGCAGGAACTTGATGCCATCGAGGTTCTCGAACACGCGTGGCTGTGCCGCCGGCGTTTCGCCCGTCGTCAGAACGCTGGGGCTGATTTCATTCAGCCTGCCCTCCTTATACAGACGGGCAAGCTGAGCAACCTGATCGTGATAAATGCGAGGGACAGAATAGCCGAGCGCGTCTTCAAAGGCGCTCTTCAGAACGCCCACATTGCGGTTCTCGCAAAACACCAGAGGTACGACCAGCCAGTAGTTGCGCGTTCCCACCTGGCCATCAGCGCGGTGGTATCCCAGGAAGGTGCGGTCACGCCAGCGGCCGACATCGGGCGCGTCCCAGCGGTAGCTGTGTTCCTGTTCGTGAAAATCAGCTGCCGCATGCTGCAGGTTGCGCGTGCTGATTAACTCGCCGCGGCAAATGGGCTGCGACGCTTTGCCCACCACCACCCCGTACATCACCACTTCGTCCCCGGAAGCGAAGTCGCGCAGCGCAAATTTATGCTTTGCGGGAACGCGGCTAACCAACTGATAGGTAGCGCCCTGGAATTCCACCTGCTCGCCCACCTGCAAATCCACCAGGGCGACCACCACGCTATCGCGCGGGTCCAACTGCAAGACACGTACTTGTTTTGCGCGTTCGGGCACGTACGTCCTCTCCTGAGATATTATGCGACAACCGATGGCCGCACCAGAGCAGTTCGCCCGCTCCACCCCGCGTCCCATCAGTCACCTACGCTGGTGGATTGGGGCCATGCTTTTTGCCTCCACCGTCATCAATTACATTGACCGCCAGACGCTGGCGCTGCTCGCGCCCTACCTGAAGCTGCAATATCACTGGACCAACACCGATTACGCCAATCTTGTGGTTGCTTTCCGCGTGGCCTATTCAATCGGCATGGCGCTTTGCGGGGGGCTCATGGACCGAGTGGGTACCCGCCGCGGCCTGACCCTCACTGTTGCCTGGTACTCGACCGTTGCGATGCTGACCTCTTTGGCGCGAGGCTTCTACAGCTTCGCGACGTTCCGCTTCCTGTTGGGTGCGGGCGAATCCGCCAACTGGCCCGCCGCCACCAAGGCTGTCTCGGAGTGGTTCCCTAAGCGGGAGCGCGGGCTGGCTACCGCATTTTTTGACAGCGGCTCCTCGGTGGGCGGTGCAATCGCGCCCTTCCTCGTCCTCTGGATCTACTTCCGCTGGGGCTGGCGGCCTGCCTTCATGGTTCCGGGCGTGCTGGGATTCTCCTGGCTGCTGGTTTGGCGCTGGCTCTACTACTCGCCCAAGGCTCATCCACGCATCAGCGAAGCTGAGCGCCAGATGCTGGCAGCCGATCAGGGGGATTTCGGGCGGGCGCCGGTGCAGCGGCAACGCTGGCGCGACCTGCTGAAATTGCCGCAGAGCTGGGCCACAATTATTGCTAGAAGTTTTACCGATCCCGTTTGGTTCTTTGTCACAGACTGGTTTCCCATATATCTGGTCGCCAAGGGCATTGACCTGAGGAGCAGCGTGCTGGCGATTTGGGTTCCGTTCATCGCCGCCGACCTGGGCAATTTCTTCGGTGGCACAGCTTCAGGCTATCTGATCAAACGCGGCTGGGCGCTCGGCAGGGCACGCAAAGCAGTGGTCATATTCGGCGGCATCGGCGTGACCCTGCTCATCCCGACTATTCTAACCCGCAACCTCTACGTAATCGCGCTGCTTTTTGCTGCAGCAACCTTCTGTTACGCGTCCTTCAGCACCATTGCCAACGTTTTGCCCGCCGACCTGTACCACAACCAATCGGTGGCTTCCATGAGCGGGATCAGCGGCAGCGCAGCCGGGCTGGGGACCATTGTGGCTTCCGAACTGATCGGCCGCGTTTCCGACGCGCGGCGAGTCGCTGGAACTCACTCCTTCGATCCCATCGTAATCGTTGCGGGAATCGTTCCCCTGATCGGTATGTTCCTGGTATTGCTGCTGCTGCGCAACAACAAAGCGACCGAGGAGGGCCTGGTACGGCCACTCTAGCGGCGTTCAGGAAGGGCGTTGGCGTGGCAAATTGATTTACTCCTGAACCACTCGCCGGCGCGCTTGCACCTCCTGGAGTTGACCCGGCCTCCCGCCGTTATTAATCTGGCAGTTGCATGGATGGCGGGGGTCACATTCCGGTCGGGCCAGTTTTTGCGGTTCAGAGGACATCACCCAGTGTTCCCGCGGTGAAGGATGTAGAGGCCGCGGTGCAGCAATCCCTTTCCGCTCTGCAAATTCCGGCGGCAAAGCTTCGCGGGTGCACAATCGCAGTTACCGTGGGCAGCCGGGGAATAGACCGGCTATCAGCGGTCGTTCGCGGCAGTTGCCGGTGGCTGAAATCCCAGGGCGCTACAGCCTTCATAGTGCCGGCCATGGGCAGTCACGGCGGTGGCACTTCTGCGGGCCAGCACCGCGTGCTGGAACAGTATGGCATTACCCCGGAATTCACCGGCGCGGAAATCCGTTCATCCATGGAAACGACATCCCTGGGGATGACTCCCGAGGGCATTCAAGTCGTCATGGACCGCCACGCCTATGACGCGGACGCCGTCCTCGTCATCAACCGGGTGAAACCGCATACCGATTTCTCGGGAAACGTTGAAAGCGGCGTGCTGAAGATGATGACCGTTGGCCTGGGCAAAGCAGTCGGCGCCCAGGAGTTGCACCGCTGGAGCAGGGAAGTCGGGTTTGAGCCCTGCTTGCGCGCCATGGCGGGAAGGATTCTGGCCAGCGGCAAGATTTTGTGCGGCCTCACCTTGATCGAGAACGAGTTTCATCAGATAGCACATGTTTCCGCCAGCATGCCGGAGGGGATCGTTGCCCAGGAGGAGAAAGCGCTGGCCATTGCGAAGCAACTGGTTGCGCGCATTCCTTTTCGCGAACTCGACCTCTTAATCGTGGATGAACTCGGCAAAAACATCAGCGGCTCAGGCATGGATACCAAGGTAATAGGCCGCGGATTGCCATCGGTTCCCCCGGAAGCCCCATGTATTCGCGCCATTTACGCCCGGGATCTGACTGAGGAATCCGAAGGCAATGCTGCGGGGGTAGGTCTGGCCGATCTGATTCACGAAAAACTATTCCAAAAAATTGATTACCAGAAAACATTTTTGAACGTGCGTACGTCGCTCAACCTGCCGTTGGCCCAGATTCCGCTGCACTGCCCCTCCGATCGGGATGCCCTCGACTTCGCTTTAGGATACCTAGGTAGTGCCCGGCCCGAACAACAGCGTATTGCATGGATCCGCAACACACTTGAGCTTGATCGCCTTGCCTGTTCGCAGGCGCTTGCGTCAGACGTATCGAAGCTGGACGGATGGCGCCTCGAACCGCAACCGGTTGTGCCGAAATTCGACCGCAGTGGAGACACGTGCTCGCCTCTGCAGGGATGCTGACCAGGCGTCTTCAGAATGTTGAACGGGACACGCGGTCAGCTTAACTGCCAGTTACACTCCCGTTAACAGACCCGGGCGCCGGCACCAGTTCACCCACTACAAACCAGTACGCCAGCAATCCCAGCAGAAGAATGATGGAGCCGAGTTCGAAACCCGGGATGTAGGACCCACTCCGCTTGATCAGGATTCCCATCGCGAGCGGGGCTATGATTCCGGAAAGATTCCCGGCAAAGTTTTCGGCGCCGGTCCAGATGCCGACTTTGTCCGCCGGCGCGCAAGCTTGAAGAATGGTGAGCAGGTTGCCGGTGGAAAGTCCAACCAGCGCCGCTCCGATAAGCAGGCCTACCGACACGGAGGTTGAGGAGGCGCGTACGGCGGGCAGGAGCAGCAACCCGGTTAGAAATGCCATGGACACGATTCCTTTGCGTGCCCTGGTTTCGCTCCAACCCATGCGGATCAGCCGGTCCGCTATCCAGCCTCCGATGGGCTCCGACACTCCGAACGTAAAGAATACGAAAGAAGCATACAAACCAGCGCGAATGATGCTGACATGACGAACTGTTACGAGATAGTCAGGCAACCACGTTACCAGCACGTACCAGTAATAATCAAAGCAGAAAAATCCCAGGCAGATGCCCAACAAATTGCGATTGATGAAGGCGCTCGGCTTGGCAGGCAATGACGACCGCAGCGGTGCGGGTGTTAGGCTCCTGCCGGCCGGTGCCAGTTGGCGAGGGAAAAGAAATAACCACGGGACGATCCAAACCAGCGCCGCGAACCCTAAAAATCCAAAGGTGTGCCGCCATCCATAGCGCAGAAGAAACCAGGGAACCAGGATGCCTTCGAGGACCAAGCCGGTTCGAGTACCAAAATCAAAGAGGCCGGAGGGCAAACCGCGAGCTGCCGGCTCGAACAGTAAGGAGACAATTTTGGTTCCTCCCGGCAGATAGATAGATTCCCCGATGCCGAGGAGAATGCGGAACAGGATCAGAACCTCCAGGCTGCCGGCCAGGCCGGTGAGGCCCTGCGACAAGGACCAAAGCGCAAACGCGCCGGCATACAACCAGCGCAGGTTAACGTGGTCAGCGCACCAGCCCACCGGAATTTGCATGGGAGCGTAAGACCAGAAGAAAGAGGAAAGCAGCAGGCCCTTGCTGGTTGGCATTAAATGCAAGTCGGAAGAAATAAGGGGCAGGGCAAGGGAAATGGCGGCGCGGTCCAGGTAATTAATCAGAGATGCCGTAAAGAGAAGGCCGACAATAACCCAACGATGCCGGTTCGAGACGTGCGGCAGATCCATCGTAGCGGCCCTCGGGGGTTTCTGCGGCCGAAGCCGAGAGTGTACCGCCATGGCGTAACGCGGGGAGAAAAAAGCTCAGGCTAACCCAGGCGCGCGGCTTGCAGGTTAGTCTCTTAGCTGTTCGGCGAGGAACGCACGCACACCGTTCTCCTCCATGTCCGCCATGGCCTGCGACACGGCTGCGGCGACGGGTTCGACGTCAATATGCTCCCGTGTCCACTCCATCTGTTTCCATAGAACATCACGGGTGAAATCGTGCAACGCCTTTGGCTCTTCCCGGTTCACCTGCCGCCACCGTTCTCGGATGTAATCGGCGTGAACGTCCTCCAGTTCAGGATCACGCAAGGCGAGCAGCACGCCGGCAATTCCCGCCACAACATAGGGCGGCACACGGTGAAAGGTCTGCAGGTAACGCCGCACCGTGGGAAACAGGCGCGTGCCCACTTTTATGCTGGCATTGCCACATATCACCCGCAGTTCATGCCGCACGAACGGATTGGAGAATCTGTCCAGGACGGTGCGGGCGTAGGCCTGCGGAGCCAGCTCTGCCGGCAGGTCCGCCGCGGGAACGATTTCCTTCGTTATCACGGCTTCGACCAGCGGACCGAGTTGCGGGTCGCGCATGCCATCAAGCACCGTGGGGATGCCAAGCAGCCAGCCCAGGGCGGCCAGAGTGGTGTGACTTCCGTTAAGGATTAACAGTTTTCGCGTACGGTACGGCCGCACGTCATCAACGAAGTGCACATTGGATGACGCAAGGTCCACAGGAAAATGCCGCTGTATAAACTCCTCCGACTGCAGGATGAACTCATAAAAAGGTTCCGCACAGTTCAGCAGTTCGTCGCGATAGCCGAGTGCTTCCCATTCGTGGGTCAACTGCTGCTCGTCTGCAGCGCCTACGACGATGCGGTCTACCACGGTATTGGTGATGCGCAGTGAAGTTTGCAGCCAAGCAACGAATCCCTTCTCCAGTTCCCATCGGCCGGCTTGTTCGATGATTAGCGACCGCAGCAGCTCTCCGTTGTTGTCCATCAGTTCGCAGGGGACCAGCCCAATCTCTGCGCCCTGTGCCAATGCCTTCCAGCGATGAAAAAGCAGTTGAGCAAGTTTTCCCGGTAAACCGAGCGCAGGCGTGCTTTGCAGTTGGTCTCTCTCGTTCAGCGCCAGGCCGCCTTCGCTGACGTTGGTGGTAATGATCTTCATGTCGGGGGAAACCGCTGCCTTGACCACCTCTGCCCACGCGGTCTCCGCATCCAGAACGCGGCTAATGGAACCAATAATTTGCTTTGCTTGGACCACCTCCCCA
>Ga0134126_10013976_pt1 | contig 10133 bp, 12 predicted proteins | sample KB31752_FD_96881 | JGI IMG/M metagenome (GOLD analysis project Ga0134126, IMG submission 96881) | Terrestrial soil microbial communities with excess Nitrogen fertilizer from Kellogg Biological Station, Michigan, USA - KB3-175-2 | ecosystem: Environmental > Terrestrial > Soil > Unclassified ...
CAGGCGATCTTCCTTATGCGGTCGTAGCGGCTGCAATCGGCCGCGGGCTCGATCTTCAGGCGAAGCGCATCGGAGGTGGCGATGCTGGGCGGCGGCGCAGGCTGGCCTCGGCGCGCCAGCACAGTCAGGATCACGTCACCGCTGGCGAGACCTGCCTCCAGCGCCTCGGCGCAGGCGGCCTCCACCGCGCCGAGTCCGTGCGAGTCCGTGATTGAGCACGGCTCCTAAAATCTTGACGAACTGACAGTCGCCGTCGGCGTGCGGCGTCAGCTTGGCGAGCATTTGGGTCAGCGCGACCGGCAAATCCCAGTCCTTGAACGGAGCGCCGTTGCGCAGGCGCCGGGCTTCTTCATCAGCACCGGCAGGTAGCGCCAGGAGTCGTAGACGATCGTGTCGCGCTGGAAGCAGCGGGGATGACCGGCGACGACCTCCTCGCCCAACAGAGCGGCGGGGCGTTCGGCATGCGAGCGTACCAGAACCATTCGGCCGGCGGTGCGGGCGTCGTCCTCGAAGACCCCCCAGATCGTTCGATCCTTGAACTCGGGATGCCGCATTAACTCGGGATGCCGCATTCGCCTGGCGTAGGCGACGCATTGATCTTCCAGCTATGCATTCAACTCGGCCAGGCTCTTCACCCGGGGCTTGGGGCGAAACATCTGGTCGCGCAGATTGCCGACCTGGTTCTCCACCTGGCCCTTTTCCCAGCCCGAAGCAGGAGTACAAGCCACGGGCTCGATCAGATGGTGAGAGCACATCTGGAGAAAGCGACCATGGTAGCGGCGCGCTTGCCCACGAAGATCGTTTCGACCGCCGTCTTCATGTTATCGTAGATGCCGTAGCCAGTTATTTTGACGGGCGTCCCAGCGGACGCCCTATGGCCGACAGACCCCGCCGTAAAACTGGAACGCCTTGTCGTGGGCGCCGAGCACCGGTTTCTGGGTCTCGCGAAAATAGACGCGCAGTCAGCGCGTCGACCCAAAACCCGAACTTCCGCGTCGGTTGCACGTCCCGTCGCACAATCTCCTTGATCGAACGATCCTGCTCAAAATAGACGCGACGTAGATCGCCGATCCTATCCACACCTATCATCCCCATCCGTCCTTCCCGGCCGGTCGGGGCCAGAGGCAAGGACGCTGACTCAGAGGGGGTCGTTATTGGACGTGAAACTCCCCCCTCAGGGGACGTCATCGCAAGCGATTTTGCACCGAAGATCCGCGCGACGTCGCGCCGGGTGATCTGGGTTAGAGGCAGGTCGCTGGCTTCCAGCACTTCGCGACCGGCCTCGTCGAGGGGGATGTCTCCGCGCTGACGATGGCGTAACCTGCCTGAGCGCTTCGGCGCCTGGAAGAATGTTCACACGCGGTTCTCGCGGTGGGCGAAAAGCGGTGTTTGGGAGAGGCTTTTCAAGACTTTGGCGGACGATCCCGACAATGAGTACGCGATGATCGACGCGACCATCGTGCGAGCCCACCAACACAGCGCCGGCGTTCTAAAAAAAAGGGGGCTCGACCAAGCCATAGGGCGTTCGCGCGGCGGGTTGACGACGAAGATTCACATGATCGTCGACGCTCTTGGCAATCCCTTGGCGCTCAGTCTCACCGGCGGACAAGTTCACGACATAACCCAAGCCGAAAGGCTTTGCGCCGAGGTTCAACCGCAGGCCCTTCTCGCCGGCAAGGATTACGACGCCGACAGCTCATCGCCAGCCTCGAAATCCGACAGATCAGTCCCGTGATTCCACCGAAGGCAAATCGGAAATCCAAACGCGCTTGTGACTTCGCCCTATACGCCGAACGGAATTTAGTCGAACGTTTCTTCCAATATCTCAAGCAGTTCCGGGCCATTGCGACACGCTATGAGAAGACCACCCGATATTTCCTCGCCGGATTGCATTTGGTCTGCGCCTTGGCTTGGCTCAAATGAGGACACGCTCTAAAATCTTTGGCGCGCCCAAGGGGAATCGAACCCCTGTTTTCGCCGTGAAAGGGCGACGTCCTGGACCGCTAGACGATGGGCGCACTTCAACGCGGCGCGATCTCGCCACCCCGCCGCATCGTCCCTATACGCGCGCGCGCAAAAGGGCAAGCGCGGGTTCCGCTCCTCGCGCCAAGCGCCTATATGCGGCGCCAGCGCCCGTTCATCGTGGCGCGGCGAGGAGACATCATGCGCGCCATCCGCTTCCATAAGACCGGCGGCCCGGAAGTCCTGCAATGGGAGGACGTCGAACTTGCCGCTCCCGGCCCGGGGCAGGCGAGCCTGCGCCACCACGCCATCGGCGTCAATTTCCTCGACACTTATTTTCGCTCCGGGCTCTATCCGGGGGCGCTGCCGCTGATTCCCGGCAGCGAGGGCGCGGGCGTCATTACCGCGCTCGGCGCCGGCGTCGAGGGGTTCAAAATCGGCGATCGCGTCGCCTATGTGTCGACTCCGGGTTCCTACGCCGAGGCCCGCAACGTCGACGTCAAGCACCTCGTCAAGCTGCCTGACAATATCAGCTATGAGCAGGCGGCGGCGATGATGCTGAAGGGCCTCACCGCCCAATACCTGCTGCGCCAGACTTATCGCGTACAATCCGGCGACTTCATCCTCGTCCACGCCGCGGCCGGCGGCGTCGGCCAGATTCTCTGCCAGTGGGGCAAGCATCTCGGCGCCACCGTCATCGGAACCGTCGGCTCGCCGCCCAAAGCGGAGATCGCCAAGGGCTGCGGCGCCGACCACGTCATCAACTATTCGTCTGAGGACTTCCCAGCCCGTGTCGCCGAAATCACCGAGGGGGCCAAGTGCGCCGTCGCCTACGACGGCGTCGGCAAGGCGACCTTCCCGGCCTCGCTCGATTGCCTGAGACCGTTCGGCGTGTTCGCCAGCTTCGGCTCGGCCTCCGGGCCGGTCGAGGCGTTCAATCTCAGCCTGCTCGGCCAGAAGGGTTCGCTCTACGCGACGCGGCCGACGCTGTTCACCTTCCTCGCCGACCGCGCCCGGCTCGACACGATGGCCAAGGAACTGTTCGAGGTCGTCGGTGCCGGCGCCGTCAAGATCGCGGTCTCCGATCACGCCCCGCTCGCCGAGGCGGCACGCGTGCATCGCGATCTCGAAGCGCGACGCACGACCGGCTCGATCGTGCTGATTCCCTGACCCTCAAGCTTGGCGTGGCGGCCGACGCCCTATATAGGGCGTCGATCGCCCCGCACCTGGAGCGAGCCGATGAGCGAACCGAACTTGATGAAATCTCCCGCCGATTCCGTCTCCGCCGCGAAAGAAGAGGGCTGGTGGGAAACCATCAAGGTGATCGTGCAGGCGCTGCTCATCGCGCTGGTGGTGCGCACGGTGCTGTTCCAGCCGTTCAACATTCCCTCGGGTTCGCTGATCCCGACGCTGCTCATCGGCGATTATCTTTTCGTCTCTAAATATTCCTACGGCTATTCGCATTACTCGTTGCCGAGCTTCCTCGACCTCGCGCCGAACGAGATGCGCGGCCGGCTGTTCTATTCGCCGCCAAAGCGCGGCGACATCGCCGTCTTCCGCCCCCCCGGCGAGCCTGACCAGGATTTCATCAAGCGCGTCATCGGCCTGCCCGGCGACAAGGTGCAGATGATAAAGGACCGGCTCTACATCAACGGCACGATCGTGCCGCGCGAGCCCGCCCCAGCCTACAAGATGGAGGACGGCTTCAGCCAGCCGACCGAGGTCAAAGCCTATTGGGAGACCCTGCCCGACAGCGAGGGCCATCCCGGCGGTCGCCGCCATGAGATCATCCAGATCTCCGGCGACGACGGCGCCGCCGCCAACACCGACGTCTTCACCGTGCCGCCCAACCACTTCTTCATGATGGGCGACAACCGCGACAATTCCGAGGATTCGCGCTTCCCCTCCGGGCCGGTCGGCTATGTGCCCGCGGAGAACCTCGTCGGCCGCGCCGAGATCATCTTCTTCTCCGTTGGCGACGGCGCGGCGGCTTGGGAATTCTGGCGCTGGCCGTGGACGGTGCGCTGGAATCGCCTGCTGATGCGGGTCCGTTGACGCTTCGCCCATGATGCGCGCCAAGGCCGAACTCTCGGCGCTCGAAGCGCGGCTCGGCTACCGCTTCGCCGATGCCTCGCTCGTCGAGCGGGCGCTGACGCATGTCTCGGCGCCGACCTCCGGCCGCGCGCAATCCTACCAGAGGTTGGAGTTTCTCGGCGACCGGGTGCTCGGGCTCGTGGTCTCCGAAATGCTGTACCAGGCATTCCCGGAGGCCAGCGAGGGCGATCTCTCGGTGCGGCTGGCGCGGCTGGTGCGCGGCGAGACTTGCGCCGAGGTGGCGGAGAGTTGGAGCGTCGGCCCGCATGTCGTGATGGGGGTCGGCGAGGCGCGCGGCGGCGGCCGCAACAAGGCCGCCATCCTCGGCGACGTCTGCGAGGCGTTGATCGGCGCGGTGTTCGTCGACGCCGGTTTCGAGGCGGCGCGCGCGCTGGTGCGCCGCTTCTGGGAGGCGCGCATGCTGGCCGACGCGGCGCCGATCCAGGACGCCAAGACCGCCGTGCAGGAATGGGCGCAAGCGCGCGGCCTCGCCACGCCGCACTATGCCGAGGTGGAGCGCAGCGGCCCCGCGCATCTGCCGCGCTTCATCATGCAGGTGGAACTCGACGGCTTCGCGCCGGAGCGCGGCGAGGCTTCCTCCAAGCGCGCCGCCGAGCAGGCCGCCGCCAAAGCTTTCCTCGAACGTTGGGCGCAGCCATGACCTCCTGCGGCTTCGTGGCGCTGATTGGCGCGCCCAATGCCGGCAAGTCGACGCTGCTCAACAAGCTCGTCGGCGCGAAAGTGTCGATCGTCTCGCGCAAGGCGCAGACGACGCGTGGGCCGGTGCGCGGCGTCGCCATCGAGGGCGAAGCCCAGCTCGTATTCGTCGATACGGCCGGTCTGTTCGCGCCCAAGCGCCGGCTCGATCGGGCGATGGCGGACGCCGCCTGGTCGGCCGCCGCCGACGCCGACGTTCTCGCCCTCATCGTCGATGCGCGGGCCGAAGGGGCCGCCGACGAGATTGGCGAGGACGTGCAACGCATCCTCGACGGGCTTTCCCAGCGCCGCAAGCCGAAGGTGCTCATTCTCAACAAGATCGACCTCGTCGAGCGGGCGTCGCTGCTGGCGCTGTCGGCGCGGATCAACGCGGCGCTCGCCTTCGACGAGACGTTCATGATCTCGGCCGAGACCGGCAGCGGGCTTGATCGGCTGAAGCGCGATCTCGGCAAGCTGATGCCGCCGGGGCCGTGGCTTTACCCCGAAGACCAGATCGCCGACGCGCCGATGCGGGCGCTGGCCGCCGAAATCACGCGCGAGAAGATCTTCGAGCGGCTGCACGACGAACTGCCGTATCAGATCACCGTCGAGACCGAGTCCTGGAAAGACCTGCCCGACGGTTCGGCGCGCATCGAGCAGACGATCTATGTGACGCGCGAAGGGCACAAGAAAATCGTCATCGGCGAGGGCGGGCGCACGCTGAAGGCGATCGGCACGGCGGCGCGCAAGGAGATCACCGAAGCCAACGGCGCCAAGGCGCACCTGTTCCTGTTTGTGAAGGTGCGCGAGAACTGGCTCGACGATCCCGAGCGCTATCGGGCGATGGGGCTGGGGTTTCCGAAGAAGTAGAGCGGGTTATTCCGTCGCCCGATCAAGCACTTTCAACGCCTTCGGCGCCTTTTTCTGCAACTCGCCGGCCGCGCCGACGTTGAGCAGCGCGGCCAGGCCGTGGTAGCGGTCGAACTCGCCGAGCAGGGTCGCAAGCGCCGGGATCGCCCGCAGGTCGGCGGCGTCCATCGCGAGATCGACGACCAGCATGGCCTTTTGCAGCCGCGCCAGTTGCAGGGCGACATAGCGCTGGGCGTTGTCCGGCGCGCGGGCGGCGAGCGCCCGGTCGACCTCGCGCCGCAACGTCGCGACGCTGATCTCGAAGCGGTCGGCGATGTTTTCATAGGCGTAGCCGGCGACAACCATGTCGAGCAGCTTGCGCCGCTGCTCGCGCTTTTCGGACCGCCGCTCGCGGGCGGCTTGGCGGAGGCGCCCGCGGGCGCTGCGGGAGGTAGGGAGTTTGGGCATGGACCAATTTCCGATAATCAGAATGTATGTATCATATTTTTCTGATTATAGGAATGGAAAAGCTCGGCAGCTTGCCTTCGACTCCCTTGCGCTATCCACCGCCCTCGTCCTGAGGCGCCCCGAAGGCGCCTCAGGACGAGGGCGGCGGGTGAAGGAAAGGAGGGTCCGCCATCTGGGCCGCTCAGCCCCCTTGCCCCCTCCCCCAATCCGCCGCAAACTGCCGCCAAATCCCACGGGAGAACGCCCCATGAACGCGCATGTCGAAGCCCCCGCCGCAACGGAAGCGGAAATCCGCCTCAATCTCGCCGCCAGCTATCGGCTCGTCGCCCTCTACGGCTGGGACGATCTCATCTTCACCCATATTTCGGCCCGCATTCCGGGGCCGGAACACCACTTCCTCATCAATCCCTACGGGATGATGTTCGAGGAGATCACCGCCTCCTCGCTGGTCAAGGTCGACATGAAAGGCGAGAAGGTCGGGGCCTCGCCGTTCCCGGTCAATCCCGCCGGATTCACCATCCATTCGGCCGTGCATGAGGTGCGCGACGACGCCGGCTGCGTCATGCATCTGCATACGCCCGACGGCGTCGCCGTTTCGACCTCGAAAGAAGGCCTGCTGCCGCTCAACCAGACGGCGCAGCTCGTCCAGCCGGATCTCGCCTATCACGATTACGAGGGCGTCGCGCTCGACCACGGCGAGCGGCCGCGGCTGCAACGCGACCTCGGCCAGAAGAACATCATGCTGCTGCACAACCACGGCACGCTGACGGTCGGGCGCACTTGCGCCGAAGCGTTCCTGCGCATGTATTTCCTGGAGCAAGCCTGCACGATGCAGGTGCGCACGCGCATGCTCGGCGGCCCCGGCGCCGATTACCCGACCGCGCCGGGCGTCATCGAAAAGAACGCCGCGTTCGGGCGCTCGGAGGGCATGGCGTCGGTGGCGCGCCAACTGGTGTGGCCGGCGCTGCTGCGCAAGCTCGACCGGCTCGATCCCGGTTTTCGCGCCTGATCGGTCCGATCCCCGAAAAGAAACTTGCGCGCCGCCCGGCCGCCCGCATATTGGGGCCGCACGGATGCGGGAGCCGACTCAGGTCATGGCGCGATGGGTGTGGGCTGCAATCCTGGCGCTGACGTTGGCGGCGCTGCCCGCCGCTGCGGCTGAGACGCCGTTGCCGACGCCAACGGCCGCCGCGCCGCAACCGGCGACGCTTTCACCCACCCCCTCGCCGGCGCCGGGGGACACTCTCGGCGCCGTCGTCGAGCTTACCACCCACCCGGCCGCCTATATCGAGGCCAAGGCCAAGCGGGCCGAGATCTACGGCGCGATCATGGGCAGTCTGGCGACCATTCGCGACGCCGCGACCAAGGCGGGGCTGAAGCTTCAGGGTCACGCGATCGCGGTGTTCCTCACCGCCGACGACGACGGCTTCACCTATCGCGCCATGGCGCCGCTGGAGAGCCTACCGACCCCCGCCCCCGCCCTGCCGGACCCGGTCAAGATCGGCCAGACGCCGATCGGCAAGGCGATGAAGTTCGAGTATCGCGGCGAGTACGACGACATCGACTCGACCTACGACGCGATCACCGCTTTTCTCGACGAGAAGGGCGCCGATGCGCAGGACGTGTTCCTCGAAGAATATCTCAACGAGCCGAAGAGCGCCGACGATCCCAACGGTCAGGTCGATATCTACGTGCTGCTCAGATGATCCGCGCCGTGCTGTTCGATCTCGACGGCACGCTGACAAATTCCAGGCCTGGCATCCTCGCTTGCTTCCGCTACGCCTTCGCCCGGCTCGCCGAGACCGGCGGCCCGAGCGCGAGCCTGCCGGCCGACGAAGGGCTCAGTTTCATCGTCGGCCCGCCGCTGCGCCGGAGCTTCGCGCGCTTCGCGGGCGCGGCGCTGGCGGAGCGGCTGATGGGCTATTACATGGAACGCTACCAGCCGATCGGCGCCTTCGAGAACAGCGTCTACCCCGGCGTGACGGCGGCGCTCGATCTGGTCGCGGCGCGCGGAGCGCGGTTGCATGTCGCGACCTCGAAGAACGAGCGCGACGCGCACGTCATACTCGACCATTTCGGGCTTAGCGGGCGGTTCGACTCGATCAACGGCGCGCGGCTCGACGGCTCCCGCAAGGCCAAGCGCGAGATCATCGGCGACATCCTCGCCGCGCACGGGCTGCGGGGCGCGGAGGCGGCGATGATCGGCGACCGCGAATTCGACATGCTTGGCGCCAGAGCGGTCGGCGTCAGCGCGATCGGGGCGCTGTGGGGCTATGGCTCGCGCGAGGAACTGGTCGCCGCGCGCGCCGATGCGCTGGCGGCGACGCCGATCGAGGCGGCGCAGATTGCGCTCAGGCGATGATGTCGGGCGTCAGGTCGTTTTCGAGCCGCTTCATGCGATCACGCAGCGCGAGCTTGCGCTTCTTCAAACGCTGAAGTTGCAACTGGTCAGCGGCGTCGGAGCGCATCAGCGCCTCGATGGCGGCGTCGAGATCGCGATGCTCCTCGCGCAACCGCTCGACCTGCTCGCGGATGGCCCGCCGTTCGTCTTCGCTCAACCCATCATGCGCCATGTTGCGCCGTCCAGCCTCGCCCCATCTTTGCGACTATGATTGCAAGCGGCGTCAACGGGCAAGTCCGATGGCGCAGAGCAGGGAAATGCGACAAATTGTGAAGCCGCGCTATTGGTTTTTTCACGTCTGTGATGGCTTTCGCCTTGCGCCGGCCCATATATGTGTCACACTTTTGTCGTCCAGGAAGCCACCTAGGAGTTGCCGAATGTCGATCGAATCGCACTTGTCGGAACTCGTGCGTCGTCACCAAGCGGTCGAGCAAGCCATTCTGGCCGAAGAAGCTCACCCCTCCACGGATGAATTGAAGTTGCACGAGCTCAAGCGCAAAAAGTTGTCGATCAAAGACGAGATTGAACGGCTCAGGCTCATTCCGCAACTGGAGACGCATCATTAGCGTCAGCGTTTCGTCGATGGCCGCCTTCACGGCGCGCCGGTCCGAGCGTTAATCTCCTTGATTGCCGCGAAAGCTCGGCTTTCGCGGCTTTTTTTTTGCGCTGGTTGGGGCTGAAACTTTTGTTGTCGCGGGCGGGGCGGCGCAACAGCTAAACGCCGGCCGCGCGCCATTCCTCCCGCACGTCGGGATCGTCATCGTCGCGGCTCCGCGCCGCGGCTTCCGCTGGAGCAAGCCGCGCCAGCGCCCAGACAGCGGCGCCGCGCACCAGCGCCGACCCATCTTCGAGATTTGCGCGCACACTCGCCAACAACGCCGCATCGCCGGAATTGCCGATGGCGATCAGCACGCTGCGCAGGAAGCGATCGCGCCCGACGCGCTTGATCGGCGAGCCCGCGAAGCGCGCGCGAAAGGCGGCGTCGTCGAGCGCCGCGAGTTCTGCCAGCGGCGGATCGCGCCAGTGCGGCGCCGCCAGCTTGGCCTCGCTTGCCTGCTGGGCGAACTTGTTCCAGGGACAGACGGCCAGACAATCGTCGCAACCATAGATGCGATTGCCCATCGCCGTTCTCAGTTCGCGCGGGATCGGACCCTTGTGTTCGATGGTCAGATAAGAAATGCAGCGGCGCGCGTCCAATTGATAGGGCGCGGGAAACGCCTGCGTCGGGCAGGCGTCGAGACAGGCGCGGCAGTGGCCGCAATGGTCGGCCTCGGCCGCATCGGCCGGCAGGTCGAGGCTGACCAGCAAGGCGCCAAGAAACAACCAGGAGCCAAATTCGCGACTGACGAGATTGGTGTGCTTGCCCTGCCAACCGAGGCCGGCGGCTTGCGCCAACGGCTTCTCCATCAGCGGCGCGGTGTCGACGAACACTTTGACGTCGCCGCCGGCGCGCGACACGAACCAAGACGCCAGCATCTTGAGCCGGCCTTTGACGACGTCGTGATAATCGCGATGGCGGGCGTAGACCGAAACCGCCCCGACTTCCGGCCGCCGCGTCGCCTCGCGCGGGTCGCGGTCGGGGCCGTAGTTGACGCCGAGCATAATGCAGGCGCGCGCCTGCGGCATCAGCGCGCCGGGATGCGTGCGGCGGGGATTGTCCATC
>Ga0134126_10013977_pt1 | contig 10132 bp, 8 predicted proteins | sample KB31752_FD_96881 | JGI IMG/M metagenome (GOLD analysis project Ga0134126, IMG submission 96881) | Terrestrial soil microbial communities with excess Nitrogen fertilizer from Kellogg Biological Station, Michigan, USA - KB3-175-2 | ecosystem: Environmental > Terrestrial > Soil > Unclassified ...
ACCGCTATTTCCAGGACGACATCGACAACGCCGACAAGCTGGTGCCCGAAGGCATCGAGGGCCGCGTGCCGTACCGCGGCCCGCTGCGCAACATCATCCACCAGTTGGTTGGCGGCTTGCGCGCATCGATGGGTTACCTGGGCGCAGCCATCGTCGAGGATGTGCGCCAGAAGGCCGAGTTCGTGCGCGTGACCACGGCAGGCGTCACCGAGGCGCATCCGCACGACATCCAGATCACCAAGGAAGCGCCGAATTACCGCCTGCACTCCTGAGCCGGCTTCCCACATGGTGGCCAGGACGTCGACCCCGGTGGATGGCCACAGGCATGCAGGAACGGCCGGCGGAAGAATCCCGCGGTTCCCGCCTGCGGGTTACGGCGCGGGCCCCTTCCAACGTTTGCATCCTTGCTCCCACTGCCCATGACCGACCTGCATACCGACAAGATCCTCATCCTCGATTTTGGCGCCCAGTACACGCAACTGATCGCGCGACGGATCCGCGAGATCGGCGTGTACTGCGAAATCTGGGCCTGGGACCACGATCCGGCCGATATTGCCGGCTTTGCGCCGCGCGGCATCATCCTTTCCGGCGGCCCGGAATCGACCACGCTGGCCGGTGCGCCGCGGGCACCGGCCGAGGTGTTCGAGGCCGGGGTGCCAGTGCTCGGCATCTGCTACGGCATGCAGACCATGGCGGCGCAACTGGGTGGCGCGACCGAGGCCACCGGCACGCGGGAATTCGGCTATGCGCAAGTCGAGGTGCTGCGTGACAGCGAGCTGTTCGGCCGCCTGAGCGACGTGCCGGACGCGCAGCGCCTGGACGTCTGGATGAGCCATGGCGACCATGTGGCCGCGGTGCCTCCTTGTTTCGTGGTGACGGCGAGCACGGCGCAGATCCCGATTGCGGCCATGGAGCACTCCGGCAAGCGCTGGTATGGCGTGCAGTTCCACCCGGAAGTGACGCATACGACGCAGGGCACGGCGCTGCTGCGGCGGTTCGTGGGTGATGTGTGCGGCTGCCAGGCGCTGTGGACCGCCGACAACATCATCGACGACCAGGTGCAGCGGATCCGTGGGCAGGTCGGCGACGACCACGTGCTGCTTGGCCTGTCCGGCGGCGTGGATTCCTCGGTGGTTGCCGCGCTGCTGCACCGGGCAATCGGGCCGCGCCTCACCTGCGTGTTCGTCGATACGGGCCTGCTGCGCTGGAAGGAAGGCGACCAGGTCATGGCCAGCATGGCCGCAGTGGCCAGCGACCATGGCATTGGCATCAAGGTGATCCGGGTGGATGCCGCCGACCGCTATTTCGCGGCGCTGGCCGGTGTCGCCGATCCGGAGGCCAAGCGCAAGATCATCGGCGGCCTGTTCGTCGAGATCTTCGACGAAGAGGCGGCTAAGCTCGCCTCGGCCGATGGCGCCGGGGTCAAATGGCTGGCGCAGGGCACGATCTACCCCGACGTGATCGAGTCGGCCGGCAGCAAGACCGGCAAGGCCCACGTCATCAAGAGCCACCACAACGTCGGCGGCCTGCCGGAGCACATGCAGCTCAAGCTGCTGGAGCCGCTGCGCGAGCTGTTCAAGGACGAGGTGCGCCGCATCGGCGTGGCGCTGGGCCTGCCGCACGCGATGGTATACCGCCATCCGTTCCCCGGGCCGGGGCTGGGCGTGCGCATCCTGGGCGAGGTGAAGCGGGAGTACGCCGGGCTGCTGGCGCGCGCCGATGCGATCTTCATCGAGGAGCTGCGCAAGGCTGGCCTCTACGACAAGACCAGCCAGGCGTTTGCCGTGTTCCTGCCGGTCAAGTCGGTGGGCGTCGTGGGCGACGCGCGAGCCTACGAATGGGTGATCGCGCTGCGCGCGGTGGAAACCATCGACTTCATGACCGCGAACTGGGCGCACCTGCCGTACGACTTCCTCGGCGCCGTGTCCGAGCGCATCATCAACGAACTGCGCGGCGTCTCCCGCGTCGTCTACGACATCAGCGGCAAGCCCCCCGCCACGATCGAGTGGGAGTGACGCGGGGCGGCCAAGTCATTTCTTTGGGGTGAGGTGGTACAGGCCGCCGGGCTGGGCATCCTCCAGCATCCACAGCGAGCCGTCCGGCGCCTCCTCGATGTCGCGGACGCGTTTGCCGACGTCCCAACGCTGGGCTGCGGTCGCGCCGCCCTTGCCGTCAAACGTGACGCGGATGATGGCCTGGCTGGACAGGCCGCTGATCAAGGCGCTGCCGTTCCACTGCGGGAAGACGCTGCCCTTGTAGAACATGAGGTTGCCTGGCGCGATCACCGGCACCCAATAGATCACCGGCTTGGCGAGGTCGGGCCGTGTATCCGGGTTGGGGATCGGCACGCCGTCGTAATTCTTGCCATAGGAGACCAGCGGCCAGCCGTAGTTCTTGCCGCGCTCGATCAGGTTCAACTCGTCGCCGCCGCGCGGACCATGCTCGAGCTCCCATAGCCGGCCATCCGGAGCGAAGGCCAGGCCGTACGGCGTGCGATGGCCGGTCGTCCAGGTTTCCGCTGGTGTCAGGTTCGGGCCCGGGAAGGTATACATGCTGACCACCGGCGCCGTCTTGGCCGCCTCGGTATCGCGCGGCGGATCGATCAGGGGAATGGTGCGTGCGCCGGTCTTGCCGGCCCATGGATTGCCGGGTGCGGGTTTGCCATCCAGGGTCAGGCGCAAGATCTTGCCTTCGGGTTGGTTGATATCCTGCGCGGGAGTCATCCGCTGGCGTTCGCCGACCGTGAGGAAGAGGTACTTGCCGTCCGGTGAGAAGGCGATCTGCGCGCCTTCCTGGCCACCCTTGCCCTTTGGCATCTGGCGCCACAGCACGTTGAACCCATCCAGCCTGGGCTGCCCGTCGTCCAGCACGAGCCGCCCGCGGCCCAGTGCCAGGCCGCCGCCATAGCTGCCCGGTTCGGAATAGGTGAGATACACGTTGTGGTCGGTGGCGTAATGGGGCGAGAGGAAGACGCCCAGCATGCCGCTCTGGCCCTTGTAATAACTGGGCGGCACGCCCTTGAGCTCGGTCTTGGCGCCCTGGGGAGTGACCAACTGCACGCGACCGACCTTTTCGGTCACCAGCATGCGGCCATCGGGCAGGAAGGCGATGCGCCAGGGCAGGTCGAAGCTCGCCACCTCGGTCATGGTGAAGGGCAGGGTGGGATCGGATTTCTGCTCGCCGGCGTTGGTCTGGGCATAGGCGGCGCTCGACAGCATGGCCAGCAGGAGGGCCGCGGCGGTCAGTCTCATCATCTGCAGGTCTCCTTTGCGTCCGAATGGTCGGAGGCATCGTAGCACCGGCATGCTGTCTTCCCGTCGCCCTAAATGCGGTGGATGTCGTGGCTTGTATCCACGGCAAATGCGCGAGCCATGCCGGCGATCGCTGCCGGACTCGCGCCGACCAGTTTCCCGTACATCCGCGGGTCGGTCGCGCCTTCGGTGTTGATGACGAGCACGCGGGAACGCGCGTCCAGGCCGGCCTGGGCCGACAGATCCGCCTGCCTGCGCAACACCCGCAACGCCGCCAGGCCTGCCGCACCGGATTCACCAGCAACGATAGGCGTGTCGCGCGCGTTGCCGCGGGCGAGCAGGCGCATGGTTTCGATGGCGTCGTCGTCGGCGATCGTCATGCAGTGATCGACGATGGGATCGAGGAAACGCCAGGCCAGCGGCGAGGTTTCGCCGCAGGCGAGTCCGGCCATCACCGAATCCACCGAGCCGGTCGCCTTGGCGGCGTGGCCCTGGATCGCGCTCTGCAGCAGGCAGTCGGCTTGCTCCGGTTCCACCAAGACGAAGCCAGGGCGGCGCTCACCGTGGTATTCCCAAAGCCAACTGGCCACCCCGGCGGCCAGTGCGCCGACGCCGCCTTGCAGGAAGACGTGGGTGTAGGCGCACTCGCCATCGCGTCGGGTTCCCGTCTGCTCGGCGACCTCGGCGGCAATGCTGCCGTAGCCCTGCATCACATCGCGCGGGATGTCCTGGTAGCCCTCGTAAGTCGTGTCGGAAACGACCCGCCAGCCGTTCGCGGCTGCCAGACGGGCCGCTTCCTCGACCGACGCGTCGTAGTTGCCGGCGATGCGCACGATGCGCGCGCCATAGGCGGCGATGGCCTCCTCACGCTCGCGGCTCACGCCGGCATGCAGCACGATCACGCAGCGGCAGCCGGCGTCGCGCGCGGCGGCAGCCAGGCTGCGGCCGTGGTTGCCGTCGGTGGCGGTGATGACGGTGTAATCCGCGAGCATGTCGGCATGGCGGCCGGCAAGGATGTCTTCGGGGCGGAAGCCGGGATGCAGTCGCAGGATCTGCCGCACCAGGGCAATCGGGGCGCCCAGGGCCTTGAAGCTGCCCAACGGCGAGCGTACGGATTCGTCCTTTACGCTGAGGCGGGCGACCTGCAGCTCGCTGGCCAGATCCGGCAGCTCACGCAGCGGCGTGGGGCTTCTGACGCCAGGCCAGGTGCTCAGCCAGCGGCGACTTTCCCCGGCGCGGGCGATGCTCATGATCGCCTGGAGCTCGGCGGGGTAGGGCATGCGCACGGCGCGCGGGTTGCTGAACAACATGGCGGTTTCCTTGCGGGATGGGTCGGTCTTGGATGTGTTGAGCTTGTTTCGTCGAATCAAACCCCGCTCGCTGCTATTTTTACGCCTTGCGATGGAGCGAGGTTGCAGCATGTACCGAAGCGGCGTTCATATGGACGGCCGGTGGGGCCGGAAGTGCGCATATGCGCAACGTGGCTGGGCATGAGCGGCGGGGAGTCCGGGCCGGCCACGCCCTCGGCCGACGACGTGGGGCACATGCGCCACGCATTGCAACTGGCGGAGCATGCCTGCGATGCCGAGCATGAGGTGCCGGTGGGGGCGGTGCTGGTGCTTGGGGGCGAGGTCATTGGCGAAGGCTGGAACCGCAACCTGACCCTGCATGATCCGACCGCGCACGCCGAAATCCTGGCCATGCGCATGGCGGGCACGCGGCTCGGCAACCACCGCCTGTGCGATACCACGCTGTACGTGACCCTCGAGCCCTGCGTGATGTGCGCCATGGCCATGATCCATGCACGCATTGCCCGGCTGGTCTACGCGGCGCCCGATCCCAAGACCGGCGCCGCCGGTGGCAGATTCGACACCTTGCTCAGCCCCCAGCACAACCATCGCGTGGAGTTGGTCGGCGGCGTCCTGGCCGAGGAATCGGCGGTGCTGCTCAGGGAGTTCTTCCGGGCCCGCCGTTAGCGGCTTGGGTGGTGAGCGCTGGTAGTGGAAAGCCTGGGCGATTTTTGCCACCCAGGATCCTCGAGGCCGGTGGCTCGTGTGGGGCTCCCTGGTATGGCGTGGGGTAGGCCCAGGTCGAGGGCATGCCGGACGGGACGAAACTGCCACCTTGACCGCGGAGTAGACTGCCATGGTCAACACTTGATGGGGATATTGGTGATGATTTCTCGGACACGACTGATGATGGTCTGCGCCAGCGTGATGGGCGTGGGCCTGGTGGCAGGCGCAGCCATCGCGGCGCCCGACGCGGTACCGCCCTCCGCCACCGATCCTGTCGCGACCCTCGTCAGTCGCCTGGACCTGGCGCAGTACAAGGCGACGATCAAGGGGCTGACGAAGTTTGGCGACCGCCGCCAGGGCACGCAGCGCAACCGCGATGCGATCGACTGGATCGAGGCGCAGTTGAAGAGCTACGGCTGCACGCCCACGGCGCGCATCACCTACGACTTCCAGCCACGAGAGCGGCCGGCGCGGACGCCCGAGGAAATCCGGGAGGCCCGGCTGCGCTTCATGCAGGCCCGCAAAGGCCCTGGCGGCTCGCACATGCGCGGCAACGTGGTGGCGACCGGCGTGAACACCGACCCCATGAAGCAGCCGGATGCCAAGCTGCGCGCGCTGGATACTCCGCCGAGCGTCCCGGGCGAGCGTCAGGAGGTGTATTGCACCAAGGTCGGCACCACGCATCCCGAGGAGATGTACATCGTCAGCGGGCACATGGACGGCATCGGCTGGGGCGAGGCGGCAAACGACGACGGGTCGGGGACGGCGCTGGTGATGCAGCTCGCGCGCGTGCTGAGCTCGCCGGACGTGAAAACCGATCGTTCGATCCGCTTCATCCTGTGGAACAACGAGGAAACCGGTCTCAACGGATCGCGCGCCTACGTCGAGCAGCGCGCGGCACTCCAGGGCAAGGAAGATCCCGTGGGCTCGGGCAAGTATCCGGAGCCCAGGTGGCTGGGCGTCATCCAGCACGACATGATGATGTTCGACCACGGCATGCCCAAGGCCGATGGCAGCGTCAGCAAGGTGCAGCGTCCGGAAGCCGACGTGAATGTCGAATTCCAGTCCAACTCGAAATTCGCCGCCGACTCGCAGAAGCTGGCCTGGGCGCTGGCCGACGCAAACGACAAATATGCGACCGATTATCCGGCACAGGTCGGCCAGCACATGACCAATACCGACTCGGCGCCGTTCCAGGACCTGGCGCCCTCGATCAGCGTCCGCGAGAACGAGCGCGGTGCACAGATTGGCGCGGGTTGGGATCCGCAGTGGCACCAGCCGACCGACCTGTATTCGACCTACAGCGACGCGGATTTCCGCCTCGGCCTGAACGCGGCGCAGACCACGTTGGGCGCGGTGGCGAAGCTGGCCGGTGCCAAGCTCGAGAAGTGATGGCGGGATCGTGGCGTGGATGGCGATGACATCGCGTATGCTTGACCGCTTGTCCGCCGATTGACGGCGGCCAGCAGTCATCGAACCAGAGGACACGCCATGACCATCCACGTCACGTTTACCACCAACCGCGGGCCGATCCACTTGCGCCTGCACGAGGACAAGGCGCCCATCACGGTGGCCAACTTCGTCAACCTGGCACGCCGCGGCTATTACGACGGCCTGTCCTTCCATCGGGTGATTGCCGACTTCATGATACAGGGTGGTTGTCCGGAGGGCTCGGGCCGTGGCGGACCCGGCTACCGCTTCGAGGACGAATTCGACACCGGGTTGAAACACGACAAGCCGGGCGTGTTGTCCATGGCCAATGCCGGTCCGGGCACGAACGGCAGCCAGTTCTTCATTACCCATGGTCCGACGCCTTGGCTGGACGGCAAGCACAGCGTGTTTGGCGAAGTGCTGGATGCGGCGGACATGGCGGTGGTCAATTCGGTGCAGCAAGGCGACACGATCGAGAAGGTCGTGGTGGAAGACGACGTCGAGGCGTTCCTGGCCACCCAGGCCGACCGCGTCAAGGAGTGGAACGCCATACTCGACGTGCGCGGCTGAGCGCACGACCGATGGAGCGCCAGCTCAGGCGGGGCCCGTGGGCGTGGTAAAATAGCCGTCTTTCGTCCTCGCTCGAAGTGTGGGAACCATGCCGCAACTTGCCGCGCGCGTCGGTCGCGCCAAACCCAGCACCATCATGGTGATTGCCCAGAAGGCCAGGCAGCTCAAGGCCGCCGGGCGCGACATCATCAGCTTTTCGGTGGGCGTGCCCAATTTCCTGCCCGGCGAACATGTGTACGCGGCGGCGCGCGAGGCGCTGGCGCACGACAGCGGGCAGTACGGCAACGGCCGGGGCCCGGAGACGCTGCAGGACGCGTTCCTGCAGCACATCGAGGCGCTGGGTTTCCACGGCTACCAACGCGCCAACGTCGCGATCGGCATCGGCGCCAAGCAGGTCCTGTACAACCTGGCCGAGGCACTGCTCGACGAGGGCGACGAGATTACGTTTGCCGCGCCGTACTGGACCACCTACCGCGACATTGCCGACATCATCGGCGCGCGGATCAATCCCTTGCCCTGCGGGCCGCAGCACGACTACAAGCTCACGCCGGAGCAGCTCGATGCCGCCCTGGCGCGCAAGCCCAAGGTGTTTTTGTTCAACAACCCCGCCAACCCGACCGGCATGGTCTACACCGCGGCCGAGATCGCAGCGCTCGCCGACGTGCTGGTGCGCCACCCCGAGACCTGGATCGTCACCGACGACATCTACGCTGCCATGGTCTTCGATGGCATCGGCTACCACAACTTTGTCCACGCCCGGCCGGAATTGCGCGATCGGCTGATCTTCGTGGACTCGGTTTCCAAGACCTATGGCATGCCCGGCTGGCGGGTGGGCTTCCTGGCGGGTCCCGAGGTGGTCGCCAAGGCCATCACCACGATGAACTCCAGCCACATCACCAGCCTGCCGGAAGTGGTGAGCGCCGCCGCGGTTGCCGCCCTCACCGGCCCGCAGGACGTCACCCGCGCCAAGTGCCAGGATTTTGCCGCGCGGCGCGACGTGGTGTATGGCGCCTTGGTCGCCATTCCCGGTATCGTGTGTCCGCGCCCACAGGGAGCGTTTTATGCGTTCCCGGACATCTCCGTGGCCTTCGGCAAACGCCACGGCGACATGCAGATCCACGATGACGTCAGCTTTTGCGCGGCGCTGCTGGAGGCCAAGGGCGTGGCCTGCGTGCCCGGCTCGGCGTTTGGCGAAGCGCGCGCCATGCGCATTTCCTATACCTGCCCGGTCGCACAACTGGAGCCGGGGCTCGAGCGCATCACCAGTTTCTTTGCCGAGCTGGGCTGAAGGCGGGCTGCCGCCGGACATGCGGGCGGTGGTTGGCCACCTCCTGGCCGGTTCGAGAAACCTTCCTATCCATCTTTTTAGGAGTCTGTAGCTGATGAAAGCCCCCGTTCGAGTTGCCGTTACCGGTGCCGCTGGCCAGATTGGCTATGCCTTGTTGTTCCGCATCGCCGCGGGCGACATGCTGGGTGCTGATCAGCCGGTGATCCTGCAACTGCTGGAAATCACGCCAGCGCTGCCGGCACTGCAGGGCGTGGTGATGGAATTGAACGACTGCGCATTCCCCACCTTGGCCGGCGTGGTCACGACCGACGACGCCAACGTGGCGTTCAAGGACGTGGACTACGCGCTGCTCGTCGGTGCCCGCCCGCGTGGCCCGGGCATGGAACGCAAGGATTTGCTGCAGGCCAATGGCGGCATCTTCGGGCCGCAAGGCCGGGCCCTCAACGCCCATGCCAAGCGCAGCGTGAAGGTGCTGGTGGTCGGCAACCCCGCCAACACCAATGCGCTGATCGCGCAGCAGAACGCGCCTGATCTCGATCCGGCCTGTTTTACAGCCATGGTGCGCCTGGACCACAACCGTGCCAAGTCGCAGTTGGCCGAGAAGACCGGCAAGCACAACACCGACGTGCGCAAGATGATCATCTGGGGCAACCACAGTTCCACGCAATATCCGGACGTGTCGCACGCGACCATCGCGGGCAAGCCGGTGTTGGACCTGGTCGGCCAGGAATGGTACGAAAAGCAATTCATCCCCACCGTGCAGCAGCGCGGGGCCGCGGTCATCAAGGCGCGCGGCGCGTCCTCGGCGGCGTCCGCAGCGGCCGCAGCCATCGACCACATGCGTACCTGGGCACTGGGTACGGCCGAGGGTGATTGGGTATCCATGGCCGTCCCGTCAGATGGCTCCTACGGCATTGCGCCCGGGGTGATCTACGGCTACCCGGTGACCTGCCGCGATGGCAAGTACGAAATCGTGCAAGGGCTGGCCATCAGCGAGTTTTCGCGTGCGCACATGGATGCCAGCGAGCAGGAGCTGCGTGGCGAGCGTGCCAGCGTCGAGGAGCTGTTCGCGAAGAAGTAGGCTGTACGTGCACGCCACAACACGCGAAGGGCCGGCGCAAGCCGGCCCTTCGTTTGTATGCAGTCCAGTACCAAGGTCCAGGTGCCGCCTGGATGTCTCGCCTCAGGCGGCAGCTGTCTCCACGGCGGCGAGTGGCATCGGGGCGCGGATCAGATGGTCGAAGGCGCTCAGGGCCGCGGTCGACCCGGCGCCCATGGCAATGACGATCTGCTTGTACGGCACCGTGGTGGCGTCCCCGGCGGCAAATACCCCCGGCAGCGATGTCTGGCCGCGGTCGTCGATGACGATCTCGCCGCGCGGGGTCAACTCCAGGGTGCCTTGCAGCCAATCGGTGTTCGGCAGCAGGCCGATCTGCACGAAGATGCCTTCCAGCCCAAGCGTGTGCGTACTCCCATCGGCACGGTCCTGGTAGACCAGTCCGCCCACCTTCTGGCCGTCGCCGATGATTTCCGTGCTCAGCGCGTTGACGATGATGTCGACGTTCGCCAGGCTGCGC
>Ga0134126_10013978_pt1 | contig 10132 bp, 2 predicted proteins | sample KB31752_FD_96881 | JGI IMG/M metagenome (GOLD analysis project Ga0134126, IMG submission 96881) | Terrestrial soil microbial communities with excess Nitrogen fertilizer from Kellogg Biological Station, Michigan, USA - KB3-175-2 | ecosystem: Environmental > Terrestrial > Soil > Unclassified ...
ACGCACGGCCACGGATTTGAGCTGGCGAGCCTGAACGCGACGAATCTGGTGATGCGCAAGGAAGACATGCTGGTTCCCAACGTGGGCATGCCGGGGGAACTGGCCGCGCACTCCGACTCGACGAAGTAAAGCACGGCTTCGCAGCGTGCTGAATGGGTGGCCCACACAAGCGATTTTGCTTGTGTGGGGAACAAGTTTCGTATCAGGGCAAGGCTTCAGCCGTGCCAAAACCGGCTGAAAACGTTGCGGGCTTTAGCCCCTGCGGGATTCATTCTTTCAAACTGACCCGTGACCTTCAGCGATCAGAGTTCAGAGTTCAGCAAACAGCGGCTTGCGGTTCGGGCGGCGATGCGCTCACTCGATAGCCGAAAGTCGCAGTTCCATGCGGGGTAGTGCGGATTTCTCCGGCGAATCCGGTAGCATGGAAAGTGGAGGAGTGGATTCATTTCTGCTTCTTGTTCCAGGTTTCTCTAGAAAAAATCCTATGTCTGATTTCTTGAAAATTCTGCGCGAACGTGTCCTTGTTTACGACGGGGCGATGGGCACCAACATTCAGGTCCATGCGCCCACGGTGGATGACTACTGGGGCAAAGAGGGCTGCAACGAACTGCTGGTGCTGAGCAAGCCAGAGATTATTCGCGGTATTCACGCCAGCTTCTTCGAGGCCGGCTGCGATGTGGTGGAGACGGACAGCTTTGGCTCATCGCGCATTGTGCTGGCCGAGTACGAGCTTGAGGACCGCACGCGCGAGCTGAACATCGCCGCCGCCAAGCTGGCGAAAGAAGTGGCGCGGGAATTTTCGACCAAAGAGAAGCCGCGCTTTGTCGCTGGGTCAATTGGGCCGACCACCAAGCTGCCGTCGCTCGGGCACATTGGCTATGACGCGATGGCGGCGGCCTTTGCCGAGCAGTCCGAAGCGCTGATCGAGGGCGGTGTCGATATTCTGCTGATCGAGACCAGCCAGGATTTGCTACAGGCCAAGATCGCCCTTGCCGCCTGCCACGACGCAATCCGCAAAAGCGGCAAGCTCCTGCCCATCCAGATGCAGGTGACGCTCGAAGCCACGGGCACCATGCTGCTCGGCACGGAGATAGGCGCGGCGCTGGCGGCGCTGGAGATTCTGGACCCGGACATCATCGGCCTGAACTGCGCAACTGGCCCAGCGGAAATGAATGACGCGGTGCGCTTCCTGTGCCAGAATTCAGTCCAGCCGATCAGTGTGTTGCCCAACGCGGGCTTGCCGCAGAACGAGGGCGGGCACGCGGTCTATAAGCTCACGCCTGCGGAATTGGCCTCGTACCACCGGCGGTTTGTGACCGAATACGGCGTTCAGGTTGTGGGTGGATGCTGTGGCACGACTCCGGCGCACCTGAAGGCTGTGGTCGAGGCGGTGAAGGACGCTAAGCCCGCCAGACGCGAAGTGAAACCGCAGAGCGTGGCGTCGAGCGCGTTCAGCGTGGTGCCGCTGGAGATTGACGGCCAGCCGGTCGTTGTCGCCGAGGAGATGAACACGACCACGCGCGTCGAGCACTTCAAGAACATGGTGAAGGCCGGCGACTATGACGGCATTCTGGCGATGGCGAAAAAGCTGGTGGCGGAAGGCTCCCAGATGCTCGACCTGTGCTGCGCGATTGTGGGTGAGGATGAGAAGGCCTACATGAACGCGGTGCTGGAGAAGATTGCGACGCGGGTTCCGGCGCCCATCATGGTGGACTCGACCGAAGCCGATGTGGTCGAAGAGGCGCTGAAGCGGATTCCCGGCAAGTCGATCATCAACTCCGTGAACCTGGAAGACGGCGAGAAGCGCACCAGCAAAGTGCTGCCCATGGCCAAGCGCTACGGCGCGGCGGTCATTGCGCTCACCATTGATGAAGATGGAATGGCGCTCACGGCGGAGAAGAAACTCGCAGTGGCCAAGCGCATCTACACGCTGGCAACGGAGAAGTACGGTATCCACGGGCGCGACATTCTGTTTGACCCTCTGACGCTGCCGATTTCGACCGGCCAGGAGGACTACCGCTCGGCGGGCATGGAGACGCTGGAGGCGATCCGGCTGATCAAGCGGGAGCTGCCCGAGGCCAAGACGATTCTGGGCGTGAGCAACATCAGCTTTGGGCTGACCGCGTACTCGCGGCGCGTGCTGAACAGCGTGTTTCTGAAGGAAGCGGTGGACCGCGGGCTGGACGCGGCCATCGTGAACTACTCGAAAATTTATCCGCTGTACAAGATTCCAGAGCGCGAGGTGGAACTGGCGCGAAAGCTGATCTTCCATGACACCTCGGAAGGCGATCCGCTCCAGGTGTACATGGCGTACTTCAGCGGCGTGGACAAGAACGCCCCGCCCGAAGATGAAGTCGCGCTTGAATCGCTTTCGACCGAGGACAAGCTGAAGCAGTTGATCATTCGCGGCGAGCGCGCCATTGGCCACGGCGCGGAGAAGCGGTCGCTGGAGCAGGTTCTGGAAACGGCTCTGGAAACCTACACGCCTCTGGACCTGATCAACACAGTGCTGCTGGACGGCATGAAGACGGTCGGCGAGTTGTTTGGCGCGCGCAAGATGCAGTTGCCGTCAGTGCTCGATTCCGCCGGAGTGATGAAGGCGGCGGTCAAGTATCTTGAGCCGAAAATGGAAAAGGCCGAAGGCTCGCAAAAGGGAACCATTGTGCTGGCCACCGTGAAGGGCGACGTGCACGACATCGGCAAAAATCTTGTCGATATCATCCTGTCGAACAACGGCTACAAGGTGGTGAACCTCGGTATCAAGCAGCCAGGCGACGTCATCATCAAGGCCGCGCAGGAGTATAAGGCGGATGCCATTGGTCTCAGCGGGCTGCTGGTCAAGTCCACGCTGGAGATGAAGTACGTGATTCAGGACCTCCAGCGCCTGCAACTGGAGATGCCGGTGATCTGCGGTGGCGCCGCGCTCACCCGCAAGTATGTGGAAGACGATTTGCGCAAGGAATACTCCTCCGCCGTGTTTTACGCCGAGGACGCCTTTGCCGGCTTGCACGTGATGAGCGACTTGACGGCGGAAGAAGCGGACGCGCGCGACAAGCGACTGGAAGAGGGCCGGACGGTGAAGGTATTTGTAAAGCCGCCGGCGGTGATTGAAGCTGAGGCGGCGGCGCTCGAACCGGCTTCGACGGAGCGGTCCTCATGGGTGCAGCCTGCCCCCGATATTCCGGTGCCTCCGTTTTTCGGCGTGCGGGTCAAAAAGGATTTTGATCTGGACGAAGTGTTCTCGTTCGTCAACGAAACCGCGCTGTTCAAAAACCAATGGCAGTTGAAGACGGCTTCCGCAACGGATTACGTTCGGCTGGTGGAGGAGAAGTATCGGCCTGTGTTTGAGGAGTTGAAGGCGGAGATCAAGGCCAACGGCTGGTTCCATCCACAGGCGGTGTATGGATTTTTTCCAGCGCAGTCGGAAGGCAACGATGTGGTGATCTATCAACCAGAAGATTCAACGAAAGAACGCCTGCGCATCACGTTCCCAAGACAGAGGGACGGGCGCAAGCTGTCGATCCCGGATTTTCTGCTGCCGAAAAGCTCCGGCCAGATGGATGTGATCGGTTTCCAGGTCGTCACCATCGGGCGTCAAGCGAGCGAGGAGACGAAGAAGCTGTTTGACGCGGGGGACTTTACCCGCTATCTCTACACGCACGGGTTGAGCGTGGAGGCCGCTGAGGGCGTGGCCGAGGTGATGCATAAAACCATTCGCCGGGAGCTGGGCATTGGAGGCGAGGACGCCGAGCTCGTTAAGGACCTCTTCCACCAGAAATATCGCGGGTCGCGTTATTCGTTCGGCTTTGCGGCCTGCCCCAACCTCGAGGACCAGGCCAAGATATTCGATCTGCTGGAGCCGGAGAAGAACATCGGCGTGCGGCTCACCGAGGGCTTCCACATGGACCCGGAGCAGAGTACGAACGCCTTTGTGATTCATCATCCGCAGGCGAAGTATTTTATGGCGTAGGCGCCTCTACGATTGTCGGTTCTTCCTCTGCTCCGCCTTGAGCGCGGAGGTCCGGACGGGCTTTTCGTGGAGCAGGAGGGCGTTGGCTTGGAATTGCAGGTTGGCGTGGAACCACTCCTGCACAATGTTATTCTCCAGCAGATTGAGAATCGCGAGCAGCGCCATGCCTTGGTGGTGCGCCATCCACTCGCGTACGAGCACGGGTTTCTTTCTGGATGCGATAAAGTCGGCGGCTTCGTAAAAACCGTACGCGCCCACCCATCCCGCCTGCTCCATGCGATGCAGGTTCTGGAGCGCTCCGGCGGGAGCGGTTCCGAGGGCTAGAAACGTGGAGTAGGGCGAGACGACGGGGCCGGCTTCGGCGTCCCATTTGAGCGCAATCTGGGGAATGCCGAAGGCACGGTAGGAGTAGTGGCCGGCATCGTCGGCCTTTCCGTATCCGCACTCGGAAATGCCCCAGGGAATGCCGAGCTTCTGCGCGAATTTGCACTGGATGGAGACCGCCGAGGAGATGGATCGCGTCATCAGCGTGTCGGGGTAACTGCGCATCCACAGAGCCGGCATGAGGTATTCGAACATGGTGCCGGTCCAGGGGAGCAGAATGAAGTCTCCGAAGGCCGAGGTGTGGGCGCGGCCCATTCGGAACCAGCCCTGCTGCGAGAGCTCGCCGCGAGCGACGGCGATGAAGGTGGCTATGCGGGCCTCGGACGCGAGCATATCGTAGGTGGGGGCGTACAGCGTATTGGTGCTGACTTCGTAGCCGATGGAAAGAAGCTGGCGATCCTTGTTGACGAGGAAGGAGAACTCCATGGCTTCGGCCTTGCGGAAGGCTTCGGCTGCGATGTTGCTGAGGTTGGCCGCAAGATCGCAGAGCCGCCGGTGCGCGGCGGGAAGCTGGGCTTGCAGTTTTGCGATGAGTGCGCGATGCGGTTGATCCTCGGCGAGGCTGGCTGCGCGGGCGAGCAGCGCTTCAAGCCGGCTGGTGAACGCGGCTGCGTCTTTAAGCGCGGGAGTTGAGGCGAGAACTGGTTCGAGGTCCGCAAGCTCCCGCAGCGGAGCGAACTCGGGCAGGAGCCACGGCGCGTAGTCCGTGATAAGCGCTGCGATGGCCCTCAGGCGCGTGCGGGTTTCGTTCAGCCACCAGGCAGGTTCGTCATTTGAGGGTTCGGTGTAGACGGAAATCTCCTGAACGGCGGGCATGGCGAGTGTTTTGAGAATCCAGGCGCACCAGGTTGGGAGATCGGCGCGGGCGCCGGGAAGATCGCGGATGGTAATTTTGGCGGGAATGTTCTTTTGCAGCTTCAGCAGTTGCCAATGGGTTTCCAGGCCGCGAAACAATTCCGGACGAAGCATGGGTGCGCGCAGCAGCGACTGCGCTCCGGTGCGCAGGGTGTAGAGCGAAGCGGCCAGGTTGCCGCTGTCCACGGAAGAAATGGTGGCTGGCTGCAGCGGATCTAAAGTCTGAGTGTCGTACCAGTTGTAAAGATGGCCGCGGAATTTCGGGAGGCGGTCCATGGAGGCGAAGCTCTCGCGGGTGAGTGCGCAGAATTCAGGAACGGTGAGAAAACCGAACTCCACGGCCGCCTGCCGCGCGTTGAGGAGGAGCCCGAAATTCGTGGGGGAGACGCGGGCGGCCTCAAAGAGCGTTGCTTCCTCAACGTTGTCGGGGACGAGGAAATTGTGGCGCGCTCCTCCGAATTCGTAGAAGTAGCGCCAGATGCGCAGCGCGTGGCGGCGAAGGAAGACTTCATCGCGCGGGTCCATGCGGCGGTGCTCTTCGCGCGGGGGACGGTTGAGCCAGATGCTGATTCCGTTTGCGAAGGCCCAGAGAAGGAGGATGGGCGCGGCCACGGCGAGTGCGTGCAGGCTGGTAGCGGCGAGCACTACAGCGACGGCGATGGCGAAGATGGAGCTGGCAGCTAAATAACGGTCAACCGGCGTGACTTTGCCCTTGGAGGATTCGGCCTCCGCTGCAGTCTCCCATTCGAGCAGGCGCTGACCGGTGACGAAGCGGCGTACCAGCGAGCGAATGATGGCGTCAAGCAGAAACATGGTCTGGTGCGGGAGAAACGCGAGATTGAGCAGCGCGATGAAGACCGCCTGCCAGAAGCCGCTGAAGGCTTCGCTCAGGCCGCCCTCCTGCTCGCTGAACAGGGAGCGGCCCAGTCCAAAGGCGAGTTGGACAAGCGTTGGCGCGAGCAGCAGGAAAACCGTGACCAGGGTCCAGTAAAGTGCGCCGCCGGGCAGGCCGAGCCATCCGGCGACCAGCAGGATGAGGGTGAGGGGCTCAACCAGCGAACGGCGCAGGTTGTCGAAGATTTTCCAGCGTGAAATGGTGGAAATTGGGTTGCGAACGTAACGGCCTGACTCGTCTGGAACGCGGGCGAAGAGCCACTGCGCAATCTGCCAGTCGCCGCGCACCCAGCGATGCTGGCGGCGAGTGTAGGCGCTGTAATGCGAAGGATAATCGTCAATGACTTCGATATCGGTGGCGAGACCGGCGCGGGCGTAGGCGCCTTCAATCAAGTCGTGGCTGAGGAGCGCGTTGCGCGGAAAGCGGCGGTCGAGCACGGCGTGCAGCGCGTTGACCTCGTAAATGCCTTTGCCGGTGAAGCTGCCCTCGCCATAGAGGTCCTGGTAAACGTCGGAAACGGCGCGCGTGTAAATGTCGAAGCCGGTCTGTCCGGAGTAGAGCGCGGCAAGGCGCGAAACAGTCGCGGAATGGACGCTGACGCCGACGCGCGGCTGAAGGATTCCGTATCCGGCGGTGATGATGCGGCGTTCGGGATCGAGAATGGCGCGGTTGAGGGGATGGGCCATGGCTCCGACCATGGCGGCGGCAGTGCCGCGCGGCAGTTGCGTATCAGAGTCGAGCGTGACGACGTACCGAACCCGGGAAAGCGCTGCGAGATTGCCAGCCTTGACGGGGAAGGCGTCAAACTCTCCGCGCAGATATTTGTTGAGGTCGAGAAGCTTGCCGCGCTTGCGCTCCGAGCCCATCCACACGCCCTGGCGCGCGTTGAAGATGCGATGCCTGTGCAGGAGAAAGAAAGATCCGTGCTTCGGCGATGGGGGATAGCGCAAATTGAGATCGTCGATGAGGCTTACGGCGAGATCGACGAGCGGATCGGTGTCATTTTCGCGGGGGCGGGAAACGGAGTCGGGCAGGTCGGTGAGCAGCGCGAAGTGGAGGTTGGGGTCGGGGTTGGCGAGAAAACGCATTTCCAGTTCGGCCACGAGCTCGCGGACTTGCTTTTCGCGCATCAGCAGAGTCGGCACAGCGACAAGAGTTGTGTACTCGGCGGGAATGCCTTCGCTGAAGTCGAGCTTGGGCAGCGCGGAGGCTTTGAACAGCGAGGTGACGGTGTTGTTGATGAAATCGACGGCGCCCTGCGTGGCCGGCAGCAGCAGCAGAATGAACGCGAAAGTAAGGCCGCCGAAGATGGAGTGATTCGGAATGAGGGGTAGAAGAATAGCAGCGATCAGCAGAACGGAAAGAATTTCGATGCCGCCGATGTACACATCGTCCGCGCGGCTGCGCACAAAATTGCGCACGCGATCAATAAGAGGCGGACGGTATCCGATTCTGGAAACGAGCGACTGAATGCCGTGATCGACGAGGTAATAGCCGACGTGGGCATAGCGAAGGTGCAGCCGGGGATCTTCAAACTCACGCTGCTGGGCCTCGCGCGCGAGGTCGAGGGCGATGGAGGCGACCTGAGTTTCCGAGCAGGTGGAGTGGCGGGCGAGCTCGGCGACGCGCTTGCGGTAATCTTCGCGGCTGGCGAACGTCATGGCGGGATACGCGCTGGCGGGATCTTGGCGCAGGATGGCGTCGAAGACGACCAGAGGCTCCATGAGAGAAGTCCAGTCGGCATAGCCTAGATTGCGCAGGCTTCGAATGCGAGTGCTGAGAAGCTCTGGTGGACCCGCCTCAGGTGACTGGGGCGAACGCAGCATGGCCAGGGCTTGCTGGAGGATCGATTCGAGCAGCTCGAATTTGAGAAAGGAGGAAAGGGTCCAGAGTTCCTGAAGTTCAAGCGGGTCCCGCTCCTGCGCGGGCTCGATGTAGGCGCGGTGCGCGGAGCCGTTCCAGATGGAGCGAGCGGCCTGAAAATAGGCGCGGGCGAGCACGGCGTTGCGCGGCTCGCCGCCGATGCGGGGAAGCTGAGGAATGGTCCGGCGCATGGAAGAGATTTCATTGAGATTGGAGCGCAGCAGGCGGGGATTCTCCTGAAGCTCATGCAAGGGCGCGGGGCTTTCGGGAGTCAGGCCGTCGAGTTTCGCGCTGAGTTCATCGAGTGCGGCGTGGGCGGCCTGGACGCGATCCGGAAAAGAAAGAGGCCCGGTGGGGTTGTGGTTCACGCTCCAGCCGGCGGAGTCGGCGCGCGCGCGCGCGCGCAGGTCTTCTACGCGCAGGTTGGCCTCGGCAAGAATTTTCTGGTCGATTTCGGGAACCTGAAACGTCATGCTACTCCGTCAGCGATAACTAGCGGCCTGCATCTCGAACATCTCGGCGTAGCGGCCGCCGAGAGCCATGAGCTGTGAATGCGTGCCCTCTTCGACAAGCTGTCCGCCCTCGAGGACGACGATGCGGTCGGCCATGCGCACGGTGGAAAACCGATGCGAAATGAGCAGGGCCATTTTGCCCTCCGTCAATTCGGCGAATCGCTGAAAGACCTCCAACTCGCTTTTGGCGTCGAGCGCAGCGGTGGGCTCGTCGAGCACCAGTAGCTGCGCGTCGCGCAGGTAGGCGCGAGCGAGCGCGATCTTCTGCCACTCGCCGCCGGAGAGATCGACTCCGCCTTCAAAGCGGCGGCCCAGCATCTGGTCGTAGCGGGCGGGCATCTTGTCGATGACGCCCTGGGCCAGGCTTTTGTGGGCGGCGGCCTCGATTTCCTGTTCGGAGTGGGGAAGCTCGACGCGTCCGATGGCGATGTTTTCGCGCGCCGTCATTTCGTAGCGCATGAAGTCCTGAAAGATGACGCCGATTTCCTGGTGCAGGTCTTCCAGGCTGTACTCGCGCAGGTCAATGCCGTCGAGAAGAATTTGTCCCTCAGTGGGGTCATACAGGCGCGTGATGAGCTTGACCACCGTGGTCTTGCCCTGACCGTTTTCGCCGATCAGCGCGATGCGCTCGCCGGGTTTCAGGCTGAAGTTGAAATTCTTGAGCACGCGGCGCTCGGTTCCGGGGTAGGCGAAAGAGACTTCACGAAACTCAAAGCCTTTGACGATAGGGCGCGGCGCGGGCAGCGCGTCTGGCTTGGATTGCACCGTCGGCTTCATGTCAAAAAACGCGATGAGATCGGTAAGGAAAAGGGCCTGGTCGGCGATGCCGGAGGCGGTGGAAAATGCCTGCTGGAAGTTGGTGCTGGACTGCTGAATAGCGACGGTGACGAGGGTAAAGGCTCCGATGGTGGGATAGTGGCCGGTGATGGCCTCATAAATTGCAAAGACGTAAGCGCCGTAATAGCCAACCGTGCTGATAAGGGAGAGCAGCCCGCCCCAGAGCAGCTTGCGGCGCGAGAGGTCCACGTCCTGGTTGTAAATCTTTTTTGAAAGAGCCTCAAAGCGGGTGGTGAGATAGTCGCTGAGGTTGAAGAGCTTGAGTTCCTTGGCCGCTTCCTTGCTGCCGCCCACCTGGCGCAGGTAGTCCATTTGCCGCTTGTCGGGCGTCTGGCGGAAATTTTTTGCATAGCCGAGGAAGGCGAAGTGGGTTTCGCCGAAGAAGGAGGGCAGCACGCCGGCAATCAGTGGCACGATCATGAGCGGCGAACGGTAGATGAGCACCGCGCTCCAGATGATGGTGAGGATGATCTGCTGGAAGAGGCGGCCCATCTGCTGGATCATGGCCAGCCGGTCGGTGGCCTGCACGCGCGCTCGCTCCAGGCGATCGTAGAACTCGGGATTTTCATAGGTGGTGAGGTCGAGCTGCGCGGCCTGCCGCATTACCCGCACGCTGACGTGGTACGTATAGCGGTCGGCGAGCAACTGATCGCAGTAATCGGTGGCGCGGCTGAAGATTCCGGTGAGAAGCGCAAGACAGACTTCGGCGATGACCAGCCACCAGAAATGCGGGAACTGCGGCTGGTGTTGCAGAGCTTTGGCGACACCGGTCACGATTCTGGCGGCGACAATGGCGATGAGCAGGCCCAGCGCGGG
>Ga0134126_10013979_pt1 | contig 10131 bp, 7 predicted proteins | sample KB31752_FD_96881 | JGI IMG/M metagenome (GOLD analysis project Ga0134126, IMG submission 96881) | Terrestrial soil microbial communities with excess Nitrogen fertilizer from Kellogg Biological Station, Michigan, USA - KB3-175-2 | ecosystem: Environmental > Terrestrial > Soil > Unclassified ...
ACCTGCCCGATGATTTCCGACGCGGCGAGGTTGCGGTTGAAGCCCTGCGTGCCGGTGGAACAGAAGGTGCAGTTGAGCCCGCAGCCGATCTGCGAAGACACGCACAGCGTGCCGCGCGTGGGTTCCGGGATGTACACGGTTTCCACCGCATTGCCCGCATCCATGCCCAGCAGCCACTTGCGCGTGCCGTCGCTGGAAGCCTGGTCCAGCAAGGCTTTGGGCGGCGCGACCACGGCTACTTCGGGAAGCTTTTCGCGCAAGCCTTTGCCGAGATCGGTCATCGCCCCGAAATCGCTTTCGAGGCGGTGATAGATCCACTTCATCACCTGATCGGCGCGCCAAGGCTTCTCGCCCAGCCCGGCGAAGAAGTCACGCATCCCGTCGCGATCGAAGTCCAGCAGATTGGCACGGGCCACGTCGGCCATGTGCATTCCCCGAAAAGCAAATTACCCGCGAGGGCAGAGTTCCGTCGCGGCGAAGAAGTAACCGATTTCGAAACGCGCGGTGTCCGGGCCGTCCGAGCCGTGCACCGCGTTCGCGTCAATGCTTTGTGCGAAATCCGCGCGGATGGTTCCCGCGGCCGCTTCCTTCGGATTGGTGGCGCCCATCAGTTCGCGATTCTTCGCGATGGCACCCTCGCCTTCCAGCACCTGGATCATCAACGGACCGGACACCATGAAGTCGACCAGCGGCTTGAAGAACGGGCGCTCGCGATGGACCGCGTAGAAGCCTTCCGCCTCGGCACGCGAAAGCTGCTGCATTTTTGCGGCGACGATCTGCAGGCCCGCCTTTTCGAAGCGGGCGTAGATCTGTCCGATCACGTTTTTGGCAACGGCATCGGGTTTGATGATGGAAAGGGTGCGCTCCAGCGCCATGGGTTCCTCGACTGATGGCAAAAGTAAAAAGTGCGCACGAAACCCCTGAAGGTTCGTGAGCATATCCTGAAAACCCCGCACAAAATGCGGAGTTAGCTCACAAAAGAATGAAAGATTCTAGCTCAACCGCCGGGCGGGGCCAAGGCCGGAACCAAGGTTTGACCGCTGCCGCGCCCTGGCCTAGACTTCAAACGATTGTTTGAAAATTCTGTTTGGAATCCGCGGACGCACATGCAGCAGAGCGCGCAATTCTCCACGCGTCAGAAGATCCTCGGCGCCGCCGAGGCGCTGTTTGCCGAGCGCGGGTTTGCCGGCGCCTCGCTGCGCCAAGTGACCGCAGCCGCGAAGGTCAATCTTGCCGCCGTCAACTATCACTTTGGCTCCAAGGACAACCTGATCGAGGAAGTCTTCCGCCGCCGACTCGACGAACTGAGCCGGCGCCGCCTCGAACGGCTGGCGAAGCTGGAGGCCGCGGGCAACGCCAGCCTCGAAACCGTGCTGGATGCCTTCATCACCCCCGCGCTGGAGCTGTCGCTGGACCGCAAGGGCGGTTCGGTGTTCATGCGCGTGCTGGCGCGCGCGTTCGCGGAACACAACAGCAACCTGCGCACGTTCCTGTCCGACAACTACGGCTACGTGTTGAAGGACTTCGCAGCCGCTTTCGCCCGCCTGCTGCCGCAACTCGACAAGCAGGAGCTGTACTGGCGGCTCGACATCGCGGTCGGCGCGCTCACCTATGCGATGGCCGACTTCGGCATGATCCAGCGCCGCAGCGGCGAATCCGAGCGCGAACATCGCGAGCAGATGGCCAAACACCTGATCCATTTCACCGCGGCGGGATTGCGTGCATGAACATCTTCCGTTCGCGTTGAGCGAAGTCGAAACGCATGCCCTTCGACCCCGGCCCTTGAGGGCCTACTCTGAGGGCGAACGGCTGGATCGGCGCGTCTTGTTTTCACTTCAGTTCCGGAGTTTCCATGTCTGACACTCTTCGAATCCGCAAAGCCGCCGTGCTGGGCGCCGGCGTGATGGGCGCGCAGATCGCGGCGCACCTCGCCAACGCCGGCATCGAAACCGTGCTGTTCGATCTCGCCGCCAAGGAAGGGCCGAAGAACGGTATTGCCATCAAGGCCATCCAGCACCTCGGCAAGCTGTCGCCCGCGCCGCTGGCGGTGAAGGACGTCGCGAGCGCAATCACGCCCGCCGACTACGACGAAAACCTCGCATTGCTCAAGGATTGCGACTTCGTGATCGAGGCCATCGCCGAACGGATGGACTGGAAGCTCGATCTTTACAAAAAGGTTGCCGCGCACATTCCCGAACACACGATCCTCGCGTCAAACACTTCCGGACTGTCGATCAACAAGCTGGCCGAGGCATTGCCGGAAAACCTGCTGCATCGTTTCTGCGGCGTGCATTTCTTCAACCCGCCGCGCTACATGCACCTGGTCGAGGTGATTCCGGGCAGGGTCACCGATCCCAAATTGCTGGAAGGCCTGGAAGCCTTCCTCACTTCAACGCTCGGCAAGGGCGTGGTGTTCGCGAAGGACACGCCGAATTTCATCGGCAACCGCATCGGCGTGTTCTCGATCCTCTCGACGATGTACCACACCACACAGTTCAAGCTCGGCTTCGATGCGGTGGATGCGCTGACCGGCCCAGCGATCGGGCGGCCGAAATCGGCGACGTATCGCACGGCCGATGTTGTCGGCCTCGACACCATGGCACACGTCATCAAGACCATGGCCGACACCCTGCCCGACGACCCGTGGCACGAGCATTTCAAATCGCCCGGCTGGTTGACGGCGCTGATCGAGAATGGCGCGCTGGGCGCGAAAGTCGGCGCCGGTTTCTATCGCAAGGCCGGCAAGGAAATCCAGGTGCTGGATCTCGCGAAGCAGGATTACCGCGCATCCGAGCAGAAGGCCTCCGATGAAGTCGCCGCGATCCTCGCAATCAGGAATCCGGCCGAGAAGTTTGCGAAGCTGCGTGAAGCGGACGATCCGCAGGCGCGCTTCCTGTGGGCGTGTTTCCGCGACCTGTTCCATTACACCGCGTATCACCTGGAAGGCATCGCCGAAACGGCGCGCGACATTGATTTCGCGATCCGCTGGGGCTACGGCTGGAAACTCGGGCCATTCGAAACCTGGCAGGCCGCAGGCTGGGAACAGGTCGCCAAGTGGATCGAGGATGACATCGCCGCTGGCAATGCCATGAGCAACGCGTCCCTGCCCGCGTGGGTCAGCGACGGCCGCAAGGGCGTGCATTTCGCGGACGGCTCGTATTCGCCGCGCGAGAAGAAGGACATTCCGCGCTCGTCCGCGCCGGTCTACAAGCGCCAGTTGTTCCCCGATGCGCTGATCGGCGAGAAGTTCGACCAGGGCATGACGGTCTGGGAAAACGACGGCATCCGATTGTGGACGCTGGGCGGCGATGACGTCGGCATCGTCAGCTTCAAGACCAAGATGTGCACCTTCGACGACCACGTGCTCGATGGCATCCAGCACGCCGTCGGGCTGGCCGAAGAAAAACTGAAGGCGCTGGTCGTATGGCAGACCGGCCCGGTGTTCTCAGCCGGAGCCAACCTGAAAGGCGTGCTCGCGCTGCTGAAGGAAGGCAAGGTTTCGCAACTGGAAGCCCTGATTGCCAATTTCCAGCGCGCGACGATGCGCGTGCAGCACGGGCTGGTACCGACCGTCGCTGCGGTACGCGGGCTGTGCCTGGGTGGCGGCTGCGAACTGCAGATGCATACCGCGCGCACAGTCGCGGCGCTGGAAAGCTACATCGGGCTGGTCGAGGCCGGCGTCGGTCTGCTGCCTGCCGGCGGCGGCCTGAAGGAAATCGCCGAGCGTTGCTCGCGCGCGTCGTCCATCGACGATCCATTCGACCATATCAAGCGCTACTTCGAACCCGTGGCGATGGCCAAGGCATCGGGAAGCGCGCTCGAAGCCAAGCAGTTCGGCTTGCTGCGCGAATCCGACGTGGTGGTGTTCAACGCCAACGAGCTTTTGTACGTGGCGAAAAACGTCGCGTCGTCGCTGGCCGAATCCGGCTGGCGCCCACCGCTGCCGCAGGCGACGCACGTCGCCGGTGACGTCGGCACCGCGACCATCAAGGCACAGCTCGTGAACATGCTGGCCGGACATTTCATTTCCGGACACGACATGGAAATCGCCAGCCGCATCGCCGACACCTTGTGCGGCGGCAACATCGAGCGCGGCAGCACGGTCGATGCGCAATGGCTGCTCGACCTCGAACGCCACCACTTCATGGAACTGGCGCAGATGGAAAAAACCCAGGCACGCATCGCGCACACGATGACGACTGGCAAGCCCTTGCGGAATTGAACGACAAAACATTTTGTCCGCGAAGGACGCAAAAGACGCGAAGAGAATCAAAAACAGATTTTTTCATTGCTTTTTTTGCGTGCTTCGCGTTCTTCGCGGATAACCGCACTTTGCTTTGGAGAACACCATGACCAAACAAGTTCAAGACGCCTACATCGTCGCCGCCAAGCGCACGCCGGTCGGCAAGGCGCCGCGCGGCATGTTCCGCCACACCCGCCCCGATGACATGCTGGCGCACGTGCTGCGCGAGGCGCTGGATGAATATCCCGGCATCGACGTCAACCGCATCAGTGACGTGGTGATCGGTTGCGCGATGCCGGAAGCCGAGCAAGGCATGAATGTCGCGCGGATTGGCGCGCTGCTGGCCGGCCTTCCCGATTCCATTCCCGGCATGACCATCAACCGCTTCTGCTCGTCCGGACTGCAGTCGGTCGCGATCGCGGCCAACACCATCCGGCTTGGAGAATCCGATCTCGTGCTCGCCGGTGGCACCGAATCGATGAGCATGGTGCCCATGATGGGCTTCCATCCGGTGATGAATCCGGAGATCTTCAAGGACGACAACATCGGCATCGCCTACGGCATGGGCATCACCGCCGAGAACGTCGCCGACCGCTGGAAGATCACCCGCGAGGAGCAGGATGCGTTCGCGCTGCGCAGCCACCAGCGCGCGATTGCTGCGCGGGACGCGGGCAACTTCAAGGAGGAAATCGCGCCCTACCCGCTCGATGATCGCTATCCCGATCTGCGCTCGCGCGGCGTGAAGGAAGACCGTCGCGTGATCGAGAACGATGAAGGCCCGCGTCGCGACACCAGTGCCGAAGCATTGGCGAAACTGCGCCCGGCGTTCAAGCGCGACGGCAGCGTCACGGCCGGCAATTCATCGCAGATGTCCGACGGCGCCGGCGCAGTCCTGCTGGCCAGCGAACAGGCGATCAAGGATTACGGGTTGACCCCTCTCGCCCGCTTCATCGGGTTCTCCGTGGCCGGCGTGCCACCGGAAATCATGGGCATCGGTCCGAAAGAGGCCATTCCGAAAGCGCTGAAAGCCACAGGCATCAAGCAGGATCAGCTCGAGTGGATCGAATTGAACGAGGCCTTCGCCGCGCAGTCGCTGGCGGTCATCAAGGACCTCGGCCTCGATCCCGACAAGGTCAACCCGGAAGGCGGAGCGATCGCGCTCGGTCACCCACTCGGCGCCACCGGCTCCATCCGCATCGCCACGCTGGTCCACGGCATGCGCCGCAAGCAACAGAAATACGGCATGGTCACCATGTGCATCGGCACCGGCATGGGGGCGGCGGGGATTTTCGAGATGGTCTAAAGCAACGGTTTCCAAAGAACGCAGAGAGCAAAAGCAAACCCGATTCTTTGGGCAAACAACTGCGTGTTCAGATCACGAGTGCCAAGGTAAACGACCCCAACATCATGAAAGCCGTTGCAAGCTTGATGGCGGTGCCGATCAATAGCCCGATCCATGTGCCGAAGCCGACGCGCGCGGCGTGATCCATGCGACTGCCTGACGCAAGTTGCCCGACCACTGCCCCCACGAACGGGCCGAGGATGATGCCGGGAACGCTGAAGAACAGCCCCACGATCGTACCGATGAAGGCGCCCCATACCGCGGCCTTGCTGGCGCCGTAGCGCTTCGCGCCGTACGTGCCGGCGAGGAAATCGAACACGATCGAGAACGCCGCAAGCACGCCGAGGAAGACGATTACCCACACCGGGATTCTCTGGAAGTGCCCGATCCACGCGGCCAACAGCATTCCGCCGAACATCACCGGGATACCGGGCAGGTTGGGCAGAATCGAACCGATGAGGCCGGCGACGATGATGATGCCGGAGACGACGTACCAGAGGATGGTCCAGTCCATGGCCAGAGGATAAGGGATGAAACGCCGCCGCTCGTCGTCCCGGCATCGGTTCCGTAGGTTGGGCTGATCCCGGACCTTGCTCCGGGAGAAGCGCAACAGCCCGCAAGCGACGCGACCATCGGTGGCGAGCGGATGGGACCAAACCTGCTGTTGGGCTTCGCTGCGCTCAGCACCAACCTACAAGAGCGCGCCATCGTTGCTTCTCTATCTCGTCGGCGTGAGTTGCAACGTCAACACCTCGAACGGCTGCAGCATGATCGTGGTCTGCTTGTCGGCAGCAAGAATCCTCGGAGCATCGTTGCTACCGCTGTGCCAGACGTCGCTGACATTGAACACGCGTGCAGCATCCTTCGGCAACTGCAATTGGCGGTCGGCATCCAGGATCGCGAGACGCGGCCTGTCGTCCGGATTGCGCAAGGTGATGAAGGATTTCGACGGCGACCACGCCGCCCAGCCATAGACGTCCAGCCGCCCGGGATCACCGCCGATCCAGTGGGTGTCGCGCAGCGCGTCGGCGTTCGCGCGCGACCATTTCGCCGCCTCGGCCAGCGTGTCCCAGTCCTGTTTCGTGAGCAGCGAAGGCGTGATGTATGTCTCCTGCAAATCCGTACCGGTCGCGAAATAGGAATGCACCTCGTTGGCGAAATCGTGGCCCGGATCCGTGTCCAGGTGCACAGCATGCTGCGCAAAGATGATCCCGTGCAACATCAGCGAATTGATCGGGAACAGCGGACCTTTCTCGACGATGTTGCGGTAGGTCTGCTCGTCGCGATAGGTGATCCACTGTTCGCGATACGGGCCGACACCCGCGAAGTTGTGGTCGTAGCCGTCACGCCAGATCGAATCGGCATATCTCAGCCAGAACGGCGAGGCCCAGGTACCGGTGGTGAGATTGATGAAGGTATCGGCCTTGTCGGCGCGGATGTCGTCGATCAGCTTGATCGCAGCGGAAAAGTCGCTGTCGAATTCACTGCCCGGATACACGCTGTTGACGTTACCGGTGCCATCGAACTTGAACTGATTGATGCAATCCTTGTCGAGCAGCGTCATCGCCACTTCGTGAAAGCGTTTCCAGTATTTCGGGCCGGACAGTGCGAAGCCATTGTCGACGATCTCGTAACCGAGCTTGCGTCCATTCGCGATGCGTTCGTCGTGCGGCTTGCCGTAGCCTCCCCACGGCGACAGCCACACGCCCGGCGCGGCGCCGTATTTTTCCGCCGCCTTGCACAACGGCACGAAACCGTGCGGAAATGCTTTGGAGAAATGCCAGCTGCCGCTGTAGTCGTCCCAGCCATCGTCGAACAGGAGCGAATCCATCTTCACGTGGCGCTTCTCGACCAATTCCCTGCCGAAGGTGTTGATCCGGTCCAACGCCTCGGCCTCGGTGTACGGCGTGAAGAAACCGATGTCGTACCACGAGTTGTAGTGCAGGAACGGGCGATAGGGATGCGCGCGTTCGCGCTCGACGTATTGCGCGAAGTCGCGCCGCATCTGCCCGGCATGCGCGACGCCGATCACCGCCGAATACGTCACCGACTGGCCTTTCGGCAGCGGCAGCGTGCGGTCGATCCACAGCTTCACCTTGCCGCGCCACGCGTCGGCCTTGGACATCGGATGTTCGAAGCCGAGCCAGTCGTCGTGCGACACCACCGGCGAGCCATCGACCGAACCCTCCACGATCGCGTCGGACGCATTGGCACCGAACAGCGACACTTTGGTGATCGGCGCGTCCTGGTTCAATGCGGTGATCGTGACGATCTCGCGCAGGTAATCCGAGCCGTCGCGCTGCACCAGCTTCCATTCGATGCGAAGGTTGCCTTTGGGCCCAAGGAACGTACCTTCGACGGCCTTGCCCGGAATCCGATCTGCCAGGCGCGAAGCTTTCGCATCAACCGGCAACGCAGTTTCGTGCAAGCCGCCCTGCAGCTTGAAATCGGAGTTGGTCAGCGCGATGCCGTCCTTGAATGTCAACGAGAACGGATCGGTCACCACGATCGGCACGTGGTGGCGCTGGTCGATGACGACCATGTTGGACAGGACACCATTCGCGAGCTTCCACTTCGCGTCAATCGCGCCGCCGCCGAATCGCGCCGGCGCCGCGGCGCTGGTCGAAGGCATCGCAAGTGCCGCGCCGCTGGCAAGGCCGATGCACACGGCACCGCACCAGAGCCAAATCAATCCACGCGAAGCCGCGTGGGCGGAAACACGTTTCCAGTTCGTGCGCGAAACACGGTCCAGCATGCGGCCACCTCGACGGGATTTCCCCACAAGGCGGCCATTGTGCCGCAATCGCTTGCGGCACGGTCAGGACTTCGCGCCCGGTTACTTCTTCGACGGATCGTCAGCGGGATTGACGTAGTAGATCTGGAACGGGCCGTAGAAGCTCAGGTCGATCATGACGGGTTCGCTTCCGGTATAGGCGTAGTGATGATGCATGGCCGGCATCGAAGCGAAACTCATGGGCGGCAGCGCCTTGGCCTTCGACTTGTCCACCTTGTCGCCCATGCCGGCGAAGAACTTGCCGCTCAGCACCGTGAAGCTTTCGGCAGTCGGATGCCAGTGAGGCGCGAAAATCGTGTTCGGCGGAATCTTCAGCCGCACGGTCGACATGCCTTCGGCGAACGGATTGCCGCGCAGCACCGCGATCTGCACGCCCTTCGGCAGCACCGGCGGCGCGGGCATCCACTTGATATCGGCTGGCGCAAGCGCGGCAGCGCCCGCATCTGCGGCGGGCGCTTGCGCCGCAGCGGCCGTTGCCAGAAGTCCCAGCGAGAATGCCAGGATCGAGACCACGTGCAGTTTCGTGTTCATCACCTTGTCCTCCATCAGGAATGCGACATACCGACATGGGATGCGAAGCATCGCATCCGTCGTGCGGGAACGATCGCTTTGCATGGAAACACCGTTTCGTGGCGTTTTGCGACACACGGGTTGCGACGTGCCGTGTCAACCCTCCAGCATCGCCTTCCAGCGATCCTTCGCCTCCAGCCACCAATACTGCGCCTGCGCGCCGAGATAACCCAAGGGCCGGCGGGCGCTCTGCAATCCGAACGGTGTGAATTCACGCCATGTCTCGTCGTTGTGCGCGATCGCATCGGCGAGCAGTTCGCCCGCGGCGCAGGTCGGGGCGGTGCCGTGACCGCCGAAGGCCTGCATCCACCACAGGCCGTCGCCGCGCGTGCCGAGCTGCGGCATCTGGTGGCGCGCGTAGCTCATCAGGCCCGACCACGCGTAATCGATCTTCACGCCTTCGAGTTGCGGGAAAACGCGCAGCAAGTCCTGCAACAGCAGCTTCTTCACCGCCTGGGCCGATCGATTGCGGATGGAAATCCGCCCGCCCCACAACAGCCGCGTGTCCTTGAGCGGGCGGTAGTAGTCGAAGGCGAAACGCGTGTCGTAGATCGCGGCTTCGGTGTGCAGGCACTCGCGGAGACGTTCGCCCAGCAGCTCGGTCGCCATCACGTAGGTCGCGATCGGCAATATCGCGCGATCGACCTGCGGTTGCAGGTGCGCGAGGTAACCGCCACAGGCCAGTACCACGGTTTGCGCCTTCACCTCGCCGGCGCCGGTGCGCACGCGCCATTCCGCACCGTCGCGTTCGACCTGCAGCACGTGGGAGTGTTCGTGGAATGAAACGCCCTGCCCCTGCGCCGCGCGCAGCATGCCGTGCAGGTAATCGAGCGGATGCAGATGCAGCGCATTGCGCTCGAGCAAGGCGTCGTGATAGCGCTGGCTGTGGATCACGTTGCGCAACTGCGGTTCCGGCAGCCATTCCCATTCGACGCCGTAGGTCTCTTTCAGCAATTGCTGTCGCGCGCGCAGGATCGATGGGTCGCGGAACCAATTGGCCCAGATCACGCCCGCATCGATCGCGTCGCATTCGATCGCATACTTCGTGATGCGCCGGCGAATCAGGTCCACCGCATCAGTGGTCGCGCCGTACAGCCGGCGTGCGCGATCGAGGCCGAGCTGCTTGAGCAACGCATCCTCGCCGAGCGAATAGCCGCCGAACACGAAGCCGCCGTTGCGACC
>Ga0134126_10013980_pt1 | contig 10131 bp, 10 predicted proteins | sample KB31752_FD_96881 | JGI IMG/M metagenome (GOLD analysis project Ga0134126, IMG submission 96881) | Terrestrial soil microbial communities with excess Nitrogen fertilizer from Kellogg Biological Station, Michigan, USA - KB3-175-2 | ecosystem: Environmental > Terrestrial > Soil > Unclassified ...
GCTGTAAGTGTCGGTGCTCGAGAATGCGCCTCGAACGCGAAGTACGGTATCGCTGGGCGCGCCCGTATCGACGGTCTGGTTGCCATTCAAGTCGGAAAACACGATCCAGCCTTCCTGCCAGGAGGTGCTGGCCGCGTCGCAGGAGGTACCGGTTTTCGATATGCACACCGTCACCGGCTGGCCCTCGCGGACGGCCTCGGAGCGCGCGTACTGGAGATCGCCAAGCAGAGTGTTGGCTTCGGTCGATACCCGATTGGCCGTCGTCACATAGCGATATGAGGGTGCTCCGATCGCCATCAGAATCACGACGATGACCATGACGACGAGGAGCTCCACGAGAGTGAAGCCCGCCTGAGAAGCGACAGGCGTGCCGAACCCCATCGGCTCCGAGGCGGTAGGAACGAGACTTGTAGTCGAATGGCGCACGGGGTTGTGTGTCTGCAATCTTTCGCTGCGGCGGACTGTACTGGAACGGGAGCGGTGCTACGCGCGACATGCGACAGTAATCGGGCCCCTTCCGACCGGCGGCGGGTTCGGGGGGATGGACGGAACGGGGTACCTGCAGGGTGACGTCGATCCTTGACTCCGTCCCGATTCGGTGCATTCCGTCACAGGCGGGCGGCGCGTCCCTGGGTACTCTTTTTGGCATGTGCGAGCGATATGTCGTGCCGGATCAGATGCTCGCCGAGCGCGAGCTCGCGCCCGAGCACGCCTGGTGGCGCTTCTCCGCGAGCTTCAATGTCGCGCCGGAGCGCTACGTACCTGCCGTGCGCCTGCATGAGGGCCGTTCCGAAGCCGTCATGATGCGCTGGGGGCTCATTCCGGGCTGGGCGGAGGGCGATGCGTCCGCCGGACAGTGGCTCCGTCTGCCCTGCGAGGACCTGGAGGCGAGCCCGCTCTTCCGCGGGCCATGGCTCAACGGTCAGCGCTGCATCCTCCCGTTCGCGGGCTTCTATACGTGGCGGCTGACGCCCAGGCGGTACCGCCAGCCGTATTTCGTCCAGGCCAGGGACCGTCCGGTCTTTGCCGTCGCGGCGATCTGGGATCGCACCGAGGGCGACGACGATGATGTGATCGAGGGCTGTGCGATCCTCACGGTGCCCGCGAACGCGCTGCTCACATCGATTCAGACGGCGACGCGGGAGATGCCGGCGATCCTACGCGCCGAGGACTGCGAGGCCTGGCTTCACGGCACCCCGGCGGAAGCTCGCGCGTTGCTGCGCACGGCCCCCGAGGAGCTGCTGACGAGTCACGCGGTGAGCCCGCGAATCAATTCGCTGGCCTGCGACGATGCGAGCCTGGTGAGGGCAGTGGGGTAGCGTTGGCCCGCCGGGTGTAAAGATATTTGAAGGCGAGGAAACCCTTGCCTCCAGCCGCCGGCATCGGAGTGAGGTAGAGCTCTACGGTCTGCGCGTCTTTGTGCAGGGGGCCGACGACAAGGCGATAGCGGAAGGGGACGTTCGCGGCCGCCCCCCAATGGTCGGCAACGAAGATCCCGCCGTAAAGCGGGATCGCATCGTCCGCGGCTGCCGGGCCATTGCTGCGTTCGTTCATGATCTGTGGAGCCCGCGTATCGATGGAGGCGTACTCGTACTGTCCGCTCATCGCGTTGTAGTCGAAGTACGCGATACGGCTGAATGCAGCCGCTGTTCCCGGCAGTGCCGTCATCACCTCCTGCAGAAACTTGCCGCCGATCAGGCGCCGGTGCGCCACTGCCGCAGGCAAATCGATCGGCTGCGTTCCCGGACCCGTCCACATCCATTCCTTGACGTCCCAGGTCCCCGCCATCGCGTGCAACAGCGGTGGAACGGCTCCGCTCCCCGATCGCATGGTCACGAGAGAAAAGAGAGGAAGCAAGCAGCCGGCCATGACATGGGTTTTGCGGTATCTCTTCACGTGGTGCTCTCCTCGATGAACGGCCGGATGGCGGCTACGATTCTGCACCAACTTGTACCCAAATGAGACCTGTCCAATGCTCAAGGCAAAGGTTGGGTATCAGGCGCAGAGGCGCGAGCCCGAGACCAGTGATCGCGGGCTAAGCCGTTGAAATGGCTCGTGTCCATGAGTCGCCGCCGGGATGTCGGCTCATCGAGTCGTGGCCGATTGATGGTTGTTGACTCGGTGCTGCCCGCCTGCATGCGCCCCATGACGGTGCGAACCGTATTGTCCGCCGCGCGTCTTCCCTGTTGGCGAGACACAACACGACGATAAAGACACTGGAGTAACATTTACGTTCGACAACAGGTCGAACAAACTAACGACAAAAAAATATCAACGACCCCGTTGCGCATGACATAACTCTGCGCTAGAGTCGACGCAAATCACGAGCAGCGAGCGATGTCAACGCTCGCGCCCTTGGGGAAAAAGCACGAACGATATATCCGGTGAGGTTCGCCGGAGTTTAGGGGCGCTATAAGGGTTTTAGGGCGAAATTAAAGAATAAGGGTCATAGGGGAGGTCGGACATGGGCGATCTGACGAAGGAATTCGCACTTTCCTCGTCGGCGCGGATGCTGTGGACAGCCGTCTACGTCTGCGCGCCGGTTCTGGGGCTCAGCATGCTGGTCGGGCTCGGGGTCAGCATCCTGCAGGCGGTCACGCAGGTCCAGGAAGCTTCCCTGGCCTTCGTGCTCAAGATTCTTGCCGTATTCGTCACGCTGCTCGTGTTCGGCCCCTGGATGCTGGGGCGGGTCGTCGAGTTCGCCCATACGATGATCGGCAATATCCCGCACGACTTCTAGCGGAGCCGCCATGATCATGACGATCGAGCTTCGATGGTTGACGGCGGTGATGCTGGTCTCCATCCGGCTCGGCGTGGTCTTCCTGCTGACCCCTGTTTTCAGTCTCGTCGGCCTGCCGGTAAACGTGCGGGTGCTCCTCGTGCTCGCACTCGCGGCGATGCTGGTGAGCGGAATGGCCGGCAATCTCTACGCCGCCGTGCCGACGGCGCCCGGTGCTCTGGCGGTAGCCGCGCTCAATGAGCTTGCCCTCGGGAGCCTCCTCGCCTTTGCGCTGCTTGCCGGCTTCGCGGCGTTCCAACTCGGCGGCCGGATACTCGACATCCAGCTCGGCTTCGGTGTCGCGCAGCTGATCGACCCGACGACCCGAGCGCAGGCGCCGCTTCTTGGAACGATTCTAAACATGGCGGCCGTGCTGCTCTTCTTTGCGATAGGGGGACATCGCCTGCTGCTGAAGGGGCTGGCCTTCTCCTTATACGCGGTCCCGCCCGGCTCGAGCCTGTCCGGAATTCCCGTGCGGCTGTTGATCGAGCAGTTCGGCGCCATGTTCGTCAACGCCACGCTGGTCGCGGGGCCTGTCGTCATCGTAGTGCTGATGGTCGATGTCGCGCTCGCGATCATGTCGCGAACGCTGCCGCAGCTCAACATTTTCATCATCGGGCTGCCGCTGAAGATCCTGGTGGGCCTCGTCGTCCTGGCGATCGCGATGGGGTCGTTCGCGCCTGTTTTCTCGCGGATATTCGCCGGGCTGTTCGAGAATTGGCAGGCCGTTCTGAGCTCGTACTGACATGGCCGACGAGGAACAGGACAGAACCGAGCCGGCAACTCCCTACAAGCGGGAGGAAGCCCGGCGCCGCGGTCAGGTCGCGAAGAGCCTCGAAGTGAATTCGCTCCTGATCGTGGCGGCCGCTCTCGTGGCCTCGAGCGTCTGGAGCTGGCGGCTCATCATCGCCGGCAAGAGGGGAGCGCAGCACCTGCTCGCCGCGTCCGCCACGGTGCCCATCACCCTCCCGGGCCTGCACCTTTGGATGTCCGGCGTCGCCTGGCAGGTGTTCTCTGCGCTGATTCCTTTCCTGCTGCTGCTCGCCGCGGCCGGTGTGCTTGCCAATCTGGCGCAGACGGGGCCCGTCTTCAGCTCCCACCCCCTCAAGCCGGACATCCAGCGCCTGAATCCGGTCCAGGGATTCAAAAGATTGTGGTCCCCACGGTCGCTCTACGAGGCATGCAAGTCGCTGCTGAAGCTCGCCCTGTTCTCCGCGGTCGCATACGAGGCGATCAGGGGCATGCTGCCGCAGATCCTCGCGCTGACGGGCGAGCAGCCGCGCCACTATCCGGATCGAGTGCTCGATTTCGGGCGCTCACTGGGCTTTCGCCTGATCCTCGCGATGTTGCTGATTGCCTTCATCGATGTTGCTTTCGTGCGCTGGGAGTACGCGCGGCGGATGCGCATGAGCCGCAGAGAGCAGCGGGAGGAAGTCAAGCGGCGGGAAGGCGACCCGCACGTCCGCGGCAAGCGCCGCGAGCTGCAGCGGGAAGCTGCAAAACGCAGCGGCGCCCTGCGGCGGGTGCCGGATGCCGATGTGCTGATCACCAATCCCACGCACCTTGCCGTCGCTTTGAAGTACGAGCGCGGGCGCTCGCCGGCGCCCAGATGCATCGCCAAGGGCGCGGGTGAGGTCGCACTGCGGATGAGGATGATCGCAAGCCGCCGCGGGGTCATGGTCCTGGAGCGGCGCTCCCTCGCGCGCGCGCTCTTCGATGAGGTCGTCATCGACGGTCTCGTTCCGGAATCCCTCTACGAGCCCGTCGCACGGGTGTATGCCGACATCGCAGCGGCGAAAGACGCCCGCCGATCGACGCTGGAGGTGAGGACGTGAGCGCGTCGGTGCGGGGGGCGCTGGGCCGGCACTCCGATCTTTTCCTGGTCGTCGGCATCGTCGGGATCCTGCTGCTCCTCTTCTCGCCGATTCCGCCGTGGCTCCTCGACTTCCTGCTGCTGTGCAATTTCAGCTTTGCGCTCCTGCTCCTGCTGCTCACGTTCTACATGGGCAAGCCGCTCGAATTCTCGACGTTTCCATCGCTCCTGCTCATCGCGACGCTGTTCCGGCTGGGCCTCAATCTCTCTGCCACCCGGCTCATCCTGACCGGGGCGTACGCGGGCCGTGTGATCGGTGCCGTGGGCGAGCACGTAGTAGCGGGCAACTACGTGATCGGCCTGATCGTGTTCGCCGTGCTGATCGTCGTTCAGTACGTTGTGGTGACCAACGGCGCGCAGCGCGTCGCGGAAGTCGCGGCGCGCTTCACGCTCGACAGCATGCCCGGAAAGCAGATGAGCATCGATGCCGACCTCAACATGGGTCTCATCGATCAGGACAGCGCACGCCAGCGACGCAAGACCATCGAGCGCGAAGCGAGCTTCTACGGTGCGATGGATGGCGCGAGCCGCTTCGTGAAGGGCGATGCGATCGCCGGAATCCTCATCATCCTGATCAACATCATCGGGGGTCTCGCGATCGGCATCGGGCAGAACGGCCTCGGCTGGAGCGATGCGCTACACACCTACACTCTGCTCACGGTCGGCGATGGGATCGTGACGCAGATTCCGGCACTGGTGATCGCGACGGGGACCGGCATCATCGTCACGCGCGCCGCGACCGACGCTCACCTGAGCGGCGAGGTTGCGCGGCAGGTGAGCGCCTTTCCAAAGACGATCGGACTCGTGGGCGCCGCGCTTGGCGGGCTGCTGCTCATGCCAGGAATACCTGCGGTACCGGTACTGGTGCTGCTCGCCGGCGCCATGATTGCCTTTGCCGCGGCCTCGAAGGCCCGCCGCGCGCCGGCGGACCAGGACGAAGCGTCTTCCGGACAGTCGGCAGCCGCCACGAAGGATGATGCCGATCTCTACGGGCTGTTGACTGTCGAGCCATTGGAGCTGGTGCTGGGCCAGAACCTCGTACCGCTGGCCGGCGGTGAGAAGAGCGTGTTCATGGAACGCATCGTCGCCTTCCGCCGCCAGCAGGCGCTGGATCTCGGCTTCGTGTTCCCGCGGGTGCGCATACGCGACAGCAAGCGTTTGGGCCCCAATCACTATGAGATCGGCCTCTATGGGACGCGGGTGGCGGAAGGGCAGGTCCTGGCGGACCGATGCCTTGCGATCACCGCGAGCGCGGCGAGTACCGCTCTCGAGGGAATCCGTGCCAAGGATCCGACGTATGGGCTGCCGGCCGTATGGATCCTGGACGAGCAGCGCAGGCCTGCCCGGGAGGCCGGTTACACCGTGGTCGATCCCGCGGCGGTGCTGCTGACTCACCTGACGGAGGTCATCAAGCAGCAGTCGCCGAACCTTCTCACCCGCGCCGAGACCGAACGGATGGTGGGACGCGTACGCGAGCGGCATGCCTCGCTCGTCGAGGAGGTCATCCCGAAGGTACTCGCGCTCGGCGAGGTGCAGAAGGTGCTGCAGAATCTGCTGCGCGAGAGGGTTCCCATCCGCAATCTGGAGCTCATTCTCGAGACTCTGGGCGACCATGGGGCACGCAATCACGATACGGAGTTCCTCACGGAGCGCGTCCGGGAAAGGATCGGATCCGCCATCTGCCAGAGTCTGGCGAATGGCGCTGGAGAGTTGCACGTACTGACGTTCGATCCGGGTGTCGAGCAGGCTCTGACCCAGGGTATCCGCACCGTGGATGAGAAGGCGACGCTCGTCCTCGAGCCGCGGCTCGCAGAGCAGGTGCTGCGGAGGCTCGGTGCGGAGATGGAGCGGATGATGTCCGGCAACCATACACCCGTGATCCTCTGCCCGCCCGCTCTGCGCCGTTACGTCCGCAAGCTCACCGAGCGCGTGCTGCCGCAGCTGGCCGTGATTTCGCTGTCGGAAGTGCCGGGCACGATCAGCCTCAAGGCCTTCGGGATGGTGACCGTATGAGCGTACAGAGCGTCGGCCTCGGATCGTCGCTCCCGACGTCTACACCCGCGGCGGGACGTTTCTTTCTGCCGGGAGCCGCCGAGTTCGCTGACACTCTGAACATCGGCCAGATCATTCGCGGACGTGTCCTGCGGGGTTTCGACGGCAATGGCAATCGCTATCTGGTCGCCTTCGGCAATGACGAGCGGGTGGTCGACAGCACGACTCCACTCACCACCGGAGAGCTCCTCCATGGCCAGGTGGTCGGCCTGGGCGATCGCGTCGAATTGCAGCGGGTGTATCCGAGGCCGGCGGCGCATACGGCACGCGCGAGTAACACTCCTGTCACTGATCCGGGCGCCGGTAAGCGCCAGAGCGCCGACGTGGAAGCGCTCGGGGAGCTGCTGCAGCGTTATCAGGTCGAGCTGTCGGACAGCGATCGGGCGGTGTTGACGCGGGCCGCGCGCGGTGCCGCCGACCCCCAGGCCATGGGATTGGTGGGGGCGATGCTGAGCAAGCTCGGGTTGCCGCAATCGGCCACGCTGCTCGAGGCTGTCTTTCGCGCGCAGCTCGGGCTGGCTGCCGCAGGCGCAGCCGAGCAGCCGGACTCGGTTCCGCAGGTCATTGTCCCGGCGGACCCGTCGGTGGCCTCCCAAGCCACATCGATCCGCGACTTGTCGGAGCTGCTCGCGCGGATCGTCGATTCCCACGCCGAGCACGGGTCGGCCGCCGAGAACCCTGCGCAGGCCGGCGTTGCGAGTGAGATGCCGGCCGGCCAGGCGATGATTCCGTCAGGTGCCACGCGTCGCTTGGAAGTCGGCCGGTCGCCGGTGCGCGTCTCAGCACAGGGGGTACGCCAGCAGTCGCTCGGTTGGATCGCAGATCGTGTTCTGAATGCGCAGACGGGCGGCGTAGTAACGCATCGTACGGGCATGCTGCCGTTGCTCGTGGACGGGCGACTGGTCGAAGTCTCCTTCGCGGTCTTCGAGCAGCAGCGCTCCCAAACGCAGCGCCCGCTTCAGCACCGCCAGCTGCGATTTACATTGAATACGGAGCGGCTGGGCCGGGTAGACGTGCTGGCGCGCATCGCAGGCGGTCACGTCCGGGTGCAGATCGCGACGAGCGACGAGGCGCTGGCCTCGCAGGCGGCAGCTCACGCGGACTCATTGGGGGCGCAGCTGCGCGAGCACGGTTGGACGGTCGATCAAATTGCCCACGACACGCGAGTGCCAGACGGCCTCAATTCCGTGGTCCGCTCCGTCATAGAGCACGTGGTCAGTCAGGACTCTCTGGATCGCCTCGTATGAGCGAACGCGCCGCACCCGCGAAAGTGGTGGTCGGTATGGGCCTCGAGCCGCAAGACGGATTGCCTCGCGTGGTCGTAAAGGGTTGTGGGGAATTCGCCGATCGGATTCTGCGCGAACGTGACTGGCTGCATGGCGCTCCCGTGGTCAGCGACCCACAGCTGGCCGAGCAGCTCTATCGGCTGCCCCTCGACGGGCAGATCGGCCCCGAGCTGTTCGAGCTCGTCGCGATCCTGCTGACCCATGTGTTTTCCCTCAACGAGAAACTGCGGAGAACCAGCGAATGAACCCGATCCTGGCGGCAGCCGAAGTCGGAATGGAGGCGGATGTCCAACGCCTGAGGACCATCAGCCACAACCTCGCCAACGTGGATACCGTGGGATTCAAGCGCGGGATCGCGGTGAACTCCGGGTTCGAGCGGCAGCCGGCGCCGGGCGCGACGAACGGGGCGGCGGGTGCACCGGCGATCGGCAGCGTCGCGACATACACCGACCGGTCTCCCGGAACGCTGCGGCATACCGGCAACCCTCTCGATCTGGCGATCGAAGGCAATGCCTACTTCGTCATCGACACGGGCACGCAGGATGCCTACACCCGGCAGGGCACGTTTCGCGTCAATGCCGATGGGGAGCTGGTGAATGCCTTCGGGCAGCTGGTGGAAACGAGCGGCGGAAACGTGCGGCTCACCAGCCCAGCGCCGGTCATCGATTCCCAAGGCTACATCCACGACAACGGGACGGTGGTCGGACAGTTGAAGCTGGTGTCGGTATCCAATCCGGGATCGCTGCAGGATGTCGGTAACGGCCTATACATCCCGACGGATGCCACGGGGGCCCCCGATCCGGCATCTCCGGACACGGCCCGGGTACGACAAGGTTTCACTGAGGCCTCGAACGTCGTCTCGATGACCGAGATGGTGCACATGCTGGAGACCGTCCGGCATTTCGAGGCGACGCAGAAGATCCTGCAGGGCTACCAGGAAATGCTCGACCGCTCCATCACCGATCTCGGCAGCAATCAATAATCGGATCCGGAGAATCTTCCATGCTCGAATCGCTCTATATCGGCGCCACGGGAATGCAGGCGCAACAGGCAAACCTCGATGTGATCGCCAACAACATGGCGAACATCAATACGGCGGGTTTCAAGCGCAGCCGGCTGGATTTCGAGGATCTGCTCTATCGGGCCCTGCCGGGTGTCAGTGGCGCAACCGGCCCCATCACCTCCGGCATGGGCACGAGCGTCGCCCTCTCGGACAAGGTTTTCACCGTCGGCACGGTTCAGCAGACGAACCAGCCGTACGATCTCGCGATCAACGGGCAGGGATTCTTCGAGGTCGTCCTGCCCGACGGGACCAACGCATATACCCGTAACGGTGCCTTTCATGTGAGCGCCGATGGCACGCTCATCAATCAGGACGGCTATCCCCTGTCGGCGAAGATAGTCGTGCCGTCCGATGCGACGGCGGTCACCGTCGGTGCGGACGGAACGGTGCAGGCGACGGAGCCCTCCTCGAAGGACCCGGTCAGTCTCGGACAGATCCAGCTGGTCACGTTCGTGAACCCGGACGGACTGACGCCCGTCGGCGACAACCTGTATGTCGCCGCATCCGACAACGATACGGAGAGCGGCGCCGGCGACCCGCAGTCGAGCGTCGCGGGGCAGAACGGCACCGGAACACTCCAGCAGGGCTATCTGGAAGCTTCCAACGTCAATCTGGTCGATGAAATGGTCAACCTGGTGATCGCGCAGAGGGCCTACGAGGTCAACTCGAAGGTGGTCCAGGCCTCCGATCAGCTGCTGAGCCTGAGCAACAACCTGTACCGATGAGCGGGCGATCCTCACTTTCGATGCGACTGACCGTCCTTGGCGGTCTGTGTGCGCTCGCCTGCATGATTCCGGGCACGCAGGGGGCGGCGGCTCGGGAGCCCGCAGCAGTCGCAGCGGCGCGTGCCTCTCTGATCGCGCAGCTGCACCATCTCCGGCCGGATATCGGCCGCATCGATGCGACGGTCATCGGGCATCCCGCGAGCCCGTTGCCTGCGGGAACGAGCTGGGCTCTGCCGCTCCACTCCCTGCGCGGCCATGCTCTCGCCCCGCATCTGTGCATCTGGGTCGAGCTGCGGAGCGCCGACCGCGAGGTCTCGAGCGTTCCCGTCTGGTTCGCCGTGAAGGCGTACCGA
>Ga0134126_10013981_pt1 | contig 10130 bp, 13 predicted proteins | sample KB31752_FD_96881 | JGI IMG/M metagenome (GOLD analysis project Ga0134126, IMG submission 96881) | Terrestrial soil microbial communities with excess Nitrogen fertilizer from Kellogg Biological Station, Michigan, USA - KB3-175-2 | ecosystem: Environmental > Terrestrial > Soil > Unclassified ...
GACGACGATCACCCTCGCGCAGAACCTGGTGAACAACCATGCCGCCGGTGAGTGGGTGTGCGACCCGCTGCCGCCCGGCACGGTCAACCCGACGCTCGTGCCCGGCACCGCGCGCCTCGCGTACTGATCCGCTCCTGACGCACGCCCACCGGCCAGCCCCACCGCTCACCCGAGGAGGTGGCCGGTGGCCAACCTGCCCGTGCCCGTGCCCAGGACGTTCACCGTCAGCGAAGTCGAAACCGGGGCGTACCTCAACAGTCTGCGCGACGCGTTGAATTTTCTTCTCAACCCGCCGCGCGCACGCCTGACGCAGTCCACGACCGCGACCAGCGTCACACAGAACACGTTCGTGTCGATCGGCATGGACAACACCGTCATCGACACCTACGGCGGCCACTCCAACTCGACGAACAACTCCCGGTACACCGCGCAGGTCGCGGGCCGCTACCGGTGCGTGCTGGTCAACGCGTTCGCCGCGAACACCTCCGGTGTGCGGCTGTTGCGCGGCGCCGTCAACGGCTCCGGTGTGCCCGGGTCGCTGGTGTCGATGAACGCCACGTCGGCGCTCTCCGCGGCGCAGGCCAGCGAGGCGCCCGTGTTCCTGAACGTCGGGGACTATGTGGAGGTTCAGGGCTACCAGACGACGAGCGGCGCCTTGTCCACGTCGCCCGGAACGAGCGACACCGCGCCGTGCCTGGACGTACAGTGGGTCGCAACGTCCTGATCAACCGGCCGCATCCGATCGGAGCGTCATGAGGCACCTGCGCGCGATGGCGAGCGTCGCCCTTCTCCCGGTCCTACTGGGGGGCGACCCGCCGTCCGCGGGCGTGATCGCCAAGGCGGCGGGGCTGAGTGGATGGTCGGCGACGTGGAGCGCGCCGCAGAACACCAGCCAGAGCGAGGGTTTCGGCAACGAGACGATCCGCATGGTCGTCAACAGCTCGCTCGGCGGGGACCAGGTCAGGTTGCACCTGAACAACGTGTACTCGACGGGTACCGCGGTGTTCGGGCACGTGACGATCGCGCAGCAACTGACGGGGGCCACCGCCGCGGACACGCCGGTGACGGTGACGTTCGGCGGCTCGCCGTCGGTGTCGCTGGGTCCCGGGGCGGCGGCGTGGTCTGATCCGGCCGCGTTCGTCGTGCCCGCGCACACGCGGCTGCTCGTCAGCCTGCAGCTGCCCGCGCAGTCCTCCGGGACCGCGCCGCTGCACTCGCTCGCCGACGACACCGAGTACAACTATTGGGGCGCCGCAGACCAGTCCGCCGACATCACGTTCCCGACGTCGAACACCTTCGGCTACTCGATGTACGTGGACCGGGTCGACGTGTCCACCGCCGCGGCGTCCACTCTCGTCGCGGTCGGCGACAGCATCACGGACGGCGCGAACCTCCAGGCGGATTCGGACACGCGCTGGCCGGACTACCTGGCCGCCCGCATCGCACCGCTCGGATACGCGGTCGCGAACGAGGGCATCAACGGTGACGAGGTCACCGCCAGCAACCCCGGCCTGCCGTCGATCGTCAGCCGCTTCGGCGACGTGCTCGCGCTGCCCGGGGCGCGCACGATCATCGAGCAGGGCGGGATCAACGACCTGCGGCTCGGTGTGACCGCCGCGACGCTGGAGTCCGCGCAGGCCAGCCTGGTCGCGCAGGCGCACGCGGCTGGGCTGCGGATCCTGCTGACCACGATCACACCGTGCGGCGGCGCGAGCTCCTGCGGCACCGGGTTCGAGACGGCGCGGCAGGCGTACAACACGTGGGTACGCGGCGGCACGAGCGGCGCGGACGGATACGCGGACTTCGCCACAGTGCTCGGCGGCAACCCGACCGCGACCGCGATCCAGACCGGATACGACTCCGGCGACCACCTGCACCCCAACGCCGCCGGGGGCGCGGTACTGGCCGGCGCGGTGAACACGGCGCTGCTCTAACCCGTCGGCGCGAGCGTGCACACGATCAGTTGCCCGTCCTCGGTGAACTCGGTCACGGATCCCACCGTCGGCGCGGCGTTCGGGCTGGGCAGCGTCAGCGTGCTGGTTCCGGACGGTTCGTGCTGCCGGGTGTCGTTCGTGTCGTCGCGGATTTCGAGGGTGCCGGGCTGCGCGAGGGTGACGGTCAGCTGGGCGTGCGTGCTTGAGTAGCGCGCCGAGCAGCCCGTTACCGTGTCGCCGCCGCGGTCGACTAGTAGCACGGTGACCGGTGCGAGTACGGCGAAGCACGATGCGGCGATCACGGCTCTGCGCCTCACGGTCACCCCTTTGTCCCTGCCGGTAACAGCGGCACCCTACTGCGCACATGCCGCGCCGCGGGTTCGAATCCCCAGAAAGGCGGTGGCTGCGATGACCGCTGCGCACGATCCGGTCGGACACCACGCCGTCACCCGGCGCTTGATGGAAACCATCGCCTACCCCGACCACGACCCGCGCAAGGCGTCAGCCGAATACACGCGCGTACACCACCACCTCGTTGTGGAACTCGACGAACCCTGCTGGATCTGCGGTGTACGCAACTCGACGCTGCACGATCCGGCCGCGAACCACCGCGGGGCTAAGCAGATCGAGACACACCACTTCCGTGTCGAGTGGGCGCTGGCGAACGCGACCGATCCGGCGAAGATCCTCGCGGACTTCCCGGAGATGGGTGCCGCGGACGAGGAGCACCTGCGGGCGTGGCTGGACTCCGAGTCCAACATGCTGATCTTGTGTGACGTGTGCCACCGGCACCCGCACTACGGGATCCACTCGATTTCATACCCGGCGTGGGTCGTGCAGCGGGATCTGCGTGGCGGCTACGACCTCGTCAAGGGCGACGCTTCGCCGTGAGCGCACTGGGCCGGTTCCCGCGGTGGCTGCGCGTCACACTGCTCGGCATCAACCTCGCCGCCGCGCTCGCCGTCCTGGTCAACTGGTGGCTCGCGATCTGGCCGAACCTGGCCGCGAGCTGGGAAGTCGCCTCCGCGGGCGTCGCCGTCGCAGTGCCGGTGAGGACGTGGCTGGGCCGCAAGATCCCCGTGTGGCAGGAGCGCATCGCGCGCCGCACCGCGGTGCACGTCGCTGAGCACCACGAGGCGACCCGCGAGCACGTCACCGCGCAACTCAACCTGCACGCGGCCGCGCAAGACGAACGCATGCAAGTGATCTCCAACCAGGTCGCGGCACTCCACGCGAAACTCGACCAGCAGCAAGGGGGCACGCCGTGACGGTGTACGCGCGCGGCATCGACTACGCCTGGGCGCACCCCGACCCGAAGGCCATCAAGGCTGCCGGTTTCGATTTCGTCGTGCGCTATTACTCCCGCGACCCGTCCAAGAACCTCACCCCCGCCGAAGCCGACGCCCTCGCCGCCGCAGGCCTGTGGATCGTCGGGAACTGGGAGCACGGCGCGCAGGACGCGCTGGGCGGGTACGCGGCCGGGGTCGCGAACGCGGAACTCGCCCGTTCGCTCGCAGACGCCTGCGGGCAGCCACGCAATCGCCCCATCTACGAGAGCGACGACTGGGACGTCACCCCCGCGCAGGAGGCGACCGTCACCGACTACCTGCGCGGCTGGGACTCGCAGCTCGGTGTCGCCGAGGTCGGCGAGTACGCCGGGTTCTACCCGCTCAAGGTCCAGCGCGACGCCGGGGTCACCTCGTGGGAGTGGCAGCCGCGCGCCTGGTCCGGCGGCCAGTGGGAACCGCGCGTCAACATCCGCCAGACCGGTGCCGCCACGGTCGGCGGCGTGCTGGTCGACGTGAACGAGGCGTGGACCGCGGACTACGGCCAGTGGCAGCCCGGCCGCATGCCCCCGGCGGCAGTGCCGCTTACTTCATCCTCGGAGGTCATCATGCAGGACGCGCTCTACGCAGTCGCCAACGCCCCGGACGGCACGAACACGGGGATCTGGTGGTACGCCGACGGCCGGTACACGCACGTGGCCAGCCCCGCGCAACGCGACCTGATCGTCGCCGAGTTCGGCGTCCAGGAGAAACCGCTGCCGTACGCCGCGCACCAGGTGCTGCTCGCCCTCACGGCCCCGGCGACCCTGACGCTGACCGACGCGCAGGCGCAGGCAATCGCAGCACAGGTGCAGGCCGGGGTGAAGTTCCCCACCACGATCACGCTCGCCGGGAAGCTGGGCTAGCCGCGCACCTGCACGTCCTCGGCCCGTACGACCACTGAGAGGCCGAAGCCGTGGCCGAAGAGATGACACCCGGCGAAGTCTCCCGCCGATTCGACCGCATCGAACGCGACCAGCGCGCCCTCGACGACCGGATCACCAGCGTCGCGGGGCAAATGGTGCCCGCCGCACTCTACGAGGCCGCACACCAGGCACTGATCGACCGCGTCGCGCACGCCGAAGCCGACACGAAAGCGGCCTTCGACCGGGTGGAGGCCACCAGCCGCGAGCGCAAACGAGAACTCGAGGCGAAAATCGCCGCGGTGGCTCGCGCGCAATCCGAGCGCGACAAGTCCAGGCCGAGCATCATCGCGAACTGGATCACCGCGTCGGGTGTCGTGATCGCTCTCGTAGGCCTGGTCGTGACGCTCGTGATGACCCACGGAGGCCGTTGACCGTGACCGCCCGTACGCGTGCGAGGATGCGCGCCTGGCTGCCGCACCTGGCCGCGATCCTGTTCATTCTGCTGGCCGCCGCGGTGGTGATCGTGTTGCGTACCCAGTCCGAGCGGATCGGGGCGCAGGCTCAGGCGAACAGTGCGTTGGCGTCGGGGGTCAGTCAGTTGCGTTCGCAGGTGCGGCAGCTGGGTGGGACGCCGGCTGTGCCGCCTCCGCAGGTGATCATCTCCGGTCTCCCGGGCGCGACGGGGCAGCAGGGGCCGGGTCCGTCGGACGCGCAGATCGCGGCGGCAGTTGCCGCGTATCTCGTGGCGCATCCGGTCCCGGGAGTTTCGGCTGAGCAGGTCGCTGCGGCGGTGAAGGCGCAACTGCTTGCGTCGCCGCCTCCATCGGGACCGGCCGGTCCAGGCCCGAGCGACCAGCAGATCGCGGACGCGGTCGCCTCGTACATGGCCGCCAACCCCGCGCCATCCGGGCCCGCGGGCAAAGACGGCAGCAACGGGGCGGACGGCTCCCCCCCGGCCGGCTGGAGCTTTGAGGCCGACGGGGTCACCTACGACTGCGTGCCCGACGGCGGGACCCCGGCGCCGCACTACACCTGCCCGCCCGCGCCGCCGTCGCCGTCCGGAAGCCAGTCGGCGGCACCCTCGTCCTCGCTGTCTGCGGCCCCGTCCGCTTCCGCGACGCCCGGCGGCACCCTTACGCTCAGCCCGAGCCCGACACCGTCGGCTACGCCGGCAGTCGCCGCAACCCACGGCGCGGCGACCACGGCAGCGTTCGTGCACCCGCGCGGCACGCCCAAACCCCAAGCCCCGGCTCTGACGCTGCTGCCGCTGGAACTGTTCCCGCCGCCGCGCCGCCAGCCGTAACCCGCCTCGTTTCCCGCCCCGCATGGCCCCTCGCACGGGCCTGCGGGGCGGGGCCTTTTTTGCGTTCCGGGAGCCGGGTCCATCGCGCTGCGCGCGAGGTGCTGCTGCGATCCCTAGCGCAAAGAATCAGGGGCCTGAGTGGGAGAAAAACGGGAGACGATCTAGATCCCCGGAGTTACCCCGGTGTGACTCGTGTGACTCGCGCAGGGGCCTTCTAGACCACTGACCGTAGGGATTCTGTCTACACGGCAGCGTGCGGAAGGGTGCACAGACGAATCTCTCTTATGCATCATAGAACGTACGGGATCCATGGGTTAACAGACCTCAGCTCAGCGAATTAGAAAAGCGACGCCTGCTGCGCGGGTGCGAGTGCAGGCCGTGGGAGACGAACGGGAGACGGAACCTGCCGCGACGCACGAACCCACAGCCCAGCCAAGTGCTCGATCAACCGGGTCGGACTCCACGCCTGCCACACCTGCTCCAGCCACGCCACCGTCTCGGCGCGCATCTGCGGCGTCGGATGCGAGTACACCCCGGGCGTACCCTCCTGCGCGTGCCCGAGACGGTAGTTCTGCATCACCGGGTGGATGCGCCCGTTGTTGAGCATCGCCTTGTGCGTGTGCTTGCAGTCGTGCAGCCGCAGACCCTTGTGAACCGGTGCCAGGGCCTCACGCACCCGCCCGTTCTTGTAGACCTTCGCGGGGCGCCCGTCGCAGGCAGGCCGCCAGCGGCCCGAGTTCCAGGCGTCGTAGTTGCGAAACTGCGCCCCGTCGCGCTCGCGCAGCGGCGGAAAGAGCGCGTCCTGGTCGTCGGGCAGCGTCTCGAGATAGGCGAGCAGGATCAGCACCAGGAACGGAGGCAGGTCGATGATGCGGCCGGAAGCGGCTCCGGACTTCGGCGCGTCGAGGAAACGGCGACTGCTCTTGTCCTCGTGCACCGCGCCGTCAACCGGGTGGATGAAGTACGAACCGGACGCACCCTGGCCCTGGCGCGGCGCGTGCAGGGTCAAGTAACTGCGCCGGATCGCCGCGAGTTCAGACCAGCGCATGCCGGTGAACAGAGCGATCAGCACCAGTAGTGCCTCGTCGGGACGCAGGCGCAGCATGATGGCCTCGGCCTGCTCCAGCGGGATGACGACACCCTCACGCGGTGGCGCGGCCACGAGCGCGCGCCGTCCACGACGGCCCTTGGGAGGCATCGGCGAGGCGGGGATCAGGCGGTTGTGGACGGCGTCCTCAAGGCAGTCGCGCAGCGGCGCGAGCACGACACCGACGCTGGAGGGCGAGAGAGTCTGGGACAGTTCTTTGATCCACTTGTCGATGTCGATGCCGCGGATGCGGTTGAGCGGGGTCCTTCCCCAGCGTGGCTCGATCTGTTTGAGCCAGCGCCGCTCGTAGGTCTCGGCGGTGTTGGACCGATAGGTCTGCGCGGGGAACCATTCGGCCCACCACTGCGATAGCGTCCGCTCCCCCGCGTGCGGGTCGATCCAGGTCCCGGAGCGCATCGCCGCTTCCTGGTCGTCGCCGTAATCCTCGGCCTTGCGCCGGGTGGGGAAGCCGGGTTCGCTGGCCCAACTACCGTCAGGGCGCTGATAGCGTGCGCGCCAGGTTTTACTGCCGGGTCGCTTTTCGGCGTAGGCCATGCTCCACTCCCCTGTCGTGTCGGGTCACACGCACACGGTGATTATGCGGCCGACCTCCAACAGCACCACGCAACTTGGTGAAGGGGCGGCCGACGGCGGCGGGGCGGCCGGAAGGCTGGTTTCCGGCGGCGGCGTCGGCGGCGGCGTGGTGGCCGCCTTGGGGGTCGGCACGGCGCCGCCTCGGCGGCGCCCGGGGAGGACGACCGGGGTCGGCAGCGGCACGCGCCGGGGCCGTACGCGGTCCTCGGTGGGGCTCGCCGTGGGTATCAGCGTCGCCGTGGGTACTGGCTCGGGAGTTGGCAGCGTGGGCGCGGGTCCTGAATGGGGGGGTGTCGAGGGGTGAACCATGACGGCTGCTGTGATGGCCGCTCCCCCGAGTGCGGACGCAGCGCCCGCCGCGATGGTTCTGCCGTGTTTGGCGGCCCATGCCGGCCGCGCGCCGAGTATGCCGGCGACGGCGGCCAAGCCCCCGGGTAGCAGCAGGAAGCGGCGCCGGCGTTGTTCAGGGCTTCCCCCGAGAGCTGCTAGTTCCTGGCCGATGTCGGTCATCTCGCTGCGGATCAGTGCGAGCCGCCCGGCGAGTTGCGCCCGCTCCCCCGGTCCTTCTAGCCGCTGGCGGATCTCACCGATCTCCACTTGGATCTCGCCGAGGCGGTGGCGCAACTGCCCCCTGCGTCGGTCTCCTGCTTCGTCGGGCATTACCCGCCCACCCCTTAGACGCCGTCGCCCGGCGCGCCCGATCGCCGGTAGCTCACTGGAGTCGTCAGGTTACTGCGAGACCGTTGGGTTGAAAAGAGACGATTGCGATACGCAGTCGAATGGGTGACGGAGCGTCAACTGGACTGGTCAGTCCCCTGGTTCCCCCTTGGATCGCAATACCCGTAGTTGTTCGCGTAAGTCCTCTACGTCCCAGCGTGCGTGTCCGCCCGCTGTCACAAGCGCGGGCGTTACCAGCCCCTCATCCCACCATCGGTGAAGGGTCGTGCGGCCGACACCGAGGGCAGCCGCAGCCTGAGGAGTGGAGAGCAAGGTCCTGTCGGCCATGGCGCATCTTTGCAGGACCGTTGGCTACGTTTCACCTCGAAAGAGACGTTCGGGTATGAATAAGACGGATAGGACTGTTGGGACGTTTAGGCGGTTTCCCGCTCCCCCGCGCCCTCCCCCTCCATCTGGCGTGCAGCGATCGCTTTGAGCCGCTCGGCTTCAGCCTCGAGGTGATCCGCCTGTTCCAGGAGAGCCTTCGTGTCGATCTTCGCGGGCAGGTACTCGATGATGGCTGCCTGCCGGACCTCTTCGAAGGGCCGGTTCAGTGCGACGGCGATGGCGCGCAGGTGCTCGACAGCGGGCGCGCGCTTGACGTTGCCGTGCTCGATGTCGTGGAACAGCGAATAGGAGGCCGGCTGTCCGGTCTCCGGGTCGATGGCACGTTGAGCCAACTGTCGCAAGGTCTGGCCGCGGTCGCGTGCTGCCTTGACCATGTCGCGCAGCGTGGGGGTGCTGCCAGGCATGGTGGATCTCCAATTGTCAGGGGCCGTCCGGGGAGTTCGGCCTCTGTAGAAGCATTGTCTACGTTTCTGGACGGGAACGCCAGACCAATGGCCGGGATTTCGTAGACGGAACCCCTACGGGGGTGTAGTGTTTCTGTTGGGAAACGGAAAAGGGGGAGGTAGATGACCCGAGTCAGGGTCCTCAGCCCGCAGCGGCTACGCGAGTGGCTGGCCAGATCTGAACGCACCGTCCCGCACAACGTGCGCAGCCTCGCCGCGCAGGTCGAAGTCAGCACACCCCTTGTGGGCCACCTGCTGACCGGTAAGCGCGAGACCGTCGACACGGAGGTCGCCAAACGCATCTCGGAGGAGCTCAAGGCGCCGTTCGAGGAGCTTTTCGCGCCTATCGAGTTGCCATCTGGAAACACAAACAGCGAGTCGGAGGCAGCGGAGCCGTGAGCCTCGCCGAGATCGAGATCGTGCCAGCGCTGCTGACGCCCGAGGAGGCGTCGGCATACATCGGCGGCGCGTACAGCCCGCAGCGGCTCAAGCGCCTCGCCGGTCAACACCGGGTCACGCACGTGCGCATCGGGCGCTTCGCCCGGTTTCGCCGACCGGATCTCGACTCACTGATCGGCCGCAACGTGTGCGACTCCGCGAACTACGGCCGCAAGCCGACCGGGCGCGAGCCCGCAGGGAGCATGCCGCGCACTGCCTGAAAAACGAAACCGCCCCTGCCCGGGGCCTATCCGGGCGGAGCGGCGATTCGACCCAGCACAACCATTCGAGAGGAAGGGTGGGGCTTTGTCCTCCACTGTAACCGACGCCAGGCATCGCGTAAGTGATGCGAAGGTCAAGAACGTCTCAGGACTCGTTGAACGCCCCCGGCGCTGGTGGCAGCGCAAAGCGGAGCAGCAGGCCCCTGCAGTAGAGCGTTCGACGTACCCGAGCCCGGGCGCCGACACCGAGATCCTGCCGGCCGTCCGTCCCACCGAACCCAAGCAGCTGCCCCAGGTGCTCTACCGGGAGCGGCCCGCCGACCTGGACAAGGCCGCCTGCAACATCACGCTGGCGGCCACCGCGGCCAGGCTGCACGGCTGGTCCGCGATCAAGCTGGAGGAGCAGCTGGCGGTGCACCTGCGGGTGGTGCACGGCCTCGCGGCACAGGAACGCGCGGAGGCGCAAAAACTGCTGGACCGCGCCAAGCGGACGGCCGGGACGCCGGAAGCCGCAGTACAAGGCATCCGCGAGGTCGTGCGCGCGCAGGACGAGGCGAACAGCAACGACGCGAACAAACTCGCGGGCGTGACGGTCACCGCCGAAGTCGACACGGGCGCGTACGGGCGGGACCTGGGTGCGGCGTGGGCGAACGTGCACGCGGTGAACGAGAAGACGGCGACGTTCCAGCCGATCACGCCGGGCATGCCGGATCCGCGGGTGAAGGTGACTGCGGAGATCGAGCAGGTTCCGGCGACCGCGAGCACGAACCCGGCCTGCCTGCCTTCGGTGATTCGCACGGACGGCGCCCCGGTCCCGGACGACGAGGCCGCCGCCACGGTCGCTGCCAAGCCGC
>Ga0134126_10013983_pt1 | contig 10129 bp, 9 predicted proteins | sample KB31752_FD_96881 | JGI IMG/M metagenome (GOLD analysis project Ga0134126, IMG submission 96881) | Terrestrial soil microbial communities with excess Nitrogen fertilizer from Kellogg Biological Station, Michigan, USA - KB3-175-2 | ecosystem: Environmental > Terrestrial > Soil > Unclassified ...
CCGTCAACAAGTCTTATAGCCAATCAGCCAGGCTTCGGCACAACCGAAGCCTGATTTTTATTTCCTAGAAATTGCTCTCGTCTGCCGAAGGTCCGTAGATGGAAGGCACCGGCACGTTGTTCAACCGCAGGTAAACCGAGAACTGACCGCGATGATGAATGTGGTGGTTCAGGATAAAGCTGCGAAACACCACCGCGCGCGGCATGCTGAAGATCGTGTGTCCCCCCGCCTTGAGGGCCCACGGCTTCATCATTTCAGCGTCCGTGGCACTCTCCAGGATTTTGTGCGCGCTGGCAGCGTTTTTTTCAAAAGCTTCCAGAATTTCCGCGCGCGATTTCGGTGGCGGATTCTGCGGAGCAGTACTCACATCAAATGAGTCTGATCCCATCACGGCCTCCGCCCAGTGATTGATCGTCGCCAGGTGCAGGGCCAGTCCGCCCAATGTCGTGGACTTCTCGTGCGGCTTCCATGTCAGCTTGTCTTCCGGCAGTCGCTCCAGAGTGCGCCGCGTGGTCTGCATTTCATGCTCGAACTCGGGCAGAAGTGCGCTGCTGATTTGTTTGCCCTGGCCAAAAGATTGCGGATTTGCTGCCATATCTCCTCCATCGATGAATCGTTGTTCGCCAGCCATTTTACACGCCGGCACAGCGATGAAGGTTATCGCCCGATTGACGTGAAACCGATGCTGCAGAACGGAGCAGTTCGGGGTTTGAAACTGGTATTCGGTATTTAGTATTAGGTAATTGGCGCTTGATCCAGCCGTAAGAATCTCAAGTGCCAGGGAATCACATTATCGAGCGCCTGTTGTTAAGAGCCAAGAGCTAACAGCCAAAAGCCAAGAGCGATTGGCTAAGTGCTAATTGCTTCTCTCAGCTCACGCTCAGCACTCTCATGCCGGTCTCGACCGATTTCACCGTCTTGCCGCTGCTGCGCACAACGATGGTGCAGTTGCGGCCCTTGGCTTTAGCCTTGTAAAGCGCCTGGTCGGCGATGCGGATGACTTCGGCCGGCGTGAAGTGGTCGCCCTGCGTAGAGGCGACGCCAATACTGACGGTAACGCTGGTCTGTCTCTTGCCCGTGCGCACCCGGCGCTTCCCTCTCCGCTCTGCCCCGCGTACTGTAAACTTCGATTGCTCAATAATCTTGCGCATGCGATCGAGATAGACAAAAACGTCTTCAGAGGGCTTGCCGGGAAACACCACCGCGAACTCTTCCCCGCCGTAGCGGTAGGCTTTGCCGCCGCCGGCAATGCGCGCCAGCCGCGAAGCCACCATTCGCAGCGCCTGATCACCCGACTCGTGCCCGTAGCTGTCATTGAACTTCTTAAAATGATCCACGTCGAGCATGGCGATGGTGTAGGTCTCAGGCAGCTTCATCATCGCCTCGTTGAGTGCGCGCCGGCTGGGCAGCTGCGTGAGTTCGTCGAGATAGGCCATGCTATAGGAAATCTCGATCACCGCTACCAGCACGGCCAGTTCGCCCGTGGCAAAGAACACTCCGGTCAGATGATTGTTCACGCCGACCCGCACAGCCACGAAAGAAGAGATCAGCGCCCAGAACAGGCTGCTCTCAACTGCGCGATAGCGTTGGATGAGCGGCACGGCAACCACGCCGGCGCAGAGGATGAAACATAGAAGCGCCGGTTGTGAGAGATGGCTCCAGTCAGTAAGTACGCTGGGTACAAAAGAGCGCTGCAGATAAGCCATTGCATTCGCCATCACCGGAAGACACAGTATTCCAATGGCAATCACCTGCACCGCGCCAATTGCCAGGCGCCTGCGTCCCGTCCGCGAAACAATCCCCCGCTCCTTGATAAATGCGATGGCAACAAAATTTAAAGGTAGAAGTATGGCAATGCCAGTCGCCATCACGCGTGCCGTTTCCACCGATACAAAAGGCGCCACCCAGGCCATCATCAGTCCGGAGATGGCGAGGACCAGCGTCGCAAAGAAAAGGCGGCTGCGCCGGAAGTAGGCGCACAGGCCAAGCCCGATTGCGTAAATCGCCAGCGGCACAAAGCGGACGAGAGGTGACGTAGGGTCTGCCAGGATTCCAACCCGAATCAGGATGGCAGCAAACACCAGCAGCAAACCGCCAGGCAGAAAGAGGCGATAGAGGATCTTGACTACTTTTGAATTCACAGACACAAGCGGCGCTCCAGCGTGCGAGTATCAGCTCAAACTCGAGGATTAAGACCAAAGACTAAAGATTAACGGCCGGCCAGACCACCAGATCTAAGCCGCGCATTTACAGCTTTTTGCAACGAAAAAGGCGAATTTGGTATGCCCGAGCAGACTATCTAAAAGAGCAAACCCGGAGTAGATACCATTGGTTCTGCAACATTGTTCTTCGGGACATTCCCCTTGGTTTTCCTGAGCTGGGGCATTGCTTTAAGAGACTTTAAGAAATGAGTGACGCCACCACTTCGAAGGCAATGGCGTCACATAGCAGCCCGGCATGGGAAACCCCGAGTCAAGGCCTCTGCATCTCTCGCATCCATAGCAATCCAACTGCGCGTTGGTGTGTCATGGGCTCGCCTTTACGGCAAGAGATTCACGTTGTTCCGCCTTCTTCTCCGCCGCCACCTGAGACGGAGCTTGTCTACAAAAGGTATGAACAGCCCCGTTCAACCCATGACTGGTGCCTTTACAGTTTCCAGTGGCTCGTCACCATGGTTTATGCGGTCGTGTGGGGCTATGCCATTGTCGGCGTCGGTCTGAATTTTCAGGGCGCGCGGATGACTACATACATTTCATCCGTTGTTCTGACAATTGGGCTTAGTACCCTGCTCCAGGCCTGGGTTGGTCATCGCATGGCGATGGTCCATGGCCCGAATGTGATTCCATCATTGGCGATCGTCGCAGCTTTCGTTGCCGGCGGCGAGGCTTACGCTCTCCAATCTTTCGCGGCTCAAGCGATAGCCGGCGTAATCATCGTGGCTCTCGTCTATCTCGGAGCCGTGCGTTACATCCGAAAAGTGTGGACCCCTCTCATATTGGGATCCATGATCATCATGATTGGCCTCACCGTGGCCCAGGTAGGCCTTGGTGACATGACACAGGCCGGTTTCGGTCTTGGATTCTTTATCGCTTTGGCGCTGGCTCTTGGCGGAACCGTTCTTGCGATCCGCGGAAAAGGAGTCTGGGCGACGCTCCCTCCGGTTTTCGTGATCGTACTCGGCTACATCATCTTCCTTGCCTTGGGCCGGGTCGATCTTACCCTGGTTCGCCAGGCTCCGGCACTCTCCATTCCGTCATTGTTTCCGTATGGCCGGGAAATGCCGACATGGGACCTGGTCTTGATCATGCTGATTGTCAACCTGATGGCGGCAATGAATTTCTATGGCAATCTCCACGGTTACGCGGGGGTGATAAAAGAGAAGGTCATCGAGAGCGAGGAGCGCCGTAGTTTCCTGCTTTTCGGCCTTGTCGAGACCATATTGCCGGGCGTCCTGGGCACTCCTGCAACTGTAGCCTACGGTGAGAACCTCGGTATTGTTCAATTAACCCGCGTTGCGGCTCGCGCATTCGTGATCGTTGCCGCCGCTATCTTCATCGCACTTGCTTTCATCGGTCCCTTTGGGGCGCTCATGGCTGCGATGCCCAAGGAGGTGGCGGGCGCTGTCCTACTTGGTATCGCCTCGACGGTGATCGGAATCGGCGCAGGCATATTGAACACCGCGCCAGCATTTGGTGGTCGCGAGCAGACACTCGTCGGCTTTTCCATTTTTCTGAGCCTTGGCCTTCACTTGCTCCCCCAGGAAACCTGGCGACAGACTCCAAAACTCATCGAGACGATTTTCAGCAACCCCGTAATCTCGGTGATTATCTTCGTCCTCATTTTTGAAAAACTCATCTTCCCACTTTCTGCAGATAAGAAGTGAATAACTCGACCCATTCGGAAGCAAAAAGGAGTTTTGAAATGCCCGTAACTGAAGAACGTCTTATTGAAAAAGGAACGCCATCACACATTGGTGCGGAACGTGAGTATGAACGGCTCATGTCCAAACGGCGCGACGAAATGCTGGCTCGCGTGGAAGACGGCTACAACGAATGGAGGAAGACCAGGACGTACAAAGTACCGCAGTGGCTCTATGGCCCGCCCAAGGGAAAACTGTTCAAGGTCGCGTGCGAAGATTCGCCAAATTTCGGAGAAACATCGTTCCTGGAGTTCGATAGCGGGCGAACTGCTCTCGTTTCTATCGACTTTCAAGTCGATTTCTGCGGCCAGCACGGTTACGTCGATGTCATGGGCTATCCACTTTCAAACACCGCGAATCCCTTGACGTTTGCCAGGAAGGCTTTGAAAGACGCCCGTCAAGCCGGACTTTCGGTTGTCCATTGCCGCGAAGGCCACATGCCCGATTTCAGCGATTGCCCCTATAACAAGATCCTGCGCAGCAAGATCATAGGCAAAGATGCGGTTGGCATCGGAGAACAGCCAAAAGGAGGCGTTGGGCGTTTGTTACTGCGCGGCTCGGAAAGTTGGGGAATCGTGAAAGAGGTTGAGCCAATCGAGGGAGAGATACTTGTGGACAAAGCCGGAAAAGGGGTCGGCTATTGCAGCGACTTCTTCCTGGTTTTGCAGCAGCTTGGTATCTCACATTTGATCCTATGCGGCATCACCACCGACGTTTGCGTTCACACCATCATGCGGGAGGCCAACGATATCGGGTATTGGTGCCTGCTGCTGAAAGATTCTGTTGGCGCCACGGACGTGGGAAATCATGAATCGGCGATCCACTCCGTGAAGATGTAAGGCGGCGTTTTTGGTTGGGTGTCTGACACGGAACACCTGCATGACGGTCTAAAGGAGGCAAGACTCGTTTCCTGAACCCAGGCAATTTGGAAAAGCGGGCTACGCTCGCTAAACGAGGGACTTACAAAATGAGTTTACATTCCGATGAACTACCCATTGCGCTCCCGAAGTCTTCTGAGGCTCCGTGCCTCTCCCTTTATCAGCCAACGCACCGTCACCATCCTGATAACCAGCAGGATCCCATCCGTTTTAAAAACCTGGTGAAGACACTGGAACAATCTTTGCGTCAGCAATATCCCACGCGAGAAATCCGGCCTCTTCTGCAACCATTCAACGCTTTGGCTTCCGATCGCGATTTCTGGAACCACACGCAAGACGGACTCGCGGTGCTGTGTGCGCCGGACCTCTTTCGAATCTACAAACTTCAACGGGCGGTTCCAGAACTGGCCATTGTGGCAGACAGCTTCCACATTAAGCCGCTGCTCAGGATCGTGCAGTCAGCGGATCGCTATCAGATTCTCGGCCTGAGCCGGGGAGGCATCAGGCTCTTCGAAGGCAATCGCGACGCTGTCGATGAAATTGATCTGGCGCCTGATGTTCCACGTACCATTTCCGAGGCGCTGGGAGATGAGTTGACCGAGCCACATCAGACGGTGAGATCTCTCGGCGGCGGTGCTGGTTCCGGCGTCATGCGCCATGGGCATGGTGGCAAAAGCGATGAGGTTGCTGTTGATTTGGAGCGATTCTTTCGAGCCGTCGATGCGTCTATTCTCGCGCACCACTCGCGTCCCTCGGCTTTGCCGCTCGTGCTGGCCGCCCTGCCCGAGTATCACGGGAGCTTCAGAAAAATCAGCCGCAATCCATTTCTCATGCCCGACGGTCTAAAGATTGATCCCGATTCCGTGTCAACAGATGCGCTGCGTACCCTGGCCTGGGGTGTGATCGGGCCAGCCTATCAGCAGCGGCTGACGCGACTCGTCGAAGAGTTCGAGCAATCAAAGCCACGAGGGCTGGTTGGCGATCACCTCGGGCAAATCGCATTTGATGCCGTTTCCGGTCGAGTCGGTACGCTTTTGGTCGAAGCCGACAGGCAGATTCCGGGACGCCTCGATTCCACGAATGGCCGTATTGAGTTTGGCGATATTGACCATCCCCAAGTCGATGATTTGATCGATGATTTGGCCGAGTTGGTCCTTAACAAAAAAGGCCAGGTCGTGGTAGTGCCAGCCGAGCGTATGCCGACCGCGACTGGAGCAGCCGCGATTTACCGCTATTAGGAGGTCCTGGAATGGGGTCGAGCCTTGTTCCGTCGACATGAAATGCACGCCCAACTCGAGCCCGGCTTACAATACACCGCGGGGATACCGGCGGGACTGATTGATTCTGATTTGGCTGCCCCTGGAGTAACACGGATCCACACGGCTCATGATGACGCTCAGCCAGAACATTGCCGTTGTTGTGATAACTGTGCTCGCATCGCTGGTCGCGATGGCAGGCCTGAACAGACTTTGGCCGCGAGGGATGCGGTATCGGTATAACAATCTCATCGGGTGGCAGCTGACCATTCTTGGCACAACCTATGCGGTGATCCTGGGATTTATGCTGTACGCCGTCTGGACCAATCTTGGCGAAGCGGATCTGAATGTCGACGCTGAGGCGAATGCGGTAATGGATGTCTATCGTTTGACGCAAGGGCTGCCGGAACCGCAGCGCACACAGTTGCAGCGGTTGGCACGCGATTATGTCGATACGGTAATCTCTCAGGACTGGCCGGAGATGGCCAGCGGACAGGCGCCGGAGAAAAGTACGGCAATTGATCAGGAGATGTGGAAGACTTTGATATCCATCAAAGCAGCATCGCCCACCGAGACCAGTGCGCAAGATCATGCCGTGTCGGAGTTGGAGTCGTTGGCGCAGCGGCGGTTGACCCGCATCCGGCAAAGCAAAACCGGGCTTCCCGGCATGCTCTGGTGGGTCCTTCTGGTGGGAGGTGCGCTGACAATTATTTCTTCGTGCGCGCTTGGCAGTGACAACCTAAAGGTCCAAAGCCTGGAGGTGTGCTGCTTTTCGCTGCTTGTTTCTCTCTCTTTAGTCACCATTGCCAATATCCATCGACCGTTTCGCGGCATGATCCACGTCAGCGATTACGCGTTTCAACGGGCGCGGGACAGCATGCAATCTCGTTCGCTGACCAACTGAGTCATCTCGCAATAGACATTTGGATTTGATCCGGCAACTTAGCCACGAGTCACCTTTCGAACCGAAGGCCTCTTTTCTATATAGGCATGGCCAAGCCCTGATGCAACAATTCTGCCCGCAAAGCCTGCAGTAACCACCGTCGCTAAGCATGTCACCATTGCAAGGTGAGGGCCACCTTGCCCAAGAACCATCGCGACCGCGGTAAAAGGCAAATGATAGCCACCGCTGATCCCGCCCGCTGCGCCGGCCGCACCAGCGAGATCGTCAGGCACTCCAAGCCCCGGTGCAAACACCCGTCCTGCAAGATCGCCGATGGCCAGAAATGGCACGAAAAGGCCTCCGCACCCGCCCGCTGCCGCGGATGACGTAGTGGCTATTGCGCGAAGTATATCCACAGCGAAAACCGTAACCACCGATGCCCGCGCACCTTCAACCCACGTAATCGCGCCGCCACCTGGACCCACAGCGGCCGAAGGAGATGCGATCCTTGAGAGAACTACTGCGGTCAAAGCCAGCGCGGTCCCGCCAACTACGAGCCTCAAAATGGGGTGAGCCGGAAAAGCCTTGGCTCGATAGATAGCTGCTCCCGAGATGGAGGTGATCGTGCCGGAAAGCGCGCCGATGAGCAGCGACGTGACCATGGCCTGATGAAAGCTATGCGGGGGTTCCCTGGGAACAACCAGGCGCAGCAGATCCACACCCAGAGCAATGTGTAAAAGCCAGCCAACGAATCCGCCCACAAGGGCAGCCGTCACCCGCTCGGTGTTGAGTGGGGCGTGATGTCGCCGGCCCAACTCCAGAATATATGCCGTGCCCAGCAGCGGAATTCCTATCAGCGCCGCCACGCCGGCCGCGCCTCCCCCCACGGCTGCGGGCCGCAGAAGCGGACGCCACCGGGTCCCAAGCGCTGCCCCAGTAGCCACCCCAAGATAAGCTGCCGGGGCCTCCGTCCCCATCGCTGCACCGAACCCTACCGTCGCTATCATGGCAAGCACACGGATCGGTGCCAGATGCCAGGGAAAGCGGTCCTCCTCGGCTGCGAACCCCACCATGTCGCCGGTCAGATCGGACCGTGCGCAGCGAGGCGGAAAAGTTCTCCACAGCCTGGCCCTGCGCGGGCGTCGCAAACTCTCGGTTCCACTGCTCAAGCCGAAACCGTAGAGCACCAGAACCGAGAGCGCCAATCCGAGCAGAGGTGCGAGGATGAGAACCCAGGTGGCCTGTCTCGAGACGACTCCAAGCATCAGCTTGAGCACTTCAGTAAACCCAATTACCAATGCTGCCGCAAGCGACCCGCCCAGAACTCCACCGACCGCGGAATTGGCAATGGTTGGAAGCCACGCCGAGCCTGCTGCAGATGGTGACCGCTCTCTAATGGGTTCTTTCAATCCCATTGGTTTGCCCACGACCTTATGTAAGGCTGGTGAAGATTGAAGACAACTGCTGGACGCTGATTGAATGCCGATGGTTTATTTCACCTGGCCGTTAAGGCCGTGCGAGAGCACCGATGTGCCAGCGCATCATTCTTCAACGGTTCATGGCTAAAGCTTAGCCGCCAGTCAGGCCGCGACCTGGGTCTCCTTCGCTTCCAGCACGTCACGCAATGCCTTTTCGTCGTCTTTGCTGAGCGACGATTGGTACACTTTGCCTTTGCCCACGAACTGCTTGAGGCCGTCAAGCACCTTGTCAGCTGTCACCTTCCTTACCAGCACGAACAGCGCTGACGTGCCCGGTTTGAGTGATTCGCCGACCTCTTTCATCATCTTGTCATCCACACCAATGTCGCGAAATTTCCCGGACAGCGCGCCGGCCCCTGCGCCGACCAGGGCTCCGAGGAGAGGATTTAAAAATAACAGTCCAATCAGCATGCCCCAGAAGCCTCCGCTGACCGCGCCGACAGCGGTAAGACTCACCGCCTGGTGCAGGTTCGCCTTGCCATTCGGGTCTCTGGTGACAACCACTGCGTCTTCCATTTCCAGAAGGTATTGCTGCTGCATTTTTACCAGTGCCGCCCGCATTTCAAATGCCGTGGATTCGTCGTTAAATACCACCGCCACAAGTGTGCTCATCTTCATACTCCTTTCAGTTTTGGTTCATCCTATAAAAGCTTCACCCCTAAAATCCCATTGCTCTGGCTTTAGGCGGCACGTTGAAACCGCGCTTGCCGCACGATGTTCACATATTGCTGTGCCGCCGCCGTGATCGCCTGGAGATCACCTTTTTTCAAAGCAGCCGCTGATACCAACTCCCCTCCTATCCCGAGGGCGTCAGCCCCCGCGCGCAGGAAGTCGGCCGCGTTCTCCAGATTGACCCCTCCGGTGGGAATCATTGCTACGTTAGGGAATGGTCCTTTCAGGGCTTTGATGTACTTCGGTCCGCCCACCGAGCCACACGGAAATATTTTGACGAAGTCACTTCCCGCCTCCCACGCCTCCATCACTTCCGTGGGACTAAGCGCTCCCGCCATAATCAGCTTGCCCACCTCTTTGGCTCTCGCAACAACGTTTGCGTTATACCCCGGAGTGACAATGAATTCAGCGCCGGCTTCAAGGCATTGCTCCATCACATCGACGCTTAGCACGGTTCCTGCTCCCACCAGCAGCCGTGGCTTCATGTCCCTGCTCAGCTTGCGTAATGCCTCCACAGCGTTAGGAACCGTCATCGTGATCTCAACAACGGGTATGCCGCCGTTGCAAACGGCCTCCGCTGCCTGCATCGCCTTTGAACTTGATTCTGCCCGGATCACTGGAACAATTCCTGCATCCAGGATTCGTTCGCGGACTTCTTTCCTGGTCATCGATTTCTTTCCGCTATCGGGCAATGCGCGCACCAACGCCCTTCATTGCTCGAATCACTTCCGGGATGGTAACCATGGTCGTATCGCCCGGTGTCGTCATCGCCAGCGCTCCATGGGCGGCTCCGCATTCAAGCGACCATTGCGGGCTCTCGCCTTTGAGATATCCGTAGATCAACCCTGAAGCAAATGAGTCGCCTCCGCCGACGCGATCGAAAATCTCCAGGTTCTCGCGACGTCTCGCTTCATAAAACTGGCCGTCCACATAACTAATCGCGCCCCAATCGTTGACTGTCGCCGTTTTGGCCTGGCGAAGGGTTGTGGCAACGACCGCGAAGGGGAACTCTCGTACCACGCGCTCGATAGTTCGCTTAAACG
>Ga0134126_10013984_pt1 | contig 10129 bp, 7 predicted proteins | sample KB31752_FD_96881 | JGI IMG/M metagenome (GOLD analysis project Ga0134126, IMG submission 96881) | Terrestrial soil microbial communities with excess Nitrogen fertilizer from Kellogg Biological Station, Michigan, USA - KB3-175-2 | ecosystem: Environmental > Terrestrial > Soil > Unclassified ...
CCACGCGCCTGTCCCTCGACCTGCCGGCGCATGGATGCGCGCTCCTGTCCATGAGGCCGGTACGTTGAGGCATCGCCAGGCGCTGGTGCGTGCACGCGCCATCTGCCGACCGCGCGGTGCACGTGCGATCCGTTCGGCACCGGCCTCCCCAGGCCGACGCTCCCGGCAGCGCGGTGAACTGGATCTCCGCCGTCACGCGGTGGGTGTTCGGGAACGACAGGCGCGGTTGGCCACCCCGATCAACTTCAGGCGGACGGCAACAGTCGCCCGATCGTTGGTCAATAAACTGGATGTATCAGCGTGAGAGACACGGGGAAGCCTCAGGGTCAGCCGTGCTCCTTGGGGAAGTGCCCAGACGGTAGCGGCGGAGGCTTGATCATTCGCGCGGAATTCCGGCGATCAGCATATTCAGTGCGAATCGCGAGGCACATCGCTTCCGCTGTTACCGACCAGGATGTCGAGGTCTGCACCGAGATGAGCCTGTTGCACGTGATCAACATAGAGCTTGCACCAACCCCGCTTTGGAACGTCTGGGACCTTCCAGAGCGTACGCCGGCGCGCGAGTTCTTCTTCGGTCACGTCCAGGTGGATGCGCCGTGCAGGCACGTCGAGTTCGATCAGGTCTCCATTCTGCACCAGGGCCAGAGGGCCACCCGCGGCTGCCTCGGGTGAGGTGTGCAGGACAACGGTTCCGTAGGCGGTACCGCTCATGCGCCCGTCGGAGATGCGCACCATGTCGGTGATGCCTCGCTTGAGCAACTTGGGCGGCAACGGCATGTTGCCCACCTCGGCCATGCCGGGGTAGCCACGCGGACCGCAGTTCTTGAGCACCATGACGCAGTGCTCGTCGATGTCCAGCGAGTCATCGTCGATGCGCGCATGCAGCTCCTCGATGTTCTCGAAGACCACGGCCCTCCCGCGATGCTGCAGCAGGTGCGGCGATGCCGCCGACGGCTTTATCACCGCACCGTCCGGCGCCAGGTTGCCGCGCAACACGGCGATGCCGGCCTCAGGCTTGAAGGGTTCGCTGGTGCTCTTGATAACGTCGCGGTTCCAGCAGGGTGCCGACACGATGTTCTCTCCCAACGTCTTGCCGTTTGCGGTCAAGGTATCGAGGTGCAGGTGTGGAGCCATTTCACGCAGCACCGCAGGGAGGCCGCCAGCGTAGTAGTAGTCCTCCATCAGGTGTTCGCCGGAGGGTTGCAGGTTGACAAGGCAAGGGAGTTTCGAGCCAAGCTCATCCCAGTCCTTTAGATTGAGTTCCACGCCGATGCGTCCGGCCATGGCCAGCAGGTGTATGACGGCATTGGTTGATCCTCCGATGGCCGCATTGGCGACAATGGCATTTTCGAAGGCCTTGCGCGTCATGATCTTCGACATGCGCAGGTCTTCATGCACCATTTGCACGATCCGTCGTCCGCTGAGTTGGGCGAGTCGGTAGCGGCGCGAGTCCACCGCAGGTATGGCTGCGTTCTCGGGCAACGACATGCCCAGTGCCTCGACCATGTTGGCCATGGTGGAGGCGGTACCCATGGTCATGCAGCTACCGCCTTTCGATCGATGCATGCATGACTCAGCCTCGACGAAATCCTCCTGACTCATCTCTTCGGCCCGCACCATCTCCGACATTTTCCACACGCCGGTGCCCGAACCGATCTTCTGGCCGCGCCAGCGACCGCTGAGCATGGGGCCACCCGACACGCCGATGGTGGGCAGGTCGCAACTGGCCGCCCCCATCATCAATGATGGGGTGGTCTTGTCGCAGCCCATCAGCAGCACGACACCGTCGATCGGGTTGGCGCGGATGGATTCTTCCACGTCCATGCTGACCAGGTTGCGAAACAGCATTGCCGTCGGGCGCATTTGCGTCTCGCCCAGCGACATGACGGGAAACTCGAGCGGGAATCCGCCGGCTTCGTAGACGCCCCGTTTCACGTATTCGGCCAGCTCGCGGAAGTGCCCGTTGCAGGGCGTCAATTCCGACCAGGTATTGCAGATGCCAATCACCGGCCGGCCGTCGAAAAGATCGTTGGGATAGCCCTGGTTTTTCAGCCAACTTCGATACAGAAAGCCACTTTTGCCGGAGTGGCCGAACCAGGACTGGCTGCGACTTTTCGTGTCTTTTGAAGAGCTCATGGATGTCCAACGTCCTTTGCTGAAGATCCGTGAATCCTCAGTAATGCTTGTAAACAAGCGGGCTTTACAGGGTGCAGCCTACAAGGCATATTGATACAAATAAAATAACAATTTATGTGATATAAATACACGTATTGATATGTCAACAAGAGGAGATCTGCACCCATGCTGGCATCATCAGTTCGGCACGATGGCCGTAGTGCGGCCACGTCAGAAGCGGTCTATCCCGACCTGTGCGCGCGACGGGTGTTCATCACTGGTGGCGGTAGCGGCATCGGCGCAGCACTGGTGGAGGCATTCGTACGCCAAGGCGCTCACGTGGCATTCGTGGACATCAATGCGGATGTGAGCCACGCACTGGTCGACCGGATTCGAGACCTCGGCCCCGCGCCGTGGTGGAGGCGGTGTGACGTGACCGACGTACATTCGCTGCAACAGGCGATCACCGACGCGGCACAAGCGCTGGGGGCGTTGGACGTGCTGGTGAACAATGTGGGGAGCGATGATCGTCATGCACTTGAGGACGTGACACCGGCCTATTGGGAGCAGCGGATCGGCATCAACCAGCGCGCCGCATTTTTCGCGATCCAAGCCGTGGTACCGGGAATGCGTCGCCAAGGACGTGGCTCCATCATCAACCTGGGTTCGACCGGCTGGCAGACCAAGAACGCGGGTTACCCGTGCTATGCGATGGCCAAGTCTTCCATGAACGGCATGACGCGGGGGATGGCCAAGTCGCTGGGCGAGCATCGGATCCGCATCAACGTGCTCAGCCCCGGGTGGGTCATGACAGAGCGGCAACGAATGCTCTGGTTGACTGCCGAAAGCGAGAAGGAGCTGATGGAGAATCAGTGTCTTCCGGACAAGATCATGCCTGCAGACATCGCGTCGATGGCGCTGTTCCTTGCGTCTGATGCGTCGCGGGCGTGTACGGCACAGGAGTTCGTTGTCGACGCGGGCTGGACTTGAGCCCGGTGTCTGCCGAGCGCCTGGTTTGGTCAGTCCAGGCGTGGAAGCCCATACACGTCACGGGCAGTGTCCCTGAGCGCGGCCAACATGCATTCTGCAGCCGGTGACAGCAGCCAGTCCTTGCGCGTGATGATGCCGAAGTCGTCCATCTTGCACGCCAACTCCGTCGGTACCACCGACACGATGCCATGATCGACATAGTAACCGGCAGCATCCGTGGGTATCACGCTGATGTAGTCAGTGCGCCGCAGCATGTTGAGCACGAATACCAGCGCGGTCGACTCGATCAGGCGTACCGGCAACTCCAGGCCCGCGTTGCGGAACATGAGATCGAAACGGTGTCGCAACACACTGCCCGTGGGAGGCACGATCCATCCGCACTGCGCCATATTGGCCAGTGACGGCCGCCGGAGGCTGAGGAGCGGATGGTCGGGACGCACGATGGCGCAAATCTTTTCCTCGGCAAGAGCCTGATAATGAAGTCGGCTTTTGTCGTGCTGGGCGAAAAGCCGGGCGACCAGAATATCCAGTTTGCTCTGTGTCAGGCGTTCCATCAGCACATCACTGCTCTCGACCTGCAGAGAGACGCGCAGCAGCGGACGCTCCTGGATCGCGCGGTTGATGGCCTCGGGAATCAGCGTGACGGCTGGCCCTTGGATCGCGCCCACGCGCACATTGCCGGCATGACCTTCCTTGAGCGAGTCGATCTCGGCGCCGGCTTCTCCCAGGCTGGCCAAGGCGATGCGCGCATGGCGAATCATCACCTCGCCGTACAGCGTGGCGCACATGCCGCGGGGCAGGCGTTCGAACAGCTGGACATTCATCATGTCCTCGAGGTCCTTGAGCAGTTTCGACGCAGCCGGCTGCGACACGTTGAGTGTTTCCGCCGCCCGGTGAATGTTGCCCTCGTTGTCGATGGCGACCAGCAGCAATAGCTGTCGCGTCTTCAGGCGCGCGCGCAAGAACCAGGGATTTGTTGACGACAAGACGGCCGCTCCCGTGTAAAAAATGTCATACGTTTTTTCGTATCAATTGACTATAAAACTATATTTGTTGTGTATACATGACCCGGGCAGAATGGGCAATAACCGGAGAGGTAGATATGCCTCCCCCTGACTAGGCCCGGGCTTACCGGGCGCACTTTCAGATGCCGGGATGGTATGCATGCGATTGATCCAGTTCATCGACAACACCCGGACGCCACGGGTGGGTGAGGTCGATGCCCGTGGCGCGACGGTTGAAGCGCTGCGTGGCGACGAATCTATCTACGCCCTGGCACAGAAAGCTCTCGTCTCTGGTCTGGCACTGGCCACGCTGATCGGTGAAAGCCCGCGCTATGCGACATTCGACTACGCTCAGCTGCTTGCCGATGGGCGCGTACTGACACCACTCCAACATCCTGATCCCGCGCATTGTCTGGTGACCGGTACCGGCCTTACGCACACCGGTAGCGCGGCCACGCGTGACGCCATGCATCAGCACGAAGCGAAACACCAAGCTGAAGAAGAGGCACTGACCGATTCGATGCGTATGTTCCGCTGGGGCGTGGAAGGCGGGCGGCCTGAAGATGGCCATCCTGGCGCGCAGCCGGAGTGGTTCTACAAGGGCAACGGCCATATGGTGGTGGCGCCTGGAGCCCCTTTGTCGTCACCGGGGTTCGCGTTGGATGCCGGCGAGGAGCCGGAGCTGGTGGGCCTGTACATGGTCGACGAGACGGGCACACCACGGCGCTTGGGTTTCGCGATCGGTAACGAATTTTCCGACCACGTCACCGAACGACAGAACTATCTATATCTCGCGCACTCGAAATTGCGACAGTGTGCGGTGGGGCCGGAGCTGTGGATTGGCGCATTGCCGGATGATCTGCGCGGATCAAGCCGGATACGCCGCCAAGGCAAAATCATCTGGGAAAAGCCCTTTCTTACCGGCGAGGCAAACATGTGCCACTCGCTGGATAACCTTGAATACCATCATTTCAAATACGCGGCTCATCGCCATCCCGGTGATGTCCATTTGCATTTCATGGGCACGGCAACCTTGAGTTTTGCCGATGGCATTCGGGTCGAACCCGGCGACGAGTTCGAGATCGATCTGCCGGCCATTGGGGCACCGCTGCGCAACACTTTGCAGGTGGTCGACGACGGCTTTTCGATCGGTGATGTCCAATCCTTGTAAGAGGCAGAAATATCCGTGATCGAGACATTCCGGAGTTACATCGCTGGCGAGTGGGTCGCCGGCTCCAACATCACCATCGATGAAAATCCGTCCGATCTCGATTCCCCGGTGGGCAAGTTCGGGGTGGTCGATGCCCAGCGCACGCTTGATGCGGTCGGCGCTGCGCAAAAGGCGCAGCCAACTTGGGCAGCCACGACTCCGCAGCGGCGTGCCGATGTGCTGGATGCCATCGGGAGCGAAATCCTGGCCCGCAAGGCGGAACTTGGGCGGCTGCTGGCGATGGAAGAGGGCAAGTCGCTGTCCGAGAGTATCGGTGAGGCCGCACGCGCCGGACAGATCTTCAAGTTTTTCGCTGGTGAGGCGCTCAGGATTCCCGGTGAATGGCTGGCCTCCACGCGCCCGGGCGTCGGCATCGAGATCACGCGTGAACCGGTGGGCGTGGTCGGCATCATCGCGCCCTGGAATTTTCCGCTGGCCATCCCGGCCTGGAAGATTGCGCCGGCACTGGCGTACGGCAACACGGTGGTGTTCAAACCGGCCGAGACCGTGCCGGGGTGCGCATGGGCACTGGCGCAGATCATCAGTCGGGCCGGCCTGCCTCAGGGCGCATTCAATCTGGTGATCGGCAGTGGCCGAACGGTCGGTCAGGCGATTCTCGATGCGCCGGGGCTCGATGCACTGAGCTTCACCGGTTCGGTGGCCACCGGCAATCAATTGCTGCGTTCCGCTGCCGAGCGCGGACTCAAGATCCAGCTCGAGATGGGTGGCAAGAATCCGCTCATCGTGTTGGCTGACGCCGACCTGGACAATGCAGTGCAATGTGCGGTCAACGGCGCGTACTTTTCGACAGGGCAGCGCTGCACGGCCTCCAGCCGGTTGATCGTGGAGTCGGCCGTCCATGATGAGTTCGTCGGACGCTTGCAACAGAAACTTGCGTCGTTAAAGGTCGGACCGGCGCTGGCGGAGGATACCGACATCGGCCCCGTAGCCAGCCAACAGCAGTTCGAGCAGGATCTGGCCTATATCCAGATCGGCAAGGACGAAGGCGCCACCTTGCTGTGGGGCGGCGAGCAGCTGGATCCCGGCCCTCGAGGCTACTACCTGCAGCCCGCCTTGTTTGCGGCCGAGCCTGGTCACCGTATAGCCACCGAAGAAATTTTCGGACCGGTCGCTTGCGTCATGCCGGCGGATGGTTACGACCATGCGCTGGCGCTGGCCAATGATACGGAGTTCGGGTTGTGTGCCGGCATCTGCACGACCTCGCTGAAGCACGCCACCCACTTCAAGCGTCACGCCCAGGTAGGCATGGCGATGGTCAACCTGCCAACCGCTGGCGTCGATCCTCATGTGGCATTTGGTGGGCGCAAGGGATCGAGCTACGGAGCACGGGAACAGGGACGGTACGCCGCAGAGTTCTACACGACAGTGAAAACAGCCTACACGGCCGCCTGATGCCTCGGTTGTGAAGCGCCGGATTTTGTGCGCGGCATCCCGCGGAGGGCGAGACGCCGCATGTGTCGACAACCGCTCCATACAATCGGTTACGAGGGGAAGTACATGTATCAGTCCAGCGGTGAGGCACGCGTCGTGACTCCTCATGAAGTGTCCATGGGGCGGCGCCAGAAGGCGGTGCCCATCATCTACATTGTCGGTCCCATCGCTGCACTTGCCGGACTGCTGTTTGGTATGGATATCGGCATTATCTCGGGCGCGTTGCCCTTGATCGCCAAGGCGTTCCGTGCCTCGGACGTGATCCAGGAGTTCGTGGTCAGCGCGATGATGCTGGGCGCGGCGCTGGGGGCGATCACCGGCGGTTGGTTATCGCATCGTTTCGGACGCAGGATCACCCTGCTCATCAGTGGCGTGGTATTCGTGCTGGGCGCGATCGGCTGCGCGCTGGCGGTTTCGGCGTACATGCTTATCGGCATGCGGGCCATCCTCGGCATCGCCGTGGGTATTTCTTCCTACATCGCGCCGATCTATCTATCGGAGATTTCGCCGGAGCGGAGTCGGGGAGCGTTAATTTCCGGCTACCAGCTGGCGATCATGGTGGGCATCCTGGTTGCCTACCTGATCGACGCGGGGCTCAGCTATTCCGGCAGCTGGCGCCTGATGCTTGGGTCCATGGCGCCGTTGGCCGGCATCCTCGTGTTGACGATGTTTTTTTTGCCAACCAGTCCGCGTTGGCTGATGTCCAAACGGCGCGACGACGAAGCGTTCCATGTGCTGCTCAAGCTCAGGCAGAATGATGCCGGTATCGCGCGGGCGGAAATGGCGGCCATCCGACAGAGCCTGCAGGTGGAGGGCAACGGTTTCAGGTTGTTCCTGAAAAACGGCAATTTTCGCCGCTCAACCCTGCTGGGCATGCTGTTGCAATTCATGCAGCAGTTCACCGGCGCCAACGTCATCTTGTACTACGCGCCGAAGATTTTGGGCTTGGCCGGCATAGCGACCGGGGCCAACCGGATGTGGGGCACGGTCGCCATCGGGGTGCTGATGGCGCTAGCCACGTTCATCGCCGTGAGCCAGGTCGATCGTGTTGGTCGCAAGCCGCTGCTATACATCGGTTACGCCGTCATGGGCGCGTGCATGCTTGGCATGGGCGTGCTATTCAACGTGGGCTTGGGGACGTCATTCTCTGCCGGGATCGCCATCGCGCTGCTCATCGCGTTCGTGATCAGTTATGCGATGTCTGCCGCGCCGGTGGTCTGGATCCTGTGCTCGGAAATTCAGCCGCTGAACGGGCGCGACTTCGGCGTGTCCTGCTCGACCGTGACCAACTGGGTGAGCAATTTCATCGTGGGCGCCACGTTCCTCTCCCTGCTGACCACGCTCGGCACCGGGCTGACGTTCTGCGTGTATGCGGCGCTCAACTTCCTGTTCATCGTCCTGGTTTTTCTGCTGTTGCCGGAGACCAAGGGTGTGACTCTGGAGAACATCGAACGCAAACTGATGTCAGGCGTGCGCTTGCGCAACATCGGCGTCTGACCGCTCGCGAGTCGCGTCCGATCGGCTCGCGACGTACGCAAGATGCGATGCCATTCCACTTGTGAGGAACGTATTCGTGAAGAATTTCCATCGCTGTGTGATGGCGACCCTGGTCTGCGCACTGCTGATACCCGGTGTCAGTATGGCCACGTCGGCCGCACGCTCCATCTTTGGCTCGATGCCGGACGGGCGCAAGGTCGAAGCCGTCAAGCTGCAAAACGATCATGGTGTGAGCGTCACGGTGATTGCGTACGGCGCGCGGGTCCAGTCCCTGGTCACTCCCGACCGCAACGGTCACCTGGCGGACGTGGCCCTCGGCTACAACACGATGGCGGGGTATTTGTCCAAGCGCCAGTTTTTCGGTGCCACCGTGGGGCGCTTTGCCAACCGCATCGCCACGGGCCAGTTCACGCTCGATGGCAAGCATTATCAGCTCACGATCAACGACGGCCCCAATTCCCTGCACGGCGGAACCGAGGGTTTCGACACGCGCTTGTGGCGGGTCACTTCAGTCAAGCAGGGGCCGACGGCCAGCGTCACCCTGAGTCTTGTCAGCCCCGATGGTGACCAAGGCTATCCCGGGCGCCTGACGGCCACCGTGACGTACTCCCTGGGTGAAGAAAATCAGCTCACCATCGATGCCCGCGCCACCACCGACAAGACGACCATCGTCAATATCTCCAACCACACCTATTGGAATCTCGATGGAGCGGGCTCGGGCACGGTAATGAACCAGCGACTGCTGATACCGGCTGACCAGATTACCCCCGTGGACAAGACGCAAATCCCGACCGGAACATTCCAATCGGTAGCGGGCACGCCATTCGATTTCCGCCATGCCAAAGCCATCGGCCAGGACATCCGCGATGGCCATTCCAGTCAATTGCTGATCGGCAAGGGTTACGACATGAACTGGATGATCAGCCACGCCCGCAGTGCCGAACCGCGCCTCGTGGCACAGGTGGAATCGCCCGCCAGCGGGCGCATCCTGCGCCTGTATTCGCGCCAGCCAGGCTTGCAATTCTATTCGGGCAACTTCCTCGACGGCACCACCGTGGGCCGGTCGGGCCACACCTATCGCCAAGGTGATGCCTTCGTGCTCGAGCCGCAGATCTTCCCGGACACGCCCAACCATCCGAACTTTGGTTCGGCGGAGTTGCGCCCGGGGCAGGTCTACGACAACCGAATCGTCTATCGCTTTTCCACCGACAAGGGCGGCGCGAAGCACTGAATGGTGACGTACGGACAGGTGCGTCACCTCCGTCAATTGATCTCTATCGGTGTTCAGTGACGCCTGCAGGCTGGCGCAACAAGCACTCATCTACCGGACAGCGCTTCAGGCTATTCGCGCATGGCGCGCAAGAGAATCCAAATCAGTTTGCCAGTAAACCAAAGAACCAGACGGCACCAAACGCCTGACAGCTTCGCTCATCGATTTAGGCTCGTACACGTCACCGATCGATGTCGGAACGATTCGGTAGATGGATGACATGCCCCAGCTATCGCTACTCAAGACAGGGATCAAAGAATGAAACGAACGCTTGTTGCCGCTGTTGCAGCCATGGTCCTTTCGACACCGGCGATCGCACAGATCACCCCGGCCCCGACCCACGTCAGGCTGACCGTCGATCTGGCCCACCCCGGCCCGGTGATCGCGCCGGCGGTCGAAGGTCAGTTCGCCGAGAACCTCGGCCGCGGCATCTACGACGGCATCTGGGTCGGCCCTCATTCGTCGGTTCCCAACCGGAACGGCTATCGCACCGACGTGATGGATGCGCTGAAGGCGCTCCATGTGCCGGTGATCCGCTGGCCCGGCGGCTGCTTCGCCGACACTTACGACTGGCGCGACGGCATTGGCCCC
>Ga0134126_10013985_pt1 | contig 10128 bp, 8 predicted proteins | sample KB31752_FD_96881 | JGI IMG/M metagenome (GOLD analysis project Ga0134126, IMG submission 96881) | Terrestrial soil microbial communities with excess Nitrogen fertilizer from Kellogg Biological Station, Michigan, USA - KB3-175-2 | ecosystem: Environmental > Terrestrial > Soil > Unclassified ...
GGCGACATGAAGGAAGGATCGGGCGGAAATCTCGTCGTCGGCCAGGAATCAAACTGGGACGTGCTCGACCCTGCGCTTGGCACCGGCGCCGTCACGTGGCGCACCTGCCTCTACCAGATCTACGAATCTCTCGTTTCCCGAGACCTCGATAATCCTCAGGGGATTGGCAACGACGTCGTGCCGCGGATCACGAAGTCGATCGACCAATCGTCCGACGGAAAGACCTACACCTTTCACCTGCAACCCGATCTGACCTTCACGGACGGGACGCCGCTCGACGCGGACGCGGTGATGTGGAACGTCGAGCGGCAATGGGATCAAACCAAGCTCGGGCGGAAGAACCCGCCGCAATTTGAGACGGCGGCCGCGGCAGTGCGGAGCTGGTTCTGGGACCCGGCGCAAATGATCAACATGACCGCGCCAGACAAGAACACTGTGGTGTTCGAACTCGCCAAGCCTTTCTCTCAGTTCATCAGTGGCATGCCGGAGGCCGGCCTCGGGACCATGGGCATCAGCAGTCCGGAGGTCTGGAAGAAGTCGGGCACTGCGGGCATCGCCGCGACACCGGTCGGCACCGGCCCCTTCGTATTCGAGAGCCAGGTTCCCGGCGACACGTTGGTCATCGCCAAGAACCCAAAATACTGGAACCCGGAGCATTCCGCCAAAGCGGATAAGATCACGTTCAAGGCGCTGCCGGACGCGGCGACCCGCGTGGCTGCGCTCCGCGCCGGCGAGGTGCACGTGATTTTCGCTCCGCCAGCCCAGGAGCTCGCTTCGCTGAAGGCCGCGGGCTTCATTATCACCGCGCGGACGAACCCGCACCTCTGGTATCTGCAACTCAACGCCAACGAGCCTTACTGGAAAGATGCGCGCGTTCGGCAGGCCTTTTTCATGTCGATCAATCGCGCTGGCATGGCCTCGCAACTCCTCAAGGACACGGTCCTGCCCGCGGTTAGCGTCAACGGCCGCAGCTGCCCCTCCTGGACTGACAAGGCGGGATACGCGAACTACGACCCCGAGGGCGCGAAGAAGCTCCTTGCCGACGCCGGGTACGAAAAGGGCTTCGACACTGTCTTCCAGATTCCGACGGGCGGATCGGGCGAGATCGATCCTGTCGGAATGGCCGAGTGGATCGCCAGCGACGCCGCCAAGGTCGGCATCCGCATCAAGCTGCAGACCATGGAATGGATCAGCTACCTGCACGCGTGGGCGAGCGGCATGCCGGCAGGGATCGGCCTCAACCAGCAATCCTGGGGCATGACCTCCATGTACTGGCCAAACCTCCCGCTGCGATCGACCTCGGGCCTCAATGTCGGCCACCAGCCTAACAAACAGTTCGACGCGCTTCTCGACGAAGCGAATTCGGCACTTGATCAGCAGACCGCGATTGCGAAGTACCGCGCCGTCGACATGTTGAACGCCAGGGAGATGTGGCTTGTACCGGTGGTCAACGACCTCGCGCCGGTGGTCATTTCACCCAAGGTGAAGGGCTTCGTGCATACCTCGGACTGGTGGTGGGACCTCAAGAAGGTGTGGGTGGAAGGTTAGTTTGGTTTGTCAGGTTATTTGCGGCGGCGCCAAGGGCGCCGCCGCTTGCGGCTGAGACACGCTCATGCACCGGTACTTCGCGCAGCGCCTCGCCACCGCGATCCCGACAATGATCGGCGTTTCGCTGGTGACCTTCGCGCTTCTTCACGTCGTGCCCGGCGGTCCGGTAGTGGCGATGCTGGGGCTCGCGGCGACCAACGCCGCCGCCGTCGCGGCCGTGACCAAGGAGCTCGGGCTCGATCGGCCGATCTGGGAGCAATACGGCATCTGGCTGAAGCGGGCCTTGTCTGGCGATCTTGGAACCTCGACCGAGTTCCACGTGCCGGTGCTTCAACTCATCGGTCCGAAGCTCGCCCATACCCTGATTCTGACTGCAGGGAGCTTATCCATTGCCGCCGTTTTCGGCGTGATCCTCGGCATCACCACCGCTGTCTACCACCGCTCGCTTTACGATCGCGCCGCGATGCTGATCATGCTTATTGGCGCCAGCGCTCCGGTTTTCTGGATCGGCCTGCTGCTCAGCTATCTGTTCGCCATTCGGCTTGGCTGGCTCCCGGCCATGGGCATGACGTCCATTACCGGCGACGCCTCGCCAATGGTCGTCTTGCGCCACCTGCTGCTGCCAGCCTTCGCCAACTCAATCATTTCGCTCGCCGTGATCGCGCGGATCGTCCGCTCCAATATGCTCGAAGCGCTTGTCCAGCCCTACGTGCTCGCCGCGCGGGCGCGCGGTCTCTCTCGAACCCGGCAGGTGGTCGTGCATGCGTTCCGGAACGTCTTGCCGGACGCTATCAACATCACTGGTCTCCAGGTCGGCTTTCTGTTCGGCGGAGCCTTGTTCGTCGAGGTGGTCTTCGCGTGGCCGGGGATCGGGTACCTGATCTATTCATCGATCCAGGCAAGAGACTATCTCACACTGCAGGCCTCCGTCCTGGTTGTGTCGGCGGTGTTTGTTGTGGTGAATCTCTTCGCCGACATGGCGCGGATCGCGCTCGATCCGAGGGAGCGTGTCGGATGAGCGAGATCGGGGCAGGCGAGGGAGCCGCGATCCCTCCTCCGTCGCTCAGTCTAGAGCTGATTCCGGACAGCGCATTCAAGCAAGGCGCGCGGGCGCTCCTGCGCGATCGAATGGCGATCCTGGGGCTTCTCACCCTGCTCCTGGCGATCTTCGCGGCGATTGCCGCTCCGTTTCTCGCGCCCTATGATCCTGACGCTGGCGATGGCGCATCGATCCTCGCTCCCCCGTTCACCGCCAACCATTGGCTCGGCGCCGACGAACAGGGGCGCGATATCCTGTCGCGGATTCTTTTCGGCGCCCGCCTGGCCTTCCCCGAGGCGGTGATCCCGGTCCTCTGCGCCGCAATCGTCGGCACGTTTCTCGGCCTGATCGGCGGATACTTCAAGGGACTGACTGGCGAACTGGTGATGCGTTCGCTGGACGTCGTGTTCGCCATCCCGATGGTGCTGCTAGCAGTCGCCATCGCCACGACTCTCGGGAGTGGTCTGCCGACAGTTATTTTGTCGATGGCGGTGGTCATCACGCCTTACATTGCGCGGGTGGTCGCCACGACCACCGCACAGCTCCGTTCTGCCCCTTTCATTGATGCGGCGCGCTGCGCTGGACTGAGCGAGCGGCGGATCTTGGCGCAGGAGGTGATCCCTCATGTTGTTCCGGCGGTCATCGTGTACGGCGCGACGAACATGGGCGCGATGGTGGTTTTCGCCGCCGGCTTCGGGTTTCTTGGCCTAGGCGCGCCGCCGCCTACTGCCGATTGGGGCGCAATGATTTCCGGCGGGATGAAGTCGCTGGCGAGCGCGCCGTGGGTTTCCACTGTCCCAGGAATCGCCATCGTCGTGGTGTCCCTCGCCTTCAACTATCTCGGCGACGGCCTGCGCGTCGCGCTCGATCCTCGCCTCAGGAGTCGGCATTGAACGCGCTCCCGGACGGAGACGCTCGTCGCGGGACGCAATCGGCCGGCCCGCTGCTCGACCTGACGAATTTGACAGTGCGTTTCTCGTCTCCCGCCGGCGAAGTGCATGCCGTCGAAGATGTCAGCATCTCGATCGGGCGCGGCGAATCGATCGGCATTGTCGGCGAGTCAGGTTCCGGGAAGACCGTCACATGCATGTCGATGACTTGGCTCCTGCCCAGTCCTCCGGCGCGATATCTAAGCGGCCGCATCGTCTTCAACGGGACGGAGCTGAAGCGGACAGACGAGCGCCGATTGCGGGAAATTCGCGGCCGCAGCATCGGTATGGTGTTCCAGAGCGCGCGCCTGTCGTTCAATCCGGCCTATCGCCTGGGCAGCCAAATTGCCGAGGCCATGCGCGTTCACCATCGCGGCAGCTGGCGGGATCTCGAACCGCGCGTTATCGAAACGCTGCGCTACTGCAATATCGCCGACCCGGAAAGCATTCTCAGCCATTTCCCCCACGAGGTCAGCGGCGGCGTCGCCCAGCGCGTGAGCATCGCTCTCGCCCTCCTTATTGGGCCACAATTGCTCATCGCCGACGAGCCGACGACCGCGCTCGACCTCCTCAGTCAAATCGAAGTGCTCTCGCTGCTCGAGCGCGTGCGGCGGGAAACGAACACCGCGCTGGTGGTGGTCAGCCACGATCTCAACGTCGTTCGCCGTATCGCCGACTACGTCATCATCATGTACGCGGGCAGGATCGTCGAGGAGGGGCCGGCAACCGAGATATTTTCGGCGCCCAGGCATCCCTACACCGTCGGCCTGCTCGCTTCCGCAGGCCACCGCGAAAAAGGCGGCCGGCTTTACGAACTCCCCGGTCAACCGCCCGACCTCGCCGCCCTGCCACCGGGTTGTAGCTTCCGCCCGCGTTGCCCGCGCGCCTTCGAGCGCTGCGTCAGTCTTCCGCCGCTCTATGCCGTGTCGCCCCGCCATTACGCGCGCTGTTTCCTGCTTGACGCGGAGGCCGCTTGTGGCTGACGCCCCGCTGCTCGCATTCGACGGGGTGTCTGTCGTCTACCGTCGGCGGCGGCCGCAGCCCGATTTGCTCGCTCTCGATTCCGTTTCGTTCGAGGTCCCCGCCAGTCGTTCGGTCGGAATCATTGGCGATTCCGGCGCGGGCAAGTCAACCCTGTGCCGTGTGGCGGAAGGGCTAGTCAGACCGTCTGGCGGCCGTGTTTTCATCGACGGCGAAGACCTAGCGCACGGAACGGTCGGCGCGTGGCGAAGGGTCCGCAGGCACGCGGCGCTTGTGTTTCAGGACGCGCCGGGCTCGCTCAATCCGATGCGACCGGTGGTTCACTCGATCGGCATGGCGCTGCGCAGCTACCAGGAAGTTAGTCGGGCCGAGATCAAGCGCGCGGTCGGGGAAGTCATGGAGCAGGTTGGACTCCGGCCCTCCCAGATGACGCGCTATCCGCACGAATTTTCCGGCGGGCAGATCCAGCGCGTGGCGATTGCGCGAGCCCTGATCACCCGGCCGCGGCTGATCCTGCTTGACGAACCTGTCTCGGCCCTCGACGTTTCGATCCGCGCCCAGATCCTGAACCTTCTCGCCGACCTCGCGGCAAGCCTCTCCCTCACCTACGTCGTCATCAGCAGCGATCCGGGAGTTCCGCGCCATTTGGCGAGCGAGATGATCGTTCTCTACGCGGGACGCGTCCTGGAGCGCGCGCCAACCGACGTCCTCTTCTCCAAGCCCCTGCATCCTTACACGGCGTCGCTTCTCGCTCTCCACGATCCGCTGATCGCGGAGCGGATCGATCGCAGCGCCGATGCTTACAGCAAGTGGGGAGCAGACCACGCATCCGGACTGGTCGAAGTCGAACCGGGTCATGCCGTCGACATGCGGGCATTTCCGACGCCGCATTCATGGAGCCAGACAGAACTGATGGGCGCAGCGCAGGCGCCTGCGCACTGATCCAGAGGAACACCAGCGGAAATACAAAGCCAATGAAAGGCGAGCGTGAGAAATGGTCACCATGCGCGGCGGCGACGCCATTGTGAAGATGCTGCAATTGCACCGCGTCGAACTCGCCCTCGGCATGGGCGGGTTCCAGGTTCTTCCTTATTACGACGCGCTGTCCAAGCAGAACCAGATTCATCATGTTCTTATCCGCGACGAGAAGCATGGCGCATTCGCCGCCGACGGCTACGCGCGAGTCGCCAACCGACCGGCCGTCGCCGATGCCACACTAGGTCCTGGCGCAACCAATCTCGTCAGCGGCGCGGCCGAATCGTTTGGCGCGTCCTTGCCGGCCATTCTCTTGACCGGCGAGGTCAATTCCTCGATCGCCGGGCGCGGCGCGACCCAGGAAAGCGATCAGGTCGGCATGCTCAAGCCGACGGTCAAGGCAAGCATCACCATCAACCGCATCGAACGGGTGCCGGAGCTTTATCGGCGCGCTCACGCCATCGCCACGGCCGGAAGGCCCGGACCCGTGAACGTGAACGTGCCGGAAGAGGTCTGCCATGGCGTCTACGATTTTCCCGAGGAAGATCTCTATGCCGATCCGCTGGCGATCGAAGCCGGATCCCGTCGGCCGGCGCCAGCCCCGCGCCTCATCCCAAACGCCGCGGCCTTGATCCGCAGCGCCAAGCGTCCAGTCCTTCTGGCCGGCGGCGGCGTCCATTTGTCGCGGGCCTACGCAGAATTGGCGGAATTCGTCGAGCTGACAGGAATCCCGCTCGCCTATACGATCTCCGGCAAGGGAAGCCTCGACGATTCCCACCCAATCGTCGCCGGGCTCTGCGGCCGCTATTCCCGGTTCGCGAACCCGCTGATTGAGAAGGCCGACGTGATGATCGTGGTCGGCTCGAAGCTTGGCGAGATCGCCACGAGCAGGTGGACGGTCATTAAACCCCACACCAAAATCATCCACATCGACATAGACCCGACCGAGCTCGGCAAGATCTATCGAACGGACGTCGGCGTCTGGGCCGACGCCAAGCTAGCGCTCTCCGCGCTCACAGCGGAACTCTCGAGTTCAAAGTCCGTGCTCGCGCAGGGCAAGCGCCAACGATTGGCTGAGCTCGCGGAGCTTCGGCGGGACTGGGTCGCAAGAAGCGAACCGGAGCGCGTCTCCGACGAGCGCCCGATCCACATGGCTAGGCTGCTCCACGAGCTGCGAAAGGTCATGCCGCCCGAAGCGGTGATTGTCGCGGACGGGGGCTTTGCCGCCCACTGGTCCGCCCTGCTCTACGACGTCGCCGGAGGAAGCCGGACCTACGTCGCCAATCGAGGGCACGCCGCGATTGGCTACGGGCTGCCCGGCGCAATGGGCGCAAAGCTCGCAACCGGCCGCGGAACGCCGGTCATCGCGCTGTGCGGCGACAATGGCTTTGCGATGACGGCGATGGAGCTTGAGACCGCCCGCCGCGCGGGGGCGCCGGTGATCGTGGTGGTCGTAAACAATGTCGCGCTCGGTTATGTGAAGGCCTTGCAACATGCGCTGTACGAGGGGCGATACATGTCGTCGGACTTCTATGACGTGAATTATGTCGACGTCGCCAAGGCTTGCGGCTGTGAAGGCGTGCTGGTGAAGGACCCGAGCGATCTCGGCGCCGCCTTCAGGACGGCGCTCGAGGCGCAACAGGATCGGCCGGCTCTCATCGATGTTCGCACTACCACGGACCCAGCGAGAATGCTGCCCGGGGTCGACGCCCGAACACGCGCCAAAGTGTCGATCTGAAGCGGCTTAAGGGAGAAGGACTGACGCATGGTTCCGAAATTCAACGTCACGCCAGAGCTTGTCGCGCGCTTCGCCGAGATGTTCGACGTCCCGATGTCAAAGGAGGACCTAGCGGAAATACCGACACAGCTCGCGGGCGGCTTCTCCGGGATAGCCGACCTCTGGCGGGTCGATGTGACCGGCTATGAGCCGGCGACCATTTTACCTGTCGAACGGAGCGCCGAAAAATGAGTGAGTCCGAGGTCGCCTTCGCGCCGCTCACGTCAGTGGCTCGGCGTCTGAAGGACGGCGAAATCACGAGCCTGTCGCTAACGCGCTTGATGCTTGACCGGATCAAGCGGCTCAATTCGACGCTCAACTGTTACATCACCGTCCGCGAGGATGAGGCTCTCGCGGAGGCGGAAGGCCTCGACCGATTGTTGCAAGCGGGAACCTATCTCGGGCCCCTTCACGGCGTCCCCATCGCGATCAAGGACAATATGGCCACAGCGGGCGTCCGCACCACCGGCGGCTCGCGGATCCTAAAGGACTGGAGACCGGACGCCGACGCCCATGTCGTCGCCCGCACCAAGCAGGCCGGGGGCGTGATCCTCGGCAAAGTCACCCTCTACGAATTCGCCTACGGCGGCTGGCACGACGACTACGGTCCAGAGACGCGCAATCCATGGGATCTGACCCGCTCCTGCAGCGCTTCGAGCAACGGACCCGCTTGCGCCGTGGCGGCCGGGCTTGCTTACGCAAGCCTCGGCACCGACACAGGAGGCTCCGTCCGTCTCCCGGCCGCCGCCTGCGGCCTCACCGGCCTGAAGCCGACTTACGGACTGGTTAGCCGGGCGGGGGTTCTGGCGGCAGGCTACAGCCTTGACCATGTCGGACCCTTCGGGCGCACAGTCGCCGACGTCGCCGCCTACCTCCAGGCTATTGCGGGACCTGACCTGGGCGATCCCGCCTCCGCCCGCCGTCCGCCAAAGGATTTTGCCGCTGACCTCGAGGGCGGCGTCAGTGGCCTGCGCATCGGCGTGCCGAAGGCGCAGCCAAACGAACTGATTGAGAGTGAGATGCGCGCCGCCTTCGAGGCGGCGCTCGATGTGTTGCGCAAGGAAGGCGCGAAGCTGATCGAGGTTGAGCTTCCCGATCATCTCTTGTCGCGCACCTGCATGTGGGCCATCTCCGCCTCCGAACTGGCGGAATCCCACCGGGAGTGGCTCGCGACGCGCGCCTCGGACTATTCCCCAACCGTACGCGGGCTGATCAAGCAGGGCGCCTTCCTGCCTGCTACGGAGTATGTCCGCGCCCAGCGGGTTCGGCAGAAAATCATCGCTGCCTACGAGGAGGTGATGAAGCGGGTGGAGCTGATTGCGATGCCGGTCGTTCCCTTTCCAGCCTGGAAAATCGGCTCGGCTGACGTAATGATCGGGCAGGTCCAGGAGAACCTGATGGCTGGCCTCACCCGCTATTGCCCACCCTTCAACATCACAGGCATGCCCGCGATCGCTGTCCCGAACGGTTTCAACCGGGACGGACTGCCGCTTGGCTTCCAGATCGCTGGCCGGCTCTTCGATGACGCGACAGTTCTGCGGGCGGCGCGCGGTTATGAGCGCGCAACCGATTGGCGCACGCGGCACCCGCCGCTGCAATGATCTTAACCCGTCGTTCGTCGCCTAAGATCGGCATCATCGGACTCGGCGCGATGGGCGGGGCGATCGCCAGCGCTCTCATGCGCGCAGGACATTCCGTGTCAGGCTTTGATGTCGATGCGCGCGCCGTCGAGCGGTTTCGCGCTGCGGGCGGAGCCCCAAGGCCGGCTGCGGCAGAGGTCGCCGCCGAGTCCGACCTCGTGCTCTTCCTGCTGCGCAGCGAGATCCAGATCGAAGCTCTTCTGAACGGGCCCCCCGCCTTCGTTTCCTGCCTCAGCAAGGGCGCGGTGGCGTGGGTCGCGAGCACTGTTTCGCCAGACTATGTTGTGGCCCTCGGAAAGCGCTTGGCGCCCAAAAGGATCCATCTGCTCGACGGCCCGGTCAGCGGCGGCGTGGCCAGAGCGCGCGAAGGCAAGCTGACATTGATTCTTGCCGGCGACGACGAGGCCATCGCGCCGGCGACGGCGGTTGCGCCGGCCCTCGCCGAGCATGTGTTCCGCGTCGCGTCGACTCCCGGACCCGCGTCCCTCGTCAAGGCGATCAACCAACTCCTCACCGCCTCTCAGATCGCGCTGACGGCCGAGGCGCTCGCCATCGCGACCCGGGCCGGTGTCGATCCTGAGACGCTTCAGCGCGTCGTCGGCGCGAGCACTGGGGCGTCGCGAATGTTCGCCGATCGCGTCCCGAGGATGGTCGCTGACGATGTCGCACCGCATGCGACGCTGGGCATTTTTCTGAAGGACCTCAAGATCGCGCTCGACGCCGCACGCCGGCTCGGGGTCGCAACGCCGGTCGCTGACTCGGCGCGCGAAGTGTTCGCCGAGGCCGCCGGGCTCTTCGGCGAAGACATCGGCGATCCGGCGATCATTCGTCTGCGCCGCCCAGGCGCGCTACCGCGGCGCCGAAATGGCGCCGTCCAGTAGACATGACCCTCGCCTGTTAGCGCTGGGCGAGCCGCTCCACGGTCGAAGCGGCGAGATCGCCTTCGCGCGCCCCCAGGCGGCGCGCGGTCAGATTGACGCGGGAGACCACCCCGTCGGCGTATGTCGAACGCGCCTCGCCGATCCGAGCCGTTCCCGTCGACACCGTGAAGGCCGCGATTCCCCGCGCATCGAGCGGAGCGAGCCGGGCGACGCCTGCTTCATCGACGCCCACGCCGGCGTCGTTGAACGCGGCAACAAAGGCGTCGACGCGCAGCGCCGCACCCGGGTCGCCGCCGACCAATCCTCCGTGAGATCCGGTGATGACGATGGCACCGCGATCGGCCGGTTCAACCAGCGA
>Ga0134126_10013986_pt1 | contig 10128 bp, 8 predicted proteins | sample KB31752_FD_96881 | JGI IMG/M metagenome (GOLD analysis project Ga0134126, IMG submission 96881) | Terrestrial soil microbial communities with excess Nitrogen fertilizer from Kellogg Biological Station, Michigan, USA - KB3-175-2 | ecosystem: Environmental > Terrestrial > Soil > Unclassified ...
CGGCCGATCGGCAAATCCTCAAGCGGATCAACCGGCTCATCGAGGACACGCTGCGTGACGCCTACGCGGGCATCGGCAAGCCCGAGCCCCTCAAGCACGCGCTGGCCGGAGCCTGGTCACGTCGCATTACCGAAGAGCATCGACTGGTCTACCTTCCCGCTGGGGGAGAACTGATCATCCTTCAAGCGCGATATCGCTACGAGGACTGAAGCGCTGTCCCGTCCGACTGGACAATCGCTTGACCGCCGCCCGCCGCCCAGACTGTCATCGCAGGTAAACGCCGGCGGTTGTCCGCTTTCAACGGGACAACGATCAGCCCAGTTGGAGATCCCGGCGGCGGAAGGCGGCGAGACCCAGTGCGATCAGGACGCCGCCAAGCAGCGCCAGCCAGCCGAGTGGGACCCACGTGAACGCGCCGCCGGGCACCTTCGGCACGTGTGTGAACGGCGAGACATCCATCACCGCCTGGCTCAGCTTCAGCACCGGTCCCAGCTGGCCGAGCAGCAGGAAGACCGTCAGCGCGCCCCAGGCGGCGGCCGCGTACCGGGGCAGGAGGCCGAAGAGCGCCGCGGCGATCGCGGCGACAACGGCCACCGCCGGCCATTGCGCGAGCGCGCCGCCAATGAGTCTGGGCAGCTGGCCGGACACATCGTGCGTCCGCAGACCGTGTGCGATCCCCGCACCGAGTCCGCCCGCGGCCAAGACCACTGCTGTGCCCAGGAGCGCGGCGACGACGTGGGTAGCTGCCCAGCGGATGCGTCCGATCGGCGTGGCGAGCAGGGGTTCCGCGCGCCCGGCGCTTTCCTCGCCGCGCGCCCGCAGCGTGGTCTGCACCGCGTAGACGGCCGCGATCAGACCGAAGATTCCCAGACAGGTGGCCAGGTAGGCATCAACGAGCCCTTGCTGCCCGCCCATCTCGTTGATGATCTGCACCAGTTTCGCGCTGGAGGTCAGCACGCCGCCGATGTCGTTGGCGATGTAGCCGATCACCAGGCCGCCGAGGAGGAATCCGGTCGACCAGCCGAGCAGTGCGCCACGGTGCAGCCGCCAGGCCAGGCCGAACGGGCCGCGCAGATCAGGGCCGGCGTGCGCGGCCCCGGTGCGGGTGGCCAGCAGTCCGGCGCCGAGATCCCGGCCCGCCGCGAGCCGAAACGCCGCGTACGCGAGTGCCAGGCCGCACGCCAGCGGCAGCACGAGGACCCACCAACGCTCCGCGCCGTAGGCATCGACGCGCTCGACCCAGCCGAGCGGCGTGCACCACATCAGCCAGCCATAACCGCTCGCATCGGCGGCGGCTCTGGCCAGGAAGGAAACGCCGAGCGCCGCGCAAGCCACGCCGTTGGCAGCGCGTGAACTCTCGCAGATCTGCGCGGTGACGGCCGCCAGCCCGGCGAAGAAGCAACCGCAGCAGGCGATGGCCAGGCCGAGCGCGAAGGCACCGCGGAACGAACAGCCGAGGAAGGGCAGTGCGACGCTGGTGCCCAGCGCGACGCCGAGGTTCGCGACGAGAGCGACGCTGAGCGCAGCGGCGAGCGGCGCGCGATGGCCGGTCGAGGTCGCGCCGAGCAACTCCTGGCGCCCGGTCTGCTCCTCGGCCCGGGTGTGCCGCACCACCAGCAGGATCGACATGACCCCGGCGAGCGTGGCCGCGAGGACCGCGATGCGCCAGGCGGTGATTCCGCCCAGTGAGGTGGAGCTGACCCGGCCGTAAATCGCGATCGTGGATGGCGTCGCGTTGATGGTCGCGGCGAACTGCTCACGCGAGGCCTCGGTGGCGTAGAGGCCTTTGAAGCTGTACGCGGTCGAGGCCGAGGACGCGATCAGCGCGTAGACCCAAACCGGCAGCATGATCCGGTCGCGCCGGGCGGCGAGTCGAAGCAGGACGCGAGTCCCGGCGAACGGGCTTGCTTGCCTGGCCTGCGGGCGGGCGGCCGCGTTCGCGGGCGCGTAGTCGCTCATCGGACCGCCGCCTGGTCGTCCTGACGCTGCGTCTGCTGGGCCGAGTAGTACTTGATGAAGAGCTCTTCCAGAGTCGGCGGACGGCTTGTCAGGGCATGCACTCCCGCCTCGGTCAGTGCGCGCAGTACCGTCTCCAGCGCGGCCGCATCGGCTTGGCAGCGCAGCGTCGAGCCCTCGAGCGCGAACTCGTGCACGCCGGGCGCACCGGCGAGCCGCGCGGCAAGGCTGGCGGACGGCGGATGAGCCAGCTCGGCCACGATCGTGGTCCGGGAGAGGTGCCGCAGCTCGGCGAGGCTGCCGGTGTCCACGGTCCGCCCGGAGCGGATGATCGAGACTCGATCGCAGAGCTCTTCCACCTCGGACAGGATGTGGCTGGAGAGCAGGATGGTCGCCGCACGCCCGCGGGCCTCGGCGACGCATTGCCGGAACACCGCCTCCATCAGCGGATCGAGGCCGGAGGTCGGCTCGTCGAGGATGAGCAGCTCCGGCTCGCCGGCGAAGGCCGCGATCAGGGCGACCTTCTGCCGGTTGCCTTTGGAGTAGGCGCGGCCCTTCTTGCGCGGGTCCAGCTCGAAGCGCTCGATTAGTTCGTCGCGGCGTTTGGCGCAGAATCCGCCGCGTAACTCGCCAAGCAGGTCGATCGCCTCTCCCCCGGTCAGGTTCGGCCAGAGCGTGACGTCGCCGGGCACGTATGCGAGGCGCCGATGCAGGGACACCGCGTCACGCCAGGGGTCTGCGCCGAGCAGGCGTACCTCGCCGGCGTTCGCGCGCAAGAGGCCGAGCAGCACGCGGATGGCGGTGGACTTGCCGGCGCCGTTCGGGCCGAGGAAGCCGTGCACCTCGCCCCGCTCCACCCGCAGATCCAAGCCGTCGAGGGCGCGCGTGCGCCCGAAGTCCTTGCGCAGCCCGGCGATCTCGATCGCCCCGGTTTCCCGCATCACCGTCGCCCCGCTTTCCTGGCCGTGGTCTCCACGCCGCAAGCTACACTTGTTTCACTACTTTGTGAAATCTCTGAAGCGTATAAAATGCGATCGTGGCAGTGACGACGCGGGACGAGGAGGCGGTGCGCGGCTTTGTCGAGCGGCTGGCGCTGCTGTTCACCGACTGGGGCTTTCCACGGATGGCCGCGCGAGTGCTGTTCGCGCTGATGACCGCGGAGGCACCGGGGCTGACCGCGACCGAACTCGCCGAGCGGCTGGACGCGAGCGCGGCCGCGATCTCCGGCGCGGTGCGCTACCTGGGACAGCTCGGATTCGTCGTGCGTGAGCCGGTTCCGGGCTCGCGTCGCGATCTCTACCGGCTGCGCGATCACACCTGGTACGCCGGCACCACCACCGCGGTGCAGTTCTACGACCTGATCATCTCGGCGGCCGACGAGGTGCTCGGCTCGGTCGGCGGCCCGCAGAGCCTGGTGGGCGAGCGGGTCAGCGAGATGCGGGACTTCTTCGCCTTCGTGCGCAGCCGGGTGCCGGCCCTGCTCGACGAATGGCAGGCGACGCGGCAGATTCAGTCAGGTCGCTGATCGGGCTGTGCGGGGTTCGGTCCGCCTGACGGCTCGTCCGGCGCGGCAGGCGTCTGACTGCCCGGCAGGACTCCGTTGTTGCTGTGCCCGATGTCGCCGTGTCCAATACCGCTGCGCCCGATGTCGCTGTGCCCTGCGGGAGCGGCGTTGAACGGCAGCGGGAAAGCGTGCGGCGCCGCGCCGTTCAGCTCCGTTCCCCAGATCGGGTAGAGCTGCTGCTCAGGCTCCGGATCCGAGGGGCCGAACAGCAGGATCAGGAAGAAGAACAATCCGGCTGCCACAGCCGGCCACAGCCAGATCACACCTATCGCCCGGATCGACATCGGCAGATCGAAGGTCGCACCGTTGGCCACGCCGTGCGCGGCCTGGAGTATCGAGCCCCCGCCCGGTCCGATCATCGCGCCGAACCACGCGGCCAGATACCCGCCCCCGATGCCGCCTGCGGCCAGCGCGATGGCCGCGCCGACGCTGCCGCTGCGGCGGTAGCGCAGGAAGGCGAAGAGCGCGAGCAAGATCGCCGCGATACAGGCGAACAGGGCGAACCAGCCGTCCCGCGCGACGAACGTCTCGCCTTCCGGGGCCGCGTAGTAGACGCCGCCCTGATTGACCACGCCCTGCACCGCCGGGGTAAGGGCACGCCACAGGGCCCCAACGCCGAAGGACAGCGCCACGCTCGCCCCGGCGATCACGGCAAAGGCGGCCGCGTCGACGCGCGCCTCGGGCCGGCGCAGGAACGGCAGCTGCGAATCCTCGTCGGAGTGTGGCGACGGCAGGGGGGTCGGCCACGGCGTCTCAGTGCTCATCGGGGCCAGCTTTTCACGGCAACCTGAGCTTGTCGCGCGGGGGTCCGGCGGCGTAAGCGGACTGTATTGACTGACCGTGCGGACGCACCTGTCGGCGCTAGGTGCTTCGATTGGCGCATGGAGCGACTCATCCTGTCCTTCGCCTCGGCGCAGCTTTGGGCATCGTGGCTGGCCGAGCACCATGCCGACACGCCTGACGGGGTATGGCTGAAGATCGCGAAGAAGGATAGCGGCATCCCCACGGTCACCTATGCCGAGGCCCTGGAGGAGGCGCTGTGCTTCGGCTGGATCGACGGGCAGAAGCGCTCTTTCGACGAGACCTGGTTCCTGCAGGGCTTCACGCCGCGCCGGGCACGCAGCCGCTGGTCGAAGGTGAACACCGAGAAGGTGCTCGGTTTGATCGAGTCGGGCCGGATGCAGCCGGCCGGCCTGCGGGAGATCGAGGCGGCGAAGGCGGACGGCCGCTGGGAGCGCGCGTACGAGCGGCAGTCCGTGGCCGAGGTGCCGCCGGACCTTCAGGCCGCCTTTGACTCGAACCCGAAGGCGGCCGAGTTTTTCGCGACGCTGACCGGCGCGAACCGATACGCCGTGCTCTACCGCATCCACGACGCCAAGCGGCCGCAGACCCGCGCCGCACGCATCGAGAAGTTCGTGGAGATGCTGGCGCGCGGCGAGACGCTGCACTGACCGGAACGCATGACGCTCGACACACCCGAGCGTTTTGCCCGGCTAAGCGAGGCACAACGTCCTTATCCGCGTCACCCCAGGCAAGAAGGTCCGAGTAGGGCCTTGAGGTCGCCCATCAGCGCTGGGGACGGGGTCACCCGCAGATGGTCGCCGACCTTCAGCACCGTGGTGGAAGTCCGCCCGCGCATCCGCACCCTGACCTCGGTCATGCCCGGATGGCTCGCCAGCACCTCGCGCAGCCGGGGCGCCGAGGCCGGGGTGATCTTCGAGTCGTGCACGTGCAGCACCAGCGGCTGGTTGGCCTCCGCCTGCGCCAGATCCGGCACGTTCAGCTCGAGCGCCATCAGCCGCGGCACGTCCTCACGCCGCTCGACCTTGCCCTTGACCAGCACCACCGCGTCCTCGGTCAGCGCGGTCGCGTAGAGCTGGTAGCTGTTCGGGAAGAACATCACGTCGATCGAGCCCTCCAAGTCCTCGATCGTCGCGATGGCCCACTGGTTGCCCTGCTTGGTCATCTTGCGTTGCAGGCCGCTGATGATCCCGCCGATGGTCGCGGTCGCGCCGTCCGGGTACATCTGCGCCTCGGCGTTGAGCGTGGCGACCGAGGCGTCCGACTTCGCCGCCAGCAGGCCTTCGAGGCCGGAGAGCGGATGGTCGGAGACGTACAGGCCCAGCATCTCCCGCTCGTAGCCGAGCAGGATGCCCTTATCCCATTCGGTGGTGGAGAACTCCAGCTCAAGGCCCGGGGTCGCCGACTTCTCGTCCTCGCCGAGCAGCGCGCCGAACAGCGAGTCCTGCCCTATGGCCTCCTGCTTCTTCACCTCGACCACGCTGTCCACCGCGCGCTCGTGCTGTTCGAGCAGGCCGCGGCGGGCGTGGCCGAGCGAGTCGAAGGCGCCGGCCTTGATCAGCGACTCGATGGTGCGCTTGTTGCAGACCACCGCGTCCACCTTGTTCAGGAAGTCCTGGAAGGAGGTGAACCGGCCCTTGCCGCGGCGCGAGGCCCGGATCGACTCGACCACGTTGGCGCCGACGTTGCGGATCGCGGAAAGCCCGAACCGGATCTCATGGCCGCGCGGGGTGAAGTCGGCGTCGGACTCGTTCACGTCCGGGGGCAGGACCTTGATTCCCATGCGGCGGCACTCGCCGAGGTAGATCGCGGACTTGTCCTTGTCGTCCTTGACGCTGCTGAGCAGCGCGGCCATGTATTCGGCCGGGTAGTTGGCCTTCAGGTACGCGGTCCAGTACGCGACGAGGCCGTATCCAGCCGAGTGCGCCTTGTTGAACGCGTAGTCGGCGAACGGGACCAGGATGTCCCAGATGGTCTTGATCGCCACGTCCGAGTAGCCGTTGGCGCGCATGCCCTCGGAGAAGGGCACGAACTCCTTGTCCAGGACCTCTTTCTTCTTCTTGCCCATGGCCCGGCGCAGCAGGTCGGCTTGTCCGAGCGTGTACCCGGCCAGCACCTGCGCGGCGGCCATGACCTGCTCTTGATAGATGATCAGGCCGTAGGAGACGTCGAGCACTTCGCGCAACGGCTCGGCCAGCTCCGGGTGGATCGGCGTGACCGGCTGGCGGCCGTTCTTGCGGTCGGCGTAGTTGTTGTGCGAGTTCGCGCCCATCGGGCCGGGCCGGTACAGCGCGATGACGGCGGAGACGTCTTCGAAGTTGTCCGGCCGCAGGCTGCGCAGCAGCGCGCGCAGCGGGCCACCGTCGAGCTGGAACACCCCGAGCGTGTCGCCACGGCTCATCAGCTCGTAGGTGGGCTTGTCGTCCAGCGGGATCTTGAGCAGGTCGATCTTGGTGCCGGTACTCTGCTCGATGTTGCGCACGGCGTCGTCGACGATGGTCAGGTTGCGCAGCCCGAGGAAGTCCATCTTGATCAGGCCGAGCGATTCGCAGGTCGGATAGTCGAACTGCGTGATGATCACACCGTCGGCAGGCCGCATCATCACCGGCACGTAGTCGGTGATCGGCTCGGCGGAGATGATCACGCCGGCCGCGTGCACGCCGGGCTGCCGGATCAGGCCCTCGATGCCCTTCGCGGTGTCGACGACCTTGCGCACGTCGGCGTCGGACTCATAGAGCGAGCGGAACTCGCCGGCCTCGGCGTAGCGCGGGTGCTCCGGGTTGAAGATCCCGGAGAGCGGGATGTCCTTGCCCATCACCGCCGGCGGCATCGCCTTGGTGATCCGGTCGCCCATCGCGAAGGGGTAGCCGAGGACCCGCGAGGAGTCCTTCACGGCCGCCTTGGCCTTGATGGTGCCGAAGGTGGCGATCTGGGCGACCTTGTCGTCGCCGTACTTCTCGGTGACGTAGCGGATCACGTCGGCGCGGCGGCGGTCGTCGAAGTCGACGTCGATGTCGGGCATCGAGACGCGGTCGGGGTTGAGGAACCGCTCGAACAGCAGGTTGTACGGGATCGGGTCGAGGTCGGTGATGCCGAGCGCGTAGGCGACCAGCGAGCCGGCCGCCGAGCCGCGGCCTGGGCCGACCGGGATGCCGTTGTCCTTGGCCCAGTTGATGAAGTCCGCGACCACGATGAAGTAGCTGGGGAACCCCATCTGGGTGATGATGCCGAGCTCGTAGTCGAGCCGCTGCCGGTACATCTCCGGGTCCGGATAGCCGCCCGGGAAGCGCCGGTCCATGCCTTCGTAGGCGAGCTTGCGGAACCACTCGTCCTCGGTCAGCCCGTCCGGCGGGGGCAGCCGCGGCATCAGGTTCTTGAAGGTGAACATCCCCGCGGTGTCCACCTTCTCGGCGATCAGCAGGGTGTTGCGGCAGCCTTCGAGCCAGGTCTCGTTATCCTCGACGGCGCGCATCTCGTCCGCGCTCTTGAGGTAGTAGCCGTCGCCGCCGAAGCGGAACCGGTTCGGGTCGTCGATGTTGGCGGCGGTCTGGATGCACAGCAGCACGTCGTGCGAGACCGACTCCTCCTTGAAGGTGTAGTGCGAGTCGTTGGTGACGACCGGCGGGATGTTGAGCTCCCGGCCGATGCGCAGCAGGTCCTCACGCACTCGGGCCTCGATGTCGAGCCCGTGCGCCATCAGCTCCAGGTAGTAGTTGTCCCGGCCGAAGATCTCCTGGTACTTGGCGGCGGCGTCGCGCGCCTTTTCATACTGGCCGAGCCGCAGCCGGGTCTGCACCTCGCCGGACGGGCAGCCGGTGGTGGCCATCAGACCCTCGTGGTGCTCCTCGAGCAGCTCGCGGTCCATGCGCGGCCACTTGCGGTAGAAGCCCTCGGTGTAGGAGCGGGAGGAGAGCTTGGTCAGGTTCGCCAGGCCCCGCGCGTTCGCCGCCCAGATCGTCATATGGGTATAAGAGCCCGAAGCCGAAACGTCGTCGGACTTCTGGCTGGGCTGGCCCCACAGCACCGGCTTGGCGGTGTGCCTGGCCTCGGGCGCGACATAGGCCTCGATGCCCAGGATTGGCTTTACCCCGGCGGCGTTCGCCTGCTTGAAGAAGTCGTGCGCGCCGTGCAGGTTGCCGTGGTCGGTCATGGCGACCGCGGGCATCTCCAGCTCGACGGCCCGTTTGAACATGTCCTTGAGCCGGGCGGCTCCGTCGAGCATCGAGTACTCGGTATGTACGTGGAGGTGCACGAAGGAGTCAGCCACGGCACGAAATCCTAGCGCTCTGCACTGACAGCGGGCGGCGTTCCGGGCTTGATGAACAGCGGCTTTGCGTCAAGGGATTGTCAGCGAGAGCCCGTCACAGCAGACCCAGCCCCAGGCCGACTGCCGCGGCGGCGAGCCCGGCGGCCACACTTCCGGCCAGATTCGCCAGCGCGCCCAGGCCGGCGCCCTCCTCCATCAGCCGCACGCTCTCGAAGCTGAAGGTGGAGAAGGTGGTGTATCCGCCGCAAACGCCGGTGCCGACGATCGCGACCGCGCGCGCGGACAGCCCGTGCCGCGTGGCCAGGCCCGCCAGCAGACCGAGCAGCAGCGAGCCGCTGATGTTGATCAGCCAGGTCCCCGCCGGGAATGTTCCACTGCGGCGGCGCGATACGGCTTGGTCGATCAGGTAACGCAGCACGGCGCCGAACGCGGCGGCGAGCCCTACCGCGACGGCCAGCATCAGGCACCGCCTCGGACCAGCGCCGGCTCACGTTCCGCGGCGCGTTCACGCTTGCGCTCTCGATGCGCAACGATCGCGCGTCCGACCGTGAGGCCGAGGCTGGTCGCGCCGAGCCCGGCGGCGAGCGAGCCGAGCAGGTCGCCCATGGCCGCGCTGTAGTGGTGCGCGCCGAGCAGCCGGTCGGCGTCGAGCATCCAGGTCGAGAAGGTGGTCAGCGCGCCGCAGAAGCCGACCCCGAGCAGGGGGCGCACGTACCGCGTCGGCGGCAGGATCTCGAGCACGAACACGGTGAGCAGCGCCAGGATGAATGAGCCCGCGACGTTGATGGCGAAGGTGGTCGCCGGGAAGGTGCCGCGTCCGGTCGGAAAGGTCAGGCCGATCTCGTAGCGGGCCAGACCGCCGAGGAATCCGCCGATCGCGATTGCTGCCAGCACGCGCTCGTGCCTGTGGCGCTCGGGGGTGTGCGCGTGGGTCTTCTCAGCCGGCTCGATCCGGATGTCCGGGTCAATCGGCAAATGATGGTTGCCGTCGATCGCGGCCTCGGCGTCGGGTTGCGGCTTGTGTGCCATCGGGTACACCTCTCCTACTCGGATTACCTCTACGAGTAGGGACCGTTGGCCACAGCGCGCGAGCTGCGGCGGTTGACGGCGAGCCCCTCCGCCGGACTGCCAGTGTACCGGACCGCTTCGCCCTCCAATGCCCGCGACGTTATTGGATGCAACTAACAGCTGTTACGATGCGTCGGAAAACCAGGGAGCTGGACAGCCGCGAGGAGGATCGATGACCGGTACCGGGGGCGCGCTTTTTGCCGCCGTGTTCCTGGCCTGTGCGGTCGAGGCGGTCGAAGCGCTCACGATCGTGCTGGCCGCAGGCACCGCGCGCGGCTGGCGTTCGGCGGGACAGGGCGTGATCAGTGCGTTGATCGTGCTGGCCGCCATCGTCGCCGCGCTCGGTCCGGCGCTCACCGCGATTCCGCTCGGCGCGTTGCGGCTCATCGTGGGGGCGCTGCTGCTGATCTTCGGCTTGCAGTGGCTGCGCAAGGCGGTGCTGCGGGCGAGCGGGCACAAGGATCTGCACGAC
>Ga0134126_10013989_pt1 | contig 10126 bp, 15 predicted proteins | sample KB31752_FD_96881 | JGI IMG/M metagenome (GOLD analysis project Ga0134126, IMG submission 96881) | Terrestrial soil microbial communities with excess Nitrogen fertilizer from Kellogg Biological Station, Michigan, USA - KB3-175-2 | ecosystem: Environmental > Terrestrial > Soil > Unclassified ...
AACTGCGACCTGGATTTTGATGGTCTCACCTCCACCAGCACCGACCAGAACCTGTACTTTACCGGTCGAAGCGCGTACAAGACTTTTGGGGCGCTGTAGCCGAAGGAGTCATTCAGACAATGGCCCCATCACGCTGAAGACGCTTTCGTCGCTTTTGATGACGATCTGACGTATGCCTTGATTTTTTCTTGGCGAGGCTGGAGCAAAAGCGTGTGGAAATTAGTGGTATTTTGGTGATGCTGCCGCGGGCGGGGATGTCCTGAGATGCGTAACGAAGACCTGAGCGATCCCAAGCTTCCACCATGTGGTAGGCAGCACCGCCATCGAGTTAATCCATTGCCGAAGACTCAGTGCGGACGCATCGATCCGGACAGGTAGCGGGGATACGTGACCCACTCCACGGGGCAGACAGAGTGCAGGAGATGCCTGTCGACCGCCATCAGAGGGTCGAATGCGGCCTGCACCGCCACAGTCCTGGGAGGGCCGGGGCGTAGCATGCGAGTGATCGCGGGCTCCTCCCGCTGTTCACCTTGCCTCGATCTAAGAGGAGAATTATACTCTTGCCTTCGGCTCGCGATTGGGACCGGCCACCATTCCGCAGGGTCGATTGCAAGTGTTGCCAGCAAGGAAGCACTTTTGCGGGCGTAATTCAGTGGCAGAATGCAGCCTTCCCAAGGCTGACGTCGTGGGTTCGAATCCCATCGCCCGCTCTGTACATAAGTCTTGCCGAATGCTTGGATAGCATACCGTTGCCGAGTGGTGACGAGCGGCTGAGAGATACCCGGTTGTTCTGGACGGTCCAGAATAACTGCTCTTGGACGCTCACACATGCCACGCCCCAAAGCCGCCTTTCCGGCCTATTGCATCCACAAACGTTCAAACCGAGCCTATGTCACCCTCGACGGCAAGCAGGTGCCGCTGGGTGAAGCCAACACACCGCAGAGCCGCGCCGAATACGATCGCGTGCTTGCGGAGTGGCTTGCCCATGGCCGCACGCTGACCACGCCTGCCGAGCCTGCAGCGCGCGCCGACCGCCCTACCGTTTCCATCCTGATCGATGCATTCTGGACGCATGCGCAGAGCTATTACACGAAGCCAGTGCGCGACGATGCCGGCCAGCCGATGAAGGATGCTCAGGGCAAAGAAATCCGCCAACCGTCCGAACAGCTTGACCACTTCCGCCAAGTCCTGCGCCCATTGCGGCGAATGTATGGCGCCATGCCCACCGATGAATTCTCTTGTCTGCAACTGGAAGCGCTTCGCTCCGCGATGATCCTGCCACACCAGGGCAGCGACGGGAGGACGCGCCCAGGCTGGTCGCGCCGCCATGCGAATCGGCAAATCACCCGGATAAGGCGCGTGTTTGCATGGGGTGTCACAAAAGAGCTTGTGCCGGTGGACGTGCACAGCAAGCTTTGCCTACTGGATGGACTGCGCAAGGGAACGACGCCAGCTCGTGAAACGCCAAAGGTCCGGCCAGTCGATCGAGCACGTGCGCTGCAAATCATTCCGTTTGTCAGTCGGCAAGTGGCCACGATGATTCAGGTCCAACTTGCCGCCGCGATGCGATCGACCGAAGTTTGCATCATGCGGCCGTGCGACATCGAGCGCGTCGGCGATCGGTGGACGTACACGCCCAGTTTTCACAAGACCGAAGATCATGACATCGTGCGCAGGATCCCACTTGGCAAAAGAGCGCGAGCATTGATAGCGCCATTCCTGAAGGATCGGTCACCAGATGCATTCCTGTTTTCGCCAGCCGAGGCCGACGCGGAGCGCAAAGCGAAAGCGGCGAACGCCCGCAAAACAAAAGTGCAGCCGTCCCAGGTCCTGCGCGCTGCCGAGGACAGGAAGAATCGTCACAAGCGCAAGCGACTACCGGGTGCACGCTACACACAAGACAGCTATTGGCGTGCAATCCGCTATGGCTGCGAACTGGCCTATGGCATGCCGCTGGAATTCAGGGCCCGCGCAAAAGACACGCCCGAGCAACGCCGGGAAAAGAACGCCTTGCGAGCCAAGTGGAACCAGGCGAATTCATGGCATCCACACCAGCTTCGCCACGCCGGAGCCACCGCGATCGCATCGCGCGACAACGCCTAGGCTGCGCAGATTCAGCTTGGCCATACAACCCAAAAGACAACGCTGATCTACATTGAACCGGACGTGGAAAAGGCGCGCAAGGTGGTGGAGAAGGTGGGGTAGCCTTGCGTGTAGAAACTTGCGGATGTTAAACTCAGTTTTCTCCCGGCTTCAAAAACTCGCTAGCCGATGGCTTCTTGCCCTCTTCGGTGATGACGATATCCAAATGCTCCAGGCCGGTGGACGGTTCGGAGTTTATTTTAAGCAAGACAGTTTCAACTGGATGGGCTTCATTTGATTTATCTTTCTCTTTGCCCATGACAACCTCATTTCCTGCGCTCAACAACCGGGAATCCGGGCCGATCATCCTGCCGCCGCCGACGATTATTTCGAAGAACTGCAATAAGCATTGCGACCAGTCCAAATACGACCGGTCCGCCGAATACGAGAATGGCAATGAAGCGATCGCGCACTCACTTAGCTTTCTTCTCTTCTATCGCGAGCCGATCAGCAATCCATTGCGCGCCGACATCCTCAATCTTCTGGCCAGTGGCCACGCAGAAGATTTTGAATCGCCGATGAATGTCGCGATCCATCTTGACCATCACCCGCGCAGGCTCCGCCTGTTTTGATTGTTCTTTTCCCATGCGTCGGAATTGTACTGCCTGCATCAGCATGGCAGCAACGATAGCACGACCCACGTGCATTGACAACATCAATACACGCTGTAATATCGATACAATCGCTACACGCGATACCGGCAGCGGATGTTCCGCCGCCCAAAAACAGAATTAGCCCGGTCGGGAAGTTCCGCCAAGAAAGCCCCGACCGGGCCAACTTGGAGGCCAATATGCCTTCCCGCTCTTCGTCCGTCAAGAAAAAAACGTCAAAACCCAAATCGCAGCCCCCTGATTCGCCCGCGTCAGAACCGAACGGCGACATCTACCGCGCACTCGCCTATGACAATGGATCTGTCGGCTATCTGGTGACCGCTCCCAATAATCTTCATCGCCCCGTCGCTTTCGTCGACTGCCGGGCCGGCAGCAGTGAAGAAGGCTTCAAAGTCGCCGATCGCATCGCCAGCTTTGTGATGGATGCCCCCTGGCGACTCGCCAATGACAAAGATTGCATCGTCGTCATCGACCTCACTCCATTTGGCCATCCCGATAGTGCTCTACCTATGCCGACGTTTGTTTATTCATTGCGATGCGACCTTTGCGATAGCTCCGGCAAGCCGATCAATGATTCCCCACACGTCGAGCCGCGCCCGTGGTGCAAATTCTTGTTTGCGGAACTTGAGAAGCGAAAGCCGGCAGCAGCGACCCCAATTACTCGACCGGCGGGACCAGATGATTTTGAAGTGAGCGATCTATTTGACCAGCTTGACGAGATCGCCAAGAAAACCAAGGAATATCTCGGAGTCTCAAGCCCGTTGACGCAGGAATTCATGCGCGCGACCGCGACGGACGACAACGGACGTATGGCGCAGCCGGCGTTTTTGGAGCTTGCCCTCAACACTTTCAAAGAGCTTCCGTCAGCCACACGCGAAGCAATTTTTCATGGATGGAATGTTTGCACCGAGCCGAGGCCGCGAGAACAACTCGAAGCCGAAGCGACCGAAGTTTGGACTCCAATCGCGCGCGGGCTTCGTTTGATTCGCCACGTCTTTCACGGAATCGATGCCCACTTTGAATCTCGATTTTACATGGGATGCACGAACATCGAGCTTTTCATTAAACAAGGAACGGAGCTTGAAGAGGTGCTGCTTACCCTGCACACCTTTGAAGCCACGATCCGCGAGAAGTGGGCACTGCTTATCGTTGATCCAACGGGAAAAGGGGTGCAGAAATGAACTCCATCGCAACCTACACCCTTGAAGTTGAGGCGCGAGGCCGCGGCTTTGTCGTGCTCGACCCGCGTGTTTACGGGAATCGTCAGCCCGTCGAGATCGCATTCATTCAGGCCGAGCCGTGCCGTCAATGGCACGTCGCCAAGGCGCTGGCCGATCGCATCGCACGTTCAAGATTGTATCTGGCCTTTGCGATGTATTTCGGTCTGCCGGGCGTGGTCGATTTGCGGGAGGTGCAGCCGTGAAAAACGAAGCCACTATTCTTGAGAATGACTTACGCCGATTTTTCGCAGTTCGTCGCCTGTCATATTTTGTCAAGAGATTTTACGGTGAAGATCATCCCACCAGCAAAGCGATCGCGGAGAATCTAGCCGACGCATCTCACGCAAACCTTCATTTTCCTAGTCAGCCCATGACAAAAGTTGCTTACGCGAAATACGTCGCCAGCCTCGCGAAGGCAACAAGCATCTACAAGCAACTTGGACCCAATGAACGCCGCGCAATCTTCAATGGGTGGAATGCGCGGGACCCAATGATGGGATGGCCGGAAGACTCCAATTACAAGCCCGTGCCTTTTCTGGATTTTGACCCGCTCACTTCCGATGGCCTGATTATCACCGGAGATTATGGCGAATGGCATAGAGGCAATGCAGTGACGTTGCGAATCAAGGAAGGCGCGACGTTGCCGGAAGTGCTGGCGGCGCTGGACGAGCTCAGTCAGCAAGTACCGCGATGGTTCCATAGGTGCATCGCGGACGATGAATGGCAGGGGCAAATTGAAGCAGGCGGCAAGCGCAGAAGGGAAGTGAACCCATGAAACGCCCAAAATACATCCCCGACGTTTCCCGGATCGAATTGATCCGCATGCTCGCGCCGATCCCGATGCCCAAAGATGAACCGAATTACTTGGATTGCGTGGGCCGCTTCGCGGGCATCCGCCTGGATGGCTTGGACCTTTCAGGATTGCGATTGACGAATCTCGATTTCTCTTATGCATCATTGCGCGGCTGCATCTTCCGCGACACTGATATCCGCGCTTGCTACTTCGATAGCGTTGATTTCACCGATGCCGACTTTCGCGGATGCCATTTCATGGCCGAAGAGCTGATGGGATTCGCGATCTTCTTTTCTGGTGCAAACTTCACGCGTGCCAATCTCAATAGCGTGAGGGCGCACGGCGATGGGACCATGTTCGAGAACTGCGACTTCACGGACGCCGATCTACGAGGGACCGATTTTGAGAACGTGTCGGCAATCGGCGCGACGTTCCGCAACGCAAAGCTGGAAGGCGCGATATTCACGGGCGCGAAACTAAGCCCCGGCGCTCTTCCAAAGCGGTTCACACGGAGGGCGGTGCGCAATGGCTGAGATTAAATTCCTCAACGTCGCGGGCTGGCCGCGGCCATGCCTCAATTCAGATCCCGACGCCGGGAAGATTGGTCTGCGCGACGCAGCAGAGTTCTGGCGATGCCCGCCGGAAGCGCTCAAGGCGCTATGGCTCCACGTCTTTCGACATGGGCTGGCGCAGCCAGAGCCGAGGGAACGCCGCGAGCAACCGCCGTCAAGGTTCGATCTGAATTGAATGAAATACGCTCTTTGCGTGTAAAATGTGTTTGACGGGGATCGTTCGCCGGCCAGTGGACGGTCTTAATTCGGCTGGCGGTTGCTGTCGCCTCACTCCAGACAGCGCCGCCGGCCGGCCCCCATACGGAGTGATGCAATGAGTCCCAACGAACCCAAAGACGAAGAAAAAATCGGCATCCTTGAGGAACGATTCGGCGAGAATCTTGCTTATTTCTGGAACAATATTCGCATTGCCAAAAAGCTACTCGATATGTGGCCGGGAATTGAGTTGCTACCAAAACTAGATGCGCCACCCATTCCACCCAGCCAAATCGATGAACTCTTGAAGTATGTCAGGAGAGAATCCGCACGATATACAGAAATAGCGCATGGACATCGCGACAAACTTAATCAAATCTGTCGCGACTTCGCCAAGCTGGCTGCCTTGCTCGACCTCGATCCCGAGCCATTTCACGAGGTTATTGTCAACTACACTTGGAATGTCCCCCAAAGTCACGAGCCGGATCCGTTGATAGAGAATGCTCATAAAGCAATTAGCCAGATCAAGGTAAAGTTTCATGCCGGGCTTGACGTGATGGCATTCGCGCCGAAAGGAAACAGCGATAAGCCCCATGTGAACGAGACTGCCGAAAAGATCGCTTTGCATATCGACGCTCATCCAGGACAGACGGGCAAAGAAATTGCGGACAAACTCGAACTGGCGAGGGAAACCATAAGCGACACCGTCTCGAAGGTTCTGAAGCATTACGGCTATTTCAACGTCAAGGGAGGCGGCGGCTACCATCCGCCCACCAGCGGCCCGACGATTACCGAGCTCGTGAAACAGCGGGAAAACTCCAAACCAAAGCCATCAAAGAATTGACCGAGATGTAAGCTTACAAGGTCATAACGAAGGCCGAACACGACGGTTACACAGAGACTACAAAGGGATTACATACAATTCGGAAACAGTTGCATACACTCGCGACGAAATAAAGCTTTTTCGCGAGGTATTGCATGTTTTCAACCGCCGATGAGTTTCCCGGAAAATTGATTCCCTTCAGCCAAGTGCCAAGCTTGGACTGGATCCCCGCCCGCCGCAACGGAACCCGCCTTTCAATTCAGACGGTCTACCGCTGGCACTTCACCGGCTTGAAGGGCGCCGACAGCAGTAACCACAAGCTGCAAGCCGTCAAAGCCGGCGGAACGCTGGCCACGACCGAAAGCTGGCTCAGGGCTTTCTTTGTGGTCCTCAGCCGGACGCCGGACCAGCAAATCACCACGTCAGATCAGCATGAGCGGGCAGAGGCGCGGCTGGAAGCTGTCGGTCTTTAAATTCGTGAGTGGACTATGGGAAACCAAACAAGCAAACCGCCGAAAGCTGGCCGCGAGCTTACCGACATGCAACTGATCGACCTGATTCGCAAGTCGATTTGGAAGGTCTGGCAGCGTGCTCCCGAGCAATGGAAGCCGCTGGTCATTCCCAAATTCCGTGGCTTCCTCAAGGAACTGGAAGAAACGGGAGATTTAGGGTGGTAACAACCGCCCGGTTGTATGTGTGAACGGCCAAGCTCATTATCGAACACGCCACACAAAACCAGATGCCGCGCGAATCTGTCTCGCTCTCTCAGGCATCAACTCTGCTATTTGTCAACCGAATTAAAAAACGCCGCGGCTCGTAACAGCCAGCGGCGCGGGACGCGATGCGCCGATTATATCGCGCCGCACGTTCGATTCCATATTAAAGAAGCTGGGACGCAATGACGGGCAAGGATTCCGATTCAAGCCATATCGAGCCGAAGCGCATGACCGGCGGCCGGGCGCTAATCGATCGCATCAATCTAGTACATGATCGGATCATGCGTGATTTGACCGGGACGCAATGCAAGGTCCTGCTGTCACTGATACGACACGCCGATGCTGTCGGTGAGGCATTTCCGGGTTTGGAGAAAATGGCCCGCGCGGTCGGAACGACTCCACGAAAAATCAGCCAAGCAATTCACGACCTGCGCCTCATGGGCATGGTTGAAGTGGTCGGCAATACCGACGCCGGCGGGCGCGGACGCAGCGCGATATATCGACTGATCCTACCACCCAAAACCACGCCCGAATCGGGCCAAGTATCACGGCGCCGACGCCAGTCGGAAACCACGTCCAAAGCGGGGAATGTTTCACAGCGAAAACATGGCCCGAAACGCGCACTAAACCTAGCCCGAAATGGACAAAAACATAGCCCGAAAAAGACAATAAACCTAGCCCGAAATGGACATCGACATAATAAGGAAGAACGCCCCATTGAACGCCTCAAGAACGCCACAACAACAACAGGGAGGATTGTTGATGTTGTTGGCTCTCGAGATCGGGGGAGAAATGCGGAGAACGGAAAAGCCAGGGATGATGCGCTTGCCGCTCTTGAAAAGCACGGCATCGTCAGAGGCTTTCTGCTCGACGAGATACCCGGACTTAGCGCAGACGTAATCAACGAGATCGGGAAAAAGCTTCCACACAAAGCTGGCGTAGGTGTGCTAGTCGAGATGATCCGCGAACGCGCTCCAAAGATGGTCGAACAGAGAAGATCGAAACAGGAACGATACGATGCCGCCCTCAAACTCATCGACGACGAAACTGCCAAAGACATTGCAACCCTGTTTATCGAAGACACTCGATTGAGAACGAACATAGCTCCAGCGCGTGAGCTTCCTGTTGAGCAAATCCGCGCTGCGAACGATTTCATAGAAACTGTCGGCCGCATCGCCGAAAGTCCAGACGGCCCCGAAGCAGCATTGAACCGTTGCCGTGAGATTGCTCAGGAGGTTCGAGCTTTAAACATCGAGAGGACGGCATTGCGTGAACGTGTCACAAATATTGCAAATGCGATGAATGACACCGAATTGATAAAGCGTGCAATGAATGCCGCGCAACACAATCCGACGGTCGATACCGCTCCGGAAAAGTTTCGTGGACACTCGGCGCTGCTAGCGCAGTTGGCGGATGAAATCGCAGCACGCGAAGGGCTTAGACTGACTAAGAGTACGCGGCCACTTCGCCCGCCATACCTACCGCCAGGACCACCGCCATCACCAGTACTGCCCAGATCGAAATGGAGCTAGGGAATGACGCCGCAACAAAGAAAAGATCGTGCCCGCCAGTTGCTGGAAGACTTGCGCCCCTTCAACGCGGAGTTTGCGTTGGGGGACGATGATCGGTTCGTCGTGATTCATGACAGGGATCTGCCGCCCGATCTTGAGCAGCGGCTGGATGAAGCAATCGAGGATATCGAAATGCTTTGTGTGAACATTGAATTTGAAAAGCTCATGCGCGAAGGACGCGGACCAAACTGATTGGAGAAATTCAAAGTCATCATCGAGCTTGAGGCCAAGCTGGACGAAGCAGGCGAACCGCCAGCACCGACGCGTATGCGGTCCCTGCTGAAGCGATTACTCCGCCAGCATGGGTTTCTATGTCGCGGCATGGTTGACAGCCTGCAATGCCCCGTGGCGTTCACGAGCAAGCCGGCGAAGCGCAAGGCGAAGAAGCGGGAGAACGCGACGGTATGACGGTACGAAATTTTTTCGCGGGTCCTTCTGGGGGCAAAAAACCTAGCGGGTGTATCTCGGGCAGAACTTCAGTACGGATGAATCGCCGCGATTAATTATTACTTCTTTCCACTTCCAGGAGAAGACATGACGGAAGCAGCCAACCAGGATCGTATCGACCAGCTCAATGACCTGCGCCAGCGCCAAAAGGAATTGCGCACGATGATTGACCACGCCACGCAACTGGACATGTGGGCCAACACGGTGCCATGGGCCGAGGCGTTCAAAGGCGACTTCGGCAGAGGGCTGGCCAAACTCCACGACCTTGCCGACGCCGTTGGCGACCAGATTGACGCGCTCTTCGGCCAGTTACAGTCGGCCGGCTGCCATGGCGCCGTCGTATGCACACGCATGGAGGGCCAGTAATGTCCGAAGCCGGCGAAATCACAAAGCAAATCAAAGACGCATGCGAGCCGCTGACATTAGCCGCGATCTGCGACGCCGTGCTTGCCCGCGCAGCGAGCGAAGCCACCCGGCCCGAAGTTCTGGCGCTACCCGACGTGGGCGCAGAGTTCCGCGTCGTACCGCCAAATCGCTTCTGGCAACAGGGAATGACCGATGCCTTGTGGCGGGTGCACGACAAGTGGGCCGCAGTCTTCGAACCACTGCTTGGCACGGTCCTGCCTGCGGGCCGAAGCCGGGACTTCGATCGCTATCGCCGCGAATGGCATGGCGCCATCATCGCTGGAATTGCTGCCGGATATATCGATCGCGGTGAAGCACCGAAACAGTATTACGTGATTCGCGACGGCGTGCTAGGCGATGCCTTCACCGAGCCGCGCGACACCAAGGCCGCCAAGATTGAAGCGATCGTGGAAAAGTTGGAGCGCGAAGAATCAGCCGCCAGGACGGCCCACAACAAGGCGCGCACCCAAAATCTTTTGGATCCGGGTCCGACCCCACGCCGAGCGAAGGCGCCAACGAAAGATGGAATCGAGTTCCCCGAATTCCTTTGCCCCGACGGCGACCTGCCGCCCTCGTTCGTCGGCACAAGCTGGCGCCGGTCGAAGAGCAATCCGCACGGCGCGATGGATGC
>Ga0134126_10013991_pt1 | contig 10126 bp, 8 predicted proteins | sample KB31752_FD_96881 | JGI IMG/M metagenome (GOLD analysis project Ga0134126, IMG submission 96881) | Terrestrial soil microbial communities with excess Nitrogen fertilizer from Kellogg Biological Station, Michigan, USA - KB3-175-2 | ecosystem: Environmental > Terrestrial > Soil > Unclassified ...
ACACCGATCAGACGGCCGTCGGTCTCACCGCGCTTCTGACGCGCGCGCACCGCAGCAACGTCGATCGCCGCCACCGCACGGCGTAACGATTCCGGATAGTCGCCGCTGTCGAAATACTTCTTGGTGATGTTGGTGAAAGGCATCATTTCGCGCTTGACCAGAATCTTTGCGCGCAATTCGTGCGGCTCGATGCCGACTTCGCGCGCGATAGCATCGAGCACGAGCTCGAGCGCAAAACAAACACCCGTGCGCGCCACGCCGCGATACGGTAGGATCGGGCACTTGTTGGTCGCGACCGAAAAGGTGCGGCAGCGATACGCGGGAAAGTCGTAAGGTCCGGGCAGAATGCTCGCGACCTGCGCGGCTTCCAGGCAGGCCGAAAACGGATAAGCGGAATAGGCGCCCGAATCGACCACGGCCTCGCAGTCGATTCCGCGCAGCGTGCCGTCGCGGTCGGCATACCCGGTGATGCGATAATGATGCTCACGGCAATTGGCGTTGGCGGTCAGATGCTCGCGGCGGTCCTCGATCCAGCGCACCGGATGGCCGCAGTGCATCGCCAACCAGCCAAGGCAAACCTCTTCCGCAAGCAAAATGCCCTTGTAGCCAAAGCCGCCGCCGACGTCGGGCGCGATTACACGCACCTGCCCTTCGTCCAGCCCGAGGCACTCGGCAAGGCCGGTGCGCACGATATGCGGCATCTGGCAGGCCGAATAGATCGTGAGCTGGTCGAGTCGCGTATCCCAAAGCGCGACCACGCCACGGCCCTCGATCGGCGCCATGCATTGGCGCGACGTTCGGATTTCGCGCGTGACCTTGATCGGCGCATCGAGCGCCTTGCCGATGTCGATATCGACAAGCGACTCCAAAAAGACGTTATCGCCCCACTGCTCGTGCAGCAGAGACGATTTCGGATCGCGCGCCGCCAGCATGTCGTGCACGGCCGGCAATTCGTCGAGATCGAGCACGACCGCGGCGGCAATATCTTCAGCCTGCGCGCGCGTCGGCGCGACGCACATGGCCACCAGCTCGCCGACATGACGCACCTTGCCGGAAGCGAGCGAGGGCTGCTCGGACGGCTTGAAACCCTTGATGGTGGTAACGGCGCGGATCGGCTTGACGCCGGCAAGATCGGCGGCGGCAAACACCGCGCGTTCATGACCGAAGGGCACCTTTACGCCGCGGATGCGCGCATGCGCCACCGGGCTCCGCACGAACGCGACGTCCTGCATACCGGCAAAGCGCAAGTCAGCGACGAACTGGCCGCGCCCACGCATGAAGCGGTCGTCTTCCTTGCGGAGAAGGCGCGCGCCAACGCCCTGCTCTTTCATTGCGGCATACTCCCTGCGCGGCGGTCGGATTTGCATCCGGCTCGGCCAAACTCCAGCGGAGGCGCAAACGCCCGCGCCAAGCCTTCCAAGCCTATGATTCTAATCTTAGGATGATGGCAGTTGCAACCGGGAACCCCGGCCGGAGCCCGCCAATCTGCGGCCGGCCGGTTTCGCCCGTGGTCGGGCGCCGCCCGTCGACGCTCGCAGGTGTGCCAGCAGATCGATGTGCAACTGGATTGCATCGCTACGGTAGATAATGTCGGCGACGTAGATGGCGATGTTGTCGCTGTTGATCAACACGCATCGGCACTCAGCCGTCGGTGCCCCCAGTGCGATTTTCAGCAGGTCGGACGCGCTCGGATCTGCGCTACCAATAACGACGGTCTGATGCGCATGTTGAATATGGACATCCTTACGCTCCGCGATGATCGGCAAAGCGGGATGCTGACGGAAGGCCTCCGGGGCGAGTTTATGAACGCTGTTAGCAAGATGCACATTGACGATGCCGTATGGCTCGCCGTCCTTGTACTGAACGCTGCGCAGGAACACGTAGCGGTCAGCAAGGTCGCCCTCGCCGTCGCGCAGGACCGGAAACTCCGGCGGATCATTCACCTTGATCCGTTTGACAACGTTGTCCTTGATCGACTCGATCAGCACGTCCCATGTTGTTGCAAGCTTGAACCAATGGCGGTCGGCAGATTTTTCTGCAGCAAACGTGCCGCGTCCCTGCTGCGAGCGAAGCAAACCCTCTTCGCGCAGGATATCGACGGCCTGGCGTACCGTGACGCGCGCAACTTGGAACTCGCGCTCGAGTTCGATCAAGGTCGGGATTTTCTGGCCAGGATGCCACTGCTTTGTTTCGATGCGCCGACGCATGACAGAAGCCACCTGAATGTACAGGGGCACACGGCTCCGGTCATAAACCCTTGATAGCTCGGACGTCATTTGAATCTGCCATTATCTCCAGCTAAGCCGTTATTTAATCAAACCTCTGATCGCCAATTGCAACCGCAAATTCATCGAACGCACCGTTTCACACACGAAGGCTACGCAAAACCCTGCAATTTCCATGCGTTCTTGCGCGGCGAATTTCAGGCGTCAACACGCCAGAACGTCATGTTACGACCCTATCGTCCGGTTCTCCAAGCCAGCAGGCGGAATTACTTCACCATGCGGTCCTTTTGCGCCGGCAGGAACGAACTGTTGAACATCTCGTCCGCCGTCGGCTTGCGTGGCAGTCCATAGCCTTCGCTGATAAGCGTAATAGTCCGATCGAGGCGTGCGGGATCGACGCCGCCATATCCATTCTTGATAACGTTAGGAGTGATGATGCAGCAACTGAGTGCCAATTTCAGCCGCTCAAGCTCGATGTCCTTGTTCATCAGCGGTTGCGCCTTCGCCACCATGTCGACTGCCATCCGGGGGTCGCGGATCATTTCTTTGACCCCCTTGATCGTTGCGCGGACGAAGGCTTTCACGGCATCCGGATGCTCTTTCAGAAATGTAGGCGAGACTGCGACGCCGTTGCCGTACAAATCCAGCCCATGGTCCTTGTACAGAAAAGAGCCGATGTCTTCGTATTTTACGCCTCTGCCGTGCAGGTCGATAACCGAACGGAAATACTGACCGGTAATGACGTCGACATGCCCTTTGATCAGCATGGCCTCGCGCAAAGCCGGATCGAGGTATTCGACTTTGACTTTGCTGAGATCGAGATGATTCAGCTTGGCGAACACCGGCAGAGTCTTGAACGTCGAGTCGTTCGCAACCGGACCAAGCGTCCTGCCTTCGATATCCTTGATGGTCTTGATTCCGCTGGATTTGATAAAAAACAGTCCCGACGGATTCTGCTCATACCCCATCATCACTTCGGGAAAAGCGTGAGACGGATTCTTGGCGTTGAATTCCATCAGCACGTTGATGTCCGGATACCCGATATCGTAAACGCCGGTCGCCAACTGCTGCACCACCCGGCCAGATCCCTTGCCGCTATCGATGGTGACGTCGAGTCCTTCGGATTTGTAGTAGCCCTTGTATAGCGCGATGAAAAACGGCGCGTGATAGGAACCGGGCAGCCAGTCAAGGGTAAAGCGTACTTTCGTTTCTGCTTGAGCACCGGCTGTTGCCGCGGTCACAAGCGCAAGCGCGAGACCGGACACAACTGCGATGCGGGCTGCGAATTGTCGTGCCGTCATAGACTCCTCCCGCTATCATGTTTGACAGTCATTTATTTCTCCAGCCAATAGCGCCCGAGTTCATCGCGCGCGAGCGCATGACGAACTCGAACGTCGCTCCATGCGCGCAAAATGGCGCGATACGGCTGATTGCGGACCATGGCGAGGACGTCGCGGAAATAAACCGGCTGCCGCAGCAGATCTTCGATTTTCGCAACCAAGTCGGCGTCGACTGCCGCGCTCATGACAGGTAATCCTCTGCGCGGATATCAGCGTGAAACGCAGGGACGATACGTTCATAGCGGAAAGCGGGGATGCCTTCAGGAATGGTGGCGTCGATACCAAACTTTGACGTGGTCGGCAGTTCGCCGGGCTTCAGATCCCAGGGACGCACGCTCGGATCGACATGCTTTCCCTTCATTCCGGAAAGTATGACGATGTCTTTGTCGTCCTGACAGCGAAACGTAACAGCCCATTCTACTTCGTCAGAATTGTAGATGTTGATATCGTCGTCGGTCACGATAACCTGCTTGACGACGGGCAACGACAGCAGCGCGGCGATAGCATTTTTCCCCTCGCCGGCTCGCTTCTTGATCGCCGCCACCACCGACCAGCCGCAACAGCCGCCTTCGGTGGCGCGCACCGCGGAGACCTGAACGCCGGCGAGCCCAAGCACGCGAACGCATGCGGCTTCGGTGGCCGGCCCATTGAGCCAGTCGTTCTCCCAAGGCATCTGCAGCGCGTAGAAGATCGGATTTCGGCGATGGGTAATCGCGCTGACTCGAAACAGTGGATTGTGCTTGAGATCGCCCTGCATGCCGGCGAATTCGCCGAATGGGCCTTCGTCGACCGTCCAGCCAGTCGGCAGCAATTCGCCTTCCAGTACAATCTCAGAATGAGCCGGCACCATTATATCGACAGTCTTACAGCGGATCATCTGAAGCGGCTCTCCACGCAGGCCGCCTGCGATCTGCATCTCGTTCAAGCCGGCTGGCGCTTTGTAAGCGGCTGCCATGTGCTCGAAAACGTGGACACCGACGGCTACGGCAATAGGCAGAGATTCGTTTCGGTCGAAAGCCGCTTGATAATAACGACGCAGATCCGACGCGGTGAACAGATCTATACCCAACTCGCGCTGCGTCCGGAACATCATCCGGTAACATCCGGCGTTCGGGCCGAGTTTCGGATCGTCGGCGAACGCGACGCCGGCCGAAATATACGGACCTCCGTCCTTCTCGTGCATGAACGGAATCGGTAGCGCGGTGAGGTCGACGTCGTCACCGGTGACGACGACTTCCTGACATACGCCGGTGCTGACCGTTTCGGGCGCGATCGGACGCGCCACACCTGCGGCAAATCGCGCGCCGAGTTCGCTCTCCCGCCAGCCCAACGCGGAGGCGGTTCGCGCGCGCGTCCAATAGAGACCGCCGACAACCGGGATATCGTAGCCCTCGACAGCCTCGCACATCAAGGCAGCAGGCGCCTTGCCGCATAAAGCGGTGATGTATTCAGGCCTGATCGTCTTTTTGACATGACGTAGATGTCCGTCGCGCTCCATGCGCGCCAGCATGGAGCGGAAATCTTCGTTATGTCGACCGCCGGCCATGGTTGCGCGAATCCTCTCCCCCCGAAATCGCTTCGATATCATTCTAAGTTTAGGATCATGGAATAATGCGCTCAGTTCGGCAAGGCTTCCTTTGATTTGAGCGCCGTGTGCTGCGCGCAGATTGCGCATGGCCGGAATATCCGTAAGCGTATGCAGGCGCGGTAGAAGTTGCGCATGGCCGGCGCTTGCGTTACGTGCCCGCCGGCCTTCCGGTCGCCGCGACATTGCGCGCGTCCAGAATTGCGGTTGCTAATTCGGCAAGTTCAAACATACTATGTTCTAGCCTATAGGCTTACCCAAGGTATTGCCAATGAGTGGGAGAACCGACAACCTCGACAGGCAAAGCCTACGCGGCTTTCTGCAGATGGTCGAATCCGAGCATCCTGACGAGTTGCTGAGAGTCCGTCAGCCGGTCAACTCGCGCTTCGACATGACCGCAGTCGTGTTTGAACTGGAACGCGCGGGTAAAAATCCGGTGGTCGTGTTCGACAAGGTCGACGGATACGACATTCCCATCGTCACCAACGTCGCCGCCAATCGCAAACTACTGGCCGCCTGCCTCGGCGTCGAGCCGCGCGATTTGCCGACGGCCTTTCGCGAGCGCTGCCAGAAATACATACCGTGCGAGACGGTAGCACAGGCGGCATGGAACGATGTCGTCATCGAAGGCGACGATGTCGATCTCACCAAGCTGCCGATCCCGCTCCAATTCAAGGTGGACGGCGCACCCTACATCACCGCTGGACAAATTTCGGCGCGCGACCCGTTGAGTGGCGTCGATACCACCGGCTTTCACCGGCTGATGCTCAGGGGCAAGAACCGCCTCGGCGTGTCGCTGCATTCGCGCCGCCGCATGTACGAGTTTCACCGGCGCGCCGAAGAGCAAGGAAAATCCTTGACCGCAGTCATCACTATCGGCACGCATCCGCTGCACTATATGGGCTCGATGGTCTATGCCTACCCGCCGAACGTGCGGAAATTCGAGATCATTGGCGGCCTTTTCGGCGAGCCTTATCGGCTGGCACGCTGCGGCATCGATGATCTCGAAGTGCCGGCGGGCGCCGAGATCGTCATCGAAGGCGAAATTCTCGCCGGTGTGCACGAGCCGGAAGGTCCATTCGGCGAATTCACCGGCTATGCGTCATATCGCAGTACCCAAAACGTATTCGTCGCCAAACGCATCCGCATGCGCAGCGACGCGATGTACCACGCAGTCACTTCAGGGATGGCCAAGGACCACATTCTGGTATCCTGCATCACGCGCGAAGGAGAAATTCTCAACGCGCTGCGGCGTAATCTGCCGAACGTACGCGCGGTGCACGTGCCGCATACGACCTGCGGCGCATTCATGGCATTTGTCTCGATGAAAAAGACCGCCGACGGCGAACCGCAAATGGCAGTGATGGCGGCGCTCGGCACCGAGCTCTATACCAAATACGTCATCGTCGTCGACGACGATGTCGACATCTTCGATATGAACGACGTGATGTGGGCGGTGGCTACCCGCGTGCGGGCGGAGAAAGACATTTTCTTTATCCCCGGCGTCAAGGCAGCCATTCTCGACCCCACGTCCGATCCCGACAACTTCACCGTAACGAAGATGGGCATCGACGCGACTCGGCCCACAGGCAGAGACTTCGCCGAGCGTCTCGTCATTCCTGAGGAGCAGCGCGATCGGGCGCGCAAGATCCTCGCAACCGCGGGTATGAATTTATAAGCAGCAGCAAACAGAACTAAGAGAAACGATGAGGAGGGGAACATGAAAAATATCAACCGCTTCGCTTCACTCGCCATTCTTGCTTTGTGTGTCGGCCTCGCCGGCAATGCCCGAGCAGAAACCAAGGTTCGCTTCTCGCTCGACTGGATTCCCGGCTCGGTCCACTCGCCGTTTTTTATCGCGCTCTACAAGGGCTACTACAAAGCCGAGGGCCTCGATGTCACGATCGACCGCGGCAAGGGCTCTGTCGGGCTTGTGCAGCAGCTCGCCGCCGGCGTCTACGATATGGGTTATCCGGACACCAGCGTACTGACCGATTTCGATTCCAAGAATCCCGGGAAGGGCTTCCCGTTGGTGATGATGGGCTACGAGCAGGCCCCCGCCGGTGTGGTATTTCTCAAATCCAGCAACATCACCCAGCCAAAGCAGCTCGAAGGCAAGGTTCTCGGCGCCGCCGCCAACGACGCCGGCTTCAAGTTATTCCCGACCTTCGCCGCGCATACCGGCATCGATGTCAATAAAGTCAAAATCCAGTTCATCGACCCCAAGCTGCGCGAAACGTTGCTGGCCAAAAAGCAGGTTGATGCGATCATCGGGCAGATTTTCAATACCAAGCTCGAGCTCAAGGCCAAAGGCATCGACCCGAAAGACGTCGGTTCGTTCCTCTATCGTGACTACGGCCTCGATCTCTACGGCAACGGTCTCGCCGCCTCGCCTACCTTCCTGAAGGAGCATCCCGACGCGGTGAAAGGCTTCATCCGCGCTAGCATCAAGGGCTTTCAGGAGATGGTGAAAAACCCGCAAGAAGCGGTTCAGATGACCTTGAAGTATGAGCCGTTGCTAAACGCAGACATCGAGCGTGATCGGCTCAAACTCGCCATGGAATGCTGCATGGTCACGCCGAACGTAAAGAAGGACGGCATCGGCGGCGTCGACATGAAACGCATGGCGCGCGGCATCGACATTCTCGTGAAGGGCTTCGGGCTTCCGTCCACGCCGAAGGCCGAAGCACTATTCAATTCAGCCTATCTGCCGCCGCAAAAAGACCGGATGTTGAAGTAACGTGCCCTACCTTCCTGTACCGGCCGCGTTGCGATGAGCTACATCGAAATCAACGACGTCGATTTGCGTTACGGCGGGCAATCCGGTGCCGACAACGGCACCGGAACGCTTGCCTTGGCGAACACGAATTTGTCGGTCGGGCGGGATGAATTCATCGCCATCGTGGGCCCGAGCGGCTGCGGAAAGTCGACGCTTCTCAAGCTCATTTCAGGTCTGGTCAAACCGAATCGTGGTTTCGTCCGTGTCGGCGGCGAGGACGTCAAAAAGCCGCTGAAGAACGTCGGCATGGCATTTCAGAATTCGACGTTGCTGCCGTGGCGCAACGTCCGCGACAACGTGTTGCTGCCGCTCGAGATCGTCAAGCCGTACCGCAACCAGCCGAGAAGCGAGTCAGCGGCCAAGCGCAAGCGTGCCGACGATCTCCTCGCCACCGTCGGTCTTGCAGACTTCGGCGACCGCATGCCATGGCAACTGTCCGGCGGCATGCAGCAGCGCGCGCAATTGTGCCGCGCCCTGATCCACGAGCCCTCGATTCTGCTGCTGGACGAGCCGTTCGGCGCGCTCGACGCCTTTACGCGCGAAGAGCTCTGGGCCGTGCTGCAAGACCTTTGGATGCGCCGCAAATGCACGGTGATCCTGGTGACGCATGAATTGCGTGAAGCCGTCTACCTTTGTGACACCGTCTATGTCGTGAGCCCGCGACCCGGCCGCGTTATTGCGTCCAGCAAGGTGCCGTTCCCGCGGCCGCGTACGCTCGACATGACCTACCAGCCCGACTTCGTCGAGCTGGTGCACACCTGCCGCCATCACATCAACCCGGGAAGCGCACAGTGAAAAGCGCGACCGTAGAAAAGCTTGCGCCGTGGGTAACGACGCTCATTCTGCTGACGGTATGGCAACTCGGCGTGATGGCTTTCCATATCGAAAGCTTCGTGCTGCCGACGCCGATCGAGGCGATCCAGCAGATTTACATTAACCGCTATCCACTGTTCCAGCACGGCATGGCGACGCTGAGCACCACACTTGCAGGTTTTGCGATCGCAGTCGTGTTCGGCCTGATGCTTGGAATTCTGGTCGGCTCGTTCCGGCTTGCGTACGTGTCACTCTATCCTGTGCTGATCGGCTTTAGCTCGGTACCGAAAGCGGCCATCATTCCCGTCCTCGTTATCTGGTTCGGCGTCGGAACCGTGCCCGCGGTCATTGCCGCCTTCCTGCTGTCGTTCTTCCCCGTCGTGGTGAATGTCGCCACCGGGTTCGCCACGGTCGAGCCTGAACTGCTGGACGTGTTGCGTGTGCTCGGCGCGACACGCCTCGACATGATCATGAAGATCGGCATCCCGCGCTCGCTGCCTTATTTCTTCGCCTCACTGAAGATCGCCATTACGTTGTCATTCGTCGGCACCGTCATTGCCGAAATCATTGCCGGCAATAACGGCATCGGAAACGTGATGCTGATCGCGAGCTCAAACTTCAACGTGCCGCTGGTATTCGCGGCGCTGCTGGTCGTCAGCGCGATGGGCGTGAGCATGTACACGATCTTCGCGATGCTTGAGACCCGCTTTACGTCATGGTCGGTGCGCGGTCGCGGTCTCGAGGAATTTGCCGCAGGCGGCTGACGCTTGCGGCCGGTCCGAAACGGAAATGGTGAAATATGCGTACGTCGATTACGGCGAGCTGGATCGTAGGTCATCAGGCTGGCCGTCACAGCCTCATCCATGACGGCGTGGTCGTCTACGAAGGCAACCGGATCGTCTATGTCGGCAAGAATTTCGAAGGCCCGGTTGACAGAACCATCGATGCCAAAGGCAAACTGGTAGCGCCCGGTTTTATCGATACTCACGTCCATTCCGGTCATCGCGCATCGCACCGTCTCATTACCGATACCGGCCGGCCCATGTACTTTGGCCAGCCCTTTCTCGAGATCAGCGTGCCGAAGGAAGGCAAGGTCGTCAAAGGCGATCCGCGCTATCTCAAGCACGGCGATGCGGGTGCGCAGGCTGCCTTCGAGCTCAATGCCACCTTCACCGTCGCGGAACTGCTGCGCAACGGCGTCACCACCATGATTGAGTTCGGCAGCCAGTTGCGCGTGCAGGATGCGTTGCTTGCCGAAGTAACCCGGCTCGGCACACGCGCTTATCTCGCGCCAGGTTATGACTGCGGACGCTGGGTTGGTGACGAGATTGGCCGGCTCAAGCGCTCCCGCAACGATGAACTGGGGTTAAGCGGCCTCAAGACC
>Ga0134126_10013992_pt1 | contig 10126 bp, 7 predicted proteins | sample KB31752_FD_96881 | JGI IMG/M metagenome (GOLD analysis project Ga0134126, IMG submission 96881) | Terrestrial soil microbial communities with excess Nitrogen fertilizer from Kellogg Biological Station, Michigan, USA - KB3-175-2 | ecosystem: Environmental > Terrestrial > Soil > Unclassified ...
ATGCAGCTGGCGGCCTTCAACAACAACAACTTCGCCCTCGGCCACACCGCGATGACGATCAACGAGGGCATGCCGCTGTACCTGGTGCACAAGCTGGAGGAGCAGCACCAGCTGGCCGAACTGACCGTGGGCATCCTCGGCATGGGCTTCAAGGCAGAGTCGGATGACATCCGCTCCAGCCTTTCCTACAAGCTGCGCCGCATCCTCAAGTTCAAGGCGGGCGACGTGCTGTGCACCGACCCGTACGTCAAGGTCGACCCGACGCTGCTCCCGCTCGAAGATGTGGTTGAGCGCGCCGACCTGCTGATCATCGCCACCCCGCACCCCGAGTACCGGAACCTGGTGACCGACAAGCCGGTCGCCGACATCTGGAACGTGCTGGGACAGGGCGTGCGCGTGTGAGCCTGGATTCACCAGCCTCCGCGGCGCAGCGCACGCGGAGCCGTTCCGCCGCAGCGCAGAGGACCGAGATGCAGTCAGCCGAGACGGCGCCCGGACCGCGCGTCTCGATCGTGATCCCCGCGTACAACGAGGGCGTGCACATAGTGCCCGTCCTCGACCGGCTGTTCGAGGCGGTCTCGCTGCCGTGCGAGGTGATCGTCGTCGTCGACTTCCCTGAGGACGAGACGGTGCCGGTGGTGGAGGAGTACTCCCGCGAGGAGCCGCGCATCCGCCTGGCGATCAACACCTACGGGCGCGGACCCGCCAACGCGATCCGCTTCGGCATCGACAGCGCGTCTGCGCCGGTGGCCGTGGTGACGATGGCAGACGGCTGCGACGACGCCAGGCAGATCGACGACCTGACCCGCCTGGTGGAGCGCGGCGTCGCGGTGGCCGCGGCCTCCCGGTACATGGCCGGCGGCCAACAGGTCGGCGGACCCGCCCTCAAGGGCATGATCTCCAAGCTGGCCGGCCGCTCGCTGCGCATCTTCGCGCGCATCGGCACCCGCGACGCCACGAACTCGTACAAGGCCTACTCGACCGAGTTCGTGCGCCAGGTGGGCATCGAGAGCCGGGCCGGTTTCGAGATCGGCATCGAGCTGACCGCGAAGGCCCGCAGGATGCGCCTTCCGGTGGCCGAGATCCCGACGATCTGGCTGGACCGGCAGGCCGGGGTGTCCAACTTCAAGGTCGCCCAGTGGATCCCGAAATACCTCAAGTGGTACCGCTTCGCCTTCGGGCCGCGGATGACCGCAGCGCAGTTCCAGGCCCGGCAATCCGCCCGCAGCCAAGCCAAGAAGACCGAGGAAGACTAAGACTCATGGAAAAGGTACTGATCAGCGGCTCGGCCGGGTTCATCGGCGGTTATGTCGTCGAGGAGCTGCTGAGGCGCGGATACGCCGTGGTCGGTGTGGACAACTTCTCCAAGTACGGCAAGGTCAAGAAGTCCTACGACGAGCACCCGAACTACCAGCTGGTGGAGGGCGACTGCCAGGACGTGGCGCTGATGACCTCGCTGCTCGAGGACTGCGACCACTTCATCGCCGGGGCCGCGATGATCGGCGGCATCTCGTACTTCCACACCTACGCCTACGACCTGCTCGCCACCAACGAGCGGATCATCGCAGCCTCCTGCGACGCGGCGATCGCGGCGCACAAGGCCGGCCGGCTGAAGAAGGTCACCTACCTCTCCTCCTCCATGGTGTTCGAGTCCACCGACACCTGGCCGTCCTACGAGGGCCAGGAGCGCGAGGTGCCGCCGCCGCTGTCCTCCTACGGCTTCCAGAAGCTGGCCGTCGAGTACTTCGCCCGCGCCGCGTGGGACCAGTACAAGCTGCCTTACACGATCGTGCGGCCGTTCAACTGCGTCGGCATCGGTGAGTCGCGCGCCCTCGGCGACGAGGAGATCCTTTCCGGCAACGTGAAGCTCGCGATGAGCCACGTGGTCCCGGACCTGGTGCAGAAGGTGCTCAAGGGCCAGGACCCGCTGCACATCCTGGGCAGCGGCGACCAGATCCGGCACTACACCTACGGCGGCGACCTGGCCGCCGGCATCGTCACCGCGATGGAGCACCCTGACGCGGTGAACGAGGACTTCAACCTGTCCACCGCCGAGGGCACCACGGTGCTCGACCTGGCCGCCGCGATCTGGCGCAAGATCAAGGGCGCGGACTCGGAGCTGAAGGTGATCAGCGACGATCCGTTCGAGTACGACGTGCAGCGCCGGGTTCCGGCCACCGAGAAGGCCAAGAAGATCCTCGGCTTCGAGGCGACCACCTCTCTCGACACCATGCTGGACGAGGTCATCCCGTGGATCGCCAACGCGGTCGAGGCCGGCACCATCTAATGCCCGAGCTCCAAGTTCCTCGGCCTGCCGAGGCACTTCACGGAGCTGATGAGGAGACGCCGGTGACGGGGGAGGAACCCGCCGCCGGCGTCTCCTTGTCAGCCGCGGAAAGCCGGCTCGCGATCGCGCGGCGCTGGGCCAGGTCGCACGCGATCGCGCTGACCGGCCTGCCGCTGGCCGCGATCGTCTTGTTCGAGCTCTACCTTCACCAGGCCAGGACGGCGCCGCTCAACGGCGACGGCGCGGGCAACGCGCTGCAAGCGTGGGACATGCTGCACGGCAATCTGCTGCTGAGCCACTGGACCGTGTCCGACGTCAGCTTCTATTTCACCGAGCTGCCCGAGTACATGCTGGTGGAGGCGGTGCACGGCCTGAACGGTGACGTCACGCACGTGGCCGCTGCCCTCACCTACACCCTCGCTGTATTGCTCGCCTGCTGGCTGGCGCGCGGCCGGGCCCGCGGCAAAGAGGCGCTTGCCAGGGTGCTGATCGTCCTGGTGATCATGCTGTCGGCTCCGGGGCTCGGCGTCGGCACGGTCATCGAGCTGGATTCGCCGGACCACTTCGGCACCGCGGTTCCGGTGCTGGTGTTCTTCCTGGCCCTGGAGCGGCTGCCGCAGCGCGGATTCACCCCGGCGCTGCTGTTCCTGGTACTGCTGTGGGCCGAGGCCAGCGACACCACCGCGGTGTTCCTGGCCGGCGCCGCGCTGACCGTGGTCACTGCAGCGCGGCTGTGGCGCGGCGAGGGCGATCGCCGATACCAGGCCTGGCTGCTCGCCGCCGCGGTGTTGTCGATCGGCATCGCCCAGGAAGCGCCACGGGTGATCAACCGGCTCGGCGGCTTCGCGATGCACTCGCCGGACATGACCTTCAACACCGCGGCCCAGATGCCGGACGCGATCTGGAAGTCGGCCGGCTCGTTCCTCGAACTGTTCGGGGCCGACTTCTTCGGGCTTCCGCTCGCCACCCCGGCCGCCGGCGGCGGCCAGACGGTGCGGGTGAGCACGGTGATCGTGCTGCTGCACTTGATCGGCGCCGGTCTGGCAGTCGTCGCGCTGGTACGCACGCTGCGCCGGTGGCGCGGTGCGGCGGCCGAGGGTGACGCGGACGGGGACCGCATCGCCAAGCTGATCACGGTCGGCGTGCTGTTCAACGTTGCGGCCCTCGTGCTCAGTTCGCAGTACCAGGGCGGACCCCGGGAGATCGCCGGAGTGCTGCCACTCGCCGCGGTGGTCGCCGCGCGGGTGCTCGGGCCGGGGCTGACGCAGCGCAAGCACATCGCGGTGCTCGGCGCGGCCGCGGCGATGTTCGCCGCAGTGCTCGTATATCACGCCGGCGCGGCGAGTCAGCCTCCTTATGCGCACAAGGTCGAGACGTGGCTCCAGCAGAACGGCTACAAATACGGCATCGGCGGCTATTGGACCTCGCACAGCATCACAGTCGCCTCCGGCGGCGCGGTCCAGGTCAACCCGGTCAACACTGGCCCTAAAGGCATTTCGGTGTACGACTGGGAGTCGAAGTCGACCTGGTACGACCCGCAGGCGCACTACGCGGACTTCCTCGTCGTCGATGTCGCGAATCCGCTCGCCATCAAGTACGCCTCGCCGGATCAGGCGGTCAAGCAGTTCGGGCCGCCGGTCCGCACCGTCGGCATCGGCGGCTGGGAGATCATGATCTGGAACAAGAACCTGCTCACCGAGCTGGCCAGAGGCTGAGTCGAGGCGGCCCGGACTGCGGCGGTGGACGTCGCTAGGGCGTCGCAGGGTCCGCGTCCAACCGCCTAGGCGCTTCGGGTACGGTGGGTCTGCGCTCAGCAACCCGACCGATTGGCTGTCCACATATGCGCGGAATCATCCTGGCAGGCGGCACCGGCTCGCGGCTGTGGCCGATCACGAAGGCCATCTCCAAGCAGCTCATGCCGGTCTTCGACAAGCCGATGATCTACTACCCGCTCTCCACGCTGGTGATGTCGGGGATCGACGAGATCCTGATCATCACCACGCCGGAGGACCAGGCGGCGTTCCAGCGGCTGCTCGGCGACGGCTCGCAGTTCGGCCTGCGCCTCGAATACGCGGTGCAGGAGCGGCCGGAAGGCCTCGCGCAGGCGTTCATCCTCGGCGAGCAGTTCATCGGCGACGAGTCGGTCGCGCTGGTGCTCGGTGACAACATCTTCCACGGCGTCGGGCTCGGGCGGCAGCTGCGCAACAACACCGACGTGAAGGGCGGGCTGGTCTTCGCCTACCCGGTCGCCGACCCGAGCGCGTACGGCGTCGTCGAGTTCGACGAGAGCGGCCGCGCGGTCTCGATCGAGGAGAAGCCGGTCAAGCCGAAGTCCCGGTACGCGGTCCCCGGCCTCTACTTCTACGACAACCGCGTGGTCGAGATCGCCAAGGCGCTCAAGCCGAGCGCGCGCGGCGAGCTGGAGATCACCGGGGTGAACGCGGCCTACCTGGACGCGGGGGAGCTGACCGTATCGGTGCTCGACCGCGGCACCGCGTGGCTGGACACCGGCACGTTCACCTCGATGGTTCAGGCCGCCGAGTACGTGCGGGTGATCGAAGAGCGTCAGGGCTTGAAGATAGGGTGTGTGGAGGAGACCGCTTGGCGCGCCGGTTTCCTCGACTCCGCGCGGCTGCGCGAGCTGGCCGAGCCGCTGCTCAAGAGCGGATACGGCGCTTATCTGCTCAACCTGCTGGATAATGAAGGCAGTCCGGGAGGCTTGTCATGAGCATCGAGTTCGCCGCCGCCAGCGCGGTACATCCGCTGTCCGCCGCCACCGTCAGCGACAACACCCCGTGGGTGGGGCCCGGCATGCTGGGCTTCATCATCGTGGTGATCATCGGCGTGGCCACCTGGTTCCTCGGCCGATCGATGGCCAGGCAGCTGCGCAAGCTGGACGCCGGGCGGGCCGAGCAGCAGGAGTCCGATGCGCAGGACGGGCGCGAGGCGCCGGCACCGCCGCAGGATGCGAAGCTGAACGGCGCGCACTAGCTGTAGCGCCCGCCAGGCCGGGTGAATCCGGCCGTTCGCCGATCGCGCTGTTCGCCCTCGGCGTAATAGGCGCGCCGCGCAACGTACTGATCGGTGAGAATGGGCGCGTGGACCAGCAGAACCGAGTGCCCGGCCTCTGGGTGTCCGTGCTGCGCGGCGTCGAGGCGCGGCGCGACGGCACCCTGCTTGAGGTTCCCGGGCGCCGGTTACGGTCCCTGCTCGCGCTGCTCGCACTGAGCCCCGGCGTACCGCGCCGCGCCGAATACCTCGCCGATCAGCTCTGGGACGGGGAACCGCCGAGCGCCAACGCCCTGCAGGCGCTCATCTCGCGGCTGCGCCGGGTGCTCGGCGCCGACGCGGTGATATCCCGGCCCAACGGCTACCTGCTGGCGCTCCCGCCGGAGCAGGTGGACCTCTCCCGCTTCGATCGGCTCATCGCCGAGGGCAGCGCGACCGCCGCACGCGAGGCGCTGAGCCTGGCCGGCCCCGAGCCGCTGGCCGAGTTCGCCGACGTGCCCGATCTGGCCGACGAGGCGCGCCGGATCGAGGCCGAGTGCTGGAGGGTGCGCGCGCTCGCCGAATCCGCTCCCGATTCCGCGTCGAAGAGCGCGCCGAGCGCATCCGTGGCCGAATCAGCGCTGGCTTCTGCCGCCGCCACTACCGGCGCCGCCGCGACCGCCACGGTCCCCGCCTCGCATCGGTTCGCGCCCGGCGGCGTCCGGCTCATCGGCCGCGATCGCCTCATCGCCGAGATCTCCGCGCGACTGGACACGACCCGGTTACTCACCTTGGTCGGAGCCGGGGGAGCGGGTAAGACTTCACTCGCTAAAGCCGTCGCGTACGCGCGTGACGGCGCGGTCGTCGCGGAACTCGCCCCGGTCGGGGCGGAAGCCGTCGCGGCCGAGGTACTCACGGCCGTCGGCGGCCGCGACATGGTGGTCACCGAGCGGGCCCGCCGCGTCGTCGATCACGGCGACTACCGCACCCGGATCGCGGCCACCCTCGCCGATCGCAGGATGCTGCTGGTCCTGGACAACTGCGAGCACGTGGTCGACGCCGCCGCCGATCTGGCCGCGCTCATCCTGGACCGCTGCCCGCAGGTCACCATCCTGACCACCAGCCGCGAGCCGCTGGCGGTGCCCGGCGAGGTGCGCTTGCCGATCGACCCGCTGCCGGTGCCGCCGGTCGAGGCCGAACAGTCCAGGCTCGGCGAATACGCCGCGATGCAGCTGCTGCTCGAACGCGGTCGCGCGGTGCGCCCGGACCTGGCCACCGACGGTCCGGACGGCGCGGCGCTGGCGGAGATCTGCCGCCGGCTCGACGGCAGCCCGCTCGCACTGGAGCTGGCCGCGGCCCGTTTCAATCTGCTGACCCCGCGTCAGGTCGCCGACCGGCTCGACAACCGGTTCCGGCTGCTGACCAACGGCGCCCGCACCGCGCTGCCGCGCCAGCAGACGCTGCGCGCGGTGGTGGACTGGAGCTGGGATCTGCTCGACGCCGCCGAGCGCGAGGTGCTGGCGGCCTGCTCGGTGTTCGTCGGCGGGGCGACGTTGGAGGACCTGGACGCGGTCGTCGGCGTCGAGGTGCTTGACGTGCTCGGTCGCCTGGTCGCGAAGTCGCTGGTGGTGGCCGACCGCCTCGACGGCGGCACGATGCGCTATCGGCTGCTGGAGACGATCCGCGAATACGCACGCGATCGGCTCGTCGAGTCCGGCTGCGAACAGAGCGCCCGCGATCGGCATGCCGCCCACTACGCGGATCTGATCGCCGCCGCCGAGCCCAATCTGCGCGGACCCGACCAACTGCGCTGGATCGCCCGGCTCGACGCCGAGGACGACAACCTGCGCGCGGCGCTGAGCTGGACGCTGGAACGTCAGGACGCTGAAACCGCGCTGCGCATGTGTACCAACTTGAGCTGGTACTGGATGCTGCGTGGTCGCCGCGATACCCAGCAGCTTTACATCGCGGTCGCGGAACTGGCCGAGAGCGCCTTGGACACCTCCTCCACGAATTTCGCCGTGATCGTGGCGCTGCGCGCTATCACCGGCCTCGACACCGGAATCGAGGTCGAGGAGACCAAGGCGCTGCTGGAGCGTTCGCGCGCCATCTTCCAGCAGATCGGCGAGTATCACACGGTCGGTTGCCTGGTCGAGCTGCTGCTCTCGATGTTCCAGTCGGAACGGATCGTCGAGACGCTCGACGAGGTGCAGTCGGCCGCCGAGGCCGCGGGCAAGACGTGGGACGTCGGCCTGATCCTCATGTTCCGCTCGCGCATGCTCGCCGACGCCGACACCGCGGCGGCGGAGGAGTGCACCCGCCGGGCCCTCGACCTGTTCCGGGACGCCGGCGACCGCTGGGGCGTCGCAGAGTGCGGACAAGCGCTCGGCTATGTGCAGAGCATGCGCGGCGAACACCGCGCGGCGCTGGTGACTTACGCCGAAGCGGTGGAAGTGGCGGAGGAACTCGGCGCGACCGGCGACCTCGGGATGCTCGGCCTGCAAATGGCCTGGGAGCACGAGTTCCTCGGCGAGCCCGAGCAGGCGGATCGGATCATCGAGCAGACCGAGCAACGACTGATCGATCGCGCCGCGTCCGTGGAGATCCGCACCTACTTGATGCTCAGCCGGGCCGAATTCGCCCGCCGCCGCGGCGAGTTCGACGCGGCGGCGGCGCATCTGGCGGCGGGGCGCTCGACCGCCGAACGCGGCTACCTCGGCCCGTTCCGGGCCCAGTACGAGATCAGCTCCGGGCTGTTGGCGGCCGACCGTGGCCAGCCGCGCGAGGCCGCCAAGCATCTGCGGGCCGGCCTGATCGCGGCGACGAAACTCTTCTACGACCGGCCCGACGTGGCCGCTTGCGTCGAGGGCCTGGCGTCCGCGGCGCAGGCCGCGCAGCAGCCACGCCTTTCCGCCGTGCTGCTCGGTGCGGCGACCGCGATCAGGCCCGCGGTGCCGCCCCCGGCCCGGCACATCGATGTCGCGCGGGCCGCGCAGACGGCGCGTGGCGCGCTCGGCTCCGAAGAGTACGAGCGCGCCTTCGCCGAGGGCCGGGCTCTTTCCCCCGAAGCGGCCCTCGATCTGGCCCGCGAGCAAGCCGAGGTGCTGGCCGCCTGACCCCGCATCAGGCCCCCGCTCAGCACCGGGCTCAGCGCGCACTGGCCAGGCCCCCAGCTCAGCTGCGCCGCTTGTACGCGCGCACCGCGAGTGGCGCGAACAGCACCGTCAGCCCCGCCGACCAGAGCAGCGTGACCCACACCGCGTGGAACGCCGGTCCGCCGCTCATCAGCGCCCGGGCCGAGTCCGCGGCGGTCGTCAGCGGATTGATCTTCACGAAGGCCTGCAGCCACCCCGGCATGGTTGCGGTCGGCGCGAAGATCGAGGAGGCGAACATCATCGGGAACAGCACCAGCTGGCCCACACCCTGCACTGCTTGCGGGGTTTTCGCGATCGAGCCGATGTAGACCGCCACCCACGAGATCGCGAACCCGAGCGTCATCAGCACACCGATACCGGCCAGGAAGGCGAGCGGTGAGGTGTGCACGCGGAACCCGAGCGCCACCGCGGACCCCGTGGTGATCACCGCCGCGATCAGCAGCCGCAGCAAGGCCGCCACGATGTGCCCGTTCAGCACCGCCGAGCGGGCGATCGGCAAGGAGCGGAACCGGTCGATCACGCCTTTGGAGAAGTCGTTGCTCAGCTTGATCCCGGTGTACATGGTGCCGAAGGTCAGCATCTGCGCCAGGATGCCGGGCACCAGGAACTCCAGATAGTTCCCGTGGACGCTGCCCTTCATCGCGCCACCGAATACGTAGGTGAACAACACGGTCATGATGAGCGGGAAGATCGTCACGTCCATGAGTTCTTCCTGATCCGCTTTGATCGACAGCAGATTCCGGCGGATCATCGTGCCGCTGTGCCGCAGCCACTCGGCGAAGGACACCCGGCCGGAGACCGGCCTGCCCGCCCCCGGCCGCGCGAGTCCCGCATCAACCGCGCTCATCGGCCCTCATTCCTTCCAGCGTCGCCGCCGTTCTCGTCGTTGTCGTGCCCGGCGCCCGTGCCGGTCAGCGTGATGAAGACCTCGTCCAGTGAGGCCGTAAATGTGCTGACATCGGCCAGCGCGATCTCCTTGGCGGCGATCTCGCGCAGCACCAGGTTCAGCTGCTCGTCCGCGGCCAGCGGACCGCTCACCTGATCGGTCCCCTCTTCCTGCGCGGTGCCGAGTACCTCAGCCATCAGCGCTTGGAGGACCGGCAGATCCGTGGCGTCCGCCGGGCGCACCCGCAGCCGCCGCCCGGATACCTGCTGCTTGAGCTCTTCGGGCGATCCGGATGCGATGATCCGACCGCGGTCCATCACCGCGATCTGCCGGGCCAGCGCTTCGGCCTCCTCCATGTACTGCGTGGTCAGCAGCACGGTGGTCCCGTTCCAGGCCAGCTCGCGCACGATGTCCCACAGGTCGTTGCGGCGCTGCGGGTCGAGCCCGGTGGTCGGCTCGTCGAGGAAGAGCACCTGCGGCGTGCCGACCAGCGAGGCGGCCAGATCCAGCCGCCGCCGCATGCCGCCGGAGTAGTTCTTGGCCACCTTCTTCGCCGAGTCGGCCAGCCCGAAGGTCTCCAGCAGCTGATCGGCGCGCGCCCGCGCCGCCTTGGCCGGCATATCCAGCAGCCGGCCGATCATGTACAGGTTCTCCCGGCCGCTCAGTGCCTCGTCGACCGAGGCGTACTGCCCGGTCAGGCCGATGACCCGGCGCACCGAGTGGGCCTGCCGCACCACGTCGAAGCCGCCGACCGAGGCCGAGCCGGCGTCCGGGGTCAGCAGCGTGGCCAGCATCCGCACGATGGTGGTC
>Ga0134126_10013993_pt1 | contig 10125 bp, 6 predicted proteins | sample KB31752_FD_96881 | JGI IMG/M metagenome (GOLD analysis project Ga0134126, IMG submission 96881) | Terrestrial soil microbial communities with excess Nitrogen fertilizer from Kellogg Biological Station, Michigan, USA - KB3-175-2 | ecosystem: Environmental > Terrestrial > Soil > Unclassified ...
CGCGCCGGCCGTTCGTACCGGATACGATAGCGGCGATCGAGTTCGACGGCGCGGGCGCCGACGGGTTCGACGCCTTCCTCGATCCCGGCCCGCTCGACACCTTCGTACCCGACGCGAACGCGCCCGCGGAGATTCTCTACACCTCCGGTTCCACGGGCGTGCCGAAAGGAGTGCCGCTCACCCACAGCGGCCAACTCTGGGCGACCGTGCGCTACATCGAACCGATATCGCCCGAAGCCACCGGCGCCTCGACCATCGTGGTGGCGCCGCTGTATCACATGAACGGACTGTTCAATATCACCGTCGCGCTCGCGAACCGCATGCAGGTGATACTGCTGCCGCGCTTCGACGCGCGCCGCTTCCTCGAGACCGCGGCGCGCTACCGTTGCACCTTCCTGTCGGGGATCCCCACCATGTATGCGTTGATGGTGCGCGAGCGCGATCTCGTCGAACGGCTCGATTTTGGCAGCGTGCGCGACGTGTCGATAGGCTCGGCACCCTTGACCGACGCCCTGCTCGCCCAGGTCCATCAGATGTTCCCGAACGCGCAGATCGAAAACGGTTACGGCACGACCGAGGCCGGCCCGGCGGTCTTCGGGCCGCATCCGGACGGGCGGCCGCGGCCGCCCTTGGCGCTGGGCGTTCCCCTGGCCGACATCGGCTGCAAACTCGTCGATGGGACCTCCCCCGACCAGGGCATCCTCGCCCTGCGCACGGAGGCGCTGATGCATGGCTATCTGAATCTTCCGCAGGCCACCGCCTCCCGGATGCGCGACGGTTGGTACCTGACCGGCGATGTCATGCGCCGCGATGCCGATGGGTTTTACTATTTCGTGGGCCGCGCCGACGACATGTTCGTCTGCGGCGGCGAGAACATCTATCCGGGCGAGATTGAAAAAATGCTGGAACGAAATGCCGCCGTCGCGCAGGCGATCGTCGTGCCGGCGCCCGACGACATCAAGGGGCAGATTCCGATTGCCTTCATCGTGCCCCGCCCGGGCTCGGCGCCCACGGCGGCGCAGATCAAGGAGTACGCCCTGGAACATGGTCCGGCCTACGCCCATCCGCGCTTCATCGAGTTTCTGGACAGTCTGCCGGTGTCGGGCACGCAGAAGATTGACAGGACCTCGCTCACCACCGAAGCTGCGCGCATCGTCCGTGCGGCCGGCCGGAGCCACTAGTGCAGTCGTATCTCGATCATGTCATCTGGGCCTGTGCGGATCTCGAGAGCGGCGCACGCCGATTCGAGGCGCTGACGGGGATTCGTCCTCGCTACGGCGGGGTTCACGCCAGCGGGTTTACGCATAACGCGCTCGTGGGTCTCGGTGGCCGGTGTTATTTCGAGGTTCTGGCGCCGGTCGGACCGGCGCGCCCGAATGACGATGAGTGGTGCCGACTTGCCCGCGCAGCGCACGAGCCGCGGATATTGACCTACTGCCTTCGCAGCGCGCGTCCCCTGTCGGAACTCGCGTCGCTCGCCGCGGCATCCGGCTGGAAAAATGCCGTGGTGGCGAGCAATGGCCGCACCACGCCCGAGGGGGTTCGGTTGCGCTGGCAGTGGCTCGCCCCGGCGGTCGAACGGTTCGGTCTTGCCTTTCCGTTCTTCATCGACTGGCTCGACTCGCCGCACCCGGGCGAGACTCTGGTACCCGCGCAAGCCGAGTCCGAGATTCTCCTGCAGCACTTTGCGGTGGGACATCCGGATGCGGCCGAGCTGCGCCGCACGCTCGGCGACATCGGTTCGACGGTGGATACCTACCCGGCCGTCGATGTGCAATTTCGGTTGCAATTGAAGACGCCGCGGGGGGTTGTTTCATTGTGACCCCCGCCGGCCCGCGGCCCGCAGAATGGCTCGGGTATCCCAAGGGCGCGTTGCTGATCATCGGCGTCGAATTCTGGGAGCGGTTCAGCTTTTACGGCATGCTCTCGATCCTGGTGCTGTTCTTGACCGGCAGTCCCCTTCACGGCGGATTCGGCTGGCCATCCAGCGAGGCGCTGGCGCTGCTCGGCGCCTACTCGGGCGCCATGTATGCGTTTCCCGCCTTCGGCGGCTACTTCGCGGACCGCGTGCTCGGCCGGCGCCGTGCCGTGACGCTTGGCGCGACATGCATGTTGATCGGGCAGATCATGCTGGCATCACCCGTTTTCCTGCCTGCGCTGCTCGGCTGGTGGCACTCGGCGCCGCTGCTGCAGTCGCTGCACGAGCTCGGCGTACCGCTGGGACGGGTGCTGCCGTCGGATGCCATCAACGCCGCCATCATGGGCCGCGGGGCGGCGCTCGATGCCCACTCCGGGGCGCAGTGGCTCGAGCAAGCGTACACCGCCGCCACCGTCGGTTTCTTCGTCGCCATTTTCCTTCTCATCCTGGGCAACGCCCTGATGAAATCGACGCTGGTCGTGTTGTGCGGCGAGACCATGGCCACGGATGATCCGCGGCGCGAAGGAGCGTATGCCTACTACTATCTCGGCATTTCCGTCGGCGCCATGCTGTCGGGATTTGCCGTGGGCAGCGCCGCGCAGGCATTCGGCTGGCACATTGGATTCGCCGTCGCTGCGGCTGGGATGAGTCTGGCGCTGGGATCCTATGTGCTGCTGGCTCCCCGCTGGCTCGGTGCGATTGGGTTGCATCCAGACCGGCGCGCCCCGACCGGCGCATCCGTCAGCGCCGCCGCCACGAAGAGCGCGGGCAGGGAGGCGCGCCTGCGCATTGGACTGCTATTCGTGCTGGCAGCGCTCTTGTGCGCCTTCAGCGTGGGATGGTTCCAGCTCTTCGGCAGCTGGCTGCTGTACATCGAGAAGGACGTCAACCGCGCGATCGGCTCCTTCCTCATTCCGGTACCGTGGTTCACGTCGATCAATGCGGCGGTGGTGATCGTACTGGCACCGATGGTGGCGGCGTTCTGGGTGCGCTTAGGTACCCGCCATCAGCGCGTCGATATTGTGCAGAAGTATGCTTTTGCGCTCGCCATGGTCACGATCGGCCATCTGCTCATGTATGTGTCCGCACGCCATGCGGCGCCGGCCGAACCGGCCTCGGTGTGGATTCCGCTGGTCGCGTTGTCGCTGCTTGGCATGGGCGAAATCGTCGCGTGGACGGCCACCTACGGAATGGTGTCGAGAGCGGCACCGGCGGGTTTCGCGTCGGTGGCGATGGGCGCGTGGTACTTGCTGACTCTGGGACTCGGGGGCTACCTGTCGGGATTCACGGGGAGGCTGCTCGAAACCATGGGGTTTGCCGGTGCATTTGGTACGGTCGCCGTGATCATGGGCGTGGCCTGCGTCATCGCGCTGCTGCTGCGCGGCCCTCTATCCCGCCTCGCCGCCCGTGCCAACGTCTCGCTCTAGCAAGGGGGCCGGCGGCGTGGAGGCCGGCGCTTCCCCTGCCCCTACGCTGCATCGCGCGCTCGGGACCTTCGACCTCGTTCTCTTGAACGTCTCCGCCATCGTCGGATGGCGGTATCTGTCGATTGCGGCGCAGATGGGCCCCTCCAGTCTCACGCTATGGCTGCTCGGGCTGATCACCTTCCTGATACCCGCCGCCCTGACCGTGTTGGAGCTGAGTTCGCGTCTTCCGGGCGAGGGCGGCATGTACCTCTGGTCGAAGGCCGCGTTCGGCGAACTGCATGCGTTCATCGCCGGCTGGAGCTACTGGATCGCCAATCTGGTCTTCTTCCCCTCGCTGCTGCTCTTCGCCGCGGGCGCGTTCCTCTACATCCATGGAGGCAGCTGGCTCAAACTCGCAGACGATCCGATTTACAACGGCGCCTTCTGTCTGAGCATTTTGTGGCTGGCGATTCTGCTGAATATCGCAGGACTCGAGCGCGCCAAGTGGCTGCAGAATCTGGGCGCCGTGGCGACCTGGATCATCGGCGCGCTGCTGCTGTGCGGCGGCATTCTCGCCTGGCGCAGATGGGGCGCAGCCACCCCCATCGACGCCGCGGCTCTGGTGCCGAATGTCAGATCGCTGCCCACGATCTCGGGCTTCGCGACCATGGCGCTGGCGTACTCCGGTCTCGAACTGGGACCGATACTGGGCGGCGAGATCAGGAACCCGGGGCGTACCATTGCGCGCGCGCTGCTGATTGCATGCGTTGCGATTGCCGTGCTGTACGTCGCCGGTACGGCCGCATTGTTCATGGCGCTGCCGGCGCAGCAGATCAACGCCATCAGCGGCGTCCCTCAGGCGCTCGCCGCGGTCGCCCAGCGTGCGGGCGTTCCGGCGTTTGGAATCATCGCTGCCGCACTCATCACCCTGGCGCAGGTCGGCACCCTCGGCGCGTGGATCACCGGCACCGCGCGGCTGCCCTTTCTCTTCGGTCTCGACCGCTACCTGCCGAGAGCGCTCGGCGCGATTCATCCCGTCTCTGGTTCCCCGCACGTGGCGCTGCTGGTGCAGGGCATTCTCGCCACCCTGGTGCTGCTGGCCGCGATCTCGGGCTCCGCCATCCATGAAGCCTATCTCATGCTGATCGACATGACGGTGATCTTGAGCTTCCTGCCCTTGCTGTACATGTTCGCCGCCCTTCCGGTACTTCGCCGCCGAGCATCCGGCCCATCGGGCGACATCGCCCTCATCCCCGGCGGGCCATTCACCTGCTGGTTGGTGGGTGGCACGGGGTTTCTCATCACGCTGCTCGCCCTGATCCTGGCCATGGTGCCGCCCGCCGACAGTTCCAGACCCGCTCTTTTCGCGTTCAAGGTCATCGGCGGCAGCGCCGCACTGCTCATCGTCGGACTCATTTTTTATCATCGCCGGCGCACTCGCGAATGACTTGATGGGATAGTCATCGTCTCGAGGCAGGGATGCCAACGTGCGTCTTGGACGTCCCTCTCGCCCAACGGCAAGTGAAATTGCTTCTAATCCATGATCGTGCTATTCCGTGGAATAGTCTGCGTGGGGAAAAGCATCATGAGGCTGATTTCATCCTTGGTTCTCTGCTTGGCGCTCTCCGCGTGCGCCACGGACTATGCATCCCAGCTGTCGGAACCCCATTTTGGGTATCGCGTCCTGTATTCGGGAGACCCAGCGGATCCGGCACAGTTGATGAACGGCTTATATAACCCAGGACCCGCAGGGACGGCATTCTGCGCGACTCGATGCTCTTGGGAAGCGCCGCTGTGGTCGTCCGGTTTCGCGCCCTAGACGGGCCGGTGATCATCTTTCGGCTCTGGCAGCCAGCCTCTGACGGAGTTTCCGAGGCATTTGGAAGACAAAGGCTTTCCCTTCGCGGTGCTTTTCAAGCAGCCCCCAATCCACAAGCTCCAGCAAATCTGTGCGCGCGGTTTCATACGTCACGTCATTGGCGGTCCGATGTTCCTGAATTCGATAAATCACGTGCGAGTGCTTCAGGATACACCGACAACTACCACTTCCGCACAAAAGGGCGCATTCCAAAAGCGATCTTGGCATCGCGTGTGCCAGGGTTGGCGGCCCGATAACCATGCCAGCGCAAGGCGGCTAGGCAAAGGGGTAGGTGAGCGTTCGGCTGATTACCAGCAGCCATCAGCGAGCTGCCGCAACTGGTCGGTATCGCCGCCGGCGACGAATGAACCAGGTTTTTCGCGCAGGTCGAAGCCGTGACCCACACATGCGCCCGCCTCACTATTGCGGGAAATGTTCGACATGTGTCTCCGCGGTGCGTCCGATGTAAAGTACGCGGCGCCCCAGGAAGGAGACCAGGTAGCCGGCACACCCCGCGCGCTTCACCTTGTCGCAGAAGCCCTTGTAGGTGTAGCCAGGTACGAGCGCCTGCGCCTCGCGGATCGATGCCATTACCAGTTCTGTGTTGAACTCGGCCGCGACTGCGACGGCGCTCCGATGCGTCGGCAGTTCCAGACCTTCGCCGTCCGGCAGATAATAGGTCGCCCGGCCGAGCCGCAGATCAATCAAATAGCCGTCGAAGCCCGCTGCCATCAGCGCCTCGACGATCTGCGGGAAGCTCATCGTGCCGCTTTCCGCGCCTTCGAGGCACCGCCGGGCAATTGCCTGCTTTCTGGTATCCACGATCGTCTCCGTTCGAGTTGAGGTTGGTGTTAGGAAATGGGGATCGACTTGAAACCGTGTCGCGCGACCAGACCCTTGAGCACGCGTTCAAGCGTGGCGCGTTCTTTGAGGCTCATACCGCCAAAGAACTCCGCGTCATTCGCGTCCGCCATCCCGGCAAGGACGGGAACCAAGGCCGCACCCGCGCGTGTCATCTTTAGAGTGTGTGCGCGTAGATCTTGCGCACTGTCCTCGCGCACGATCAGCCTTTTCTGGATCAGGCGGTCGGCCAGTTTGCTAATCGCCCCGCGCGTGAGGCCAAGACGCTCGGCCAGGCGGCTGGGGCCAACAGCCTCCTCGCCGTAGAGTTCGTGTAGGACCACCCACTCGGCAACCGTCACGTCCTTGTCTGCAAGCTTGCGCGCGAAGGCGTAAGAGACGTGGTTGGACGCGAAGCGCAGCCAGTACCCTAGGTGGGCGCTGAGAGGCGGAACGGACGGCTTCGAGGGCATGACATCACTCCTTGTTGACTAGTAAACTAATGCAATATAGTTTCCTTGTCAACATGCTTTGAATGACGTTTGTTTCCCGAGATCCAGCGACGTTCACCGGACGGCGCAAGGAACTCGGGGTGTCCTGTAAACCGACATGGTGTCGGGTATCCGGACAATCCGAGGCATCGCTTGCCACGCCCGGCGGTTATTGCAAAGAACTCACATTGGGCGCATTCTTAAGCGGCGATTAGCGTTTCCGCCGTCATTTAGATGCACATCATGCGCAGAACAAGCAAGAAAGTTGCAGAATCCAAAGCGCCGCTGGTTACGGACGCTCAACTAGATCGTAGGGATCGCGCAATCCTTCGGGCGTTGCAGCGAGATGCCACCATTTCCAACGTGGCGCTCGCCGCCAAAGTGAGCTTGAGCGCGCCGGCATGCTTACGACGTGTGAGTCGGTTGAGGCAACTCGGTTACATCACCCGCACCGTCGCGCTCCTGAATCCGAAAATGCTCAATGCAAGCATGTTGGTCCTGATCGGCGTTGTGCTTGATCGATCTACGCCGGATTCCTTCTCAGACTTTGAAAAGGCAGTGGTCACGGTTTCTGGTTGCTTGGAGTGTCACGTGGTCGCCGGGGAGTTCGACTATTTCATGCTGGTGAGAACTCAAGACAACGAGAACTTCAACCGCCTTCACGCGGAACAGCTGTTGCATTTGCCGGGGGTTAGGCAAATTCGATCATTCATGGTCCTGAAGCAAGTCCTCACGACAACCGAGCTTTCCATATAGCCCGCCGGTTCGATGCCGCCTCGCCCCTCGAGAGGCCGATCGGTCGCAACTGATGACGGGACGTTTTGCAGGATCATTTATCTGGTCAATTCTTCAATGACCGATAGGACGCGCTCCACTTCTCCGATCGTGTTGTAGTGAGCGAGGCCGATGCGCAATACACCGTCCTCTTCGTCCAGACCGAGCAATCGCGCTGCCTCATAGGCGTAGTTATGACCAGACCAAACGTTGATTCGATGCTCGCTCAAAGACCGAGCTAGAACACGAGACGGAATTTTGGCATGAGTGAAAGACACCGTCGGGACACGGTCGGAGAACCGTGCGGGGTCGGTAATACCGTGGATGGTCACTTCCGGCAGCACACAAAGCCCTTCGATCAGTCTGGTCATCAAGTCTCGCTCGTAGGCGACCATCGCCTGGTAGGCCGCAAGAATTAGCGAGCGCCGGTCGCCGCCGCCCCCGGTCCTACGTCCGAGCCACTCCAGATGCTCGACGGCGCCCTCGAGACCCGCGATCAGCTCCGTCTGAGGAGTTCCAATCTCATGGCGAGCGGGCAACGCGCGGGACGCGCAGCGAACGGCGTACGGGAAGAGATCGCCGAGCAGGTTTTCTCGACCCCAAAGCACCCCTAGGTGCGGACCAAAGAGCTTATAGGACGAGCACGTCAAAAAGTCACAGCCGAGGTTTTGAACATCGACGGGGTGGTGGGGCGTCAATTGCACGGCGTCGACGTAGACCAAAGCACCCGCTTGTTTGGCGCATCGCGCGAGCGCCGCCACTGGACTTATCGATCCTGTCATGTTGCTCGCATAGTTGATCGCGACCAAGCGGGTTCTATGCGAGAGCAGGGGGACAAGATCCTCGCACTCCATCTTCCAAGTCTCACGGTTGAACGTCAACCAGCGAATCGAGACGCCGCGCTCTTCGGCCGCCAGCAACCACGGCGAGACGTTCCCTTCGTGGTCGAGACGTGTAACGATAACTTCGTCTTCGGGCCCCCAACTGCGAAACAGTGACCGCGCGATTTGGAACGTCAGCGTGGTCATGGATTGCCCGATCACGATTTCCTGGCCTGACCGCCCTCCCAGTAGCGATGCTGCGGCCGCATGCCCCCGTTCGTTGATGAGATCGGCCTCTCGCGAGGCTTGGAAGTACCCGCCCAAGTTGCTTGCCGCGCTGACCATCGCGTTGCTGATCGCGGAGATCACGCGCCGCGGCACCTGTGTTCCTCCGGGGTTGTCTAGGAATGTTGGTCCGTTTGACAGGGCGGGAAACTCATTGCGAATTTCTTCAATAGGGAAATGGGACATCTGATGTTCACTCGGAGGCTCGGGCTACGGTCTCTCGACACCTCTGCGTTCAAGCTTGATAGACGACCCTACCGCCCGTTACCGTGCGATTGATGCGGATTTTTGCGATTTCGTTGGGATCCACGACGTGCGGGTCCTGCTCGAGAACCACAAAGTCCGCCAATTTTCCGGCGCTGATGGACCCCTTGATCATCTCTTCCTTGGAGTTATAAGCGCCGTTCAACGTATTGATCTGGAGTGCTTCGGCCACCGACACGCGTTGGTTGGCGCCCCAGACTTCCCCGTTCCAACCGCGGCGCGTCACCATACCTTGGATACCCATGAGGGGGGCGAACGGTCCGGGTCCAAAGTCGGAGCCGCCGGCCACTCTCACCCCGGCATCTATGAATGACCGAAACGCCATGCATCGCTGCATCAGCTCGGCGCCATAGAAATGAAATTTGTCGGCGTTGTAGTAGGCGTAGGTGGTGAACACGGCCGGAACCGCGTCCATATCCCGCATTCGCTTCAGCAGGCCGTCATTCACCAATGTGCAATGGGTGATCTTGGGCCGTACATCCTTAGCTTGAGTTGAGCTCAATCCGCGCTCATAGGCCGTGAGAACCATGTCGATGGCCACATCACCATTGGCGTGGCAATTGGGACGAATCCCGGCACGTAGCATTCGCACCACCCATGCGTCCAAGTCCTCCTGCGTCGTCGTGATGTTCCCGCGATATCCGTCGGATCGGCCCGGGTACGGGCGGCTCAATGCCATGGTCCTCTCGGAGAACGAGCCGTCCACGCTGTGTTCCGTAGATGCTCCGTAGCGGATCCACTCATCGCCGAAGCCGGAGCCGATCTGCGCGGCGACCATCGCGTCAAGAAGCGCTCCAGCAGGCTCGAAAGTCACCCGATGCTTGAGGTCGCCGGCCGCGCGCACCTGCTGAAGAGCCTGGAGATGGTCATCCTCGTCGTGATGCACGCTGGTGAGGCCGTAGCGCACAAACTGCTTCGAGATGAATGTCATGCTGTCGCGTCGACGTTGCGCCTGCTCCGCTGGGGAGTGGACCGGTCGCTTGCCCACGCCATCGAAAACATCCATTGCGTTGTCCGTTACCCGGCCATTGAGCGCGCCGCTCGCATCGCGGTCGTATGTGCCGCCGGATGGATTTGGCGAAGAAGGGGTGATGCCGGCCAATCTGAACGCAACGCTATTGAAGAACGCCGTGTGGCCGCCCCGATGATGAACAACGACCGGATGTTGGTTCGACACCCTGTCCAGGTCGTGAATATTGAGGGCGCGCTTGTCGCGAACCTTCGTATCGTCGAAGAATTCGCCTTCAACCCACGTGCCGGGCGGAAGCTCGGCAGCGCGCCGCCTTAACTTGTCGACGATGCTCTCTATGGTGACGAATTCGACCTCAAAGGGATTGCCGACCAGCACGCCATAAAGAAGTGTCTCGGCCTCGGCATGATTGTGGCAATCGACGAATCCGGGAACAACACACATTCCTTGTGCATCGAAGATCGACGTGCCGCGGCGCGCCAGGTTTCTCATGTCCTC
>Ga0134126_10013994_pt1 | contig 10125 bp, 9 predicted proteins | sample KB31752_FD_96881 | JGI IMG/M metagenome (GOLD analysis project Ga0134126, IMG submission 96881) | Terrestrial soil microbial communities with excess Nitrogen fertilizer from Kellogg Biological Station, Michigan, USA - KB3-175-2 | ecosystem: Environmental > Terrestrial > Soil > Unclassified ...
CACGTCTTGATGGCCGGACAATTGACTGGTCGGCATTTCAGGCGCAGGAGGCGGACGAGAGACCGGTACCCTTTTCGTTTTCCACTGATCGGATTGAGCAGCCGCAGGTCAAGTGCTACGTTGGTTACACGAACCCTTCCCTGCACGAAACGATACGCGAGAACCTTAATCAATCTCCGCTTTATTCAGGACGAATTAAGGGAATCGGACCGCGTTATTGTCCTTCCATAGAAGACAAGGTGGTCAAATTCTCAGATAAGGACCGCCATCAATTGTTTCTTGAACCTGAGGGTCACGATACAAATGAGGTGTATCTCAACGGGTTTTCTACTTCCTTGCCGGCGGGAATTCAGCAGGACCTAGTGAGGATGATATCGGGTCTCGAGGAGGTAAGAATCATCCGTCCGGGTTATGCAATTGAGTACGATTACGTTGACCCTAGAGAGCTTGGCCCGGACCTGCAGTGTCAAAGAGTCTCGGGTCTTTTTCACGCTGGTCAGGTGAATGGGACTACTGGTTACGAAGAAGCTGCTTGCCAGGGTCTAGTCGCTGGGATTAACGCCGCTGCTCTGGTAAAGGGCCTCAAACCATTTCGCCTTAGCAGGGAAGAATCATACATCGGCGTGCTAATTGACGACCTAATCAAGCAGGGAGTAGATGAGCCCTACCGGATTTTTACATCCCGAGCCGAGTACCGGTTGGCACTGCGATACGACAACGCCGACCAGAGACTGCGTCGTTACGGGAGAGAGTTGGGTCTGGTAGGAGACAGCGACTGGGAGAGGTTTAACCAGCGACAGAATCGTATTGCAGTGGCTAGCGGGTTGCTGAAACAACTTCGACTACGCAGGGCAGATTCTGGATATTCCGCCGCTGTAGAGATTACGGGCTCGGATTTGGGAGACTCAATTAGCTTGCGAGATTTAGCGATGAGGCCGGGGATAACGAGTGAAACCGTAGAGCATCTCCTCCCGTTGTCAGCTCGAGACCAGGTAACCACTAGCGAGCTAGAGGCCGCCATGGCTGACAACCTGTATGCGGGTTACATCAAGGCCCAGGAAGTCGTAATCAGAAGGCTAAAGCACCACGATTCTACCCCAATTCCCCAAGGGCTGGATTTCAGGACTCTTAATGGACTGTCACACGAAATGGTGGAGCGTTTGGAGCGTACGCGGCCGCAAACATTTGGGGAGGCGCGAGTTATCCCCGGACTAACCGCAGCTGCCTTAAGCACGCTGTACGTTGCCGCCAGCCTTCAGGCTTAGGACGTTTCACGTGTCCCCTTTTCTCTGTGGACACCTTTTGGGACACGTGAAACAACCACCTCTATCAAAAAACCGTCTATTTAGGGCATTTCCGTAGAAAGTCTCATGGCCTTGTGCTAAGTTACAGGCACACGCGGGCAAGGAACTTACCAGTCCATCCACATGGCCAAAACAATCGCCATAGCGAATCAGAAAGGCGGTGTTGGCAAAACCACCACCGCGGTTAACCTTGCCGCAGTTTTGGCAAGCATGGAATCGTCCGTTCTTCTCGTTGACGCAGACCCACAGGGTAACGCAACTTCGGGTGTTGGGGTTCAGCGCGGAAGTTTCCGAAAAAGCGTATACCACTGCGTGGTGTTGGGCGACAGTACTGAAGAAGCAATTCTGAATACTGAAATCCCCAACTTGAAGGTTTTACCTGCCAACAAAGATCTCGCCGGCGCCGAAGTTGAGCTCGTGGATGTCGAGCACCGCGAATCTCGTCTGCGGCAAGCCTTAGAACCGTTGGACGGGCAGTATCAATACATGATTATCGACTGCCCGCCTTCTTTGGGCCTCTTGACTCTAAACGCACTGACGGCGGCGAAGTCGTTACTGGTTCCGATCCAGTGTGAGTATTACGCGCTCGAAGGGGTAACCGAGTTATTCGACACGCTAGCCCGTATTCGGCGCCTCTATAATCCAAGTCTTACGATCGAGGGCCTCCTGTTGACCATGTACGATGAAAGGACAAACCTATCATCAGCCGTGGCGTCTGACCTCAGAGACTTTTATGGGCAACAGGTATTTGGGACCGTGATCCCTCGTAACGTTCGACTCGCCGAAGCGCCTAGCTACGGGAAGCCGATCACTCTCTATGACGCGCACTCAAAAGGTGCTGAAGCATATTGGCAATTAGCCAAGGAGATAATAGCCCATGACACGAAAGGCATTGGGTCGGGGGTTGGGGGCGCTACTCTCAGCTGAAGGCACCGCCACCGCGTTCGAGGAGACGAACGAGGTCGCAATTGAACTAATCGATCCCAGCCCTCTCCAACCCCGGAGCGTTTTCGACGACGCGAAGTTGGATGAACTCGCCAACTCTATTCGCACCAACGGCGTGGTTCAGCCTGTTTTGCTTCGAAGGAAGGGAAACAGGTTTGAGCTTATAGCCGGCGAGAGGCGGTGGCGTGCCGCGGAAAAGGCTGGCTTGATTAAGATACCTGCGGTCATACGAAATGTTTCAGACGACAAGGTTCTTGAGATTGCCCTAATAGAAAACATACAGCGAGAAGATCTAAATCCGATTGAGGAGGCCAGAGCATACAAAAGCCTCATAGAAACTCTAGGCCTTACCCAGGAAACGGTTGGAGAGCGAGTTGGGCGCGATCGATCCTACGTAACTAACTATCTCCGGCTGCTTAAACTGCCCGAAGATTTGCAAGAGTTGCTTCAGACTGGAAGAATCTCGACAGGTCACGCAAGAACATTACTCGGACTGGACCAGCCTGACATTCAAAGGCGGATCGCCCGACGGGTAATCGAGCAGGGGCTGTCGGTTCGAGCTACGGAACAGTTGGTGAGGGTTGCGGGAGCGAAGGTAAGTTCACCTGGGCTGACGTACGCTACCCAGGAGCGGGAAGCCGATCCCAATGTCCGAGCCGCCGAAAGCAAGCTGCGTCGACATTTCGGCACAAAGGTGAGAATAGTCCAGTCACCGGGCTCGCCGTCCGGCAAGATAGAATTGGAGTTTTATAACCAAACCGACCTTAACCGACTCTACGCGCTGCTCACGAATAGCCCTACCTGAGTGTAATAAATAAAGCTGCCACGCGTCCCACAGTACATTGTACAACCAAGCTTCAGGAGTCCGTTTCGGTCGGAACAGCGGTATTTGAATATCGGTAGCGATTAGGTGCCTTGAGGGGCACTGTTTATAGGTGGCTTCATGTAATTGCGGTTTCTGAAGCGGGCCGAGGGATGCTTGACCCTGTTTTAGGCGAGTGTTATGCTCCGACGCTTTTGGGTCGTCGCGTGAGTTTGGGGGGTTGTAGTTGAGTCTATTGGCATTCTCAGACAGTGCTATTCAGCTAGTGCCGGACGGAACGTTGTTGTTCCATCTGGCACTCATTGTCGCAATGGTTGTCTTGCTGAATTTTACGCTACTCAAGCCAATCAACCGTATTCTAGAGGAGCGTGAGCGTCGGACCAAAGGGCGTATGGGAGAAGCACATGAGATTCGGGCAAGTGTTGACGCGAAAATGCTTGAATACCAGCGCCGCCTACGCGATGCGCGAGGGGCTGGCTACGTTCTATTAGAGGAGGAACGTAGCGCGGCCTCGCGCAAGCGCGAGCAATTGGTTTCGGCCGTCAAAGCCGAAGTTATGCTGTGGCAAGAGCAGGAGAAAGAGAATCTCAAAAAGAGCGAAACTGACGCGAAGGCAAGTCTAATAAAAGATGCTGGTGGCCGGGCAGCCGAGATTAGTAGTCGAATTCTTGGCCGTCCGATTAGAACGGAAAAGCGATGATCTTTGGCGGGCAAGGGCGAGAGTATTTTGTTTCTTCCACTTACCATATTTAGTCTCCTACACTGGATACCGGACTCGCTAGACCCATGGGTAAACTACCCCGGTCTGGAGTTGTGGAAGTTCGTAAATCTCCTGATATTTATCGTTTGTGCGCTCTACCTTCATCGTCGCTTTGGGCGGCCCGTTCGTGAGGCGCTGCGATCACGAGGTGAGAGGATAAAGCACGACCTTGCCAAGGCGCAGGAAGAGAGGGACCAAGCGTTAGCGAAATTGTCAGAAGTCGAGACGCGATTTGCAGATCTAGATGCGGAGATCATAGCGATTAAGGACAAGACAAAACTGGAAGGCGAGGCGGAGCGGGAGCGGATTAGGCTGGCCACTGAGCAAGAAGTCTCGCGGATTCGGGAACAGGCAAAAAGAGAAATAGAAAGCGCGGCAAAAGCGGCAAGGCACGAGCTCCAAGGATTTGCGGCCACGGAAAGCGTGCGGCTTGCGGAAGAGATCTTGAGAATTGAAATAGGTCCAGATGACGACGCCCGGTTAAATAACAACAGTGTGCGAGAGCTTGGGAGGATAAGCGCTTGAGTTCCCAAACTGTGGCGAGACGGTATGCTTCTGCCCTAGCCGACGTTGTTGTCGACCGAAATGAAGCGCAACTGGTCCAGGCGGAACTAGCTGCGTGGGAAAAGATGATTACGGACAACAGCGCATTACTTGAGGCCTTCAGCAATCCAACCGTCGCATATGAGCAAAAGCAAAACGTCCTCAACGAGTTGATAGTTCGGACCAAGGTGCGACCTACGACCACGAATTTTCTACGAACGTTATTGAAGAACCAAAGACTGGCTGAGCTTCCTGAAGTTAACGCTAAATTGGCCCAGATATTAGATGAGCGCAGCGGAATCATAAGCGCTGAGATTACCTCTGCTCGGGCCGTATCTGATAGTGCCAGGTCAATGCTGGAGGCAAAGCTGGCTGAGATGACTGGAAAGAAGGCGCGATTGACGTTTGCCACAGACGAATCGCTGTTGGGTGGAGTTGTAACGCGAATCGGCTCAACAATTTACGACGGCTCCGTAAGCAATCAACTCAGTCGTCTACGCGACGAGCTCGCCGGTTAGTACAGAGGAAAATGATGGAACCTATTAGAGCAGACGAGATTAACGAGATCATTCGAAAACAGATAGAGAATTTCGAGACTGGTGTGACCGTCATGGAAGTTGGCACTGTCATCAAGGTGGGTGATGGTATTGCAGAGATCCATGGACTTGAAAAGGTAATGGCTGGCGAGTTACTGGAGTTTCCGCATGACGTTCGTGGCCTGGCCCTGAACCTCGAAGAGGACAAAGTCGGAGCAGTACTCTTTGGCGAGTACCAGGCTATTAAAGAAGGAGACATTGTTAAACGAACCAGCCGAATCATGCAGGTTCCCGTGGGTGACGCAATGGTAGGCCGCGTGGTCGACGCGCTGGGAAATCCGATCGACGACCGCGGACCAATCGCAACGAACGAGTTTTATGCGATCGAACGTATCGCCCCCGGTGTTGTTGATCGGCAACCCGTAAAAGAGCCACTACAGACAGGGCTGAAGGCGATAGATGCGATGGTGCCTATCGGGCGTGGACAGCGCGAACTCATCATCGGTGACAGGCAGACTGGTAAGACCGCAGTTGCAGTTGACACCATAATAAATCAAAAGGGCAAAGACGTAATTTGCATTTATGTCGCGATTGGCCAGAAGGCTTCGACAGTCGCGCAGGTAGTGAAAACGCTGGAGGATTTTGGCGCGCTCGAATACACGATCGTGGTTAAGGCGACGGCGTCCGATCCAGCCGCGATGCAGTTTCTGGCTCCCTATTCGGGTGCCGCAATGGGCGAGTATTTCCGCGACAACGGCCGTCACGCTTTGACAATATACGATGATCTTTCAAAGCAAGCTGCCGCCTATCGCGAAATATCTTTGCTGCTTCGCCGTCCACCAGGTCGCGAGGCTTATCCAGGGGATGTGTTCTACCTCCACTCTCGTTTGCTGGAGCGCGCAGCAAAAATGTCAGACCTCAAGGGCGGCGGTTCCTTGACCAGTCTTCCTATTATTGAGACGCAGGCAGGAGATATTTCAGCCTACATTCCAACCAACGTTATCTCGATTACGGACGGACAAATATTTCTCGAAGCTGATCTTTTTAATAGCGGCATCCGTCCTGCCATCAACGTGGGTAACAGCGTTTCTCGCGTCGGTGGTTCTGCCCAGATCAAAGCGATGAAGCAGGTAGCGGGTACTCTGCGAATCGATCTGGCGCAGTTTAGAGAACTGCAAGCCTTTGCTCAGTTTGGATCTGATTTAGACAAGGCGACTCAGGCACAGCTAGCTCGCGGCCAGCGTCTGGTTGAAATCTTAAAGCAGCCTCAATATCGGCCAATGAATATCGAGAATCAGGTGCTGGTCATCTGGGCCGCAAGCAACGGCTATGCTGACGACGTAGCGATCGAAGATGTTCGAGACTTTGAAGACGCTCTGCTGAAGTTCGTGGAAAACTCGCACCCAGGTGTGCTGCACAGTATTCGCGAGAAGAAAAGCTTGACTGACGAAATCATTGTGGATCTAAAGCAAGTGTTGTCAGATTTCAAAGACACATGGGCTGAGAGGTCGGCTTCCTTAACCGAGACTGCGGCGCAGCCTGCTACCGCCTGAGTTTGATTTTCGCACTCAATGCCAAATCTCCTGGACATCCGCCGGCGTATTAAGTCGGTTAAGAACACACAACAGATCACCAAGGCCATGAAAATGGTCTCGGCCGCAAAGCTCAAGCGTGCGCAGGACAGAGTTGTTACGGCCCGCCCGTTTGCCAATAAGATGATTGAAGTTCTAGGTGGATTGGCCGATCGGACCGATGAAAATTTTCACCATCCATTACTCGATGCGCGGGGCGATGAGCGGTATCTGCTAGTCCTGGTAACTGCCGACAAAGGTTTGTGCGGCGCCTTCAACACCAATTTGATCAAGGCTGGCCAGACGTTTATTCGTGAGAACCCGGGCAAGCAAATCGACATTTTGGCAGTGGGACGTAAGGGCAGAGACTTCTTTCGCCGTCGTGGTGCAAGTCTGGTTGGGGAATACATAGGCGTCACCGGCAAGGGACGCGTCGACTTTTCTGAGGCGCTCGAGATTGCGCGGGACGTGATCAAACGGTTCACCGAGGACGAAGAGATTGACAAGGTATTTGTCATCTATAATGAATTCAAGTCGGTGCTTCAACAGAGAGTGGCTACCGAACAGCTCCTGCCGGTTGCGCGCGCAACCTCTGACCCTTCGGAGTCCCCAAACACTAATCAACCTTTAACTCTGGTTGACTACATTTACGAACAGCCTCCGTCTGAGATCTTCGCTCGACTGCTTCCCCGCCTCGTCGAAACGCAAATCTTCCGGGCTCTCTTGGAATCGATAGCATCTGAACAAGGCGCACGCATGACGGCAATGGATTCAGCTTCAAAGAATGCGCGCGAATTAATCGATTCGCTAACGCTTAACATGAACCGGGTGCGTCAGGCGGCGATCACGAATGAGATTATTGAAGTCGTTTCCGGCGCCGCAGCGCAATAGTCTGTGTAGTTCGCAAGTCAATGAAAAAAGGGAAGTGGCACGCGCCACTTCCCTTTGTGTTTTCAGCTTCCTATGATCAAACAATCACGGCGACGGCTTTGGCGCTATGGCCCACTGGTCTTATGGATCGTCTTTATTTCTTTTGCATCGACGAATCAATTTTCAGCCTCTAACACTTCTGAAATCCTTCGTCCCTTACTGCTATGGTTTTTCCCAAATCTTAGTGAGTCTCGGTTGGCAGCCGTGCACTTCATGACGCGAAAGGCCGGACACTTCACCGAGTATGCCGTTCTGGCATTTCTCGCCCGGCGCGCATTCATTACTTCTTCCCGCGCCTTCCTACAGCGGTATTGGTTTCAATTAGCATTACTCCTCGTAGTGATTTATGGCTTGCTTGATGAGTTTCACCAAAGCTTCGTACCCTCGCGCACGGCATCGATTTATGACAGCGCCATAGATGTTGCCGGTGGTTTCACCGTCCTGCTAATCTTTTATCTTTATGGTAAGAATCACCGTGAGCCGGAAATCCAAAGCTAAGGCGAACGACCTAACTATTCTCGCAAGCCGGCTTTCCCTGAAGCGTCCTATTGTGCAATTATTTCCCTCGACACTATTCCGGACGCGAACTAATAGTCCATAAGCGCCGTATTAACTGAGTGACATTCAGCTTGCCGCACAAAGGAGAAAGACATGGGAATATTTGACGCCATCCGATCTCAGTTTATCGAGGTTATTGAGTGGCTCGATGATTCGGGTAACACTCTGGTTTATCGTTTTCCTGTCCAGGGTCAGGAGATCAAGAACGGCGCCCAGCTTACAGTGCGCGAATCGCAGGCGGCGGTTTTTGTCCACCAGGGTCAAATCGCGGATGTCTTTGGACCGGGACTCCACACCATCGACGGCGGCAATACTCCGATCCTTTCCAAACTCGGCGCCTGGATGCACGGGTTTAATTCGCCATTCAAAGCGGAGGTCTACTTTGTCAGCACCAAACAGTTCACGGATCTAAAGTGGGGTACATCAAACCCGATCATGATGCGTGACACGGATTTCGGGATGGTGCGTCTCCGCGCGTTTGGTATCTACTCGACTCGGGTAAGTGATCCGCAGGCTTTCATCAAAGAGATTGCCGGCACGAACGCACATTTCGTAACTGAAGACATTGAAGGACAGCTCAAACGAACCTTAGTCAGCGGGTTCAGTGACGCGCTGGCGGAGTCGAAAATTGCCGCGCTGGATCTGGCTTCCAACTACGATGAACTAGGAAAGTTTACGCGTGGCAAACTAGCCGACGATTTCAAGGCATACGGTCTGGATCTTACTAAGTTTGTGATTGAAAACATTTCCTTGCCTGCCGAGGTTGAGGCCGCTATGGATAAGCGAACCTCGATGGGAGTCATTGGTGATGTGGGACGCTATGCGCAATTCCAGGCGGCAGACGCCATGCGCGACGCAGCCCAAAATACTGGCGGCGGTGGCGCTGCTACGGGCGCGGGACTGGGAGCAGGCTTCGCGATTGGTAATGCGATGGCCGGGGCGATGTCGAACGCAATGAACCAGTCGAAGAGCGAAACAGGTGGTAGCACCAAGGCGGCGTGTCCAAAATGCGGGGCTGCAAATCTGGCGAATGCGAAGTTCTGCAACGAGTGCGGCGCCAAAATGGAAACTACCGCTCAGACAGTTCCCTGCGCGAAATGCGGTGCCCAAGTGCAGGCTGGTTCAAAGTTCTGCAACGAATGCGGAACTAAGGTCGAGTAGGGCTACTGCAGTTTGAGATCCTCATAGAGTCGAACCCAAAGGCACGGAGGTGTAGAAGCTGACAGGGCTTTAACTTCCGTGCCTTTGTATGTTTGTGATAGATAGCCATGCTATTCTTGGAACGCAAACCCGACCTCTGAGCCTCGAAGATTAGGAACAACCCCCATGCTTAGTGAATTCAAGCAGCCGCGTCGAGTAGTGATTACCGGGATGGGCTGCGTCACACCGATCGGCATTGGCCGCCAGTCATTTTGGACCGCGCTAACCAAGGGTGAAAGCGGCGTGCGGACAATTGAAGCCTTTGATGTTTCCGAGTCGGCGGTGAAAATTGCCGCCGAGGTTCGCGACTTTGACTGGGAGGCACAACTCAATCCCAAAGATCGAAAGCATGTTCCTCGAACCGTGCCGCTCGCGTTAGCTGCCGCTCGGGAAGCGTTTGCTGATGCCGGCATTGCTCCAGACGAGCTTTCGACGGAAGAGAGGCAACAGATTGGCGTCATGCTCGGAACGGGCGGCGGCGGTCTACCGTTCGTGGAGCAGCATTATGCGCTTTGGTATCAGGGAGCATCGATTTCAAAGGCAAGCGTTTACATAATTCCTGCAGCTACGCACGGCACATTATCCAGCGAGCTGTCCATGGCCTTTGGCCTGCACGGGCTCTCGCACGTGATCTCTACAGGATGCACCAGCTCGACCGATGCGATCGGCTACTCAGCCCAACACATTGCGTTGGGACGTCAGGATGTAATGCTAGCCGGCGGCGTAGATGCACCCTTAGCACCAGGAATACTGATTGGATTCAACCTGCTGACCGTGCTGACTACTCAGTGGAACGATGAGCCGCAACGCGCGTCGCGTCCCTTTTCTATCAATCGTTCGGGCATGGTGTTGGGCGAAGGCTCATGGATTTATGTGCTCGAAGAGTTTGAACGGGCCAAAGAGCGCGGAGCGAAGATATACGCAGAGATCAAAGGTTACGGGTCAACCTGTGATG
>Ga0134126_10013996_pt1 | contig 10125 bp, 6 predicted proteins | sample KB31752_FD_96881 | JGI IMG/M metagenome (GOLD analysis project Ga0134126, IMG submission 96881) | Terrestrial soil microbial communities with excess Nitrogen fertilizer from Kellogg Biological Station, Michigan, USA - KB3-175-2 | ecosystem: Environmental > Terrestrial > Soil > Unclassified ...
GCCTGAGCACCTGCGTGAGGTCTGCGAAGGCAGCCTCCGTCGGCTGAGGCTCGACCAGATAGCGCTATACCAGCTGCACCGGCCCGATCCAAAGGTTCCGCTCGCCGAATCGATCGGTGCGCTCGCCGAGCTCAAGAACGAGGGAAAGATCCGGCATATCGGACTGTCCAACGTGTCGGAACACCAGCTCGAAGAAGCGCAGAAACTCGTGCCGATCGTGTCCGTGCAGAATCGCTACAACGTCGGCGACCGCTCGTCTGAGTCCATGGTCGACCTGTGCGAGCAGGAGCAGATCGTATTCCTCCCCTGGGCGCCGATCCAGAACACCGGCGCCAACGGAGCGATCGGCCAGGCCGCGGCCCGGCTGGGAGTCAGCGAGCGGCAGGTCGCGCTCGCCTGGTTGCTCGCCAGGTCACCGCGGATCCTGCCGATCCCAGGCACCGGCTCGGCTGACCACGCCGAGGCCAACATCGCGGCGGCCGCGCTCAAGCTGACCCCTGGCGAAGTGCAGGCGATCAGCCACTCCGGCTAGGGGAGGAAAATCCTCAGGCATAACGCAACTCGCCTGCCCGGTCGCCCGACGCCGAACGAATGTCAGCGCAGAGCGGCGGCCAGGATGTCGCGGGCTTGTTCCTGAATCTTGGCGAGGTGATCAGGGCCGCGGAACGACTCGGCGTAGAGCTTGTATACATCCTCGGTGCCCGACGGCCGGGCGGCGAACCAGCCTGACGCGGTCACGACCTTGAGTCCGCCGATCGGCGCGCCGTTGCCTGGTGCTCGGGTAAGCATGCCGGTGATCTCCTCCCCGGCTAGCTCCCGGGCGGTCACATCGGTGGGCGAGAGCGCGGCGAGCGTTTCTTTCTGCTTTGGGGTTGCTTGTGTGTCGACACGGGCGTATGCGGGATCGCCGTAGCGGCTGGTGAGCTCGGCGTAAAGCTGCGAAGGTGAGCGTCCGGTGACGGCGGTAATCTCCGAGGCGAGCAGCGCCATGACGATGCCGTCCTTGTCGGTGGTCCATACCGACCCGTCGCGCCGCAGGAACGACGCGCCGGCGCTCTCCTCGCCGCCGAAGGCGACCGTTCCATCGAGCAAGCCGGGCACGAACCACTTGAAGCCGACCGGCACCTCGAGCAGCGGTCGGCCGAGCCCGGCGGCGACCCGGTCGATCATCGACGAGCTGACCAGCGTCTTGCCGACCGCCGCCGCGGCTGGCCAGCCGTCGCGATGGGCGTACAGGTAGCCGATCGCGACGGCCAGGTAGTGGTTCGGGTTCAGCAGGCCGCCGTCCGGCGTCACGATGCCGTGCCGGTCGGCGTCGGTGTCGTTGCCTGTGGCCACGGTGAAGTCGTGCTGCCTGGCGATGAGGCTGGCCATCGCGTACCGCGAGGAGCAGTCCATCCTGATCTTGCCGTCGGCGTCGAGCGTCATGAACCGGAACGTCGCGTCGACCTCGGTGTTGACCACCGTGATATCGATGCCGAAGCGCTCGCCGATCTCGCCCCAGTAGCCGACGCTCGCGCCGCCAAGCGGATCGGCGCCAATGCGCACGCCTGAGGACCTGATCGCGTCCATGTCAAGGACCTGGTCGAGCGCCCCGGTGTAGGCACCGAGGAAGTCGAAGCGCCCGGTCGAATCGGCGGCGATCGCACGCGAATAGGGGATACGGCGCACGCCGGTAAGTCGCTCGGCGATCAGCGCGTTCGCCCTGTCTTGTATCTCTCTGGTCGCCTCGGTCCCGGCCGGTCCGCCATCAGGAGGGTTGTACTTGAATCCGCCATCGGACGGCGGGTTGTGCGACGGCGTGATCACGATCCCGTCCGCGCGCGTCCCGTCTGAGTTGGCGTTGTGCGCCAGAATCGCACTTGAGACCGCCGGAGTCGGCGTATACCCGCCGCGAACATCGAGCAGCACGCGGACGTCGTTCGCCGCCAGAACCTCGAGCGCGCTTGCCTGGGCAGGCTCGGACAGGGCGTGGGTGTCGGCGCCCAGGTACAGCGGCCCGTCTATGCCGCGGCCAGCCCGGTAATCGCAGATCGCCTGGGTCGCCGCCAGGATGTGATCTTCGTTGAACGTCACGGTCAGCGCCGATCCCCTGTGGCCTGACGTGCCGAACGAGACCCGCTGGCCGGTGATACTTGGGTCGGGACGCAGTTCGTAGTAGGCGGTGACCAGCTTCGCGACGTTGACCAGGTCGTCGGCCGCGGCTGGCTGGCCGGCTCGCGGGCTCACCATGCAGCCATCCTGGCATGAGCGCTTCCGCACGTGCTCGTGCCGGCGTGAGGAAGGCCTCAGGGCGTGTTCAGCTAACTTTCAGGTGAGCGGCTTAGGCTCTGGCGACACAGCTACGCAGCAGGTACGCAGCAGAAAGGCCACAACCGTGCAGGAGAGCGTGAATATCTCGCACCGGGGAAGCAGGTATGAGATCGGCAGTGGCCGCGGCTTCTACGGGATCTGGCTGCGGGGGGATCATTCCCAGGTCGAGATGTGGCCGCAGACTACGCAGGGCTGGCTGAGCGCCTGGTCGAGATTCGTCGCACTCGAAGTTCCCGGGTCGATCGCCGCCGTCAGCCCCGACACGGTGCGAACCAACACGGGGCTATCCGACACCGTGCTGTCCACCACGGGGCTAGCCGCCACGGGGCTATCCGCCACGGGGCCGAGCCTCACGGCGCGGGCGGCGGCCGGCGCGGCCGGCGGTGCCCGCTGGATCGCAGTCGGACTGCTGACGCTCGGCGTCGCCCTCGGTATCGCCGGGTTGTTCCCTGGCTATCTCGGCAGCGCTAGCCTGGCGTCGCAGTCGGCCGAGCTTGTGCCGCATCTGGTCTACCTGGCCGGCTGGATGGCGAGCGCGGTGCTGCTGAGCTGGCGCGGCGCCGCCTGGCGCCCAGCGGCTGGCGCGCTTATCGCTGTCGGCGTCAGCGCCGTGACGTTCGGCCTGTTCTTCGCCGACCTGGGCACCGTATTGTCCGTAGGATCGCAGCTCTACGGCGCCGGGCTGCTGCTTGGCCTGATCGGGTGGCTGGCATGCGCGGCAGGCTCGGTGGTGGCCGTGCTGTTCGCGCGGCCTGGGTGGCCTCGCAGGCTGAGCAGCCGCGAGAGTGCCCTGGCGTTCGTGCTCACCGCGTTCGCCGGGCTAGGTGCCGCGATCGCCTTCGCGCCGTCATGGGACAGCTTCACGCTACGGACCGCCGAGGGCGTCGGGACGACCGTCACCCAGGGCAACGCGTTCGCGAACCCGGCCTGGGTCATCGTCGGCGACGTCGCCGTTATGGCGATGCTCGTCGCCATTGTCGTCGTCGCTGCGCTCTGGCAGCCGGTCAAGCTCGGCGCGGCTTTGCTGGCCGGCGCCACCGTCCCGCTGCTGGCACAGGCCATCTCCGCCGTGGTCCAGATCCAGTCGCCGGCCTCACCGTTGCAGTTCGGCATTCCGTCAGCACAGGCACAGCAGGCCGGGCTGACGATCAGCTCAGGGCTGACGCCAGCGTTCTGGATCTACTGCGCATTCGTGCTCGCGCTCGTGCTCATCGCGGCGCGAATGCTCACGTCACCGCCGGCCAAACCACCGGTTCAGGCGTCGGCGAGCCTGGTCACCGCCGATGTCGGCGGTGGTGCCGCGTCCGAATCCGGTAGAACGCCGTAGGCTTCCACCACGACCCGTAGTGCACGAGACTCACCGGCGAGCCGTAATCGTGAGCGCCGAAGGTGTAACCCCACTTCTTGAACAGCTCGACGTGCCCTGAGCCGTAGAACGCGAGGTCACCCTTGTGCGGATGGGAGACCCTGACCAGCAACGGGCTGGCCAGCATCTCGTACGTCGTCCTCGGCAGATGGATCCCCACGTGCCGGTACGCCATCATGACCAGCCCTGAGCAGTCATAACCAGGGCCGGTGCCGCCCCATTGGTAGGGGTGGCCTGTCTTCGTGAGCGCCCAGAAATAGGCCCGCAGCCTGGCTGGCAGACGCCTCCTGTGGTGCCTGCGCACCTGCGCCGACGCAACTGGCTTCGCGACGGCCAGCCTGACCACCGCGCTGCTCTGATGGGCGGCAACGGCCGGTGCGGCGCTCGCTGACGCCTGGAACGCGAAAGCCGCTGCCATCCCTGCGGGGATAGCGGCGGCTGCCATTTTGCTGAGCATCTTACGTTTCAGAGTGTCCATAAACATCCGATCACGTGAAGTGCACGCATACCCGCGGGGAAAGGACGTTGAACGTCCCAACGCGGCGGTAATGCGCCCGGTAATTTTTTACGGTAGCTGCTCCGGCAAACCGTGTCTGACAAAACGGCAAAGATGTGCCCGGCGCGTTTACCGCGAAAACGAGATCTTACTCGACTTTGATCAAAGCCATTCCTGGCCATAACATACGGCGGATTAGCTTGGCTGTCATGGTTCAGGCGTGTGCCGTCGGGCAGTTAACCGCCATGACTGTGCAGACCATGACCATGGACGACATCCGCGATCTGGCGCAGCAGCTGCGAATCGACTCGATAAGGTGCAGCACCAGCGCGGGATCGGGTCACCCGACATCGAGCATGTCGGCCGCAGACCTGATGGCAGTGCTGCTGACCAGGCACTTCCGCTATGACTGGCAACATCCGAAAGACCCGGCCAACGACCACCTGATCTTCTCCAAGGGGCACGCTTCACCGCTGCTTTACTCCATGTTCAAGGCGGCAGGCGTGGTATCGGACGATGAGCTGGTGAACACGTACCGGCGCTTCGGGTCGACGCTCGAAGGCCACCCGACCCCGCTGCTGCCGTGGGTCGACGTGGCGACAGGATCGCTCGGGCAGGGCTTGCCCGACGGCGTAGGCGTGGCGCTCGCCGGCCGCTATCTGGACGACCTGCCTTACCGGATCTGGGTGCTGTGCGGGGACAGCGAGCTGGCCGAGGGCTCCGTCTGGGAAGCCTTCGACAAGGCCGTCTACTACCACTTGAGCAACATGACCGTGATCGTCGACGTGAACCGTCTCGGCCAGAGCGGCCCGACCGAGCTTGGCTGGGACATGGACGCGTACGTCGCAAGGGTCGGAGGTTTCGGCTGCGAGCCGATCCTCATCGACGGACACGACCTGGGCCAGATCGACGAAGCCATGGCCAGGGCGGCAACCAGCGACCGGCCAGCGGTGATCCTGGCCCGCACCCGCAAGGGCCGCGGTTTCTCCGAGGTCGAAGACCGCGAGGACTGGCACGGCAAGCCGCTGCCGGCCGAGATGGCCGAGCGCGCCATCGTCGAGCTCGGCGGGGAGCGACACGTGACCGTGACAGGAACGCGCCCGCAGCCGGGCAAGCCGCGTCAGCGGCCAGACGGCGAGGTCAGCCTGCCGCGGTACGAGGTCGGCGCCAAGGTCGCTACCAGACTCGCCTTCGGCCAGGCGCTCGCGGCGGTCGGCGCCAGGTCACGCGTCGTGGCACTCGACGGCGAGGTCGGCAACTCCACCCACCTGGAAGAGTTCGCGAAGGCGCATCCCGAGCGGTACTTCGAGATGTTCATCGCCGAGCAGCAGCTCATCGCGGCTGCAGTGGGCCTGTCGGTACGCGGGTACGTGCCGTTCGCCGGCACATTCGCCGCGTTCTTCAGCCGCGCGTTCGACTTCATCAGGATGTCGGGCATTTCGGCGGCGAACATCAGGCTGTGCGGCTCGCATGCCGGAGTGGAGATCGGCGCGGACGGTCCGTCTCAGATGGGGCTGGAAGACCTGGCCATGTTCCGCACCGTGCACGGGTCGACGGTGCTGTACCCGAGCGACGCGACGAGCACGGCCAGCCTGGTACGGGCGATGGCCGACCGCACCGGCGTCGTATACATGCGGACCACCAGGGGCGCGTATCCCGTCATCTACGGACCCGATGAACAGTTTCCTATCGGCGGCGCCAAGGTGGTGCGGTCCAGCAACGACGACCGGGTGACGCTGATCGGAGCCGGAGTGACCCTGCACAACTGCCTGGCCGCCGCCGACGAGCTAGCTGGCCGCGGCATTCCCGCCCGCGTCGTTGACCTGTACTCGCTGTGCCCGATAGACACGCAGACCCTGCTCGCCGCCGCGGCGGCCACCGGCGACCGCATCGTCGTGGTGGAGGATCACTACCCGGCGGGCGGCATCGGCAGCGCCGTGCTCGAGGCGTTCAGCGACGCCGGCCATCCGGTCGCGATCAAGCACCTGGCGGTAAGGGGCCTGCCTGGTTCCGGGACTCCGGCCGAGCTCATGCGAGCCGCCGGGATCTCGGCCGACGAGATCGTGCGTGCCGCAAGCGAGACGGCAGGAGCCTGACACGTACCGTTGGCCCCATGCCACACATGCACAGTTATGCCGTCCGCGTGACCTGGACGGGCAATCAGGGCACCGGCACGAGCGGCTACCGCGACTACAGCAGGGACCACGACGTCAGCGCTGGCGGACCGCCGACGATCGCCGGCAGTTCCGATCCAGCCTTCCGAGGCGACCAGGCCAGGTGGAATCCAGAACTAGAGCTGTGTGCCGCGCTTTCGTCGTGCCACATGCTCTGGTACCTGCATCTGTGCGCCTCGGCTGGCGTCACCGTACTTGCCTACTCCGACGAGGCCAGCGGCACGATGGAAGAGGCAGCCGACGGCAGCGGACGCTTCACTGAGGTGGTACTCAGACCACGGGTTGTTGTCGCGACCGCGGAGATGACCAGCGCCGCGAAGCGACTGCACGCGGACGCCTCGGCGAAGTGCTTCATCGCCAACTCGGTGAACTTCCCCGTCAAACATGAACCGATCATCGAGGTCGCCGGCTGACGGCGCTTGCCGTAAGGTGCTCACGGGATCAGCGAGTACGCCAGGTATCTGTACTCGGTGAAGTAGGGGCTGCCAGAGACATACCTGATCCGCACCACGATCGAGCGCTTGCCTGCCGTGTACGCGGCGGGGATCATGAAGTCCGACTCGGCCCAGCGATGATAGATGTTGCGCCCAGCCACGTACCAGGTGCCGACGAAGCGACCGTCAACGAGCACCCTGGCCTGCTGGCTCGCGATGCCCTGGTCGTACATCCGGCGCAAGTCGACGCCTTGATTGCCTGACGCGATAGCGATCGTGAATTGGCTGTAACCGCGAAAGCCGCGGCCGGTCGCTGTGATGTTCTTGGTCTCGGCGGTGCCTTCGAACTGGTAGGAGCGCGTGCCCGACCAGGCCTGGCCGCTGACGACGGCGTGGTGCGCTCGCAGGCTGCCGCGCTCGCCTAGGTTGAGCCGGTCGGTCAGCACGGCCTGCGAGGTCGGCCGGTCGTAGTAATAGGCAAGTACGGCCGCGCTCGTGTCCTTGATGTCGTCTTGCGCTCCGTGCTGGATCGAGGCGACGATGCCATGCCGGAAACCGATAGCGTCTTGCAGCAGGAAACGGTAGCCAGCGATCTCGTCCGCGGTCTTGCTGATCACATGGGCGGTGTTGCCACTCACCGGCTGGCTGTAAGGCCCGTTGATGAAGTCGAAGGCGCCGTTGAAGAAATCCTCGGTGCCCGTGCCGTAGTAAGCCGGCGACCCGCTCCCATCCACGTAGATGCGCTCGTCGCCTTCGAGGTACAACCTGGCGCGATCACCGGTCAGCGTCGCGGTCACCCCGACAAGCTTGCCGCTGCCCTGGGCTTTGAGAATCGGGATGTCCCTGCCGAGCCTCACCAGGTGAGACTTGGTATAGCTCGTCGTGAAGTAGCCGACGTCGCGGAAGCTGCCGCTCGCCGGCTGGAAGTGGCGGTACTGAACCTGATAGGCGATGTCAGCTATGGGGTACGGCCCTACGTCAACGAGTTGAATCACGGCCGTGCGCTTGAACGGCATCGGCAGGTACATGTACAGCGTGTTGCCGCTGTCCATACCCGCGACCAGGCCGTGGGTCGGGTAAGAACCGAGCTGGCCCATGGCGAAGAACGAGCCAACCGGGGCATCGACGTTCGGGGTCTTCGCGCCGTCCCAGTAGGCCCTGATCCAGATGTGATTGAGCCGCGTCGCCGCTGCGGCGCCCGCCGATGCCGTGACACCGGGAATGCTGAGCTTGATCGACTGGATCGAGTCAGATCCCTTGATGCTGGCCAGCGGCTGGGCGACGCCAGGCGGCAGCGACACGGTCCCTGAAACGGCGGTGTTCCCCGAGGTGGCGATCGGGTCGGCGGTCGCGCGTGCCCACTCGGCTTGCAACTGCGCCGTGCTGTCGGCAGGCGACCACGTCTTGATGTCGGCATTCGGCGGGTAGCTCTCGTAGCCGATGTCGTAGTACCGGTCGAAATTGGTGGTGATCTCAATCGCCTTGCGGTAGCACAGCGGCACGTAGCTCACGTAGCCGCCGCTCGACTGCAGGTTTTTCTGGGCGAGCGGGGCAAGGAACGGCGCGTCCGAGCCAGAAAACATCTGACTCATCGATACGTCGATAGCGGGCTTCGAACTGCCGTCGAAGTAAATCTTCACCCAGTCGTTCGGGAATTGGCGCTGCAGGCTAGCTATATAGATGCGATAGACACAGCCGGGACCACGCTGGTCGAGCATGACGTTGCCGCGTCGGCCGGTCGCGAGGAAGTTGTCGAAGTCGTCATGGGCGTGCTGCGGGTCGAGGTCGTTCCTGGCGAAGCTGGACTGCTCGCCCGGCATGATGTTGGGATCGAGATAGGGAAGCTGGCTGAGCTGCGTGGCCGCCGCGACGCCATACAACAAGGGTGGAGCAACCCCGCCTTGGCTCTGCGAGGCCACCCGCGCGGCCGCACCTGGGACCGCCGCTGCCAGAGCGGCGAGCCCCATCGCGGCGGCGGCGACGAAACCGAGCGGATGCGCAAGCCTGAGTGAACGCACGCAGGAGCCCCCCTCCCGACAGCCCGGCATACGCTACGGGAGTATAAGGAATCCGGCCAGTTCAACAACGGCGATGTGCACTTTGCTGTCGTTGCGGGCGCGCCCGCGGACCAGTAGCGCTGAACCACGCGGCCAGGCGATACGGTGCGCAGTATCAGGCCTACCTGCGGGATGTACCGGGGTGGTGGCCACGCTTGCGCACCTGGGAGAACCCGAGTGACTGACCATGACCATTACACCGCCTACTCCTACCTGCCAGCCAGCGACATCCGCCAGTTCGAGCTTGCCCCGGAGTTCGGACGGGTGCCTCCGTACGAAGCCGGCCTGACGCAGGAGCAGCGGGAAAGAGCCAGCCGCCTGCTCGCTGACGCCATGGTGATCAGCTTGCACGATCACCCGGTGCGCTTCCCGCTGCGAATGGAACAAACGCCGGAGTACAACCGCACCGGCAGGCAGCATGCCGCTTACGCCGGTCTGGCGGCGTCGGGCATGACCGTCGTGTTCGACAACATGATGGATGGCACCGCGTGTGTCACAGGCAACGCTCCCTGGCGGTGGAACGACATCATCACCGACCTCGGCATGCGCCAGGCCGATCTGGCCCACCAGGGCGAGTTCATGGTGATCCGCACGGTCGCCGACATCGACGAGGCGCATCGATCTGGTCGGCTCGGCCTGGTATTCGGGCTTGAAGCGGCTACGCCGATCGAAAACGAGATCGACCGCCTGGACGTGCTCTACGGCCTCGGGCTTCGCCAGATCGGGATCGCCTACTCGGACGCGAACGCGCTTGGCAGCGGCTTGTCGGAGACCACGGACGGCGGGCTAACCGCGTTCGGCCGCCGGGCGGTGACCAGGATGAACCACCTGGGCCTGGCTATCGACTTGTCGCACTCGTCGGACCGGACGGCGCTTGACGTGTGCACCCGCAGCGAGCGGCCGGTCTTCATAACCCACGCTGGAGCCCGCGCGATATGGGACACGGCCAGGATGAAGCCCGACGACGTGCTGCGCGCGGTGGCAGAAACTGGCGGCGTGATCGGAATGTCAGCCGCGCCGCACACGACGCTGTCGATGAAGCACAGGCGGCACACCATCGAGTCGGTGATGGACCACTTCAGCTACTGCCTCGACCTCGTCGGAATCGAGCACGTCGCCTTCGGGCCCGACACCCTGTACGGGGATCATGTCGCGCTGCACCGCATCTTCGCTCACCTGCTCAGCCTCAGCGCGACCAGGGGCCCTGAGTTCGAGCCGGTGAGCTACGTCGACGGGCTGGAGAACCCGACGGAGAATTTCTCCAATATCTGCGGCTGGCTGGTAC
>Ga0134126_10013997_pt1 | contig 10125 bp, 9 predicted proteins | sample KB31752_FD_96881 | JGI IMG/M metagenome (GOLD analysis project Ga0134126, IMG submission 96881) | Terrestrial soil microbial communities with excess Nitrogen fertilizer from Kellogg Biological Station, Michigan, USA - KB3-175-2 | ecosystem: Environmental > Terrestrial > Soil > Unclassified ...
CTATGAGCCAATTTGGTGACATCCTAAGCGACATCGGCGCCGGTCTGGTGGGCGGATTAGGGCTGGCACCGGGACTTTGCGTCGGCGAGCGCCAAGCCATGGCGCAAGCGACTCACGGTTCGGCGCCGGATATCGCCGGCCGCAACATTGCTAATCCTTATGCCATGATCGTGTCGGGCCAAATGCTGCTGGCTTGGCTCGGCCGCAAACATAACGAGCTCAAAGCGGTAGCCGCCGCCGAGCATATCGGGCGCGCGGTCGAGACTGTCATCCGGCAAGGAACGCAGCTCACGCCGGACCTGGGCGGCACGCTGAGCACGCAAGCCATGGGCGACGCCGTCGCCGGCGTCGTCATGCAGTAACCGGAATTGGCCGGAAAAGGTCGCATGTTCAATCTTCATCTCACCGCCGAACAGTTGGAAATTCGCGACACCGTCCGCGATTTTGTCACGCAGGTGATCAAGCCGGTTGTGCTCAAGGCAGATCGTCTCGATGTCGGCGACCGCCAGCTTTCGATGGACCTCCTCGATGCGGCATCGCAGATGGGACTGCGTACCTTCGGACTGGCGGAAGAAAACGGCGGCGCCGGAGCGGACGCCCTCACCGCCTGCATCGTTACGGAAGAATTAGCGGCGGGCGACGCCGATATCGCGGCAATCCTTGCGGAAACATCGCGACTGGCGCACCTCCTGTTTGACCGCGCTCTGAGCGACCAGCAACGTGCTACCTTCCTGTCAAAATTCATTGCAAACGACAGGGCGCACATCGCCTTCGCCGCCCGTGAACCAGGCACTGACACCCGGCTCGGCATCCATTATCACCGACCTACCGCAGGCCAGCCGGCGATCACGACGACCGCGATTACCACAAGTGACGGCGATTGGATCATGAATGGCGAGAAAAACTGCGTCGCCAATGCACCAATTGCTGGCCTGTTTGCGGTTCTGGTCCAAATAGCCGGACGATCCGAACCGAGCGTGCTGCTGGCTCCGGCCGAGGCGTCGGGCCTCACCGTGCATACTCACGAAAAAGCGTGGCCGCACGGCAGCTTCGGCAGAGTCGTATTCGAGGATTGCCACCTGCCGGCCGAAAACCTGCTTGGCGGCGAGGCGGTGGCGTTGCTGACGGGCACGGACGAATCGGGCCGCGGCGTTCCCCTACTTGAGGCCATCAGCCTTGGCGTCGGGCGGGCCGCCTATGAAGCTGCGCTCAACTATGCCCATCTGCGGGTGCAAGGTGGCCGTCCGATCATTGAACACCAGGCAATTGCCACCAAGCTCGCTGACATTGCCATCCGCCTGGATGTTGCCCGAACAGCGATCTGGCGGGCGGCATGGGCCTCCGACCATCCGCAGGCCTACGCCGACCATAGCCTTCCCGACCTGCCGTTGCAGACCGTCACGCGCGTATTCACGACGGAAGCGATCATGCGGGCGACCAAGGATGCGGCAGAAGTGTTCGGCGCCATGGGCGTGATGCGCGACATGCCGCTTGCGAAATACATCCACGACGCCCGTGCCTGTCTGCACAGCGGCGACGGTAACAGCGACGCCCGCTTGCGCGTTGCCGAAGAGATCGCTGGCTACCGGCGCGAGAGCCTCGGCGTTATGGCGCTGGCCGGGGAATGAACACAATATAGAATTCCACATGAGGACGCCCGCATGGATTTCACCCTGAGCAACGAGCAGCGTTCCTGGCAGATGGCAGCGCGCAAATTCGCCGAGGAAGAAATCCGCCCCATTTCACTCGAGCGCGACGCCATACCAACCGCGCGCGAGACCTTCGATTGGGAAATCATCAAGAAAGGCTCCAAGCTCGGCTTCCGCACGCTTGCGGTCCCGAAGGAATGGGGCGGCCACGGTACCGACTTCGTCACGCAGGCGCTGGTGATGGCCGAGCTCGCGAAAGCCGATAGCGCAATCTCGAAGGCGTTCAGCCAGAATTGGAAATGGAGCCATTTGATCTCAGCCGCCTGCACCGAGGAACAGAAGCGCCGTTTCCTCAAGCCGTTTCTGGAGGACGACACGTTTCTGCTTGGCAAGGGCATCACAGAGCCGGGCGCGGGTTCCGACAACCGACTGCCACCCGAGGATGATCCCAAAGCAGGCCTGCGGCTCAAGGCCGAGCAAGACGGCGACCATTGGATTCTCAATGGCGAGAAGACCTTCATTGCCAATGCGCCCATCGGCAAGCTGTTCTTCATCGACGCCCGCACCAATCCGAATGCGCCGCTTAAGCAGGGCACCACCATGTTCCTGGTACCGCGCGATACGCCCGGCTTCAGGATCGGCAAGGTGTTCAACAAAAGCGGTTGGCGCTTTTATCAAAACGGCGAAATGATCTTCGAGAACGCGCGCGTGCCGCACGCCAATGTGGTCGGCGACGTGAACGGCGCGACCCGCAAGACTGGCGGCGGCGGAGGCGATACTACCGGCGGCGACATTTTCGGCGATCTCGAGCTTTGTGCCAACGCGCTCGGCATTTGTGATGATGCTTGCGAAACCGCCATGCGCTTTGCCAAGACGGCGACGCAAGGGGGACACGCCATGTTCGCCCAGCAGAACGTGCAGCTCCAGATCGATCAAATGTTCGCGCTCACCGAGGCGCTACGGTTTTTCGTCATGCGCGTCGCCTGGGAGCACGACATGAAAATCCATTCCTGCAATGCGGGACTGGCGATGAATTTCTCCACCAATGTCGTTCAGGAAGTGACCGAGCTCTATATGGTAGTGCGCGGCGCGCAAGGCTGCATCATGGATCCGCACACCGACAAGCTAGTGCGCGATTCCTTCATCTGGAGTCATCTGGCCGGCGACAGCGTGCAACGCATGAAAGTGGCGCGACGGCTGGCGAGCTGACGTCGCAGATCCAAGAACCCGCGGTTACCGGCTTTGGCGCGGATTGGAGCCGGTGGTGTGTCGCGGCAGCATGTTCGGAAGATATTTCGCAAGCACGGCGGGATCCAGGCTCGCCACGTTGCTATCAGGCAGCCGTTGCCACACCTCGTCCTTTCCGAGCAGCGGTATGCCGAGATATCCGCGCACAGTTATTGTTTGCCCGTCCGGGCTCAGCGTCATTTTGGCGCGGTAAACGTTTCCGTCCCGCGGATCAAGAATAGTTCCGTCTGTGTAGTTCAGTCCGTTTCGCTGCATATCGCGGATAAACGGTAAGCCAAGGAGTGGCGCGTTCTTCCGGTCATCGCTGCAATGGCTGCAAATCGGACTTGGCGGATCGCCAGGCCTCGGGAAAAGCTTGGCAATGATCCCCTCGTAGGACCCATTTTGATCCTGGACGAATAGAAACCAGCCGATGGATTTCCCCGAATCGTTCCGCTTTTCCCATAACCCAGTGATGTTTGGCTGCGCTTGCTGTCGCGAACCGAAAGCGCTGGGAGACGCATAATAAGATTGCGCCAAGCACTCCCCTGCCAACAGTGTCAGCAACATAGGTACGAGTACCGCTATCCGTGACTTCATGTCGTCCGCCCACTGCTGTTGCGGTCACGGTCATACTCTCGTAAATATGGCTGTTTACAGACCGCGACAAGGAACTTCCGCGGCGAAATTCCGTTACGGAATGGGGAGATTACGTCGCGGGAGTCCGTGCGGCATGGCCAAAACCAGCCTCGCGCTCAGCAATTTGCGCGCCGCGGTCATCGTGATCGTAGTGGCATTCCATTCCTCGCTGGCCTATCTCGCTTCGGCTCCGACCCTGCATACCGGTTTCGATCAAGCACCTTATAAGTGGCAGGCCTTTCCGATCGTCGACACGCATCATTGGCTTGGCTTCGACATCTTCTGCGCTTGGCAGGACGTAAGTTTGATGTCGCTGATGTTTCTGCTGTCAGGATTGTTCGTTTCCACCAGCCTGATCCGGAAGGGTGCGGCAAGATATGCCGGGGACCGCTTGTGGCGCATTGGCCTGCCCTTCACATTGGCGGTGGTTTTCCTCAGTCCCCTTTCCTATTATCCGGCATATTTCATCCGCTCCGCCAATCCGAGCGTCGCCGGATTCTGGAACGAGTGGCTCACGCTGCCATTCTGGCCCGCGGGCCCGGAATGGTTCCTGTGGCAATTGCTGGCATTCAACTTGCTGGCCGCGGCGTTATACGCGCTCTGGCCCGGCGCTTTTAGGCATCTCGGCCGGTTGGGAGAATGGTCGGGCGCGAACCCGCGCCGATTTTTCGCGTTCTTGGTCGCAGCGTCGGCGCTAGCTTACGTTCCCCTGGCATTCCATTTTTCGCCTTGGGTTTGGGGCGCGCTTGGACCATTGCCGCTGCAGCTCAGCCGTCCTACGCATTATCTGGTTTTTTTTACCGCAGGGCTTTCGCTTGGCGCTTACGGATTTGATCGTGGCCTTCTCGCGTGTGATGGCCTATTGGCGCGACATTGGCGTGCATGGCTTGTGGTCGCGGTGTCGAGCTTTCTCGCTTGGGCGGGAGTCACGTCCCTGACATTCCCGAACTGGGGCGAAGCGGGGGCGGTTGTCCGGCTCGCTGCCGGCCTTGCCTTCCCCATTGCCTGCGCAAGCGGTGGACTGCTCCTGTTGGCAGGCTGCCTTCGTTTTGCAGCCAGCGTGCGTCTGCGGATTCTCGATAGTCTATCGGAGAATGCCTACAGCATTTACTTGATCCATTACGTCTTCGTGGTGTGGCTACAATACGCGTTGCTCGACAGCGACCTTGTCGTCGCTCTGAAACCGATCAGCGTTCTGGCCGGCAGTCTGGTGACAAGCTGGGCGATAAGTCTCGCGTTCAATCGGCTAATCGCGGGTCCGCCAGTCGTTCCGCTGAAACGAGCACTCGCGCGGATATCGCACTGACGCATTCTCTCGAAAGAAAGTCGGCGACATGCCACTTAATTTGACGCTTGCTTCACGCAACCTCTTTCACGACCGGCTTCGCTTTATCGCGACCACCATAGGCATCGTCTTCTCAATCGTGCTCGTGATGGTGCAGATGGGCCTTTATCTCGGCTTCGGAAAAATGGTGACCAAGACGATCGACCACTCGTCTGCCGACTTGTGGGTGATGCGCAAAGGCACGAAATGCTTTGAGGATCCCTCACTGCTTGACGCCAATGCGCGTCGCGCAATTCTCTCCACCCGTGGCGTTGCGAGCGCCGCGACTTTAATAATCGGATTTTCCGATTGGCAGTTGCCGAGCGGCGAACTTACCCCGGTATTCATTGTGGGGTCGGACCTCCGCGAGCACACACTTCGACCATGGGACATCGTCCACGGGTCGGTGAAGGCATTGCTCGCATCAGACACTGTGGGGGTTGACCGTTCCTACGGGAAGCGTCTGGGAATTTCGAAACTGGGAGACAAGGCCGAGATCCGAGGGCATCCCGTCAAAATTGGCGCTCTCACCGAGGGCATCCGCTCCTTCACCACTACTCCATATGTATTTGTCGATCTGAAACACGCACGCGCCTATGCCGGCACCCCAGAGAGCAAAGTCAGTTATTTTCTCGTCAGATTGAAGCCGGGCGCAAACCTCGCTGGCGTACGCTATGACCTGGAGACAAAGATTAGCAACGTGGAGGTGCTCACGACGGAGCAATTCCGCGACCGCAGCCGCCGCTTTTGGCTATTCGGGACTGGCGCTGGAGCCGCCCTCTTCGCAGGTGCATTGCTCGGCGTCATCGTCGGCACCGTCATCGTTGCGCAGACGCTTTATTCCAGCACCAAAGACCACCTCGACGAGTTCGCCACACTGCGAGCCATGGGCGCCTCGGACCGCTACATTTACGGTGTCATCATCCATCAGGCACTGCTCAGTGCTTTCGTCGGCTTCGGTCTAGCTAGCTTGGTAGGGTTTGCCGTCGTTTGGCTCACCTCCGGCGGCGCCTTGCCGGTCGCCATTACGCCCTTCCTGATGCTGGGTGTGTTCGTCCTTACCATCCTCATGTGCGTGCTTTCGGCAGTCGCCGCCATCATGCGCGTTGTCCGGATAGATCCCATCATGGTATTCGCCCGATGAGCGACCCAATTCTCGAGTCCAGAGGCGTGAGCAAGGTCCTCGGCACAGGGGCCGGCAAAGTGCATGCGCTGGTCGATGTGAACTTGACGCTACGCGGTGGCGAGTTGGTCATGCTGATGGGGCCATCCGGTAGCGGCAAGACGACTCTTTTATCCGTGCTTGGGTGCATGCTTACGCCGACGACAGGTACGATTCATGTCTGCGGTCAGTCGACTAAGGGCGCCGACGCGGAGATACTCGCGAAATTGCGACGCGACCATGTGGGTTTCATTTTTCAAAATTATCATTTATTTCGCACGCTGACCGCCGCTGAAAATGTCCAATTGGCCCTTGATGTACGAGGCATATCTGGAAAGGAGGCACGAACCAAGGCTTACGAAGCCCTCGCGCGCGTCGGTCTCGCGGATAAGATACCGTCTTATCCGAGCGAGCTGAGCGGAGGCGAACAGCAGAGAGTCGCGATCGCGCGGGCCATTGTGTCCGGCCCTTCTGCGATCCTCGCCGATGAGCCGACTGCCGCCCTCGACGGAGCAAATGGTCAGACAACGATGAGCATTCTTGCCAGTATTGCGCGCGATTACGACCGTTGCGTTCTCGTCGTGACGCATGATTCGCGCTTGGCATCGTTTGCCGACCGTATTGTCTCCATCGAAGATGGCCGACTCGCCGGCGAGCGGCGCGGCGAGGCCGGAAGGCCCAAGCTCTTTAGTGCCCACGGATAATGATCATCGTTCGACGAGGCCGTGTCAGCCTGCGGGCTAAAGTGGCGCGGGTCGGCCTGCGATGGTTTATTCGGCCTCGCTTGCATCAGCCTACACTTAAGGACGAGCGGCGCGCTAGCCGGGCCCTGGATGCGCTTATTCCGCGTCCGCCGCGGAGCACACGCACAATCGCGGTCGACGCGGGCGGGGTCAAGGCTAATTGGATCGTGACGCCGCAGTCAAAGGAGGAGCACTGTGTTCTTTTCTTGCATGGCGGCGGTTATCGGACAGGCTCGCCGAGTACTTACCGACATTTTACCTGGCGAATAGCGAGTGCCACGGGAGCGCGGCTGTTAGCTATCGATTATCGCCTTGCGCCCGAGCACCCATTTCCCGCGGCGCTTGACGACGCGATTTCCTCATACCGTTGGCTGCTGGCACGCGGCGTCGACCCTAGGCGCCTCGCCGTTGTGGGCGACTCCGCCGGAGGCGGCTTGGCCTTGGCCCTGATGCTCAAGCTACGCGATGGCGGAATACCGCTTCCGGTCGCGGTGGTAGCGTTGTCACCTTGGACAGACCTCGCCTTGACCGGCGCGGCGCTTAAACGGAATGCACGCGCGGATCCAATGCTCAATGCCGACGACGTGCCTCGATTCGCGGCCGACTACCTTGGAGGCTCCGATCCTCACAACCCCTACGCATCGCCGCTATATGGCGACTTGAGGGGACTACCACCGACGCTGCTCCATGTTGGTAGCGATGAGATCCTGCTAGACGACGCAGTGCGGATGGCGAGAAAGTTACAGCGCGCAAACTGCTACGTTGAGTTGGAGATCTGGCCGAAGATGCCGCACGTCTGGCATGCCATGGCGCCGTTCCTGCCTGAAGCGCGTTTCGCGATCGCCCGCATCGGCACGTTTGTTACGAAAGCGTGCAGACAAAACTAGAGTAGCGCGCGACAGTAAGGTTCCGAAACGGAACCGCACGATCAATTCTTTGTCAATATTCGTTCGGCACGCCGGATACATCACGCGTGTTCGTTGATTAATCAGTGTACCCGGACCAACAAGTTTCAATGCGAACGCTCGATCCAAACGAACTCTCGGCACTGACATTATTTGCGAATGGAAAGACCGCGGAGGAGATCGCCATTACGCTGAATGTAAGCAAAAGCATGGCTCAACATTACCTGCGCGTCGCCGCCCGAAAACTCGGAGCACGAAATCGGGTACACGCCGTCGCGATTGCCGTACGAATGGGATTAGTCAAACCAACCGGGAGTGCTGAATAATTCGCGCGGCGGCGTGACTGCCGCCGCGCCGTACCTTACGCGTTTGAACCTAAGCCGCTTGAACGTTCTCAACAGGATCCACAACTGGCAATGAACCGCCCAACAGCGCAGCGACGAGGCCTTGCACCTCCAATTGCGCGGTAACGTGTGACATGGTCGGCCGCGCGCCAAGCGTGGATTCATTTAGATCGTCGACGGCAGTCAGGCCGCGCGGATAGAACTCACGATAGATAACCCGCTCCGCGAACCCTTCGATGCAGCGGAAGCCGAGGCTTCGCGAAAGGTCGCGAATGGCATCGCCAACGAAACGCTTATTTCGCGAAGTCAGATTTGAAAGCCGGTTCCGCAGCACAATCCAATCTATGTCCGATTTACCGGCGAGCTGCCGGGTGCGGCGAGCCTCCTCGACGAACTGGCCGTAATGGCTGATGCCCGTAATGCTAAAGCTGTCGGGGTCGACGCTGCCAAGCACGTCCAGATCGACAAAGCTGTCGTTAAGCGGTGTAATCAACGTGTCGGTCATCGAATGAGCGAGGCGCGTCAAATAATGATTCTGACCCGGCGTATCGATAATTATGTAGCTATGATTGCTGGCCAGATTTTCGAGTGTGCTGATAAAAGCAGATCGCCCGGCGACTTCATCTTCCGCACCCGCGAATTCCGCTTCTTCGTCGAAGCATACATGCGTCGGAGCGGGCAGTTCCTTGCCACACTGCCGGGCCCAGGCAAGTCTGTTGTCGACGTAATGGGTAAAGCTCCGCTGCCGGCAATCAAGGTCGATCGAAGCAACGCTTTGGCCCGATTTCATCAATGCGATTGCAAGATGGATGGCAACGGTCGACTTTCCCGAGCCACCTTTTTCATTGGCAACAACAATCACGCGAACGCACGGCGTACCGGATGAGCTTTCGTGCATCATTGGCGCGTTTCCCTTGTACGGCTGTTCAGTCCGAACCGTATTTGGAACAAAATCCGATTCGCGCGTTCCAGGCCAGAAATTACGATAGGTTTTTTGATTGTATTTCTGTTTGTTTTTCAATGAGATGATCCTATGGCCCTTGGTTCTTACGATGCGACACTTGCGCGCGACCTTCTACGTATCGATCGCGCATATGAATCGACGGAGTGGTATATTTGAGGAAGGGCCGTAGCGATAAGTTCGCAAAGGCATCACACGGCTGAGCCGCATCTCCGCCCGGGCGGCAGATTCATCATCGCCGGCACCGACGTGGCCTATTTCGCCGCGGCAGCGCGCGCTGACGCTAAACGCCTATGCGACGCAATGGCGAGGGCCCTTGACGCCCCGGCATATCGATCTGCTTTTGCTTGAAAATGCTTACTTTCAAATATATGTTTACAAGCGACTTGGCCTCGTCGACCACCAGTAGTTAGCTCACCATGCGATTGACCCAGCTCTCCGATTACGCACTGCGCCTTCTGATGTACGCGGCCGCCCGGAAAGAGCGCCTCATCACCATTGAAGAGACCGCAAGAATGTACGGCATCTCGCGTGCTCACCTCATGAAAATCGCAAACATATTGACCCGGGCGGGCTATTTGAAAGCCGTGCGCGGCCGCTCCGGCGGACTGATCCTGGCGAAACCTGCCGATAAAATCCGGTTGAGCGACGTCATCCGGACAACGGAGCCGGATTGTGCATTGGTTGAATGCTTTGCCTCCGGCAACGAATGCATCATCACGTCACGTTGCCGAATGCGTGGCGTGCTCAAGGAAGCACTTTCGGCTTTCTTCGAGACGCTGGACCGCTACACGCTGGCCGACCTTATGCTTAGGCCCAAGGACTTCGGTCTACCGCCGGCCGCCTGAATCTTATACTTGGCACGAACGCTGCGGGACCCCGGGTCGCTCGCCTTTCGCACGTTTCCTTTGCGCGGAACCAAATGAGGCTTGCCGCCATTAAGTGTGCAAGGGCGCGGACTATTTTTACACAAGTGCTGTTGTTACATGCTCCTGCACAGGCGAGCATTATTGGCGAGCGTGGCATGGTTTGTGGCTGGCACAGCCATCGCGCGGGCCGAGCTCATCCATCATCAGCTACCTTGGCAACCGAACGCGGGACATCCGCCGACGCCGGTGAGGCCCGGCCCATGGCTCTAGTTCTCGGCCGATGAAGCCGCCGACGTGGAAGC
>Ga0134126_10014002_pt1 | contig 10123 bp, 8 predicted proteins | sample KB31752_FD_96881 | JGI IMG/M metagenome (GOLD analysis project Ga0134126, IMG submission 96881) | Terrestrial soil microbial communities with excess Nitrogen fertilizer from Kellogg Biological Station, Michigan, USA - KB3-175-2 | ecosystem: Environmental > Terrestrial > Soil > Unclassified ...
AAGCGTGTGGACGTCGGGTTCGAACGACTACTGCACAGTGCCGACAGCGGGCGACGCCTGGGCGGGCTTCTACCGCAGCACAAACTCTGGCATGAGCTGGACCGACAGCCTGCTTCCGGCCTACAACGGCGACATGTCGTCCGAGGGCGCCTCGTCGCCGCTGCGCGCCCAGGTGGCTGCGGGCGCGACCGCGGCCGGCGACCCGGTGATGGCGTGGGACGGCAGCGGTGACCTGTTCTACATGGGAAACAACTTCAACCGCGGCGTCGAGAACGGCGTGTCCGGCGGAACCCGGGACAACACCGGCGACATCTGGGTGGCGACCTACGCGCCGAACGATCCTGGGAATCCAGCCACGGACGGCGCGCACTACGTGCGCACCGTGATCCTCGCCACCAACACCTTCGGCAAGGGCTCCTTCAACGACAAGACCAACCTCGCCGTGGATCCGGCGACCGGCAACGTGTACGCCGCCTGGTCGGACTTCCACGGCGCCGGCTGCAACGAGATCCTGTTCAGCCGGTCGACCGACCACGGTGCGACGTTCAGCGCGCCGCTGAAGATCTCCTCCGGGATCTGCGGCAATCAGGGCCCGTCGATCGCGATCGGCCCCTCGGGGCAGGTCTACATCGGCTGGGAGGGCAACACCGGCGGCGCTTTGAGCAAGGCACCCGGCGCGGTGTCGGGCGCGGTTTTCGCCTCGTCCGTCGACTTCGGCCAGACGTTCAGCAAGGCCGTTTTCGCGGTGACGTACGCGCCGTTCGTGTTCTCGCAGTTCTCGGGCAATGGCGCCCGCGAGTGCGGGGACGCACCGTTCGCGTGCCCGACCGGATTCACCTTCCCCCGTTCCGACCTGGCCGGGCCATATCTGGCCGCGGACAACGTCCACGGGACCGTGGTGATGGCGTTCCAGGCGGCCCAGAACTCTGGGCAGGGGCAGATCGAAACGATCCGCTCCGCTAACGGTGGCGCCACATGGAGCGGCCCCGCGCTGCTCGCGCCGAGCGAGACCGGGCACCAGTTCATGCCGTTCCTGGCCGCTTCGTCGGGCCGCATCAGCGCCATCTGGTACGACTCGCGGGGCGATCTGGACTACGCGGCAACCCGGCCGCCGTGCAATAGCGCGAGCGGGCAGACGTCCGCGTGCCTGAACGTACGGTATGCCGAATCCATTGATGGCGGCGCCAACTGGAGCCCGAGCGTTCAGGTCACGGACGCGCCGACCAACCTGAACTACGAACAGTTCGGCGGACGGCTCGTGCCCTTCTTCGGTGACTACATCACCGTTGCGGCGCAGGGCAGCACGGTCGGCGCGGTGTGGACCGACCAGCGCAACACCGTCGGCATGCCGGACCCGAGCGGTGACAACGACGGAGCCGACGTGGCCGGCGACCCCGAGACCGGCGGCGCCTGCACCTCGTCGGCGACCACCTGCTTCGACGACACTGGCGGGCTCGATCAGAACATTTACTCGGCTCTGATCACACCGTAGGACAGCGGGCCGGCAACTGGTAATTGCGCAACGCGACGGCGTTCGGCCCGGCTCCATGTGCGACGGGAGCCGGGCCGAACGTCAGGCGTCTCTACTCAGCGCTGCTTGAGCGCGTGTCTAGATGTCGTAGGAAAGCTCGGGTATCCCACCTGACCTGGAAAAACGCACCTCTGTTGCACAAGATTGCACTCTCGTTGCACATGAGAGGCGCTTCGGCGGACGAACTGCAACCGCAGGATTCTGACTTGTGGGTCAGTCGGACCTCCTGGCCGTCCGGCGGCAGCTTCGATGCCCGGGTGCGTTCACGTCCATCGCGTAGTTTCGGGAAGCCAGGTTTTCCCCTGGACCGTACCGCTTACGAGCGGGTCGGCGAACGCGATGACCGCGGAGATGATTTCGGCGAATTCCTCGGGATGGTTCTTGGCTGCTTGCCCCTGGCGGCGCCGCCACGCTGAGTAAGCCGCTTGGCGGCGGCCGGGTAGGTCGGAGATCGCGTCGCTGAGCAGGCGCAGTTCGATGCTGCGGTGGGCAGCGGTGTTGCGTAGAGCGGTGGCGAGTTCGTCGCCACTCAGGGGATGGCGGGTGATGAGCTGGTGGAGGTCGGCGTAGTCACGGTCGCGAGTGTTGAGGTCGCCGAGGGCGATGGCGGTGGAGAGTTTCTCGGCGATGACAGTCGCGATGGGATAGCCATAGAGCTTGAACGTCTCATCGTTGAGGTATTGGGGGTATTCGATGATGGTCGGGGCAGGCGTGACGGGGTCGCCGAAGCTGACGTCGAGTTGCAGTTTCAGGTGCGCGCGGCTCAAGGTGGCGGCCATGGCCAGGCGTAGGCCGTGGTACTCGTCGTCTTGGCGGATGGGTACGGTCGTGACGGTGTCCGGCTCGAAGGTGACGCCGTCGTCGATGTCGGTGGCGGCGATCCGGGTGATCCGGCGGATGATCTCTTCCTCGTCGCCGGGGAACGCCCGGCCGAGGATGTCGATGTCGCGAGTGATACGGCGCGCGTCAAACTGGGCGAGCAGTAGCCCGCCCTTCAGGACGAAGTGCTGCCCGCCGAGCGGGTGGACGCTGACGCGGTAGAGGAAGCGTTCGAGTAGGTATTCGAGCATGACCTGGTCGGTGAGTGCGCCGGTGCGACGAGCGAGGTTGCGCAGGTCGTTGTAGATGCGGCCGGCCGCCGTGTCACGAGTCGGGTTGGGCATCAGGCGAGCACCGCTTCGATCGCCGGGCGAAGGGCGGACATGCCACCGAGTTCGCGCGCCACGTGCTGCAGATCGGCGACGCCCTGCTGACCGTGGCGGTGCAGATACCGATTCAGCGCGGACAGGGCGATGCCGCGCCCGGCTGCTCCGCCCAGTCGCATCGCATCGACCACTGACCGGGCTGCGCTGTAGACCGGGACGGTCTCGTCTGGTGTGGCCTCGAATCGTTCGACCGCGAAGCCGAAGGTGTCAGCGGCGTACTGGGAAACCTTGGTGGGTGGGTAGCTGATGGAGGGGCGGTGGCTGCCGCGCGGCACGGCGATGTGGACCTCGTGCGGGATGTCGTCGATCAGTTCGTGGAGGCTCAGGGCGGACTCCCCGCACACAACCGCTTGCGGAACTCGTGCGCACACGGCGAGCAGGTCCAAGTGCGCGGTCGGCTCGGCGTCGGCGCGCCGGTAGACGCCGCGCGAGAGCTCGTCGATCTCGCCTGCCTCCCGCAGCACCGCCAAGTCGCGCGCAGAGAGCCGAGCATCTGCTGCCGCATGCGCGGTGAACGTCGGCGGAAGCTGCGACAACCGCAGTGACAAGCGGTCCTTTGAGCTACTCATGTATGGAATCCTACCCAGGTATCCCAGGCCTGGGTAGATTTAAGCGCTTCCCGGGCGCCGCGGGCTCCAGCGAAGGCATGGACTGTCGCGTGGCTCGCCTCCTGGTTGGCGCATGACTTTGAACGAGGCAGTCTGGTTCTCAACTACATCGCGAGCTGGGCGAAGAGGACCCGAGAGAGACCGCCAGCGACTTCATCGGCCCCGTTCGCCAAAGCTGCCGAGCTGACGGACTCGTCCGGATCGGTGTGCAGCATGCCAACTGAGCGGCCCAAGCCCAGTTGGGCACGAGATCGCGAGCGATTCGGATCGAAGGTGTCGACGCTGATGCGCATGTCTGGCGAGACGCCGACTGCTACTACTACATGCTCCTGCTGGATAATGCCCAGCGCCCCCGTCAACCGCAGCATTTCAGCGATCTGCTGCGGCAGAACCTTGGCATCCAGGATTGAGCCCATCTGGTCCTTTGGGAGGGTGGCCCTGATCGAGATCTGGCCAGTCCTGTATAGCCGAACTTCGCGGAGGCCCCAGACCTGGGGCTAACGGCCTTCGGCCCGGTCCCGCGCAATGACGGGGCCGGGCCGAAGGCCAAGCTTTCTGCCTGCTTCCTCCAAGCACATGTTGCACATGGGCGAGGTCAAAGCTGGATCTGAGGCTTCCCCGCTCAGTGAATGTGCACGTCACGGGCTTGAGACGGTTGAGTTCGATCTAGCAGTGTATATACACGTTTCCGCAGGTCAGCGTGGGTGCCTAGATGTCGTAATAGAGGTCGAACTCGAACGGGTGCGGGCGCAGCCGGATCGGGTCGATCTCGGCGGAGCGCTTGTAGGCGATCCAGGTCTCGATGAGGTCCTGAGTGAACACGCCGCCGGCGGTCAGGTAGTCGTGGTCCGCCTCCAGCGCGGTGAGGACCGCGTCGAGGCTGCCGGGGACCTGCGGGACCGCGGCGTGCTCGTCCGGGGGCAGCTCGTAGAGGTCCTTGTCGACCGGGGCGATCGGCTCGATCTTGTTCTTGACGCCGTCGAGGCCGGCCATCAGCATCGCGGAGAACGCGAGGTACGGGTTGCTGGACGGGTCCGGCACGCGGAACTCGATGCGCTTGGCCTTCGGGTTGGCGCCGGTGATCGGGATGCGGATGCACGCCGAGCGGTTGCGCTGCGAGTAGACCAGGTTGACCGGGGCCTCGAAGCCGGGGACCAGGCGGTGGTACGAGTTCACGCTCGGGTTGGTGAACGCCAGCAGGCTCGGGGCGTGCTTGAGCAGGCCGCCGATGTAGTGGCGCGCGGTGTCGGCCAGGCCGGCGTAGCCGATCTCGTCGTAGAAGAGCGGGCTGCCGTCCTTCCACAGGCTCTGGTGCGTGTGCATGCCCGAGCCGTTGTCGCCGAACAGCGGCTTCGGCATGAAGGTGGCCGTCTTGCCGTTCGCGAGCGCGACGTTCTTGATGATGTATTTGAACAGCATCAGGTCGTCGGCGGCGTGCAGCAGCGTGTTGAACTTGTAGTTGATCTCGGCCTGGCCCGCGGTGCCCACCTCGTGGTGCGCGCGCTCGACCTCGAGGCCGACGCCCCGCAGCGCGGCGACCATGTCGTCACGCAGGTCGCCGTAGTGGTCGTAGGGCGCGACCGGGAAGTAACCGCCCTTGTAGCGCACCTTGTAGCCGAGGTTGCCGCCGGCCTCTTCGCGACCGGTGTTCCAGTGCCCTGATTCCGAGTCGATGTGGTAGAACGACTCGTTCACCTTGCTGTCGAAGCGGATCGAGTCGAACACGTAGAACTCGGCCTCGGGGCCGAAGTAGGCGGTGTCCGCGATGCCCGAGCTCTTGAGGTACGCCTCGGCCTTCTTCGCCACGTTGCGCGGGTCGCGCGAGTAGGCCTCGCCGGTCAGCGGGTCGTGGATGAAGAAGTTGATGTTGAGGGTCTTCGCCTTGCGGAACGGGTCGAGCCGCGCGGTGGCCGGGTCCGGCAGCAGCTGCATGTCCGACTCGTGGATGGCCTGGAAGCCGCGGATCGAGGATCCGTCGAAGGCGAGGCCGTCGGTGAACACGGACGAAGTGAACGACTCCACCGGCACGGTGAAGTGCTGCATGACGCCGGGCAGATCGCAGAACCGGACGTCCACGAACTGGACGCTTTCGTCACTGAGGTACTTGAGCACCTCGTCGGCGTTCTGGAATGTCACTATTCCTCCTCGACCCGATGCAGCCGGCTTCGGACTTGGCCGGCCGGACTCGGGAACGCGATGGGCACAGAGCGGGGGCTATGGCTGTGTAGTTTGGAACGTCGGCGAGTGCGCGCAAGCCCCCACACGGCTCGCCTGCTTTCCCGCCAAGGCCTCGACAGTCCGCGCCTGAAGGAGCCGCCCTGCCGCCGCGCTGCGGTACGGCCGGTCCCGCAGGCCCGATTTCGCATCGGGCTCTGGCTGGGAACGATAGGTAGGAGCCATTTCCCGTCCGTGTCCCTGTTGTTTCCTGCACGTTACACGCGACGTGATCATGCCACCTCGCGACGCGCGCGGGCCGGTTTGGCGGGCGGTTGGACGGCCGGGTGGCCGGTTGGGAAGCGCAGCCCGCGCGCCGCCTGATTGTTTCGGACGGCTACCGTGGACGCATGACACAGTCTTCCGCGCCCGCGGGTAAGTCCGCCGCCCGTGGTGATGGTTCGGGTGCCGGCAAGCGTAGCGCTGCCGGGACCGTCAAGGGAGCCGGCGCGGGCGGTAGCAAGCCTGGCGGTTCCGGCGCTTCCCTCGGCTCCGAGAAGGCCGGTCGAGCCTCCGACGCGCGGTCGGCGGTCGGCGGCTGGCTGGAGGGGCCGCGCACCGAGCCAGCGCAGGACGAGTGGGCCTATCGCGGCCAGCGCCTCGGCCTGCCCGAGTCCGGCCCGGGTTCGCTGGCCACGCAGGGGCGCAGGCTCGGCGCACTGGTCGTGGACTGGATCATCGCGGAGCTGATCGCGGTGGCCTTCGGCTGGCATCCCTCGTCGGCGCAGGGGCAGTGGGGCACGATCGCGATCTTCGGCGCCGAGCACCTGGTTCTCCTCTCGATCTGGGGCGCGACGCTCGGCAAGCGGCTTTTCGGACTGCGGGTCGGCAAGCTCGGCGGGCCGCTCACACCGCTGCACGTCATCCTGCGCACGGTGCTGCTCCTGCTGGTGGTCCCGGCCGTGATCTGGGACCGGGACGGCCGCGGGTTGCACGACAGACTCGCGGGCACGGTGGAGATCAGGGCGTAGCGGAAGCGAAAGGCAGCGGCGGCCGGGAGGAATCCCGGCCGCCGGTTGGTTGATGGGGCTCGCTGAAGGCGGTGCGTGAACGCGGCCTGCCGAGCCCTACCGAGGCACTAGCGGATGTTGCCGCGCGGGATGCGGCCGCCGCGCGGGATCGGGCCCTTCGGCATGTTCGCCATCGGCCCGCTGCTGATCGCCGCCAGCCGCTTCTGGTACTCGTTCACCTGCAACGAGGTCAGCTTCGCCCGGCCGCGCAGGCCGCGCTTCGTCAGCGTCTGCGACAGCTTGTTGAGCGGGATCTGACCGGCTGCGGTGTCGTCGCCGACGACTACCGACTCCACCTCGACGTCGGGGCCGAGATACCGCGCGATCGCCCTGCGCTCGTTGGCGAGCAGCTGCGTCACCCGGCCCGGGTCGCCCTCGCCGACCAGCAGGATGCCGGCCCGGCCGATCAGCCGGTGCACCAAGTCCTGCTGCCGGTTGAACTGCACGGCCGGCGTCATCGCCCAGCCGCGCTTGAGGCTCTGCTCTAGTACTGCGGCGGCCGCGCCGGTCTGTCCCTCGATGCGCTGGTACGCGGTGCGCTGCACCCTGCGAGAGAGCGTGGACAGCGCGACCAGCGCGCCGAACACGATGGCGAACAGGACCGCGAAGACGATCCCGATGATGTTGCCGCCGAACAGGAAGAAGAACAGCACGAACACCACGGCCGCGGTGCCGCCGCCCCAGCCGAGCATCGCCGTGGTGAGCCGCGGATCGACTTCCTTGGTCACCTTGTAGGCGTAGCCGAACTGCTTGAGACGGCCGGAGGGCGGTTCTGACGGTGCCGCCGGGCTCACGGTCGGCTCAGGGGAGGGGTTACGCGCCATGCTCAAAAGGATATGTCCCCGGCGCGGTGGTTACCGCACCGGCTAGGACCGCCGTGATTGTTTCGGTATCGGTGGCGAGGCGGGAGAAGGCTGACGAGTCGTCAGATCACCCAGCGCGGCGAACGTTGCTCGAATTAACGGGTGGCGCGGTACGTCGACAACGTGAGCGTTACTGCAGCGCAGCGCGCAGTGTGCGGCGTGCGGCGCGGGGGTGCCCTATGCGTGCGGCTCCGAATGCGGGGCCAGCAGCGCCGTGGACGCCTCAGCCCGCGCTCTGGCCCGAGCCCGGTCCTCCTGCACCGCTGCCCAGGCGTTGTTCCGGGCAACCGCAAGACCGTCGCCGCGGAAGATAACCCACTCGACCGTGTTCAACACGGTCCGCACCGCTCCACGCCGTGCCGCAGCCCGGGTCGCCGCGGCGCTGTCAATCGTCACCGTCATGCTTCCGTGCCCCCAATCTCAAGGTCGGATCAGCACCACTCAGGGTTGCTGTCTCGTGTTGCAAGGTTACTGCGCACCGGTCAATTCCCGGTGAAGACCGCGCCGCCGGTCACACTGCACTAGGCCGCACGTGCCGCGATCGCTTGCTGGTAGAGCCGCCCGGCCCGGTACGAAGATCGCACTAGCGGTCCGGACATCACTCCGGCGAAGCCGATCTCTTCGGCCTCCTGCTTCAGCTCGACGAACTCCTCTGGCTTCACCCATCGTGTCACCGGGTGGTGCCTTGGGGAGGGTCGAAGGTACTGCGTGATGGTGATCAGCTCGCAGCCCGCCTCGTGCAGGTCGACCAGCGCCTGGGACACCTCCGCCCGCTCCTCGCCCATCCCCAGGATGAGGTTCGACTTGGTCACCAGGCCGACCGCGCGCGCCTGCCGGATCACATCCAGCGAACGGTCGTAGCGGAAGGCCGGACGGATGCGCTTGAAGATCCGCGGCACGGTCTCCACGTTGTGCGCCAGCACCTCGGGCGCGGACTCGAACACCTCGGCCAGCAGCTGCGGCTCGCCGTTGAAGTCCGGGATCAGCAGCTCGACGCCGCAGCCGGGCACCTGAGCGTGGATCTGCCGGACCGTCTCGGCGTACAGCCACGCGCCGCCGTCAGGCAGGTCGTCGCGGGCCACGCCGGTCACGGTCGCGTACTTCAGGCCCATGGTGGCCACCGATTCGCCGACCCGGCGCGGCTCGTCACGGTCGAGGGCGGCGGGCTTGCCGGTGTCGATTTGGCAGAAGTCGCAGCGCCTGGTGCACTGCTCGCCGCCGATCAGGAAGGTGGCCTCGCGGTCTTCCCAGCACTCGAAGATGTTCGGGCAGCCGGCCTCCTGGCAGACCGTGTGCAGACCCTCGCTTTTGACCAGGTTGCGCAGCTGCGTGTACTCAGGGCCCATCTTCGCCCGGGTCTTGATCCACTCGGGCTTCTTCTCGATTGGCGTGGCGGAGTTGCGCACCTCGAGCCGCAGCAGTTTGCGGCCGTCCGGACCGGTCGTGGTCAGGGGCGTGTTGCCGTCCTCGATCGTGGTCACGGCCGCGGCTCCTTCGCGATCAGTACTGGTCGGACTCGGACCCGGTCGGTGGCCGCCCCCTTGGGTTCGGTCAGCAGCCCCAGGTGGCGCTCGACGAGCGGCAGCACCTCCTGGATCGTCACCCGGCAGCCCAGTTCCTCGCTGAGTGTTGTAACACCCGCGTCACGGATTCCGCACGGCACGATCCGGTGGTACCAATCGAGGTCATTGTCGCAATTCAGGGCGAAACCGTGCATTGTGACACCCTTGGCGAAGCGCAACCCGATCGCGGCCACCTTGCGGTCCTGTCGCAGACCGTCGCCGGGGATCCAGACGCCCGAGCGGCCCTGGACGCGTTCGGTGTGCAGGCCCAGATCGGCGCAGACCTCGATGATCACTTGCTCGACCCGCCGGACGAAGTCGACCACGTAGACGCCCTCGGGCATTCGCACGATCGGATACCCGACGAGCTGGCCGGGGCCGTGCCAGGTGATCTTGCCTCCGCGGTCCACGTCGACCACCGGCGTGCCGTCGAACGGCCGGTCCATCGGTTCGGTTCGCTTGCCCGCGGTGTACACCGGCGGATGTTCGAGCAGGATGACGGTATCGGGCACCAGGTCGGCCACTCGCGCGGTGTGCCGCGCGCGCTGGTCGTCCCACGCGGTCTGATAGTCGACCGCCTCGGCCCCGAAGCCGGCCCGGATGATTTCCAGTTCGCCCACGGTTACGACTGTACGACGTGCGCAGGGGGCCTGGTGCGCCAGCGCTCTAGCGCGGCCTCGTGCGGCCCTCGCGACGGCACGCACGCCCGTGACCTCGGTCACAGGGCGAACGAACGAGTCATGGGCGGACGGCTTGGTTCGCATATCGCGCAGCGATCGATAGGCGCTGCCCGCAGCAGGCGCCTGGCTTATAGGGTGAATCAGCAGCGACGATCAAGGAGGGGAGCCGCACATGGCTGAACGGATCCGCTGGGGCATCGCCGGGACAGGTGTCATCGCCGCCGCCTTCGCTGAGGATCTGCGCCTGCTCGACGACGCCGAACTGGTCGCGGTCGGCTCGCGCTCGCAGCAGTCGGCGGACCGGTTCGCCGACGCGCACGGCGTCGCAGGCAGGCACGTCGGCTACGACGCGCTAGCCGCCGATCCCGAGGTCGACGCGATCTACGTCGCGGTGCCGCACACCGGCCACGAGGAGGTCACGCTCACCGCGCTGGCCGCCGGAAAAGCGGT
>Ga0134126_10014004_pt1 | contig 10123 bp, 11 predicted proteins | sample KB31752_FD_96881 | JGI IMG/M metagenome (GOLD analysis project Ga0134126, IMG submission 96881) | Terrestrial soil microbial communities with excess Nitrogen fertilizer from Kellogg Biological Station, Michigan, USA - KB3-175-2 | ecosystem: Environmental > Terrestrial > Soil > Unclassified ...
GGTTCAGGTCAACGGCAAGAAGCGCGCCGACATTACCGTGCCCCGGGATGCTGGAAAAACCGATATTGAGGCTGCCGTTTTGGCCCTCGATGCGGTAAAAAGAGCCCTCGATGGCAAAAGCCCGAAAAAGGTCATCGTCGTCCCGCAGAGGATCGTCAATGTGGTCGCCTGAGAATACGCGCCGCGCGATCCGCCTGCTCGCTGTCGTGGCGATGGCTGGCTTCACCGCCGGCTGCTTCCAGCCGCTTTACGGCGACCGGTCTTCGGTCGGCGGCGAGGGCGTCGGGCCGAAGCTTGCCGGCGTCAATGTCGCGCCAATCGACACCCCCAACGGTACCCGGCTCTCGCGTGTCAGCGTCAACGTGCGCAACGACCTGATCTTCGGGCTGACGGGCGGCGCGGGCGAGTCGTCGCCGACGCACCGGCTCGACATCAAGCTTGCCGCGACGCAATTGCAGGTGATCGTCGACATCAACACGGCACGGCCTGACGTTCAGAACTACGGCATCGACGCGACCTACACGCTCACCGACCTCGCCACCGGCAAGAAGGTCGTCAGCGGGCAAACATTCTCGCGCGTGTCCTATGACCTGCCCGGCCAGCAACAGCGCTTTGCCGGCGCGCGCGGCTTGCGCGACGCCGAGGATCGCGCCGCGCAGGTGATCGCCGACAATATCCGCTCGCGCGTCGCGTCATATTTTGTCGCCGGCGGATAAGTTGTCTTGTCCCGGATGCGGCGCACCGCCGATCCGGGACACGAACGAGAGAAATGACCGCGATCAAATCAGCCGACGTCGACCGTTTCATCGCCAAGCCGGATCCGCGCCAGCCGATCCTGCTGGTGTACGGGCCGGACGCCGGGCTGGTGCGCGAACGCGTCGATGCGCTGGTGCGCGCCTCGGTCGACGATCCGAACGATCCGTTCGCGCTCGCGCGCATCGAAGGCGAAGCCGTCTCCGCCAATCCCGCGCGGCTGGTTGAAGAGGCGCACACCGTGCCTCTGTTCGGCGGCCGCCGCGCCGTGCTGGTTCAGGTCGGCCCGCGCCACAACATCGCGTCCGCCGTCGAGACGGTGATCGCGTCGCCGCCGTCCGAGTGCCGCGTCATCATCGAGGCCGGCGACCTGAAGAAGACCTCGCCGCTGCGCAAAATGTGCGAGAGCGTCAAAACCGCCGCCGCCCTTCCCTGCTACGCCGACAATGCCGGCGCGATTGCGCGCCTGATCGACGACGAAATGCACGCCGCCAAATTGACGCTCGCCCCCGACGCACGCATGGCGCTTGCCGCGCTGCTCGGCGGCGACCGTCTCGCCTCGCGCAGCGAGTTGCGCAAGCTTGCGCTTTACGCCATGGGCAAGGAACGCGTCGAACTCGAAGACGTGCGCGCGGTCGTGACCGACGCCTCCGAACAGGAGATCGACGGCGTGCTCGACGCCGCCTTTGCCGGCAAGATTACCGAAACCGAGACGGAATTTTCCAAGGCGCGCGCCTGCGTCGGCAGCGCCGGCGCCATCGTGTCGGCTGCGATCCGTCATGTGGCAACGCTGCACAAGGTCCGCCTGCTGGTCGAGGACGGCGACGACGTCAAATTTGCGCTCAAGCGCGGTGCGCCGTTCATTCATTTCAGCCGCGCCGAGGCCGCCGAGGCCGCACTCAGAAACTGGAGCGCGCAACGCCTGCTGCGCACGATGCAGCAGCTTGCCGATGCCCTCCTTGAAACGCGCCGCCAGCCGGATCTCGCCGATGCGATCGCGCACCGCACGCTGCTGTCGGTGGCCATGAGCGCGCGCCGCAAAGACTAGTGGTCCGATTCCAACATTCGCATCCCGGGGTTTGGATTTGACATTCGCTTCGGGGACTCGCGGCGCGCGCGGCAGCGAATGTCAAATCCACTCCGTCAGGATTGCTGCTATTTTCAGCTTTCGTAGTGATTCGCACTGAACCCTCTGCCGACCGGCCGCAGGAGCCCCCAATGCGCAACGTCAATCGCAAGATCGCCTTCGTGCTGGCCTCGTCGAATCACGGCACGATGATCGTGAACCGATTCGACCATCATACCCCCGGACCGGACGCCGCCGCCGGCATCGGCGTCGGACATCAGATTTTCGAGCAATCGGCCTACGATCCGCTGGAAGTCGAGCTGGCGATCACCCTGCTGGAATTCCGCCGGCAATATTTCGGCGCCGACGTGATGGCGATCGATTGCGGCGCCAATATCGGGGTCCACACGGTCGAGTGGGCCCGCGCCATGCACGGGTGGGGCTCGGTGATTGCGATCGAGGCACAGGAGCGCATCTATTACGCGCTCGCCGGCAATATTGCGATCAACAACTGCTTCAACGCGATTGCGCTCAACGCCGCGGTGGCCGCGGAACCCGGCACGCTGCGCATTCCAACGCCCGATTATCTCCAGCCGGGAAGCTTCGGCAGCCTCGAGCTCAAGCCCGGTCCGCAGACCGAATTCATCGGTCAATCGATCGATTATTCCGAGAACGCCACCATGCCGACGCGCGTCATCAGCATCGATGCCATGGGCCTGTCACGTGTCGATTTCATCAAGCTCGACATCGAAGGCATGGAGCTGGAGGCTATCGAAGGCTCGGTCAAAACCCTGTCAACGCAACGCCCAATCCTCTTGGTTGAAGCGATCAAGGTCAGCCGCGATCGGCTGCGCGCCCGCCTCGGCGAATTCGACTACAAGATCATCGAAGCCGGCATGAATATCGTGGCGATCCACAAAGACGACCAGACCGCGACGCATATCGCGCGCTAGCCTTGGTCTGCCGGCGGCGCGCCCAGGCGCTGCCGCCATAATGAAGTGACGGCCCATCCGGTCGAGACGCCGACAAAGGCTCCCCCGAACACGTCGCTGAGAAAATGGTAGTCGGCGCCGACCAGACCGACGGCGACCGCCAGCGCGATCAGCAGCCAAAGCGCCCAGAGCCGCGGATAAAAAATCCACAGCACCGATATCACCGCGCACGTCACCGTCATGTGCCCGGAGGGAAATGACGTGTAGCCATTTCCGCCGTGGAAGAAATTGAATCCGAAAACACCGTCATGGATGAGCGACGGATTGTTGTTGGTCCAGGTGTCCGGCCAGGTGCGCCCGAACACGAACTTGAGCTGATTCTTGATCGCGTCGCCGATAATCAGGCTGATGCTGCAAAGGAGGATCGCGATCTCGGCTTTCGGCTGGACCCGGCCGGCAAGCGTCCGCAGCCCGATCACAACGAAACAGATAACTGCCAACGGCACGAGCGGGTCGGGAATGTGCGTGAGCTTCTCGAACGCGTCCGGATGCGGAAATTCCCGATGCATCATCAAGGCGATCGGACGATCGAGCCAAACGTAGGAAACAGCGACGGCCACCGCGGTCGCCGCCAGGCTCAACAGCCATTGTTGTATCGCCTTCATCGCGAAAGCTTTGACGCGCGACGCAGGGCCGCGCAAGCGGCAGGCCCCGCTTTACCCTTGTTTTATAACGCCCTTGCCCGGCACCGGCCGCCGTCCACGGGCGTCAAATCCCCACACAAAAAGGCCGGAGACGATTGTCTCCGGCCCTTTCGTTTTTGCGGCAGTCAAGTGGCCGGCTTAGCGGTCCGCGTGATAGCGGTGCCGATAGTGCCGGTAGTGGTGATGATGGTGATGGAAGCCCAGACCGCGGGAAATATTAGGACCGGCCGTATAGCCGATGACGCCGCCGGCGACCAAACCTACCGGCCCACCAACGAGCGCGCCGGCTACGGCGCCACCCGCCGCATCACCAAGTCTTTCGCCCGCGCTCGCAAAGGTCGGCGCGAGAGCAATGCCGGCGGCAATCGCCGCCACAGCCAATAACTTTCTCATGTTGCCTCTCCATTTAACGAAATACGTGGATTCAGCGCTGTGGGGGACGCGCATGTTACAGCGCTCTGCAACGACAATGCTTGGCGGCGGAAGATTGTTCCATCGGTCAAAATTGCGCGCACTTTGCGCCCGAATGGCGGCATACAAACGCGGACGGGCTTCGGCGCGATACACCGAAGCCCGTCCGTGATCTAAGTGCGCTGCTAGATTCGTCCCATCAACAGCAGGATGATGAGAATGATGAACACGATGCCAAGACCGCTTGACGGGTAGTAACCCCATCCCGCGCTGTATGGCCATGTCGGCAACGCGCCGAGCAGAAGGATAATCACGATGATGAATAGAATCAGCCGCATTCTCGCCTCCTCAGCATAAGCCGGGGCACCAACGCGAGCTTTGCAGGTTTAGTTCCAGAGGCGCCAAATCCGAGGGGCTGTACCGTCGCCGCCACTTTGCTGTTAGCTTCGGCCGCATCGAATGGCCCCAGCCGAAGCGGGTATCATGCGCACGATCCCTGTAAAATGGACGATCCCACTCGCATCGATCTTCCTGCTCTTACTGGCATTCTTGACGGCCGTACCGGCACCGGCATTCGCCGAATATCCAGACAAACCGATCAAAATTATCGTGCCGTTCACGCCCGGCGGCGGCACCGACATCATCACGCGCGTGCTCGCCGATTCGATGTCGAAGGATCTCGGTCAGCCGGTCATCATCGAAAACAAGCCCGGCGCCGGAACGATCGTCGGGTCATCGGCCGCGGCGAGCAGCGCCCCCGACGGTTACACGCTGCTGATGGCGACGTTCGCCAATGCGGTCAATCCGAGCATCTACGCGACGATGCCGTTCGACATGTTCAAGTCGTTCGCGCCGGTGGCGCTGGTCGCGCGGTCGTTCAATATCGTCGTGGTCAATCCGAAGCTGCCGTTCAAGGCGCTCAAGGACGTGATCGCTTTTGCCAAGGCCAATCCCGGCAAGCTCAATTTCGGATCGTACGGCGTCGGCACGTCGGCGCATCTCGCCGGCGAATTGTTCAAAACTCTGGCGCATGTCGATCTCACGCATGTGCCTTACAAAGGCGCGGCGCCGGCGATCACCGACCTGCTGAGCGGACAGATCCAGATCATGTTCACTACCGTCGCCAGCGCGGCCTCCTATATTCAGGGCGGCCAGCTTCGCGCCCTGGCGGTTACCTCGAGAGAGCGTTCTCCGGCTTTTCCGGATCTGCCGACCGTCGCGGAAGCAGGCGTCTCCGATTACGCGGCCGAGAGCTGGTACGGACTTTATGCGCCGGCCGGAACGCCGCCCGGCGTGATTGCGAAATTGAACGCGTCGGTCGCCAAAGCCATCCGCTCCGGCGTGTTCGACAGGCTGCAAAAAAACGAAGGTTTGACTTTTGCGCCGGGCACCCCGGAAGATCTGGATCGTTACGTCAAAGGCGAAGCCGCGCGCTGGCGCGGCGTGGTCAAGGCCGCGGATATCAAGCCGCAGTGAATCCAACCGCGACCGACATAAAAGTCCTCAGCACCCACGCCGTGTTCGAAGTGCTGGGCGCGCTCGGTCCGCAATTCGAGCGCGCGAGCGGCCATCGGCTGTCGTGCAGTTACGACCCGGCCAATGCCATCAAACGGCGGATTGACGGCGGCGAAACGTTTGATGTCGCCGTTGTGACGCGGCCGGTGATCGACGGCCTGAAGAAGCAAGGCAAGATTCTCGCGGGCACTTGCGTCGATCTCGGCCGTTCGGGGCTCGGCGTTTCCGTGCGCAAGGGCGCGCACAAGCCCGCCATCGGCACGGTCGAAGACTTCAGGCGCGCGCTGCTCGGTGCGAAATCGGTCGTGCAGTCCGCGGAGGGCACCAGCGGCCAATATTTCGTGACGCTGCTGGAACGCCTCGGCATAGCCGGCGACATGCGCGGCAAAATCAGGCTCGGGCAAAGCGGCCGCGTTGCCGAACTTGTTGCCGGAGGCGAAGCCGAACTGGCAGTGCAACAGGTGAGCGAGCTCTTGCCCGTGACGGGCGCAGACTACGTCGGACCGTTTCCGCCGGAATTGCAGCTTTACACGGTTTTTTCCGCGGGCGTTGCCGCCGCCTGCGAGAACCGCGCAGCCGCGCAAGCCTTCGTCGATGCCCTGGCCGCGCCGCCGGCGGCGGCGCTTTTTTCGGCCAAGGGACTTGAGCCTCCGCGATGAGCGGCGCGCAGATCAATTTTTTCAGGAGGAGGCGATGACGCAACCGTTCGAGGGAATCCGGGTAATCGACATCACCCACGTTCTGGCGGGGCCTTTCGCCACTTATCAACTGGCCCTCCTGGGCGCCGACGTCATCAAGGTCGAGCATCCCGGCGAGCCGGATCAAAGCCGCGGCGTCGGCAGCGACAAGGAACTCAATCGCCGCAACATGGGCACGGCGTTCCTCACGCAAGGATCCAACAAGCGTTCGATCACGCTCGACCTCAAACAGGAAAAAGGCCGCGGCATTTTGAAAAAGCTGGTCGCGACCGCCGATATGTTCGTGGAGAACTATCGCCCGGGCGCATTCGAAGCGTTGGGCCTTGGTTACGAGGCGCTTGCGGCGATCAACCCGCGGCTGATTTATGCGTCGTTCTCGGCTTTCGGGCAAAACGGCCCGCGCGGCTCGCAAACCGCCTACGACCACGTGATTCAAGCCACGTCCGGCATCATGGCGATGACCGGCACCAAAGAGGTCAATCCGGTCAAATTCGGTTCGCCCGCCGTCGACTACGCGACCGGCATGAGCGGCGCATTCGCCTTGTCGGCGGCGCTGTTTCAGCGCGAGCGCACCGGCAAGGGCCAGCGCATCGACATGGCGATGCTCGACGTCGCGATGATCCTGATGAGCTCGCATCTCACGGGGTACTTGCGCAACGGCGCGCACCCGAAGCCGCACGGCAACCGACACCCGCACGCAACCAACGGCGCCTTCGCAGCAAAGGAAGGAATCATCATGCTGGGCGCCAGCAACTTGCGGCAACAAAAGCGCTTATGGACGCTGCTCGATCGCCCCGACATGATCAAGCGCACCAACGCCGAGCGCGAGGCCGGCCACGAACGGGAAATCGCGGCGCTGGAAGAAATCATGCTCACCCGCACCGCCGCCGAGTGGGAGGAATTCCTGCAAGCGCGCCATGTGCCGGCCGCGCGGGTACGCACGATGGGCGAAGCCGTCGCCGATCCGCAGCTTGCGGCACGCGGCATCATTCATCGCCATGCCGGCGCGCCCGGCGTCGAGGGCGGGTTCGGCGTGCCGGTTGCCCCCTTCGTCTTCGCCCACGGCGGCCCGCGCATCGATTCACCGCCGCCCATGCTCGGCCAGCACAACGAAGAAATTTTTGGCGAGATCAACCGCGGAATGCGATAAATGCGATAAAAGCACGCTCACGGATTCGTCCCCCAATAGTCATTCCATGCTGCTCGTCAAAACCTATCTCGATAAAAGCGCCATCCATGGCCTGGGCGTCTTCGCGGCTGAGCGTATTCGCAAGGAAACGAAGATCTGGCGCTTCGTCTATGGCTTCGATCAGGTTTACACGCCGAAACAGTTTTCACGGCTGCCGAAGCAGGCCAAGGATTACATCCGGTTCTACGGCTATCGGGTGGACGGCGAAATTCTTCTCACCGCCGATAACGATCACCACATCAATCATTCCGACGATCCCAATACCTACCTGCGCAACGGCTACGCCATCGCGCGCCGCGACATTCCCAAAGGCGCCGAGATCACCAACGATTATCGCGAATTCGATGCGGCGCTTTGCGCGGCGTTCCTGAAGAAACGGTAACGCCGTTCCTGCACCGTTCTGGCTTCGCTAAACGGCGGCCTCGCGGTCCTGCTGAATGAGTTTCAGCGGCGCGCGCAATGTGCACACCACGCCGCCGGGATCGTAGGCGATATGCACTTCGCCGCCGAGTTGAGCCGCCAGGCCGTTCTCGATAAGACGCATGCCGAACCCCTTGCGGGAAGGCGGCGTCACCGGCGGGCCGCCGCTTTCGATCCACCGAAGCTGGAGCTGATCGTCGCCGTTTGCCGGCGTGCCGACCTGCCATGAAATATCGACCCGGCCGCTCGGCGTCGACAACGCGCCGTATTTCGCGGCATTCGTGCAGAGCTCGTGCAAGGCCATGGTCAAAGCAAGCGCGCTGCGCGGAGACACCCGGACCGGAATTCCCTCGATTCGAAACCGCGTCGGGGCACCGGCAAACGCATCGACTGCCGCGATGATAACGGCATTGAGTTCGGCGCCGGCCCAGCGCTCGCCCATGAGAACGTCCTGCGCGTTCGAAAGTGCCCTCAGGCGGGCGTTGAAGACGGAACGCGCGCTCGCCATCGGCACGTCGTCGCGCAAGCTTTGATTGGCAATCGCCTGAACCGTCGCCAGCGTATTTTTCACGCGATGGCTCAATTCCCTCGTCAAAAGATCGCGGTGTTCTTCGGCTTCCTTGCGGTCGGTGATGTCGACGCTGGCGCCCGGGAAACGCGCGGCGCGGCCTTTGGCGTCGCGCAGGCAATATCCGCGCGCCAGCACCCAGCGGACGGAGCCATCGCGCTGCATGAGCCGATATTCCACGGAGAGGCTTCCGAAGGATCGCACCGCCTTGCGAACTTTCCTTTCGACGCGCAGCCGATCGTCCGGATGGATGCTGGCGACGAACGCATCGAGCGGCGCGCCGGCCGCGGCCTCGATCGGATCGACGCCGTACAGGCGCGCGAACCGCTCATCGGCGAAGACGCGGTTTTCCTGAATGTGCCAATCCCACGCTCCGATCACGCCGGCGTCGAGCGCAAGCTCGAGCCGTTCCTCGTTGGCGCGCAGCGCTTCGGTCGCGGCGTGCTGCGCGGTGATATCGTTGCAGACGACCAACACGCCGCCGACGCCGCCCGGCCTCGTTTCGTCGTCGATCGGGCTGTAGCCGTAAGTCCACCAGACATCTTCGCGGCGGCCGTGACGCGTCACGGGCACCAATTGATCCTCGTTCCAGGTCGCGCCTTGACCGGTCATGACGAATTCAATCTGCGGGCCGATGATGTCCCAGATTTCATCCCAGCATTCGCGGCCGCGCTGCCCGAGCGCGTGCGGGTGCCGCTCGGGACCCATCGTCTGGCGATAGGCGTCGTTGTAAAACTGAATGAGCTCCGGCCCCCACCAGATGAACATCGGCTGCCGCGTGTTGAGGAGAAGCCGCACGCTGGTGCGCAAACTTTGCGGCCAGGTCGCCGGCGCGCCGAGCGGCGTCCGCTCCCATCGATAGGCCCGCATGAGCGCGCCCATCTCGCCGCCGCCAGAAAGGAAATCCAGCCGGAGATCCGGATCCTGTACGGGAATCGATGACGGCGCCTCGTTTACGCGCATACCGGAGTGCCCTGCGGACAAAGCATCGACGCGACCGCAAACATTAGCGCATCTGCGTGGCGGCGTAAGAGCCTTGCTCCCGGCCGAGCGGCGCCGCCACAATCCGGCTCGCGCGAGCCGGATAATGTGCCGGCATCGAGACAGCGTTATTGCCGTATCCAACGGTCCGGCTTCGGTATTACCGCATCGAACCAGGCGGGATCGCAATAATCGTCGCAATTTGCATGCAAACGGCGTGACAGCCCCCGCTTCAAATCTTGGTGTCTTGGCCGGCGATTGAGTGAAATCGGCCCCGGCCGATATGATTTTGATGGTGATTACAACGAAGGATGCTCGGCAATGCGGAACGGCCGGCGGCCTTTGGTTCCGGTTATCGAACTGCCGCGGAACCGCGCCGAGCGGATCGAGGCGCGCGGCACGTGATGTGCAGCGTGTCGCACGATCGAGCTTTTGCTCAGCCGCGTTTCGTGTAGCTTTTTGTTTGAGCATGATCTTTTCCGAAAACCGGTTTCCACTTTTCGGGATCATGCTCTAGGTGACCTCGCAATGGAGCCTCGCATGCACACCCATTCAATCGATCAATTCCGCCACTCGCACGTATTCCTCGGCGAAAGGCACACGCGGAACGAACAGAAGACCTGGGCTGTGATCGCGATCTGCGCCGCGATGATGGTGGCCGAGATTATCGGCGGCCTCTGGTTCGGGTCCGTCGCCCTGATCGCCGACGGCCTGCATATGTCGACGCACGCCGGCGCTCTGCTCATCGCGGCGCTGGCTTATACATATTCGCGGCGCTACGCGAACGACGGGCGTCTCACTTTCGGCACCGGAAAACTGGGCGATCTAGCCGCCTTCACCAGCGCCATCGCCTTGGCGATGATCGCGCTTTTGATCGGCTACGAAA
>Ga0134126_10014005_pt1 | contig 10123 bp, 16 predicted proteins | sample KB31752_FD_96881 | JGI IMG/M metagenome (GOLD analysis project Ga0134126, IMG submission 96881) | Terrestrial soil microbial communities with excess Nitrogen fertilizer from Kellogg Biological Station, Michigan, USA - KB3-175-2 | ecosystem: Environmental > Terrestrial > Soil > Unclassified ...
CGCCTTCGTCGGCATACTCGCCGCGTCGCTCGATGCCGGGCTCGATCTCACCGAGGCGCTGCGGCGCGCCAGCGCCGGCGCCGCCCTCGCCTGCGGCGCCGTCGGCGCACAGCCGAGCATGCCACACCGCGCAGCGATCGACGCGGCGGCGCGGTTCGGCGGCGCGACGCACTCGTGACGCCCCTCTGCCGCTCCGCCGTTTTTTGCCGCTTCAGTTGATTCCGGTCGAGATTCGCAGTGAGAGTAAGCTTACCGATCGCGAGGTGGCACCGAGCGTCCGCCCTCCTTTAATCGCCCAAGAATAGCTCTATTTCCTCAAAGAGGCGCTCGGACTCGGGCTCATGGTCGAAAAACACGTGATTTCGACCCTGGAGAACAACCATGCGAGCACCAGGAATTGCCTGGTGCCATTTTCCCCTCAAGGTGCGATCGAGAAAGTAAAATCGCCGCCGGTCTTGTGGGTGTCGGCGGAAACGACGCGCCAGACGACCCTGTATGTCCCGGGCGGCAAATTCGGGACCGAGACCGCAAGCAATGTCTTATCGTTCGAACTCACGGTCTGGTCGCCCTTATCGATCTCGCTGCCGCGGGCATCGAACACGCGCAACGAAGAAAAGGCCGGCTCAATCGGTTCCGAAAACCACAGCTTCACCTGCGCGGGCGTGCGATGGAGCGTACTGCCGACCGCCGGATCGGCGTGGTCAAGAAAGGCATGAGCGAAGGCTGCGCCTGGCGCCAACACCATAAGCGCGAGGACGGACCAGACCGGGATCCGTTTGAAACCCCTCTTCACAGACAAGGTTCGTTCTCCTGCGCGGTCGTCGATTGAGCGGGAGCGGGCGCCGACTCCACCTGCTTCGATGACGCCTGTGAGGGCATCGCGCAGGACGAATTGCCCTTCATCATGGCGCAGGCTCCGAGAGCACACATGGCTGCGCAGGGCGCCAGAGAAAGAATCACCGGCGCCACCCCGATAGCGGTGAGCCAGTTCCAACCCGCCGCAAGCCCCGCGAGTGCGATCGCAATCCCGATGATGATCATGCCGCGCCGGCCGGTAAGCCAGTGGCGGAGAAAGCTTCGAACGGCCTGTGCGCCGCCAGCGGCGGGCGGGCTGGTTTGACCCGTCATTTCGACCTGTTGCATGCTTCACTCCTTGCTGCGAAGAAGTCGGTGCGCGACCGGGAGGTCATCATCCGACCTTCGCGAGAGCGGGAAATGCATTGAGCAGCCAATAGGAAAGTTCGGTCAGTTGACCGGTGAGCATGGCAATGCCCATGGCGACAATCACGCCACCGGCGCCGATCTGCAGAAATCGTCCAAGCCGCCCGATCGCCCTCAGCCGTGCGAGGAGCGTCCCGGTGAAGATCGCCGACAGGAGAAACGGAACCGCCAGGCCAAGCGAATAGACGCTCAGCAGGACGATACCCCCCGTGACCGTCGCCGATACGGCGCTCGTCGTCAGGATGGTTCCCAGCACAGGGCCGATACAGGGCGTCCAGCCGAAGGCGAAGGCCACGCCCAGCACGTAGGCGGCGACGGGACGGCCGCCGGGGAGGTCGAGGTGGAACCGCAAGTCCCGCTGCAGCCATGGCCAGCGGATCACACCGATCATCAGGAGACCAAAGACGATGACCACGACGCCGGCAACGAAATTGGCTTCACCGCGATGGGAGAGGAGAAGCTGCCCCAGAGCCGTCGCGCTCGCGCCGAGAATGACGAAGACCGTCGAGAAGCCGAGCACGAAGAACGCGCCGAGGCGCAGTGCCGCCAGGCACTTGCCGGCATCCGAGGCCCTTGAGTCGGCATTGATCGACTGGCCGGCGACATAGGAGACGTAGGCCGGAACGAGCGGCAGAACGCAAGGCGACAGGAACGAGACCACTCCCGCCGCAAAGCTCGTGACGAGGGCGAGGCCGGACACCGTCATTTTGCGGCCTTCTGCGGGCCGCCTGCGAGCAGCCCGAGATGATCGCGCAGAAGCGCGATCGTGTCGGCGCTGTCCCATTCGGCCGGCCCAACCTTGCGGCCGATCTCGCGCCCTTGCCGATCGATGATGAGCGTCGTCGGAACGCCGACGGTGTGCAATTCGCTCGCTGCCTTGCCTGGTCGGTCGAGATAGAGACCGAGCGTCTTAAGGCCGATATTGCGATAAAAGGCCTCGACGACGGGCAGACCTTGATGGTCTATCGAGAGAGGAACCACCAGGAGCTCGGACTTGTCGAACGCCGCCTGCAGCCGATCCAGTGCCGGCATTTCCTTGCGGCAGGGAATGCACCAGGTGGCCCAGATATTCAACACGATCGGCCGTCCGCGGAAGTCGGCGAGGGTGAGGCTGCGACCCTCGCCATCGACGAAGTGCAGCGCCGGCAGCGGCCGCGGCGGATTGAAGAACGAAAAATTGAACGCTTCGGAAGGGACCGCTCCGGCGACTGCCGGCACCGCGCTTTGCTGCTGGTCGCGACCGATCACGAACTCGGTCCCCGCCCGGTAGAGCGCGGCTACGGCAACGACAATGGCGATCAGCGCCGCGACGGCCACAAGCACGATGCGCCTTCTTCCGTTGGCTCCGTGATTTGCCCGCTCGGTCGTCATCTGGCGGCTCCTCCCAACGCTTCGAGCGGCTCGCCGTGCAACCTCGCAATCGCCGGCAGGATCGCCTGCTGGAGGATCGCCTCGGGGACGGGCCAGGCCATGTCGCTAGACGACCGCATAGATCTTCCGCGAACCCTTGGCGATCTCGTAGACGGTGAATGGCTCCATCTTCCTGCCTCCCATGCCCGGCGAGCCTTGTGGCATGCCCGGAAGCGTGATGCCGGTGATCGGCGGTTTCTCGGCGAGCAGACGGTTGACGACCGCGATCGGCACGTGACCACCGACAACGTAGCCACCGATAATCGAGATATGGCAGGGGCTGAGATCCTCGGCGATCCCGTATTTCTCGTCGAGGATCGGCAGGTCGTGTGTCGGCACGATGCTCACTTCGAAGCCATTGGCGCGGAGGTAATCGGCATAACCCTCGCAGCAGCCACACTGCGGGTCCTTGTAGAGCGTGACCTTCCTCGCTGCGTCGGCAGCCTGCGCGCGGGGCCACAGCACTCCCGCCGCGCCGCTCAGGGCAGTGGCTCCGGTCGCAAAGCCGAGAACGACGCCCAGCATCACTCTGCGGTTCACGAGCACTGCCTTCTTCGGTGCGGCCGGGGGTTTCGGGCATTGTTGCGAAGTCTTCATCGTTGCACTCCTCCGTCGCACTGATGCCTGATGAAAGTGCTGATCTCCTCCGGCCCGGCGAAGAACACAGAGGCACGGTCGCCCATCATTCCGGCCGGCATGATCACCGGCTTGCCGTGGTCCGGGCCGTCCGCGCTCGAATCCGTCTTGAAGCGGAGATTGGGCTCCCAGAAGGGAACTGTCCTGCCGTCCGCGGTGGTCACGAAATAGCTGTCGCGGCAGAACCGGATCGAGCGCACCTGGCGGTCGGGGCCAAGCTTCTTGAGATCGGTGAAATGCGGCGTCATGCCGCCCATCATTCCGCCGCCTTTCGTCGCAGGCGTGGCCCGCCCCGCGCTGGCTTCCTTGAGGAAGGCGATGACGTCGCGGCGTTGCGGTCCATCGTCGATGCCGGCAAAGGTCATGTAGTTGCCCGGAATGAACTGCGCCGGAGATTTGAGCCAGCGGTCGAGCGTCTGGGCGTTCCAGACGGCATTCGAGCCCTTGAGCGCCACCGAGTAGCGGCCGAAATCCGGGAGACTCCCTGCTTTTCGTCCCCAGACCCCGGCGAGGCTCGGCCCGGTCATGTTCTGGCCCGGTTTGAGCGAATGGCAGGCGGCACAGGCGCTAAACAGCAGAGCACCCTGCTGGGCGTCGCCGAGTTGCGTCTCGGCGTGGGCGCCGCTCGCGACCATTGCCGCGAGCGCTGCGAGGACGAGTGATGTGCGTCGCATCGTCTCCCTCACGCCACGCGGAGCATGGCCATCATGCCCCCGTCCTGGTGGTCGAGGATGTGGCAGTGGAACATCCAGTCGCCGGGGTTGTCGGCGACGAACGCGATCTCGGCACGGTCGCGCGGCGGCATCAGCACGGTGTCGCGCCATTCGCGATAGCGCGTCGTCTTGCCGTTGCGGGTGATGACGCGAAAGGAATGGCCGTGGAGGTGGATCGGATGATACCAGGCGGTCTGATTCTCGATGGCGAGCACGTAGGTCTTGCCGCGCGTCAGCGTCAGGACCGGCTTCATGTGCTCCATGTCATCGGAGACCACGCTGACGCCGTTGATCGCCCACATGGCCCGGCCGCCCATCATCCCGCCCATGCCGCGGCCGCCCCTCATCATCCCGCCGTTCCCCATCATTCCGCCCATCATTCCTCCCATCATGCCGCCGCCTCCCATCATTCCACCCATCATCCCGCCAGTGAGCGTCACGTCGTGGCGTTGCGCGCCGGCGAGATCGGGCTCAGGCTGCGTGTTGCGCGCAAGCTCGGCGGGAGGCGGAAGCGGGTTCGGCCGCAGCGGCGCCTCGCGCGAATAAATGAAGCGCACCAACTCGTAGGAGAGCTTGCCATAGAAGCCGTCGATCACCGGTGCCGCGCTTCCGGGCTCAGCTTCCATGTCGAGGATCAGATCGGTTCTCTGGGCGGGCGCGAGAATGATGCGGTCGCCTTCCGGCGCATGTGGCGCGATCGGCTGCCCGTCATGGGCGATGACCAGCGGGCGATGACCTCTGAACTCGAGCCCGTAGATGCGCGCCGCCGCCGCGTTGATCAAACGGAGACGGATCCGCTCGCCGGCGCGGACCGGGACTCCCCGCGGCACCTTGCCATTGATCGTCACCGTGTTGCCGATGCGGCCCGCCATGGACATTTCCATCGGATTGTCGAAGCCGCCGGCGATCGACGCATCGGGCTCCAGCCGGAAATCGCCGAGCACCCAGACGAGGTCGCGATCGACCGGGAGCGGGGCGTGCTCTTCGATGATGAGCGCGCCGTAGAGTCCGCGGCCGATCTGCTCGCTGCTGTGGGCGTGCGGGTGATACCAGTAGGTGCCGGCGTCAGGGACGGTGTAGGCGTAGACGAATCGGCCGCCCGGCTCGATCGGCGCCTGCGTGACATAGGGGACGCCGTCCATCGCGTTCGGCACGCGCACGCCATGCCAGTGGATGGTCGTGTCCTCGCTGAGCCGGTTCTCGACGGTGACGCGAAGCCCATCGCCCTGGCGCAAACGGATCTCGGGACCCGGAGTCCGGCCGTCGTAACACCACACGTCCGTTTCCGGGTATTCGCCGCCGAGCAGCGGCAGCCGGCCGGGGGCAGGCGCGAGTTGCAGCTCAACTGGCCCGCCCGCGGCCCAAGTGATGCGGCGTGCCGACAAGGCGTAGCCGATGGCGGCCGCTCCACCGGCACGCAGCAGCGAACGTCGAGACAATCGAATGCCCGAACTCACGAGGAACCTCCACGCAGCTTCGCTGTCCCGGCTGCGGAGGGTTGCTCCTTACCGGAACTCAAGCCCGGCGGCGTTTCCGCCAGCGGTGCTCAATTGCCGAGGACAAGCCCCGCACCGAGGCGAGGGCGCTCGATCAAGCGAGGCGCAGAGGTCTAGGGGGGCCGAGATCGGGTCGGAGGGTGAGCCCGCTCCTGTCCGGCGTGGCGAGCGGCGGGAAGGCCGCCCGAACGACCGATGCCACCGGCAGGCTGAGCGGGACGATGGCGGGCATCACAGAGCAGAGCGACATGGCGCAACCCGGCATCATGGCGGGCGCCGCAGGCAAACGGCGGTGCTCAGGACACGCCGGGCAAATACCGGGGACAGCCGCCAAGCCGGTTGCAATCGCGGTGGTGCCTGGCGGCATTTGCGCGTCCAAGGGCATTGCCGCGGCTACGGCGATCTGTCCCAGAATCCCGAAACCTAACGCAATGAGCAGCGTGAGGGCGGGCAAGCGCTTCAGCATGCCGGGGCGCATGGCACTCCAAATAACACCGCGGAACAACCCGTTCAAGCCGGATCAACGCAGAAGATCCCGAGCACGGTTCCGTGAGCCGTCCGGAAATGCCCGACCGCATCTCGCAGGCGCCATTGAGAGAAGCGAATATTCCGATGTAACCGGCACCGGCCTGCGCCCGTAATCACGGGTAGGCCGTACAAGTTCGCCGAGCGAGCCGGCCTCCGGCCTCGACTGCTGAAAAGGAGCAAGCAATGATGAATAGCGCATTGACCTGTGGCGCCGACGGGTGGCTCATGATCGCCAGCGGCGTCGTTACCTATGGCGTGCTGCTTTTGGCCGGTGCCGCGCTCATCAAATTTCTCTTCTCGGCAACGCGCAGCCAAACACCCAGCTAGCCCACCGGCCCATGGCGGCCTTCATCGCCGGCCGCGTCTCCAGGTTTCGCGGAGAGCGGCCGATGAATTGGATGGACGTTCTTCCGGCTTGGTCTCGACAAACCGATCAACTAGCCTTGGCGCGTTGTGGCCTTGAAGGCGCCTTGCCGCTCAGACACGGGGCGGCGCGCTTATTCCAGGCCCGGTGGCGACAGCTCGAGAGCCGGAAGGCCATGGGCATACGCTCGGACGAGCCGGAGTTGCGAGCGCTGATGCTCGCCGGGCTCAATGGCGATGCGGCGGCGCACAAGGCGCTGCTGACAAGGCTGAGCGATTCGCTGCGCGGCTACTTCAAAGCGCAACTGGCGAGGACCAGCCGCGGCGCTGAGGACAGCGAGGATCTCGTTCAGGAGACGCTGATCTCGCTGCATACGCGGCGGCACACCTATGACCGATCGCAGCTCCTGACCCCTTGGGTCTACGCGATCGCGCGCTATCGGCTGATCGATTATCTGCGGCGGACAAGCGCGTCAGCAGGAAACCTGCCCATCGAGGATGCGGCGGAGATCGTCGCCAATGACGACCAGGCCGCCGTCGACAGCAACCTCGATCTGGACAAGCTCCTCGCGGGACTGACGCCGAAGCTGAGGCAAGCCGTCCAGCTCGTGAAGCTCGACGGGTTGAGCGTGAGCGAAGCAGCGGCGCAATCCGGTATGTCCCAATCCGCAGTCAAGGTCTCCGTCCATCGCGGCCTGAAAACGTTATCGCGCCTGGTCGGCAAAAGAGACCGCTCATGAAGACCGACAAACTCATCGACGTGCTCTCGGCAAACGTGGAGCCGATCAAAGGCGGAGAGCTCCGCCATGCGCTCGCCGTCGGGCTGGGGGTCGGCGGAGCGATTGCACTCTGCCTCATGTTTGCAATCTTCGGTCTGCCCGCCGACGCGTTTCGCAGCGAGTATGTCGGTCTCAAGGGGCTGGCGCTGGCATTGACACTGGGCGTGGCAGCAGTGGGCGCAGGATTCCTCGTCAGATTGGCGCGTCCCGGCCAACCGGCGCGCCTGCCGCTGCTCCCGATCGTCCTGGCGCTCTTCCTACTGATCGCGGCGAGCTGCGTCACCTTGGCCCTGACCGCCCCCTCGGCATGGAGCCGCCTCATGCTCGGGCCCCAATGGTCGGCCTGTCTTGTCTGCGTGCCGTTGTTCGCCGTGGCGCCCTTTGCTTCCCTCATCTGGGCATTGCGCAAGGGGGCGCCGACGAATTTGCGGCGGACCGGCGCAGTTGCGGGGCTCGTTGCCGGAGCCTTGGGAGCGGCGGTCTTTGCCTTGCATCACGTGGGGGGTTCGATCCCGTTCATCACGCTTTGGTATGGCGGCCCCATCCTTCTATGCACGCTGTTCGGCGCGCTGCTGGGCCCTCGCCTTCTGCGCTGGTGATCGCTCATCCGGCTGGGTCCTCACCCCGTTTGGAATTGCATGTAACCGGCGACCGCCCATCGCCGTAGTGGTGGTAGAGGGGACGGAAATGGCTGTCCCACGCGAAAGCGCAATACCAACCGGAGGCAAATGATGGGCTTTTACCGAGACTGGCTCTTTCCGCGGGCTCTCGACCTCATCATGCGGCAGAAGCAGATGATTCCGTTCAGGGAGCAGATCGGCAAAGCGGCGACCGGGCGCGTGCTCGATGTCGGGATCGGCTCCGGGCTCAATCTGCCCTTCTATGGCAACCGCGTCGAACGCATCGTCGGCGTCGATCCCTCTCCGGAACTATTGCGCTTCGCGGACCTGCGGAGCCGCGAGTCGGGCGGCCCCGTCGAATTGGTGCGCGGCCCCGGCGAGGCGCTGCCGATTGAAGATCACAGCATCGATACGGCCGTTCTGACCTTCACCTTGTGCAGCGTCGAAAACGCGAGCGCCACGCTCTCGGAGATTCGGCGCGTGCTGAGGCCCGGCGGAACGCTTCTTTTTGCGGAGCACGGCCACGCGCCGGAACCTGGTGTCGCGCGATGGCAGGACAGGCTGACGCCCTTCTGGAGCCGGATCGCGGGTGGCTGCCACCTCAACCGCAAGCCTGACGAGCTCATGCGATCGGCCGGCTTCCGTTTCGAGCGCCTCCGTACCGAGTACCTCAAGGGGCCGCGGCCGATGACCTTCGTCTATTCGGGCAGCGCTCGCCCAGCCTGAATTCCTGACTCCGCGCGCGCATGGAGGCGCAGATGTTCGAGCTGACCGGCATCATCGTGATCGGAGTCATTGCCACTTTGGCTACGGATGTCTGGCAGCGCCTGCTGCAGGCGATCGGCGTCCCAGCGGCCAATTGGGGCTTGATCGGACGCTGGGTGGCTGGATTTCGGCACGGCATCTTCTTGCACCGATCAATTGCCGCCGCTCCGGTCGTTCCCGGCGAGACGGCCATCGGCTGGGCCTTCCACTATGGCATCGGGATCGCTTATGCGGCCGCCTATCTGGCGATCGTGACCTTTGCCTTCGGGACGGGCCCAACGCTCGGCTCTGCCCTTGTCTTCGCAATCGTGCTGCTTGCGGCGCCCTGGTTCATCATGCAGCCAGCCCTCGGCCTGGGATTCATGGCGTCTCGCGCGGCGAAGCCCGCTGCGGTGCGCGTGATCAACATCTCGGTGCATGTGGTGTTCGGACTGGGGCTCTATCTCGCTGCCCTCGTTTGGTTCGCTGGTACGATCTAGCCGAACGGAACTTGATTGGAGTTCTCTACGATGATGAACGGAATCACAAGTGGTGGTCCCATGATGTGGGGAATGGGCCTCGTCTGGTTGTTGGTGGTCGTCGTCCTCGTCCTTGCGGGCGCGGCGCTTCTCAAGTACCTCTTCTCCAGCCGGAAATAGATAGCGCCGCGAGTGACAACGGACATGATGGGCAACCTAGCTCGCCGGGCTTTGGTCTTGCCGGGTCCGGAGAAGCGATGGGCCACCGTTTGCTGTGGGTTGTTCATGGCCGCGGCCGTCGCTCACCCGGCGTTCTCTCAAGCTGCTGCACCGACGGCACCGCCCCGTCCGGACGATCCCTCTCCTGCTTTCGAAGGGACGGCCGATCACGTGCGTATCGTCGCGATCGAGCGGCAAAGCGCCACGATGAAAGACACGGCCGTGGTGGTGGTCGCGGTGGACCCCGGCTACCACATCAATGCCAATCCGGCGTCGGAACCTTATTTGATTCCTACCACGCTCGACATCACGAATCGCCTGCCGATGCGCGTCATCTATCCCGTCCCGGTTCCTTTCAAACCCAAATTCTCGAAGGACGTGCTCGATGTCCTCGAGGGGACAGTCCGCATCGTCGCCGAGTTCGCTCCGAATTCCGGGAGCAGCGACGGGCGACTCTTCGGCACGCTGACGGCTCAGGCCTGCACCGACCAGATATGCTTGCCGCCGGCAGAGCTGCCACTGCCCGGCCGGTGATCGGCCGCTGTCGTGCCAGAAGGCGACCTCTGACGACTCTTGCCCGGTCGTAACCAAACATGGGAGCCTATGAGGATCTTGGGCTGGCGCGCCATACGAGATACCCCATGCCATTTATGCGAGCGCGGTCATGATCACTCTTTACTCCTATCCGACGCTCTTCGGTGTGGCCGATAACAACGGTTATGGGCTGAAGGTCTTTGCTTTCATGCGACTCACCAGCCTTCCGTTCACGCACGAGCACATTTTCGATGCGTCGGCGGCGCCGCGTGGGCAGCTCCCCTATATCGTCGACGACGGCGAGACCGTCGGCGACAGCGAGACCATCATCGCCCATCTCATCAGCAAGTACCGGCTGACCGTCGATGCGGCGCTGGGCGC
>Ga0134126_10014006_pt1 | contig 10123 bp, 8 predicted proteins | sample KB31752_FD_96881 | JGI IMG/M metagenome (GOLD analysis project Ga0134126, IMG submission 96881) | Terrestrial soil microbial communities with excess Nitrogen fertilizer from Kellogg Biological Station, Michigan, USA - KB3-175-2 | ecosystem: Environmental > Terrestrial > Soil > Unclassified ...
AAAGAGAGGTTGCCTGCGCCCGATCCCATAATATTGGCAGGGGACGTATAGAAGTCCGCAAACCCGTTCGTAACACCCGTCGCGCCACCTGCGCCAGTCGCGACAAATTTCATCATGCTATTCGACGTGGCATCGAATAGAAATAAGGCAGCGTTTAACTGCATGCTGACACCGCCGCCAGTAACAACTTTCCAATCAATTTTGTCTCCGTAATTGAGCGTGACAAAATGCAATTTGTCTTCGAAGGCACCAGTAGTGTTGGACGAGATCGTAATACTGATCGGAGTATCGGCCCCGTTGACGCGTAACGTAATCACGGATTTCGTGACAAGGCTATTGGCGATTAGATATGCCCAGGCTTGCGATATCGTCCCAGAGGAAAAATAAGGAACCTGCGCTGGGGCTTCGGTCGTATATTCCTGGGTATAGCCGTCAGGGACTATGTAATAAGTGGTGTTGGCGCTTAGAACCCGATGATCATGGGCGGCATGAATGAAGGGTGCAGCCTGGGCCAGTGACGGAACCAGCGCGAATAAATAAAGAATCCTACGCATTTAGTTCGCCGAGAATCCACCATTTACGAGGAGGTCAACATGCGGTTCGTTCATTGTTTGGCTGTTCCCGTTGGTTAGCGTCACTTTGCTTAAATCCATATTGCTGGGGTTCGCACCGACGCCGCACATTGTCGCGCGGTCATTGGGCGCCTGCCCGGTAAGGTTGGAAGTCGTCAACGCCATGGAAACCGCCTCTTTGTACATTCCCGGGGCAAGCTGGTAAGGCGTCGGAAGCAGGTAATTATTCAGCCCAGAAACGATGGTCTGGGTGCTTAGCGTGACAATAGGATTTCCTGAGCGGTCAAAGATTCCAAATGATACGGTCCCGTTTGTCCCGGTTACTTGCGCGTCAGCTCGCCATCCGGTAACAGCGATAGGAACTGGAACATAAATTGGGCATTGAATAACGCGACTTGATACGCCGATCTGGAAATTCCCTTCATTGGAAATGTTATTGGTGATATAAGGTGGCGTATATTGAATACTCCCAAGTCCTGATCCCCATCCTGTGCCATAGGAATGCAATGATGCGTGTTGCGATTGAGCGTCTAACCTAACTGCCCCGGAAGATTCAATGAGATCGGAGCCTGAAGCCTGGACAATAACGGGATTAGATCCAGCATCGACCTTATAAATCATGAAGTCTTGCCCGACATTGGCAGAAGCCGATGGGAGATTTATGCGAATAAACCCACTGGCAGGAGCCGAGGCTAAGACAACCGTCATTGAGGAGGTAATGGTGGTCGTCGTTGTAATGACGGCGGTTTGCGTACTCACGACCAAACCGGAGGAGATTAATACACCTTTTGCGAGCTGATAAGTTACGGTTGCGGGCTCAACGGCATAACCACCACTCCCGCCAGAACCTCCAGAGACCGTAGTCCAGGACGGAACAACCCCAGGACCGCCAGAGGTGAGGACCTGACCATTCGTCCCCGCTGAACCGTTTAACTTGATTTCCGTATTCGTAGAAATGCCGATGCTGTTTCCTCCAACCGTTGCCGTCGAGAAAAAGGAGATATAGGAGGCTGTCGTAGATCCAAGAACTTGAAACTGTACACTGCTGGGCGCGGTTGCCCCCATATTGACGCCCGTATAACCGTTGGAGCCCACAATATAAAGATGTGTCAAGGCCATTAACTGCGAATCGGTCAATGTGGTATTAGTGAGGTTATTCGCTGCCATGAATGCGGTATCGCCATTGGCGCGATACATCATCCCGGCAATATCAGTGCCAAAGTTATTGCCAACGGTATATGCACTTCCAGTCCAAGCAATATTGTTGGCGACGAGGCCGCGCGCGAAGTTAGTTCCGGCTACCGATGTCGCTTGAACATTTAATCCAGAGGTATCGGATTGACCATTTGATAAAGCAATATATTTCTGAAGACCGTTGAGGTATACATTCTGAAGAGTGTTTAAATTCTGTTCCGCAATAACAGGAACGCTTATTGTTATTGTTGAACCAACAGGATAGCTTGAGCCGGTTCCTGTCATGGTGATAAAGGGAGCCATGCCTCCAGAAAGATCTTTTGTCCCAATTTTCAGAGACGTTGCATTGCGGCATTGTTCAAACGGAGCGCTTGACCCATAATCTCCTGGGATATAAGAAGATATGCAATCCGTATTTCCGCTGGAATTACCAGACAATGAAATGGCGTCGGGATCGGCAAATACTCCAACGGCTTGAGTGTTTGTTACGGTTAGGTTTTGCGTCAGTGAAGCAGTGGGTCCGCTATATGTCCCTTTAGCCGAGACATTGCCGCCGCTCGAAACAGTGAGCGTATATTGCCCTGTTCCCATCGTCGCAGAACTTCCAATCGTGTTTGTTCCGATAATGAGCGCATATGGCGCCGTTGTAGAAACAGCAATTGAAAGTTTAGCCTGTGGGTCCGTTTGTCCAAGCCCTATAGTTCCATTGAAATAAGAAGGATATGGATTGGGGATATAAAAGGCCCAATTCTGGCCCGGAGAGCCTGTCCCACTCGTATAGTCGGGAATTTCTAGCCCTATGACAGTTCCAGTTGTTTTATTAACACTTCCATCAAGACTTGTGACGCGGGGCGTTATGATAACGCCAACCATTGTGCTAGTTGTTCCCGTTGCTAGATCGCTTGCCCAAGCAGGAACGAAATAGGCCCCAGTAATATTGGGCGATCCCGGCCCTTGCCCATATGCATCAAACCATCCAGCAATAAGTTGGCTATTGGATGTTGAAAATTGACGCGCAGAGCCATGGATAGCTACCAAATCATTTAGCGGGCTTGTCATTGGCGCTGTATCCAAAACATCTACATAAAGACCTGAAGTTTGAGCCCCCGGGTAATTACCTACAGCACTTTGAAGAGAAATCCATGTTAAAGGATTTTCAATCGCCCCGAATCGCGCAGCGGGAACAGAAGTTGAGATGATTTTAAAAGTCCCATTTACCGTTCCGCTATCGGCAGTAAAAGGCGTGAAAGAAAGACCCCTGGTACTATTCCCGTTAAAAGAAACCGTCGAAACTGAAATACTTGAACCATCTGTTGTGAAATGAGAAGCCCCACCTATGGTATTTGTGGAGCCTGAATTTGTGTAATAGCCAACATTGAATTGAGGAGATGTCGAGACTGTCCCATTCCCACCGCCTCCAGATCCACATCCTGGTCCAGTGCACGTCCCTGTAATAGTGATATTTTTGATTGTGCCGCTAGATACATTGAATATTTGTGATTTTGCATCCGCACTGATATTGGAAATGTAATTTCCCGCAGGAGGAGTTGAAGGGCCTGCCATTGCCGAACTGGCAAGCATCAAAGAATATCCAAGGCAATATAAAATAGCCTTCTTAAATTTTGTTCTTCTCATAATAATTCCCATTTCTGCCCAATAAAAAAGGCGGGACTGAAATCCTCTTTCGAGAACTTCAATCCCGCCTAGGCCGGGTGTTTACCGTCGCTTAATCGCGCAAAGAGGGAATTACCCTCATCCGGTTAAATTCGTACTTCTATGTCTATTTCGTTTCGGGCTAGTGGCCTCGCCCTAATCCACGTCCTGAGTGAAACGGAGATGCACCTGTCGCATAAACAGCCTTCGCTCCTGCATCGCTCGGGACCGCTTCCATCCCTTCCTGAACTGTCGCGCCTTCCTGAGAAACAATTTCCTTGCTCGATTTCGCTAAATCCCCGGATACATTGCCGCGGCCTTCGTGAAACCAACCTTCAGTGGACTTTTGAATCGCCATGAATATCTCCTTTAGTTCCGTTCTTGCACGTAATCGCCATGCGCTCCGACCTGATAATAGGTCGTATCTTTCAAAGGGAATGGGGTTGCGGCGACTTTAACCGTCCCATTTCCTACTACTGGCACTATGGCAAGGTTAATTTTCCCAGACTGTTTCTGTATGGCAGACGGATCTTTTTTCACTGTATCCTCCTTGGGGCTAACAGCCTATTGTATTGTCCATCAAAAAACGGTAATTTATAAATATGTTTAAAACAGCTGAAGGAATATTGCTCGCTTGCCTAATCCTGGCCATCACAAATTCCGTGCTTCTGATTGCCAAGGATCTGTTAAGCAAATGGTCCTACAAAAATCGGCAAAAGAGATTTCGCGAAAAGTTAGCATCAATCCGATCCTAAAACTTTATTAATTGCCTCATGAAGCAAATGAGCCACTTCAGAGGCAGCGGCAACCTTTGTTATTATCGGGCCACCATATTTTTGATAAGCTGAAACACCCTCCTTGATGGCTTCTTTATAAGCATTTTTTTCGATCGAAGGCAGTAGACGCATGTAGGTAGAATAATCCGCGTTATTTTTCAGGAGATTAGTTTTTAAGGCTGGATCCCCTGCCTGATTTGCAATGGTATTAACAATAGAATCCCTAGCATCAGCAAGTTTCCCATATAACTTTGAAAATACTGGCTCCATGTCTTGGCTAGATTCATCAAGCTTAGTTCCAACTTCTTTAAGTGCTTGGTCGATATTATCGAGAGTGAGCTTCCCCCCTTGGGATTGAGCAATTTTGCCCAAGGCATTGGCATATTCTTCAAATGGTTTTGCCGCACTCATATCGGGGACAAGACCACTTGCTCGTTTTGTCCATTCATCGACAAGAGGTTGTAATGCCGATTGAGCATCGGCCATTAATGCAGAAGGAGATGCCGAGTTCTTGATCGCAGAAAATGCGCTTTGGACTCCCAGTCCGGCCGCATCCTTTAACGTGTTCATCTTATCCCATGTTTCTTTTGCAGTATTCCCCAGAGCGCCATTTCCCTGCAATTGCTTCTCGACCGCCGCGGTGTAGTCTGCCGGATTTTGATTCCCTGGGGCCATGTTCTCTAAAGTTCGAGCAGTAATTCCGGCACTTTTTAAACTTTCGGGGGCTTCAAAAATTGACGCGATACCATTTTTTGCTGCTGATGCTCCTGCCGCCGCAATTGACGCCCCTGTCTTGGCAATTCCCGCCGCACCATAAAGAGCAAGTCCATCTGGAATTGTTGCATCTTGAAGTCCAGGGCCTTGAACATCTTGCTGAAAAGCTGTCGCAGGTGCAGTAGTTCCTGGTTTCAAAGTCTGGCCAAACATTCCTGTTTGTGGTGGTGATGCTGCAAAATCTTCCCAAGGCGGTGAGTCTGAGCTTGCCGAAGAAGGCGGCATAGCCGTAGGAGCCGCATAATCATTCCATGGGCCATCTTGAGCATCACTCATCAGAATCCAAAGTTACCCAATTCTCTTTCTTCGTTTTATCGCCGCCAAGATATTGATATTTTGTTTTTCCTCTTGTCACTACATGTCGAATGGCTGGATCTCGATCTGATGTATGACGAGGAAATAATTTTGACGTACTCGCGGCAGACTGCGGTCGCAAATCCTTAATAAATGCCATCGGCTCACCACCATTGGCTTCTATATTTTTTGCATACCCATCTTCGAGCTGGCTTTGCTGAACTTCCCTTCCTTGATAAAGGGTAAGCGCCGTCTGCCTTAATCCTTTGATTTGGGATTCGGTCATAACATCGCCTTTGTCCAAGCGATTTAGGGACTGACCAATCAGGGTTCCAACGGGACCGCTCTTTTCCATTGTTTCCAGCATTTCTTGATTTCCCGGTCGCCCTGTTCCTGGGTAGGCCATCTGAGCAAAATTTAAAAGTGCAGTTTTTTCTGCCTGCACTCGTGCCGTAGTATCTGCTCCCTGACTTTCCATTTGCGAAGACATCTGCATTAAATGGTTAAAAGCTGAAAAATTATCGGACACGTTTTTAAATTCTTGTGATTGTGTCGGGAATGAAGAAGCGGCCGCCCGTAAATTGTCCTGCTTCTGATTGAACTGATTACGATCATTCTGCTGGCCTTCTGTGAATTGTGCATTGGCATGCGTTGCCAGCATGTCTAAAGATTTTCTGTAATTTTGGCCAAGCGAGCTGTTCTCAAGCTGTTTGCGTAAGTCCTCTTGTCTATCAGGAGGAGCGGAGGCAATAAATGCATTTGCCTTATCGTATTGTCCTTTGAGACTAGCGAAGTCAGCCAAGGGGTTTGAGGGCGGTTGTGTTGAATCCTGTTGTATGCCGCCCTGTTGTGGCGTTGCCTGAGGTTGACCCTGTGACGGTTGAACAGACATATTTTGATTGGGGCCTGAGGCTACACCACCCCCAGCATCTGGTTGGCTCGATAATGCATCCTGAACGCTTGGGAATGTTTGGCCAATAAGTTGGGACACGGCGGTATGCGCCTGCGGCAGCGTGACAACTTTGTCTTGAACCCCATCGGATATATCTGAAAGTTGTTTAGAAAAAGTAGTCAGATTTTCTGGTGGGTTGTTTGGGTCAAGTTTATAGTCTGGTGAAATTTGATTCATTTTTGTAGCAATAGTAGGCCAAAAACTTGGCAAAAGACCAGGGTAGGAAAGACCTGTCTTCAGCAATGAGTCTACTTGCTGAATCTGTTGTTGCTGAATCTGAGACTTTGCAAGCGCTCCCTGTTGATTGGCTTGTTGTTGGGCGATTTGGTTTTGCCGTATTCCCAAAAAGTCTTGACCAGCTATGGAGGCCCCTTGAATAGCAGGTGCTGCGGGATTTGGGTTAGGCGTTGCGCCTAAAGAAAACTGCGGGATTTGAGCCATAGGAAGCGAGTCAGCCATTAGACTAGTCCCCCTGTTCCTGCTGGCGTAGGTGGAGCAGTAAATGCTTTATACGCGTTTGCGGCCCCGCCCAATGCGGCTAATCCAACTCCAAGACCTCCATAAAGCTGTGACTGCCCTGCATTGTATTGACCCATAGCCCCCTGATAATTGGCTTGCGCTTGAGCCATTTGCTGCTGATAAGGCCCGATTTGTTGTTGATATTGAGGCGCATAGGCAGTACTCAAATTACCCTGATATGCCGTCAGAAGCGGACTTAAAGCTGCTGGGCCATTGGTGATCGAATTCTGGAGAAAACTAAGAGGTTGCTGCAACCCATAGCTATTCAGTGTCAATCCCGTATTCGCCTGTGTCGCACCTGCTCCCGTCAGTTGGCCCATATTCCCGGCCAATTGCTGCGTGTATCCTAGAGCATAGTTTTGATTCTGGATGTTCGCATTTTGCTGAAAGTTTTGAATCAACTTTTGACCTGCTGATGAATCGGAAACAGCGTTTGAAAAATTGGTTCCTGTTATTTTTATCCCTTGTTGTGCTGCCTGTTCTTGCATTTGCTGAAATGCCTGGTTTTGCTGGAAAGCTAGCTGCTGATTCTGAGGAATATTTCCTTGCAAAGCATTTTGATAGGCGCCCGATGTAGCGCCAACAGCGGATGTAATATTTGGGACTTGGTTAATAGCGCCCGCGCCAGCAGCGCTAGCCGATGATGTTTGATTCCCAGCCATTTGCTGTAACTGCGCCACGGCCTCCTGCTTAATGCTTCCATCAGGATTAAATAGGCCGGAAATCATCTGCAAAATGTTCTGGTTATTTCCAAGCTGGTCAGAAACCCCTTGGAGCATGTTCTGCTGAGTATTCAGAGCGCTTGTCTGTTGCCCTGTAATATTAGTTTCTCCGGGTGTCATACCTGGATAGGCTGGAAGTTGAGGCGCTGAAGGGGCACTACCGCACATGCAAATCACCTTCCTTTAATATGGGTTTTATAAAGCGTTTGTACTGACCAATAATTTCACGCTGATAAGCGCCAAACTTCAAGAGCAAGCGATGAAATTCCGTATGCCCTATTTCACTATCCGTAAACCAACCGGACCATCGCGCCTTTAAAATAGCTCGTTCCATCAAGTTCAAATCCTTAATTAGACTCTTCTGAAGCCGTCCCCGTTCGTTCTGAATCCATCGGCAATACACCCACTTACTAGGGTAAAAAGTTGCTTCAAGAATTCCATCGTCGAAAATCTTCATATAACACGAATCATTTTATACATCGCTAAATACGGATTAAGAATGGATACTGAAGAAGCTGTAATTCCGGTTGTATTTGAATTGTTAGTTGCTATCGTCGATGATATATTCGCGTTAGAGGAACCTGTAGAACCGCCGTGATTATGACTAGGGCCTGCATGCGTATGCGTCGAAGAAGCCACAATAGTCCCACTACCACTAGGGACATTTTGATTCGCTGATGGTGTTCCAGTATTTTCAGTTCCATCAGATGAAATACTATGGGAATGCCCAGAATCAGTATGAGTATGAGAATTTTGTGTGTGATTATGACCAGGATCAGTTATAGTTACAGCTTGTGGCGAAGCAGAGCCACCTGTTGCTGCCAATGCATATGCATTACCAGCCGTAATTGACATCCGATCTGTATAGTTAGGGATGTTAAATGTGTTGACGCCATCGCCAGTCCCGAATGTCGTTCCAATCAACTCAAATAGGCTTGCATAAGTTACTCGCCCAATAGCCTGACCATTCGCCAGCAAATAGTTCGCGTTTGGAGGAGTCGCGGAAGGATAATCGAAAATTCCGCCTAGTGGCATCATTACATTGGAAAGCGTCGTTAAATCGGTTGGCGGCTTTGCATACCAAAAAGGCGGCGTTGTCGCCCCAAGAAAAGCGCTTAGCTGATAACGGATACGCTCTAGTTCACCGCCGAAGCTTGTCGCATGACTTGTAACGCTTCCGGGGTAAGGGTTTGTCTGAATTTGCATCTGCGTATCTGTATCTGAATAACCATCAAGCCCAGACGGGTTTAAATTTGCAGCAATATTGTTCCATTCATTATTCCAGAGAGCAGCCGTGATGAGTTGTCCTGGTATTACAGTTATAAGCGGAATCGTAAATGTTGCTCCAGCCATTAGGGAACCTCTTCTAAAATACGACCTTCCGCGATTTCCTGCGGATTTAACTTTCTCAACACTTGAGCATCCGACCAGGCCTTGGCAATACCCTCGATAGCCTCTTCCGGCATTCCGACATAAAGTGCTTCAATTTGCATCGCCCGTTTTATTTGGCGCACTATATAGTCTGTGTCTCGTTCTGGGACCACTTCCTTGACACATTCCTGGCAAAGCGGGAGATTCGTTATGCTCTCATGTCCACGACGCGATAAAACAACTGGTAAAAGACGGTAGTTGCTTAACTTTTTTTTAAATGCGACATTCACTTTTTTGCTTTTATCATTTACATGCGAAATTTCTATATAGGAAAGACCCATAATTTTTACTCCACAACGAAGGCACAACACAATTTCATCAGCAAAGACGTCGCCAGAAGAGATGTAATCGCGACTGTATGGCGTCATTGAGCTACCTTGATGCCCAAGGGTTTAACCATATAAAAGACCTCCGCTAAGAAAAAATCAACTCCTACCTCATTCTCAATCAATTGCAATTGAAGATCTCGGCCATAAACGCCTAGATCAACAGGTGCAGTTGTAATTAAATCTGTTGCAAAAGTGGAACTATCAAAAATAGCACTGTTAAAAGTAGAGCCTGAACCGCCCATCGTAAATGTCTGTGCAGGATATGATTGACCTTCGACTGTTACATACATGGTGAAGTTTGCTGTCCCCGATGCATCCCCTCTTAATGCTATGGCATGCCAATGTTTATTGTTTCTGGGAGAATCTAAATCCTGCGCTTTTGTGTTAATAATCACAGGATAAGCGTTGCCATTGTCATCACGGCTTGTCTGTTCTAAAGCCCAAACATTCCCTGTTCTATCCATAGTCCACACTTGATAATTGCCCGGCGTTACACGAACTTCCCAACTACAAGTAGCGTTATATCCAGATGATGCCGCGGTGTTGTTGTGAATAATCCATGCGCTTTGCGGTTTTTTATCAATGAAATAGGTTAGGGCAATATTGTTACTATTCCCCCCTTCCTGCATGAAAAATTTTAAGGCCCTTAGCTTACGATCATAAGCCACGTGGAAATTTTGAATATTTCCAATATTCACGTTATCACGTATAAATTTATCGACAAAGGCAGGACGGTTTAGAGGGACGGCATTATATCCACCCGTGGCGAGAACTCCGATCAAGTTATAAATCAACCCATCTTCTGTCATGAAATAAAGATTGTTGTTGGCTTTTCCTATGAGACGCCAAGACGCAGTCCCGCCTTCCCAAATGGCATTGGAATATCCCCATGTGGAAATGTCTCCAG
>Ga0134126_10014007_pt1 | contig 10122 bp, 6 predicted proteins | sample KB31752_FD_96881 | JGI IMG/M metagenome (GOLD analysis project Ga0134126, IMG submission 96881) | Terrestrial soil microbial communities with excess Nitrogen fertilizer from Kellogg Biological Station, Michigan, USA - KB3-175-2 | ecosystem: Environmental > Terrestrial > Soil > Unclassified ...
CATCAGTATCCACTGTGTGTCCGACTGTCCGGCGTTTTTCTCGATACCAACCACCGGGATCTTCCCCGGAGCGGACGGCTCCGCGGCCGAAATAGGCACGCTGGCAGGAACTTCCACGCCTCAGATCACATCGGTCGATTCGCTACTCACCACGCTGTTCACCGCGTTCAGCAACATCGTCGGACCCTTCAACCAGGAGAACATGGGTCTGGCCCAGATCGCGGGCATCGACCTACCGCCCAACACGATGAGCGCGCTGGCACCTGAAACCAGCCTGTTCGCAACCGGTCTGCCCAGCGCGGACGTCTCCGGTGGGAATTTCGACCTGAGTCCAGACCAAGCCCTGATCGTGCAGGTGCCCGACGTGCCGTCCGCATACAGCGGGATCGAGCTGATGAACGTCTTCGGCGCGGCCCTGCCGTACACCTTGGCGCAGACGACGCTGAACAACACCACGGCGTTCGCCGATCCCGACGGATACACCTACTACGTGGTCAGCGCGACCAACCCCGGCGTGGCGAATTGGCTTGACAGCAGCGGGGTTAGCAGCGGTGAGATCTTCGCCCGCTTCGAGAACCTCCCAGACGGCGTCGACCCGACGGGTCTTCCGGTGACCACCGAAGTGGTGCCGGTGGCCGACGTGGCCAACTACCTGCCCGCCGACACACCCACCGTCAGCCCGGCGGAGTATGCGGCCGATATGTCGCAGCGGGTGCTGTCCTACGACTACGCCTTGGACCTGTCCCGCGAACACGCCCAACCCGATTGGGTGCTACAGGAATTGCTTCTTCACGGGTTCCAGGGCGTAATGGGCGCCGACAACTTCGCCGCGGTGTTCGGCAGCGATCCCAGCATCCCGTTGGACCTGAGATTCACGCCGGCCCTGTCTCCGGACTGGGCCACCGTCGACCACGACCTGCTGACCAACCCGGTCGCCAGCTTGGAGGCGATCTTCAACACCCTGCCGTTGGCGGCCAGCGACATCAGCCTGCCCACCGAATTGGCGGTGGGGCAGACCGCCCTGTCGCTGCTGCTCCCCCAACAGCTCGGGTCGCTGTTCAACGACACGATTCTCGACCCGAATACCGGGATCATCGCCGGCTTCCTCAACGCCCGCGACGATTTGGCGACCGCGATCCTGACCGCCAACAACGACTTCCCCACCGAGCTGGGAAGCGTGGCGACGGCGGAGTGGGCGAACATGCCCGAGCTGGTTCAGTCGACCGCAAGCACGCTACTGACGGAGCTCGGCACGCTGCTCAACCCTTAACACGGGTAGTTAATTCGAACCGTGATCCGGGAATTACACGGATGTGATTATCCGTTGTATCTGCTAAACCGCTTGCGCCCGGAGCCGAAAGGGAAAACCGCATGAACACAATCCTGTACTTCACCCCTGAAGGCGCCGTGTACGAAACTCGGGCCTACAGCAACGCCGACATCGTCGGGCTCGTTCACGACTACGGGCTGGAAAGTCTGACCAGTTCCGATCGACAATTCGACTTCTGGTTCACGCCGACAACGCGGCGGTGCCGGCGGAAAGTGAACCGCGGTGCCACGGAAATGCTTTTGGCAACAACGCGATTCACCGCAAAGACGGTGCCGCTTCTTTATGGCGCGGTGGTGGTCGCCACCCACGACTCCGTTGGCGATCTTGATGGACTCAGCTGGCAACAATTGGACCTGTTGTCGAAGCGCAGCGCGACCCTGACTCGTCGCGACGACCGGGTACTCGACCGGCGGATCAAGCGGGAAACGCGACGTCTCGAGAAGCAGGCGTCCGCGAACGTCGTCACCGGTCGCTATGTAGAACAGCGCATCGTCACCGGGAGCTGACCCGAGTTTGTAACGTGAGCGCATGGATCTGGCTCACGGTTCGCTCAATCGCCGTCAGTTGCTCCGGTTAGCGGGCGGCGCCGCGGTGGCCTCGACGGTCGGCGCCTGCTCCAGGGCTGCGACGCCGATGGCCAATCCACGCCTGGCCAGCGCCACCTCGGCAATGTTGATCTGCCGCGACGCGTGGGGCGCACGATCCGCCCGCCCGGGCGGCAAGCGGCACACCGTGACGCGGATGACCCTGCACCATGAGGCAGTTGTGCTCGGCGACAACCGAAACGCACCGGGACGCCTGCGCCAAGATCAGCGATTTCACCAAGATCAAAAGGGATGGGTCGACATCGCGTATCACGTCGCCGTCGACCGCAATGGCAACCTCTACGAATTGCGGAGCACCGAAATTGCCGGCGACACCGCCACCGATTACGACACGACGGGCCATTTTCTGGTGCTGTGCGAAGGAGACTTCGATCAGGAAGCGGTCTCGGAGGCTCAACTTCACGGCACCGCAGTGGCATTTGCATGGGCGGCGCAAAATTTCCGCATCAAGACCGATACGTTGGCCGGCCATCGCGACTTCGCCCAGACGTCGTGCCCGGGCGCGAATTTGTACGCCCACTTGTCATCTGGTGACCTCAAGCACCGGATCGACGCATTGATTGCTTCCGGTGGGGTCAATCTCGAGCACTTCTGCGGTCCCGACGCCACCGCACGAGTTGCCGCGATCGAGGCGGGTAGCTAAGGCAGTCACCTGGTCGATCGGCGCGGCTTCCCGGGCTCGCAAGCCAGCCCATCGCCGTCGAGGTCGAGTTCCGGCCGATAAGCCGGATCGGTGTAAGGAATGCTGGACCGTCCGTCGGCGCGAGCCTCACTGCAATTTTGATACGGCGGACCGGCCAGTGCCGTTGGCGCGGTCCTGATCTCGATGCCGACGGAAAACAGAACGACAGCAGCTGCACTTAGTAGCCCCGCACCGCCCCTGGCTATCGCAGTCACGCCCACCATTTTAGGTAATGGTCAGCGTAACCTGATCGACCGCATAGCGGACGGCTGTTGACCTGTGCTTCACACATGAAGAAATCCTGAGCGAAGCATGTGTGCGGGTCAATAAGGGTTTCCCTACACTTTCGCGACGCCGCGGCCTGCCGCGCGCGCCGAGATAGACCCAATGGGCCTCGCGCGAGTGTCCGGGCCGATAGGGTCTTGTTGTCGTCGTTGAGCTGCTGGTGGAGGCGCAATGAGCTATCGGACAATCGTTGTCGGGACTGACGGCTCGGAGTCGTCGTTTCGGGCGGTGGAGCGCGCGGCCGCGATCGCGGCGCAAGACTCCGCGAAGCTGATCATCGCGAGCGCACATCTCGACACGTCGGAAAAGGGCGGCTGGTCACGAGCGCCCGCGCCCGATCGCGTGATGGACGGCAAAGCCGCGGACAGCCTCGGCGACTCCGCTTACCGGATGCACGGGAGCGCCTCGGTGTACGCGATCCTCCAGGACGCCCGCGAGCGCGCGAAGACCGTCGGCGCCAACAACATCGAAGAGCGGTCGATCGTGGGCGCGCCGGTCAATGCGCTGCTGAATCTGGCCGATGAGATCAACGCCGACTTGCTCGTGGTCGGCAACTTGGGCGTCGGCACGGTCGCCGGCCGGCTGTTGGGCTCGGTGCCCGACACCGTTGCGCGCAAAGCCAAAGTAGACATCCTCATCGTCCACACCGTCGGATAGCGCCGCCGCATCCGAAATCAAACTGCGCGTGAGCGGGCCTCAGCGCCACTCCACCTCCGACTTCCCCGTCATGACGCCTGACGCCCCCTGACCTGCCAAGCAGTACGAAAAGGGCCAAGCCCTTTCGGCCTAGGCCTTTGCAGCGGGCGACCGAGTGGGTGGGCCCGAAGCGGTTGAGTTGTAGTCGAGCTGTCGGTTTACGCCCAGCTTCTTCGTCGTACGGATAGACGACCAAAAATTCGCGACGAACAAGGCGGACGCAATGAACAGCATGAAACTCGACGACACAGCACGCCAACTGATCGGTTCCAACCCTGCAACGCTGGTCACGGTCAATCGCGACGCCAGCCCGCAAGTCAGCTTGGTCTGGGTGACGGTGCAGCGTACGGCCGACGGCGATGATGAGCTGGTCACCGCTCATCTGCAAGAGCATCAGAAGATCCGCAACATCCGGCGTGATCCCCGAGTCGCGGTGACCATCGTGTCCACAGACCGCAGCGGGCCGCAGACACCTTATCTATCGATCAGGGGCCGGGCGCGTGTCGAGGAAGGCGGCGCTCCCGAACTGCTCGACGAGATCGCCACGACTATCTTCGGTCCGGGCACCGGATTCCCGCCGCCCGACGCACCCGCCGGATACCTGACTCACATCACGATCGAAAAGGTCGGCGGCGTGGGCCCGTGGGCGGCCTGAACATGCCGGCCAGCTGAGGAACTCGTCGCAGCTACCAATTGCTCGGCGAGTAATCCTTGAGGAAGCAGCCGTTCAGATCTTCGCCCGATTCCCCGCGAACGATGGGGTCATACACCCGGGCCGCCCCGTCGACCAGGTCGAGCGGGGCGTGGAAACCTTCCTCGGCGAGCCGCAGCTTCGTCGGGTGTGGGCGCTCATCGGTGATCCAGCCCGTATCGACGGCTGTCATGAGAATGCCGTCCTGCTCCAGCATTTCGGCGGCGCTGGTGCGGGTGAGCATGTTCAGCGCGGCCTTCGCCATGTTGGTGTGCGGATGTCCCGGGCCCTTGTATGCGCGACTGAACTGCCCTTCCATCGCCGACACATTCACGACGTATTTGCGTCGGGAAGGCGCCGCGGCCATCGCCGGGCGCAGGCGGCTCACCAGAATGAACGGAGCGGTCTGATTGCACAGTTGAACCTCGAGCAGTTCCATCGCGTCGACCTCGTGCACGCGTTGGGTCCAACTGTTGATGGGCGCGGTATCGGGCAGCAGGCCACCCGCATCGATGGCATTGCCGGCCGCGATCCGGTCTGGGGACGCACTTCGGGCGACGAGGGCCAATTCGGTTATGGCGTGCGGCGTTTGGTGCTCCGCGAGGCTTCCGGCAAGTGCCGCGGGATGGGCATCGCTGACGCGGTCGAAGGTGATGACGTCGACAAGTTCGGGCGCCGGGGAACGCTCCGCCTCGACAAGCGCCGCGTAGGAACCGGGAGCGCGGCGCACCGTCTGGGCGGCGTTGTTGATCAGGATGTCCAGCGGACCCTGCGCGGCCACGGTGTCCGCGAGGGCGACGACCTGAGCCGGATCACGCAGGTCGATCCCCACGATGCGGAGCCGGTGCAGCCAGTCGGCGCTATCGGGCATCGCGGCGAAGCGGCGCACGGCGTCATTGGGAAAGCGGGTAGTGATGGTCGTGTGGGCGCCGTCGCGGAGCAGTTTCAGCGCTATGTACATGCCGATCTTGGCGCGGCCGCCGGTGAGCAGGGCGCTCCTACCTTTGAGGTCGGTTCGAGCGTCGCGCTTGGCGCGGTTGAGCGCCGCACACTCCGGGCAGAGTTGGTGGTAGAACGCGTCGACCACGGTGTGGTGGTTCTTGCAGATGTAGCAGGCTCGCGAGCGAAGGAGCGTGCCCGCGCTCGCCCCGACCGCGTTGGACACCAGGGGCAGGCCTGCAGTTTCGTCGTCGATGCGCCCCGGGGCGCCGGTGGCGGTGGCGGCGATGACGGCGCGGTCGGCGGCCGCCACGGCGTCGCGCTTGGCATCGCGGCGGGCCTTCTTGACCGACTTGAATATCCGTGCCGTGGCCCGACGCACCGTGACGGCATCTGGATGCTCTGACGGCAACGACTCGATGTCGGCCAGCACCTGCAGACAAACGTTGAGCTTGTCTGGATCGATCGCGTTCACCGTCGAAGAGTACGGGCTTATTCGCGTCCGGGTAGCGCTGCGGTGGACACTGTAGCGACGCGCGGTCGGGGAAACGCGTAATGCCGGGTGAATAGCGCTGTTCTTTGCTGTTGAACACCATATTGTTCGCAGTTGTAATAGTCGGCACTCCTGGATCGGTGGTGTTCGCATGACGGCTGCGCTGGTGTGCGGGTCATGCGGCACCGGCTTGCGCGAGAGGGCCAAGTTCTGCGACGAGTGCGGCGCCCCGACGAAGGCGTCGGATGACACCGCGAAGTACAAGCAGGTGACGGTGCTGTTCGCTGATGTGGTGCACTCGATGGACCTCGCCGCCGCGCTGGAGATGGAGCGGTATCGCGAGGTCATGACCGCGTTGGTGGGGCGCTCGGCGGCGGTGGTGCACCGCTATGGCGGCGGGACGGTGGAGTCCACCGGCGACGGGGTGATGGGGATCTTCGGCGCGCCAATCGCATTGGAGGATCACGCTTTTCGAGGATGTCTGGCCGCGTTGGCCATCCAGGAGGAGGCGGCCCGGTTGGCCGCCGACGTGGCGCGCCGTGACGGTGTCGATCTTCGCGTGCGGGTGGGCCTGAATTCAGGTCGGGTGATTGCCGGTGAGGTCGGTTCGGGGTCGCTGGGATACGCCGCGACCGGCGAGTCGGTCGGGTTTGCCCAGCGGATGGAATCGGTGGCGCCCCCGGGCGGGGTGATGGTCTCGGAGTCCACCGCGCGGCTGGTCGAGCAAACCGTGACGCTGGCGGAGCCGCAGTGGGTGCGCATCAAGGGCGCCGACGACCCGGTGCGTGCGCGCCGGTTGGTGGCGATCGGCCCGCGCAATGGTCTGGTCGGGCGCGCAGAGGCCCCCCTGGTCGGTCGGCGTTGGGAGATGGCGGTCTTGCACGCCATGGTGGAGCGCACGGTCGGTGGCCGCGGTGGTGTGGTGAACCTGGTGGGACCGCCGGGCATCGGCAAGTCTCGAGCGGCCCGGGAGGTCGCGGTGCTGGCCGCCGGTCGCGGGGTCGAGGTGTTTTGGACCTTCTGCGAGTCGCACGCCCGTGAGGTCCCGTTCCAGGTGGTGGCGCGGCTGCTGCGGGCGGGCAGCGGCGTGGCCGACTTGAACGGCGACGCCGCCCGCGCCCGGGTCCGCGAACAAGTCCCGGATGCCGACCCGCAGGATCTGCTGCTGTTTGACGATCTGCTCGGCATCGCCGACCCCGAGGTGCCGCTGCCCCAGATCGACCCGGACGCGCGGCGGCGCCGGTTGATCGCGATGATCAACGCCGCGTCGCTGGCACGCACCGAGCCCGCGCTGTACGTGATCGAGGACGTGCACTGGATCGATGGGGTCAGCGAGTCGATGCTGGCCGACTTCCTCACTGTGATCTCGCAGACCAAATTGATGGTGCTGATCACCTGCCGCCCCGAATATCAGGGAGCGCTGAAGCGGGTGCACGACGCGCAGACGATAGCGCTTGCCCCGCTAAATGATTCGGACACCACCGCCCTGCTGGACGAGCTGTTGGGTTCGGACCCCTCGGTCGGCGAGCTGGCGGCGATCATCTCCGAGCGGGCCGCGGGCAACCCGTTCTTCGCCGAAGAAATGGTGCGCGAGTTGGTGCAGCGGGGTGTGCTGGCCGGCGACCGCGGTGGCTACACGTGTCGCGCAGATATCGCCGAGCTGAGCGTGCCGGCCACGGTGCAGGCAACCATCGAGGCGCGCATCGACCGGCTGAGCACCCCGGCCAAACAGACGGTGACCGCGGCGTCGGTGATCGGAGCACGCTTCGACGCGCAGCTGCTCGCTGCGCTGGACATCGATGCGATGGTCGACGAGCTGCTCAGCGCGGAGCTCATCGATCAGGTGCGGTTCACCCCCAGCGCCGAGTACGCCTTCCGCCACCCGCTGATTCGCACGGTGGCCTACGAATCACAGCTCATGTCGGATCGCGCCGAAATGCACCGGCGCGTCGCGGCCGCAGTCGAATCTCGTGACCCGGCGGCGGCTGATGAAAATGCTGCCTTGATTGCCGAACACCTGGAGGCCGCGGGCGACCTGCACGCCGCGTATCAGTGGCATATGCGTGCCGCAACATGGGCGACCTACCGCGACATCGCGGCGGCGCGACAAAGTTGGGAGCGCGCCCGGGCGATTGCCGACGTCGTGCCTGCCGAGGACCCCAACCGGACAGCGATGCGCATCGCGCCCCGCACCATGTTGTGCGGAATCGCCTGGCGAGTCCACGGCAACGTCGCCGGGGACCGCTTTGATGAGCTGCGGGAGTTGTGCACCGCCGCCGGGGACATGGCGTCGCTGGCCATTGGCATGGCGGGTCTGGTGATCGATCACGGATTCCGGGGCCGGCTGCGCCAGGCGTCGCGCCTGGCATCGGAAGCCTGGGCACTCACCGAGTCAATCGGCGATCCGACCTTGACGGTTGGGCTGTCCTTCCCGGTGATCTACGCCAAGGCTCAAAGCGGCGAGTGGGGTGACATCCTGCAGTGGTCGCAGCGGGTGGTGGATCTGGCCGACGGCGACCCGTCAAAGGGCAACTTCATTTTCGGGTCTCCGTTAGCGCTCTCCTTTACGACGCGGGCTGCCGCCCGATACTGCCTGGGTCGTCCTGGATGGCGAGATGACCTTCGCCACGGTCTAGCCATGGCCCGCGGCGCCGACCCGTTGTCCTACGCCACCGTGATCACTTATGTCTACTGGCCGGGAATATCGTTTGGCGTGCTGGCTGCCGATGATCCGGCCGTGCGCGAGCTCGAGGATGCGCTACGGATTGCCGAACGATCCGGTGATGACATGGCGTTGGTCTGGGCCCGGGCGGCGCTGGGCATTGCGCTGGTGCATCGCCACACGGATGCCGAGCGTTCCAGCGGACAAAAGCTGCTGGCGGAGGTCAGCGAAGCGTTCCTGCGCCGGAAACATTCCCTGTCCGAGTTACCGCTCGTCAACATGTACTTGGCACGTGAGAGGGCTCGGGGTGGAGATCGCGATGAGGCGATAACGCTCATGTTCGCCGCCGTCGACCACCCGGTTCCCGAGGAACAGCTGCTGACGTGGGGCTACTCCATCCCTGCGACGGGTGTTTTGGTGGAGGCACTGCTCGATCGAGGGACCGAGGCCGACGTGGCCGAAGCCGAGGCCACGATCGCGCGGTTAGCCGCGGCGCCAGCCGATGACGGGCTGGTTATGCGCGACATCTGGGTGCTGCGGGTGAAGGCTCTGCTGGCCCGGGCTCGCGGCGACGAAATTGCGTACCGGGACTTGGTGAATTGCTATGGCGCAATGGCAGAATCGCTTGGCTTCGAAGGACACATCGCCTGGGCCGAAGCAATGGCCCAGGGTCGCGGAAAGTCGGCAATACGATGATTTCTAGTCGCGCGACCGAAAAGCTCGTTCCAGAGTGTCGACCGTGGCGTCGCTAAGGCAGCGAGTGCGTAGTCGCGCTTTTCCGGCAGATGACGAGGGCCTCGAGATAGTCCCAGCGATAGCGATCGGGGTCGTCCGCGACGCGCTTCTGGAGCTCTGCGAGGAATTCGGCAAGGAGACCGGCGGCGCCCTCTTCGCCCTCGTTGGCGAAGGCGCGGAGGAGTAGCGGCCCGCCCCATGCCGCCACGCTCTGGACGTATTCCCGCGCGAATACCTCGGAATCGTTGTCCCAGTACGGGTTATCGAGACGGAACAACTCGGCGCTCTCGAGCGTGAGGCCGGCGAAGCGCCCGCCGCCCGCGTGGAAGGGCGCGCGGAACTCGTCGAGCGTGCGCGCCCAGACCGGAACGACGGCCGCCTCGACGGTGGCGCTACCGATGCGCCCCGCGTGAAGCCAGTCGGCGAGCAGCCGGTTCATGTCTCCGATGATCTCGGCGTAGAGCCCCGCGCTGTCCGGCCACGGAGCGTCGGTGGCCGGGATCGCGGCGATGAACCATCCCCCAGGGGCCAGCTCCGCCGCGCGCATCTCGAGTAGTCGCTCCCAGTGCCGTTCCGCGGCGAGGCGCCAGGCGCGCCGCTCGTCCTCGTTCACATGGTCTGGGTGCCCGGGAAACGCCGAGCCGGTCGAGGCCAGGCCGGCGGCGTCGGGGACCCAGTGCATGCACGTGCCGCTCACCGCGATGTGCACTGTGCCCGCTGGAAGGGAGGGCGCCTGGTGCAGCGGGATTCCGGCCATTGAGACGACCGTGGCCGGAGGTTGAACGCGGTCGAGCGCTCGCCGGCAGGCTTCGCCGTGGGTCTCGGGCAACGGGTAATGGGCGCCCGTGCCCGTGTCGGCGACCTCGGGCCCGGTCTCACCCGGAGCCGGGATCACGACGAGCGCACCCTGGTCCGCCGCCGGGCCGAAGGAGTCCCGGAGATTTGCGGCGGCGATCCCCCACGTGTTTGTCGGGAGATCGACGAGCGCGTATATCAGGGGCCGG
>Ga0134126_10014008_pt1 | contig 10122 bp, 7 predicted proteins | sample KB31752_FD_96881 | JGI IMG/M metagenome (GOLD analysis project Ga0134126, IMG submission 96881) | Terrestrial soil microbial communities with excess Nitrogen fertilizer from Kellogg Biological Station, Michigan, USA - KB3-175-2 | ecosystem: Environmental > Terrestrial > Soil > Unclassified ...
CGAGATGGAGCGGGTCGGGATGGTGCTCTGTGTATCCCATACCGGGGCGCGTACCGCGGCTGAGGCCCTGGAGTATGCGCGCAACCCCGTCATATTCTCCCACTCGAATCCCAACGGCGATACCCCTCAGCCGCGCAACATCTCCGACGCCCTGATCCGCGCCTGTGCGCGCAAAGGAGGCGTGGTCGGCTTGAGCGGCATCGGCCCGTTCCTTGGCGCCGAGACGAAGCTGGTGCCGAGACTGCTCCGCCAGCTGCGTTACGTCATCGACCTCGTGGGCGCGAGGCACGTGGGGCTGAGTCTCGACTACACGTTCGACGCGACGGAGCTCGCAGACTTCATGCGTCTGAACCCTACGCTCTTTCCTGCAGGGCTCGACGCCGCGGCTGGCATACCCATGATCGAGCCGGAGGCGTACGGGGAGATCGCCGAGGGACTCGCCCGCGACAATCTGACCGAGGAGCAGATTCGCGGCATTCTCGGGCACAACTGGCTACGCATTGCCACAGAAGTCTGGAAATAAATTGAAAGCACTCATCATCGGCAGTGGGCTCATCGGTGTCAGCTCCGCCTATTTTCTCGCGCGCCGCGGCTGGGAGGTCACGGTTCTCGACCGTCAGGAGGGTCCTGGTCAGGAGACGAGCTTCGCCAACGGGTCATTGCTGACGCCGAGCATGCCTGAGCCCTGGAACTCGCCGGGGAGCTGGCGTGTGCTGCTCAAGTCCATCGGCCGCTCCGACTCGGCGCTCAAGCTGCATCTGAAGGCGCTGCCGCATCTCTCCGGCTGGGGGACCGGGTTCCTGCGCAATTCCAGCGCCGCGCGCTATGAGCGCAACACGATAAAGAACATGAAGCTCGCTCTGTATTCGCGCGAGGTGCTGATGCGGCTGCGCGAGGAGATCGGGATCGAGTATGGCGGGGACTTCCGCGGAAGCTTGCGGGTCATTCGCGACGCGCAAGCGCTCGAGCGGGCGCTCTCCTGGGCCGAGAGGCTCCGGGAGCAGGGGATCACCTACCGTCGCCTGACGGCCGATGAGGTCGTGGAGCTCGAGCCGACACTCGCACCCGTCGGCGGGCAACTCGCGGGCGGCATCCACTATCCGATGGATGAGATCGGCAATGCCTACAAGTTCTGCGTGGCCCTCGCGGACCACGCGCGCGGGAGCGGCGTGGATTTCCGCTTCCGTACGCCCGTCACCGGAATCGAAGTGCGCGCCGGCAATGTCGCCGCAGTGTCGAGCGGAGGCGAGCGCTTCACCGCCGATCGTTACATCATGTGCGCCGGCAGCTACAGCCCGCTCCTCCTCAAGGAGCTCGGCCTCAAACTGCCGATAAGGCCCGCGAAGGGTTATTCGATCACCTTCGAGCGGCCGCCGCTCGATCCGCCGTTCCGCCTGCCGGTCGCTGATGATGATTTCCACGCGGTGGTGGTACCCCTGGAGAACGTCATCCGGGTGGCGGGCACCGCAGAGTTCACGGGCTACGACCTCACCCTGCCGGAGGCTCGCATTCAGAACCTCCTCACCCTCGTGAAACAGGTGCTGCCGACAGGGGGATTCGAGCGCGCGCAGGCGAAGCCCTGGTGCGGATTGCGTCCGATGTCGGTCGATGGCGTGCCGATCATCGGTCCGACGCCGATCGGCAACCTGTGGACCAACACGGGGCACGGACACCTCGGGTGGACGATGGCTGCGGGCTCCGGACGACTCCTGGCGGACTTGCTGACCGGGGGCTCGCCGGGTGTCAACCCGGATGGGTACGCGCTTGCGCGATTCAACGGCGGCGGGTGAGGTGAGCCGTCCGCCAACGGCTCGGGTCAAGCGGTATCTTCATCTTCGGCGCTGTCGGCTTTAGCGAGCCCTTCGTTTCCTAATCTCTTCATTAGGAATGAGCCGCCTCGACTCCGGCTGGAAGCAGGGGGCGGAAGGCCCGCAAGTGCATCTTTCCCTTGAATGCCGGGCGCTGTGCTCAAGGGGGAGGTGTGATGTCGAGAAGAAGGAAATGGTGGAAACGTGCCACCGTCATCGTGTTGGTTGGTGTGATGGCCAAAATGGCCCAGCAAATTCCCGGGATGGTTTTCCATTCTCCGCAGCCTGACCTTTTCTACACCACAAATGAGCTCGCCGTATACCCGGTGACCTATCATGATGGCAAAATGTCCCTCACGGACATCCAGGGCAGCCAGCTCCTGCGTGGCCCCGTCAAGGTCATACGTGTGGTAGTTCGCAACAAGGGAGAGAGAAGCGCCACCGGGGCGACGGCAAGAATCATCGTACCCACCCGTGATGATTATCTTGGCGGCTGGATAAGAAAGAGCCAGGACCCGTCCCGTGTCGAGATGCTCGGTGCGCGGATGGAATGGACGTCTCCCAAGCTCATGCCGGGCGATTCAGTCACCCTTGATTTCTACCTCAAGAGCGTGAATTCCGCCTACCAGATTGAGGTTTTTGACGGCGACGGGCGTAGCGCCGCCCACTACCCGTACCTTCCTGTCCATGACCTTGGCGGCGATATGGTCATCTTTCCGTTGCGGAAGCGGTGGATCTTTGCGTGTGCCCTCATGTTGGTCCTCGTGTTGGTGATAGTCCTGCTGGCCGTCGCACCGATGACGAGACCCGAGGAGCCGGGGCTCTCTGCAAGTGGCCAAAGTCCGGCAGATGCGGCCGCGCAACCGCCTTCGGGCTCAAACACTTCAACGGTGGGGGATGAGAAGCGCCCGGACCGTCCCCTGAGGCACTGGACGGCAGGGGGCGGATGAGGTCATCCTCCTCGGGTGTGGCTCAGAAAACGGGGCCGTCAGTGAGGGGATAGGTCGTGGAAAGAGCCATTCATCGAGCCCCACGGGGAGAGTGCGATGCGCGTGCTGGGGGCCTGTGAGATCAGCGCGCTGGCGCCCATGTCGCGGCTCATCGAATGCCTGCGCGACACGTTCCGCGATCTTCCTAACGCTCCCGCACGCCAGATGGCATCGATTCCGGGGGGGAACGGCGATCGGCTGTTGCTCTATATGCCGGCATTCGATGGGCGCGGGCGGGGAATCGTCAAGCTCGTAACCATTTTTCCAGACAACAGGGATGAAAGCCTGCCGACCATTCAGGCCGCCCTGCTCGTATTCTCAGAGACCGGCGCACCCATAGCGCTGCTCGACGGAGCCATGGTGACGCGGCTTCGTACCGGCGCGGCCTCAGCTCTTGCCTCGACCTATCTCTCGCGGGCCGACAGTGCGCACCTCCTCGTCATCGGCACCGGGGCGCTCGCCCCCTATATGGCGCTGGCGCATTCCACGGTGCGTCCCATTCGGCGGGTCACGGTGGCTGGCCGGCGGGAGGAGGGAGCGAGAGAGACGGCAGCGGAAGTCCGTTCCCTGGTCGGCGGCGACATCGAGGTTGAGATCGCGACCGCACTCCCGGATGCGGCGGCTACTGCTGACATAATCACCTGCGCAACGAGCAGCGCCCGCCCGGTGCTCGCCGGCAAGTGGCTGCGGCCGGGCACTTTCGTCGATCTCGTGGGCGGCTTTTCGCCTGCGAAACGCGAGGCAGACGATGAGGTGGTGCTGCGCTCGCGGCTCTTCGTCGACACCTTCGAGGGGGCTCTGGCCGAGGCCGGTGACCTCCTGCAGCCACTGGAGCGTGGCCTCATCGGGCGCGACCGCATCGAGGGCGAGCTGTCGGACCTGGTGTCTGGGCGGGCCACTGGACGGCGGGGCGCGGATGAGATAATTCTGTTCAAGTCCGTGGGTACTGCTATCGAAGACCTCGCCGCCGCAAAGCTCATCGTGGCGGCAGACGGCGAGCGGCATACGGGAAAAACGCCATAGGGGACAGCTCGTGCAAAGAGACATTCGTGAGACGCCGCTGTATCGGGAGGCCGAGTCGCTGTACCGAGCTTTCCGGCGGCCGGGCAGCGGGCTCATCGCCGATGCGATGGAAATCTCGGCGCACGGCTCCCGGGCGGTGTTCACGGGCTCGCTGATCGATTCCGCGAACGAGACGGCCTCCCGAATCTGCATGACGGACCTCGCGAACGGGGACACCCGAGTGCTGACGTTCGGCCCCAACACCGACCGCCTGCCCAAGCTCTCGCCCGACGGCCGGCGTCTGGCCTTTCTCTCTGACCGCCGAAAGGCGGGCGACTTTCAGCTCTACCTGCTCGATCCCGAGACCGGGGAATGTCGTGCCACTCCCCCGGTGGAAGGCTGGGTGGAGTACCTGCACTGGTCGCCGAATGGCCGCCGCATCCTCCTCGGCGTCGCCGGGTACGGGGCAGACCTCTCGGGCGCCCAAGGTGCGGCAACGAGCAAGACCGCCGGGCAGGAGCTTCCCGCGTGGGTGCCGACGGTCGATACGGGCGAGGAGGGTTATCGGTGGCGGCGCGCATGGGTTTACGACCTCGAGGAGAACCGGGTCAGCCAGTTCAGCCCCGGAGGCAGCAACATCTGGGAGGCTGCCTGGTGCGGCAATGAGGCCATCACGGCCATCGTTTCGCCCGGCCCCGGCGAGGGCCTGTGGTACACGGCGCGCCTCGCCATCATGCAGACGGACGGGGGCGCCAGCCGCGATATCTTCTCACCCCAGGATCAACTCGGCTGGCCGAGCGCTTCACCGTCCGGGCGCCATATCGCCGTGGTGGAAGCGCTCTGCAGCGATCGTTGGATCGTCGCAGGCGAGCTCAGGCTGATCGATACGCGCAGCGGCGAGGTGCGCAAGCCCGCGACGAGGGGCATCGACGTCACCCACACGGAGTGGCGCTCCGACCGGCACCTGCTGCTCGCCGGGCACAGAGGGTTCGAGACCGTCGTTGCGCTCTACGACGTGGAGGCGGGTGAGCTCGAGGAAGTCTGGCAGAGCGAGGAGATCACGACCAGCGGCTTCTACACGACACTTGCGGGGTTTGGCGAGCCAGGCGATTGCGCGCTCGTGGGTGAGGGCTTCCGGCGTGCGCCCGAGATTGCCATCATCCGCCGGGGCAAATACCAACGGGTGAAGTCCTTCGATCCCGGCGCCGGGGAGGCGCTGTCGGTGCTCGCGGGCATCGAGACGGTGAAGTGGCAGGCGCCGGATGGTCTGGAGATTCAGGGCCTGCTGCTCAAGCCTTCGGGCAAAGGACCTTACCCGCTCGTCATGATGGTGCACGGTGGCCCCGTATGGCATTACCGCCCCTTTTGGATGGGCCGCAGGAGCGCCGGGACGCTGATGCTGCTCAAGCGCGGGTACGCGGTTTTCCTTCCCAACCCGCGCGGCAGCACCGGGCGCGGCCAGGACTTCGTGCGCCCCGTGCTCGGGGACATGGGAGGGGCGGACACCTACGACTTTCTCTCCGGCCTCGATCATCTCACCGAGCGGGGCATCGCCGATCCGGCGCGGATCGGTGTGACGGGCGGCAGCTACGGTGGCTACATGTCTGCCTGGCTCATTACGCAGGATCCCCGGTTTGCCGCTGCCGTTGCCGTCTCGCCGGTGACGAACCAAGTCACGGAGCATCTGATCTCCAACATCGGGCACTTCGTATCGCTCTTCCTCGAGGACACCTACGTCAACGCCGGCGGCAAGTATTTCGAGCGCAGCCCCGTCATGCATGCGCACAAGGCGAAGACACCTACATTGTCCACTTGCGGTGTGCTCGATCGCTGCACGCCGCCCGAGGAAGCGGTGCAGTTCCACAACGCGCTGCTCGAGAATGGGGTGAAGTCGGTCCTGGTCACCTATCCGCAGGAAGGGCACGGCGTGCGCAAGTGGCCGGCGATCGTCGATTATGCGGCGCGCATGGTGGGCTGGTTCGAGGAGCACATGCCGGGCACGCGGATTCGCTGAGCGAGCTCGGGCTCCGCCACAGCGGACGTCGTCACGAGGCGCTCACCAAGCCGGCATCAGCTCTCTGAGCGCCGAGACCGCCGTCGCCACATGTTTCTCGACGGTGCGCGGCATGACTCCGAACGCGGAAGCGATCTCCTCGTAGCTGTAACCCCCACGCTGCGCAATGAAGATCTGACACGTTCGCCTGCTCACCGCATTGAGCAGACTCACCACCCTATCGAGCTGCTGCTCGGCAGCCAGCGTCCGCTCCGGTCCCGGCGCCGGGTCGACCAGTATTCCCTTCACATCCAGCCTGCGGAGGCTCTCGGGCGCGAACGGGTTCGACTGGTCGCGATGGAAGTGGGCGCTCGAAAGATTGATGATGATGCGGCGCAGCAGCGAATCGACGTCGCGGACTTTTGCGGAGCGCTGGTATTCGAGCAGACGCAGGTGGGCCTCCTGAGCCAACTCCCTGGCATCTTCGCGGGAGCAGCCGCGCCGCAAGCAGATCCTCACCAGTTGCGCATACTGCGCCGGGAACCGGCTCATCGTCACGCGTCGTTGCAATCGCCGCGCCGCGATGGCTCGCGGGCGCAGAGTCTGAGCGGCTGGTCCATCTGTCGTTCGTATGTTGTTTGCTTGCAACCACTGGGGAGCTGTGAGGCTCATGCGCGCCAGCGATTGGCGCCACAACGCGCGCCGCACTCTAGCGCGGAATCCGCCGAATTTAACGGTGGGACTGGAGACCGAGTTGCCCATGAACCTGACTTGAGTCGACGCAACACCCGAGAGGGACCTCGAGCCTCGACTGCGACCGGGTGGGAAAGTTCGAGACGCACATAAATCATGGGACGGCGAGGCGCGGACGCTCCGTGGTCCGTCAGGTGAGCCGCGATCGAACATCGCGGGAGAGATCCGCGCGAGCTGCGCATCAAGCCGATCGCGAAATCTCCGACGGAAGGTTGAGTTTGATCGATCTCATTGCACGTCAGATATGCAATACTGCCGCCCTTCGGCTCGAATCCAGGAACGATGGAACGGTCATGCGTCTGAACTCCAATGCGCTCGCCTCTCTACGTTTTTTCGAAGCCGTTGCGCGTCTCCTGAGCTTCACGCGAGCTGCAGCCGAGCTCAGCGTCACGGCAGGTGCCGTCAGCCATCAGATCAAGTACCTCGAGGATTCGCTCGGCTGCAAGCTCTTCTACCGCTTACCGAAGCAGATCAAACTCACCGAAGAGGGCCAGAAGCTCGCCGTGACCGCGGCGAGCGCGCTACGGGATCTGGATCAGAAGGCGGCTGAAGTCATCGCCTCGAGCCGCTCCTCGACCGACATTCGGCTGCGCACCGGCCCATCGTTTGCCCTGCGCTGGCTGGTCCCCCGACTGAGCGCGCTGCGCAAGCGCGAGCCGAAGATGAGCCTGCGCGTCATCGGGGCGTACGGTCATGTCGATCCCGTTCACCGCAATTTCGATCTTGCGGTGGAGTTTCGTCAGGGCGACCTGCCGGGATTGCAAAGCGAGGTATTGATGGAGGAGTACCTGCTTCCGGTCTGCAGCCCGCAGTACCTCGCTCAGCACAACTTCCTGAAGACTCCGGCGGATCTCACCCGCTGCACGCTGCTGCACGACGGCGATGCCTGGGAGTTCGCGAGCGAGGATGCGGAATGGCGGCACTGGCTCGATGAGGTGGGGGCGCATGGCGTGAAGAGCAATCAGGGGCAATTCTTCACGCTTTCCAACATGGCGATCGAGGCGGCGCTGGTACATCAAGGCATCGCTCTCGGACGAGCATCGCTCGTCAAGGACCTGCTGGCCGCGGGACTCCTCGTGGCGCCATTTCGGGAGCGTGTGAAGAGTCCCTGCCGCTATTCGTTGGCTTACCCGAGGGAGATTGCCGATCGGCCCTGTATGAGGGCGGTGATGGAGTGGCTGCGGGAGGAGGCTGCGAAGATGTCCGAAAGAACCATGTTACACAGTTAGGTGACATTGACGCCCCACGGGAGTACAGTCGGCTGCGCAGGAAGGGGTGGCGTACCCACTGGCAGGAGGGCCTACCGGAAGGGCATTGCAGCACCCCGACGAGATCGACAACCAGGTAGTGACGGAAGGCGGAATACGAGTCCGCCGGGGGAGGGTGGCGATGAGTACGCCGCCGGTTGTGGTTTACATCGTCGAGGACAACCCGGAGCATCGAAACCTGCTCCACGACATCGTGGAGCCCTCAGGCTTTCGGGCGCGAGCCTTCGTTTCGAGCGAGGAGTTCCTTGCCGTGTACGATCGCCTGCCTCCCGGGGTCATCCTGCTGGACCTCCGGCTACCTGGGATGGGAGGCGCTTCACTGATGGAAGAGCTGGTCCGACGGGGCTGCTGGTGGCCAATCATCATTCTGACCGCCCACCCCACAGCAGCGGAGGTCGAGCGGGCCCGCAAGGCCGGTGCGGTGCATATCCTGCGCAAGCCTATCAAGGGCGACGTGATCCTTGCCGCGATGAGGGACGCCCGGACACAACTGGGGGCGGCCTGGGTCGACAAGCCCAATCCCGCCATCCGGGCGAGGTTCGCGATGCTGACCGCCGGTGAGCGAGCGGTACTGGACGGTCTGCGCGACGGACTCATGAACAAGCAGATCGCCGGTAGGTGCGCCGTCAGCGAGCGGACCGTGAGAACGCGTGTGCAACGGATGATGAGGAAGACCGGCGCGGGCTCCCGGGAGCACCTGCTGCAACTGGCGGTGACTGCGGGGATGCCTGTGAAGCCACCCCTCTAAAGACGTCACGTCCCGCCGGGCTCGTCCGCCGAAATCGCCTCGACTTGCTCGAGAACTGCGTCAAGGTGCTCGCGAAGACTGTCCAGGCTGCGCTCCAGCGTGGCAGCCGTCTTACGTTGCGGGGCCTTCATGTCCTGCTGTTGGAGTATTGCGAGGCACATGTATGCGGTCTGAAGAGGGGAGCGCAGATCGTGAGCGAGGACGGAGTAAAGCTCGTCATGGGCGCGGACGGCCGCTTCGGCGCGGTGGCGGGCGAGCCGTTCGGCTGCGCGCAGCCGGGCTTGACTGAGACGGTTGTCGACGCGGGCTAGCAGTTCCTGGCGGGAAAACGGCTTGACCAGGTAGTCATCGGCGCCGGCCTCGAGCCCTTCGGTGGCAGCTTCCTCGCCCGCGCGCGCTGACACCAGAATTATCGGCGCATGCGCGATCGCCGGATCGGCACGCACCGTCCGCAGCACATCCATGCCGCTCATGAGAGGCATCATGATGTCGAGGACCATCAGGTCGTAGTGCCGCATGCGCATTCGCGCGAGAGCCGATTGGCCATCCGATACAGCGTCCACCCGATACCGGTGCTCGAGCAAATGGCAGAGATAGGTGCGCATGTCGCTGTTGTCATCGACCACGAGAATGCGCTCGGTCCCTTTCGGGTGGGACGCAGGCTGCGCCACGAAGCGGTTGGCCTGTGCCGGCTCGGTGGCGAGCGGAGTCGGGCTCGGATGAGATATCCAACCGAGAGCCTCGTCGATGAAGGGCAGGGCGCCGGTATGCAGCGACGGGCGCGTTCGGGCCGATCCAATGCGATCTGCGGGCAAATGGTCTGTTCCCTGCGGGATCACTACCGTGATGGTGGTTCCCTCATCGGGACGGCTTGCCGCCCGCACGGTGCCGCCATGGAGCCTCACGAGCTCCTGCACCAGCGAGAGTCCGATGCCGGTCCCCTCGACCGAGCGAGACTGCCTGGCCTGACCGCGATAGAACCGCTCGAAGAGGTGGGGCATGTCCTCCTCTGCGATGCCACATCCGGTATCGCCTACCTCGAGGTAAGCCGAGTCGCCATGCGCGTAGAGACGAACCGTCACCGCGCCGTGAAGGGTGAATTTGAGAGCGTTCGACAGCAGGTTGAGTACGATCTTCTCCCACATGTCCGGATCGACATAGATCGGCTCCGGCAGCGGAGGACACTCGACCCGAAGGGCCACGCCTGCACGCTCGAACGCGGATCTGAACTCGCTTGCGAGGTCGAGGGTGGCTGCAGACAGGTCCAACGGGACATAGCTCGCCTCGATCCGCCCGGCCTCGAGGCGGGAGAATTCGAGTAGCGAATTGACGAGCTTCAAGAGCCTGTTGGCGGCCCGGCGGGCCATCGTTAGCAGGTCCCGCTCGCCTTTACCGATTGCGCTTCCTCTCAGTGTCTCATCGAGAGGGCCCAGCACCAGGGTAAGAGGAGTCCGCAGCTCGTGACAGATATTACTGAAGAAGACCGTTTTGGCGCGGTCGATCTCCGCCAGTTTGTGCGCCCGCTCTTCGGCATCGTGCCTGGCGCGGCTGTTGGAGATCG